>Ga0208357_1000391_pt1 | contig 35613 bp, 44 predicted proteins | sample NGESurdeep092012_6_FD_184487 | JGI IMG/M metagenome (GOLD analysis project Ga0208357, IMG submission 184487) | Arctic peat soil microbial communities from Barrow, Alaska - NGEE Surface sample F52-2 deep-092012 (SPAdes) | ecosystem: Environmental > Terrestrial > Soil > Wetlands > Peat ...
CCGCCGCGCAGACACCGATGGAGTGGACGGCGCGGTCGTCGAACGAGACTACGTCCTCACCCACATCGTCGCTCAACTTCATCGGGCGACGATGGAGGGAGGCCGGTTCGGCCCTTCTAGATACTATTAAGACACATACTATGTGGCCACATAGTATGTGGTCTCGAATTTCCGGGCTGAACCTCGGCTTCCAGGTGTACATGGAGCTGCCAACGTCACGTTTCTTCTGCGGATAAAGACTCAGTCGGGAACTGTCCGCAATATACTTCACGTTTGGTGATACTTCACTGGACCAGTGAAGTATGATATTCTCTGAAGTATGGCTGGGACACGAGACCTCGTAACGAGTGTGCGAAATGCCATCATCGCCGCGCTGCCCCGAGAGGTCCGCGTTGTTGTCAAGCCGGGACAGGCGCAGGCCGTGCCGACCTTCCACGTCATGATTAACGCGGGCTCGGGGGAGCATCGATTTCTGGCGGGGTGGGCCGGCGAAGGATGGCCCGCGGACGTAGAACGCCTGACCGCCGCTGCCCCTGAGGTGGATGTTGTCTTTGCAAAGCAACTCTCGCGCGGCGCAAAGGACTGGCTTTTGGCGCATCAACGAGGCTGGGTGGACGAAAGCGGTGACGCAAACGTCAGCCTCTCGACCGGACTCATCATCGTTCGCGAAGCTCGAACGCGTCAAGTCAAGGCAGAAACTTCGATCAAATGGACTCGGACGATGCTCGCTGCAGCTGAAGCCGTTCTCGCAGGCGTGACTCCGACCGTCGAGGCAATTGAAACTGCGACTGGTATCTCTCGCGGCGCCTCTGCAAACGCCCTGGCTCGCATGGAGAAGTTGGGGTTGTTGCATCGGTCGCAAGTAACGAGAGGCAGGGGATCGGCCCGCTCTGTCGTCGACCGCGATGCCTTCATCGACGGGTATGCCGCGGCAGCAATGATGCTTCGTCTCTCGCAACGTGTGATCCGCATCCACCGGCTGTGGAGGGACCCGCTGGAAGCGTTCGAGTCCGAGATTGGTCCCGCGCTCAACCACCATTCGCAGTCCTGGGCAGTCACCGGAGCCGCCGCCTCGATTCTCTTGGCCCCGTACCTCTCGGACGTCACGGTCGTCGAGCTGTACGTCGGCGACGACCTGTTCGCCACTCCCGATCTCTTGGCGGACGTTCTCGGAGCACGAGTCGTCGACCGCGGCCAGCTCATCGAGGTGCGAGCTCTTCCCACTTCGATGAGCGCGAAGGGACCTGTTATTAGCGGAATCCACCTGGCACTTCCGGCTCGTATTTACGCCGATCTGATGGCGGTCGGCGGACGATCAGCGGAAGCCGCCGCTCATTTGAGGGAGACGGTCGATGTCGGACCCCATTCGTAGTCGACGAGCGCGGGACCTCGCGGAGAAGGCACTCGTCCGGCTGGTCCACGCGTACGGCGACGTCCCCGAATTCGTCTTACTCGGTGGATTGGTCCCAGATCTTTTGTGCCGTACCGCCGTTCGGCCGCACCAAGGGACGACCGACGTCGACGTTCAGGTGGATTTGGAGATCCAAGGCGGGTCAGTCAACGGCGAGCGATTGGAGAGTGCTCTCACGGACTGCGGCTTCACGCCGGACCCTCAAAGAGTGTGGCGCTGGCGAGACACGACGGAGCCGGGGTTGGTTGTCAAGATCGAGTTTCTTGCGGACTTGGATGACGTCGCCGACCACACGACCGTGTCGTTCGACGGCTGCGAGTCGCTTGGCGCGGTCAATCTTCGCGGTACTGGTTTCGCGGCGAAGGATTGGACGCTGCACACAATCACGTCGACAGTTGACGATCGGACGAAGACGGTGCAACTTCGAGTCGCCACGCTGCCGGCGTATCTCTTGGCCAAGACGCATGCTGCTCAAGGTCGAAACCTTCCCAAAGACTGGTACGACATCGCGTTCGTTCTCTTACACAATGACGATGGCGGGCCGTCTGAAGCGGCTCAACTCACGGTCGATCGTTTCGGCAAGGATCTCGTCGCCGCAACCGAAACGGCTATCGGAGAACTGTCGGCGAACTTCGCCGATGAGGCCGCGCAGGGCAGTGTGGCGTACGCAACGACAATGATCGGCTTGCATTCGGACCTTGATTTCGACGTTCTCGCCAACGACGCCGTTGCGGCGGTCGCCATCTTTGTGGCCGCACTGAGGTCGCGCGGGCATTCGTGACAGGCACGACTGTCATGCGTCCATCGGGCCAGAGCGGCAGCAGCGCGCATGGGAGACCCACGATCAGAGTGCGAAACTGGTCCATCATGGGTCTAAATGACCCATTTCTCGCTCATTCCTGGGCCTATCCTTCTTGAAAAAAGCCCTTGACGAGGAGAATTGTTCGTCACTCCAGTATCTACACAATCTTCGAGGGGACTTCTGAAATTCAGCGTCTGATCATTGCGCGCGCCATCTCTAGTGTACAGATCAGGTAGTCCAAGCCGTAAATTAGCAGGCTTTTGAATCTCTTGACGGCTAACTTTGGCAAACGGGGATGAGCCTCGGAGCTTAAATTCTTTGGTGCCAGTGGACCCATCAATGAGCATGTGGATCCATCTTCATGGCTCTTACGTCTCTTCGATCTTCGACGACATCGACGTAAGGACGAAGACCCGGGTTCACGTGAATGCGACCTGACTCGGGTGAAGACTCGGTACGAATTATGCAATTCGTTACTTCAGGGGACCTGGTCGTCAGAGTGCGAGATGGAGACAAAGTGCCTCATCGAGTTCATCCATCAGTTCTTGAGGGATTTCTCCAATCGCGGGTCCCAGTCGCTCGACAGAAATGGACCGAACTTGCTCTGCCTGAGCCTTGGAGTCGTGCTCCAGCCCTGTCAATCTCGCAGGTAGCAGCACTTGAAATGGGTAGACGCGCGAGATGTTCGAGGTCACGGGCACGACGGCGATCACCCCTTGGCCAGTTCGTTCGGCGGTAACGTTTGCTCCGTCGTTGCTCACGATGACAGCGGGTCGCCGCTTGTTTGCCTCGCCGCTCCTCGCAGGACCAAGGTTGACAACGTGGATCTCGCCTCGGCGCACTAATGCAACCCATCCGCGACGGTGGGATCCCAGAGTTCCTGATCCTCGTTGGACCACTCGGCCCACGCGCTTTCATAGGCGGTTCCGAGGCCGGTTGCCCTAAGCAGTCGGACAGCCTTGTGGAGCGCAGCCGAGCGAGACGGGAGTCCCTTCTCCGTGGCGTACGCGTCGAGGAAGACGACGTCCTCATCGGGCAAACTCATGCTGACTTTCATACTTTAATACTACTAAAAGTGTGTACCTTGGAGGACATCAGTGGGTCACCTGCCAAGCAGGTGCCATCGGGGTCCGATGTGCAAGATCGGTAGCCGTCCACTGGTGGTCGGCGGGCGATCAACGGAAGTTGCCGATCTCTTTAGAAAAGTCCCGAATTCGCATCGTTAGATACGCTTTGTAGCGATAGGCTTGTTACAATGCATCCATGTCAACTCCCGTCAGTCAAGCCCGTGTGTCGCAGCGTGGACAGACCAGTCTTCCGGCAGAACTTAGGCATCGTTGGGGTATCGAGGACGGTGGCGAGATTGCCTTCATTGACTTAGGCGACGCCGCATTGGTTCTGCCTGGAGGAATGGCACGAGCTAAGGCTGAACTGAAAAGCGTCCTCACCGAGCGTTACAACGCCGGGTTAGCAGCAATCGGCGATCCCGACCTCGCAGATCAGTAGTGAACGTCGTCCTTGACGACCGCCTCTTGATCGAGGAGCTTCTCGTTGGCGTCCCTAATTCTGGGATGCAACTGCACACCACCGCCTACTGGTACTACCGCGCATGCCGTGCCGCCGTTCTTGGCGCCGGCGGACACCTCTCTGGACCATTCCGCGGGTTACAGCCTCTCGAACAGCAGCGAGCAATTAGCGCAATGCTTCAGTTACCAGAGCGCATTGGCCTTCCCCCCACGCGGCAACTTGTACCGCTCATGGTTGAGATTGCCGAGCGCCACCCCAAGTTGAACCTTCTCAACCTTGAAGCGGTGGCTGCTGCCCGCGCCCTCGCCGCCACAATCTGGCTGTCGCCAGAGGCGGCGAATGGAGTGTTGCCGGCTGTTCTCGACGGCGAACAAATCGCGTGGGAAATCGTCACTCCGACGTGACTCTGCCCACGACTTGCAGTGGTGCTCGCGAGAGACCCACTAATGGGGACTGGGATCAGGCCAACTAGATGTAGGTAGCTAATTGTTACTGAGCGAGACGATTAAGAAGCTCCTGATCCTTTTCGATAATTTGCTGGAGACGGTACTTGAACTCGTTGTCGCCACGTTTGCGTTCGATGACTTCTCGTAACGACGTGCAGAGCACTTCGTTCATACTTGTTCCCTGCACTCGAGCGAGTGCCTCGGCGTCAGTTGCCAGATCGTCTGGAAGTCGAACAGTTATGTTTTTCGTCATGACACTATGATACCATAGTATCAGCATACGTTGATAGGCGGATGTGCCTTCGAATTGAAGGCTTTTGGTATCGGTTATGTCGATCCCGAAGGTCATCTGGCGAAAAGAAAAATCGGAGATGATGTATACTTACATCATGCAGCGTACTCAGATTTCCCTTACCGCGGAAGAACGCCATGCACTTGATGCGGAGGCCGCACGTACCGGTAAGTCCCTATCGGCTCTTATCCGAGAGGCGGTCGAGACGGTGTACGGAACGTCGCGTTCAAGTACCGACGACCTCGACCTCATGCGCCAATCTTTCGGCTCGTGGACTGATCGCAAGGTGGACGGAGCTTCCATTGTTGAGGGGCTGCGTACAGGGTCACGGATCGCTCGTAACAAGCAGTGACGGTTCTTGTCGACACCTCCGTGATCATCGACTACTTACGAGGCCAGCACGGTGCCGAGGAGGTTCTCGAAAGGGAGAGGTTGGCCGCGCCGTTGCACGCAAGTGAAATTACGCGACTTGAGGTGCTCGCAGGAATGAGGAGAAACGAGGAGGGCGGCACTCGATTGTTCCTGTCAGTATTCATCTGGCACCCTGTCGACACGTTGATTGCCGAGAGCGCTGGCGAATTGGGTCGAAAGTGGCTGGCGAGCCATCGATCAATCGATGGTGCCGACCTTGCAATCGCTGCAACAGCGATCGTCACCGGGTGCGAGCTACTCACTTGCAACGTCAAGCACTTTCCGATGTTTACTGACCTGAAAAAGCCCTACTGAGAATAAATGATCGAGACAGCGACGCGCTTAATGACTCATTTCCAGTGCAACATTGCGCGCGGCTCTAACAACGTGGGGAGGGCGCGCTCGTGAAGATTGTCACCTTGTGCACTGGCAACGTGGCTCGTTCGGTCATGCTGGGCTACATGTTGACGACCTTGAGCGAGGTCAACGGTCTTGACTGGCAGGTTCGCACCGCGGGCACGCACGTTGTCGAGGGCAGCGCGATGAGCTCGCGAACGAGAGACGCGCTTCTCAGCCTGGAGGATTTAGGCGAGCACCGCTATGGGGCGCATCGAAGCCATCAATTGGACGGCGGCGATGTTGAGTGGGCGGACGTCATTTTGACCAGTGAGGCCAATCACGTCAACTTTGTTCGAAGGGAGTATCCATCCGGCGCAACGAAGACTGTCGTGCTCGCGCAACTGCTGAGCGAATCGACGCCGGACGTTACTTTTGATGAACAACTTCACCAGGTGGCGTTAATGACACCTTCGGGGTTCTTTGACGTTGACGATCCGGCTGGCGGAGACCAGGCAACGTACAACGCGTGCGCGGCGCGCCTCTGGTCGCTGTCCCAAGCCTTCGCGAGCGTCGTCGCCCATGACGAGAGCTATTAATCCAGCTCGACTGAGCGCAGACCACCCCACGCGAGCGTGGCGCTTCGAGCGGCGAGTCGTTCAGCGACGCCCGGACCCGGTGTGGGCCAACCCTTACCTTCTTGTTGAATCAACCACGCCGTCGCGGCACCTTCAGCGATGCCGACAACACCCGCCGCGAGCTGACGTCGGTGATCGGGCTTGATGCGCACGGCTATCAAGGGCTCAAGGAAAGAGACGAGGCCGAGTTCAAGAAGTCGCAGGTCTCCTCTCGTCTCACCTTCGTGTGAGTGAATGAAGAGAATGCGAAAGGCGTCGGTCTCACTGACGACCATGTCGAAGTACACGCGAAAAGCCACTTCGATTTTGGCCCGAGGTGATTCGACGTCACCAACGGCGTCTCGCAACGAAGTGAGAAGTTTCTCCGCCGTCTGGGTCACGATTTCTCGGTAGAGCTCGGTCTTGGACTCGAAGTACTGATAGAGAATTGGCTTGGTGAAGCCGGCCTCTTTGGCGATGTCGTCCATTGTGGTCGCCTGAAAGCCGCGCTCGGCAAAAATCGTCCTCGCTACCAACAAGAGTTGTTCGCGCCGTTCCCCGTGAGGTGTGCGTTCAACCGGGGCGGATCGCTCGTCATTAATGACCATATAAACGAATCCTAGTGGGCCCTAGTTCGACTCAATATCTGCCAAAAGTGAGGCCAATCGTTGGGGAAGTGCGTCTAGGTTGAAGTGCTCGCGGGCTAATGCTGCGTTGCGATTGAAGAGCTCCTCATCGGGACTCTCGAGGAAATGGAGCACAGCGTCGAGGTCGTCGAGATCAATGAATTGAAAGCCAAAGGAGCGAATCTCTTCGAGCACGCGATAGGGATAGACGGCGAGGGGGCGACGGTGCGTCACTGATTCGAGCACCGGATTTCCGAATCCTTCCCACGTCGAGGGCATGGCGACGAGGTCACATCCGGCGTACGCGTCGTGAATCGTTAGACCTTCTGGTCGTCCGCGGCGCACCTCGACGTTTGATTCGCCGAGCAGTGCCTCCAACGTGGGGCCGTACCCGTCTTCGGCGGGACCGAGTAGCCAGAGCACCGCGTCGAGTGACGCCGCGAGCTTTAGTGCACCCGCGACGTTCTTGCGGGGAATGGCGCGCGTTGGCAGAAGAACGAGTCGTTCGTTGGTTATCGAAAGTGTGGCTCGCGCGAGATCACGTCGACCAAGAGGAGGATCACAGTCAAATGAGTTACGTATCGTGACGGCGCTGACGCCGCGCACTTCGAGTTCTCGACGCGAGAGGTCGTTGATGGTGACGTGAGTCCAGAGAGCTTGATCGCGCGGTGTTGCTTCGTGTCGCCACTCACTACGTTGCCACGCCAAATCGTGGTGATGAAAGATCGCGGCGCGTTGATCGAGGGCTTGGTAGAGAACGTCGCGCGCGCCGACGTTGAGTGGCAGTGACACGAGATTCTCTACGACGACCACGTCAGCGTCGCGCAGCACGTCGTTGACTGCCTCTAGTGAAGGCAGCGACGTTGCGCCAATCGCGAGTTCAGGCATTAGGACATCGGCGACGCCGCTGCCCGCCAACGTGGTGACGTGGTGGCCAAGGGTTGTAAAGGCGTCGATCCACTTTCGAGCTTCGATGCTCACGCCGTCGGTGCCGCCTAGGCGAAAACTCACGACGACGAGGCGGCCCACTCGCTCAGGCTAGGCCGGGGGCCCATTTTGGCTCCAGTAGTAGAGTTGGCCCCGGCAGGGACGCCGCGTCGATGCCCGGACAGTGGAGGAACTTCGGTGGCGAAACGTGCGCTGATTACTGGTATTACCGGCCAAGACGGTTCCTACCTAGCTGAACTCTTGCTCGCTCAGGGCTACGAGGTCATTGGCCTCATGCGTCGCAGTTCTACGGTCAATATCGAGCGAATTAGCCACATCCAAGAGCAACTCACGTTGGTGTCGGGCGACTTAATGGACGAGGTGTCACTCATCCACGTCCTGCGTGACTATCGACCGAGCGAGGTCTACAACCTCGCGGCGCAGAGCTTCGTGCAGGCCTCGTGGGCCCAGCCGGTGTTGACCGGCGAGGCGACAGCGCTGGGCGTGACGAGAATGCTCGACGCGATACGTATCGTTGACCCCGAGATTCGTTTCTACCAAGCGAGCTCGTCTGAGATGTTCGGACGGGTTCGCAGCGTGCCCCAAGACGAGAACACCTCGTTCTACCCGCGCAGCCCTTACGGCGTCGCGAAGGTCTACGGCCACTGGATCACCGTCAACTACCGCGAAAGTTACGGACTACACGCGTCGAGTGGCATTTTGTTCAATCACGAGTCGCCTCGTCGCGGCATCGAGTTCGTTACCCGCAAAGTCACCCACGGTGTGGCGCGCATTAAAGCGGGATTGGACCGCGAACTTCGTCTTGGCAACCTAGAGGCTCAACGTGACTGGGGATTTGCCGAAGACTACGTACGCGCGATGTGGCTGATGCTTCAACAAGACACCCCTGATGATTTCGTCATCGCGACGGGTAAGACCCACGCGGTGCGCGAACTCTGTGAAGTCGCTTTTGGAATCGTAGGGCTCAACTACGAAGAGTTCGTCAAAATCGATCCCGTGTTCCTTCGACCGGCTGAAGTCGATCTGCTCGTCGGCGACTCGACCAAAGCGCACGACGTACTCGGCTGGAAGTGCGAGACGGACTTTTATCAGTTAATAGAGATGATGGTCGACGCCGACGTCAAAGCGCTCCAGAGTTAATCCTTGAGCTCGGGTAGTTCGTCGCCGGTCGTCGCGCTTCGCGACGCGGTTGTTCTCGTGAGCGGCTTTCCACTGCTGAGTGGCGTGAACCTTCAGCTCGAACCAGGTTCGCTCAGCGTCGTCACCGGCGCGAACGGCGCCGGCAAGACGAGCTTGCTGCGACTCCTCGGTGGTCTCGTGGCACTCTCGAGTGGTTCGGGCGTGGTGAGCGGGATTGATTTGAGGGCGGGGGATTTAAGAGAACTGCGACGGCGCGTTGGATGGCTCGGTCACGAGGGCTCGTTCTACGACGATCTCAGCACGCAAGAGAATCTCATCTTCGCCGCGAAGGCGTTGGAACGCCCAGTCACTGATATTCCTTCGGTGCTCGAACGTGTGGGACTGGCGAGTCGAGCGTCGACACCAACGCGCCAATTAAGTGCCGGTCAACGTCGGCGACTGGGGCTGGCGTGGTTGTTACTGCGCCGACCAGAACTCTGGCTCTTGGACGAGCCCTACGCGTCGCTCGACGATGAAGGCCGAACGTTCTTCGACCAACTCATTGGCGACGTCGTGAACGCCGGCGCGACGGTGGTGCTTAGTGCGCACGATCCACTGCGCTCGAGTGCATTGAAGCCGCGCACGCTCACCTTGGCCGGTGGACTCGTCGTAGAGGACCGCTCGTGATTCGTATCGCGCTGCTCGTTGCCGCTAAGGATCTGCGCATCGAGCGACGAAGTCGAGTGTTGCTGTGGCAGGTGTTGCCGTTTGGGGTGATGGCCCTCGTCCTCGCCGGCTTAGCCCTTGGTCCTCAACACGCCGGACACTCGAGCGCCGGTCCGGGATTGTTCTATTTGGTCATGTTGCTCGTGGCTCTTTTGATGATCAATCGAAGTCAAACTATTGAGAGCTCACCGGGCACCAAAGCATCGGTCGCGACGCTCGGACTTGACCCAGCAGGCGTTTTCTTGGGTAAGGCGTTAGCGCTGATGGTGGAGCTCTGGTTGATGGGCATCGTGCTGCTGGGGGGCTCGGTGCTCTTGCTCCATACGGCGCTTGGGGGCACGCTCTCGGCCCTGCCGAGTGTTCTTGTAACCCTGGCCGCGCTGGCCGCTGCTGGTGCGTTATACGGGGCGCTGAGCGGCGGCGGACAGGGTCCCGCGACCTTATTACCAGTACTTTCATTCCCGGCGTTCGCGCCGTTGCTCATCGCTGGCGAGCGCTCGTTCAGTGCCGCGTTACATGGTGGGGCCCTCTGGCAGTGGTGGGTAATTTCCCTCGTAGCGCTGGCTGCCTACGTAGGCATCGGGATTCTCCTTTACGGTGTTCTAGAGGAATCATGATTAAACAACTCTCCCAACGACTACTCGGACCAGTCACGTTCGTCTTGCTGGCGCTCACTTTGTGGCTGGGGCTATGGGTGACGCCGTCCTTTGAAATCCAAGGCGACCTCGCTCGACTGGTCTACGTGCACCCCGCTGTGGCGTGGGTGGCGATCTACGTTTCCTTTGGCACGGCAACGATCGCGAGCGCACTCTATCTGTGGCGACGCACCCGTTCAATGCTCGTGGACCGTATCGCGCACTGCGCTATGGAAGTCAGTGTGGTGTTCATCCTGCTCACGCTCATCACCGGTTCGATTTGGGGACGACCCGCCTGGGGCGTGTGGTGGGCTTGGGACGCGCGACTTACCTCAACGGCAGTCCTCGGCGTCTTCGCCCTCGCGTACTTAGCGCTTCGCCGTGCGAATGACGATCCAGAACTGAGGGCTCGTCGCAGTGCGGTCTTGGCGCTACTCGCCGCCATAAACGTGCCGATCATTCAATTCTCCGTGCAGTGGTGGAAGACCCTCCACCAAGGCGCCACGGTCTTCACGACCGATCACGGATTGAAGATCCACGGTATTCAGGCGTGGACGCTCTTGATCAGTTTTCTTGGTTTCACAATGCTCTTCTTTTGGTTACTTCGCGCGAGGTATCGATTGGAAGTGCTGCGTGACGAGCGCTACAACGCATCTTTAGAAGAGGCGCTCGTGCAACGTCGTCGAGAGGGAGTTCGTTGATGAGTTACGTCGTCGCGGGCTACTCCTTCGCCTTTGGGGGGTTGGCGCTCTACGCGCTATCTATCTGGTGGCGAGGTCGACGTGCCCGACGCTGACGTTGGCCTTGACTTAACTCCCGTCGCCGCGCCGCCCTCGAAGCGCCGCGGTCGTCGACGATCCATTGGCGTCGTGGCGCTTCTCGCCGTTGCGGTACTGGCCCTCTTGAGTCAAGGCCTGCTGCACTCGCTCAACTACTTCGAAACGGTCGATCAAGCAATGCACTCGCGTGGGTCACTGGGCACGAAGACCATTCGTTTAGAGGGCATCGTCAAGCCCAACACGATCAATCGCACGGCAACCGGCGCGTCGTTTTGGATCAAAGGTGGCGGCAAAGAAGTCTTCGTGAGCGCACACGGCTCACCGCCGCAACTCTTTCAAGCCAACATCCCGGTCGTTGTGGTCGGTCACTTTACGAGTAGAACGTCGGACACGTTCTACGGCACCCAGATCATGGTCAAGCACACGGCGTCCTACATTGCCCAACATCCCAAGCGCGTGAAGGCCCCAAACGGGTCAACGCGATGATCTTGACGTGGCTCGGGCGCGTGGCGCTCTACGTCTGTTTCGTGGGCGCCGTCGGCGGCATTATTGAACAAGCACGTGCGCTTCGCCACAAGCGCGAATCGCGAGCACGCTGGTGGGCCCTTGTTGCCGTCGTGGGGATCGTTGGCGCGATTGGTGTCATGGAGTTCGCGCTCATCACGCACAACTTCTCTCTCGCGTACGTGGCGGAAAATAACGCCACCTTCACGCCGCTTCTCTATTCCATAACGGGTCTCTGGTCGGCGCTCGAGGGTTCGCTGATGCTCTGGGTCTTGCTTCAGAGCGCCATCACGTTGGGGGTTCTTCTCTATTACCGTCGCGATCGCAGCGACGCCGTCGTGGGCTGGGCGACGATTGTGCTGTTCGCGATCGGCGCTTTCTTCACCCTCTTGATGATGGGTCCGGCCGATCCCTTTCTCCACAACGCCGCGCACGTCTTACAGGGCGCCGGTCCGAACGCGTTGTTGCAAGACAATCCTTTAGTCGCGGTGCACCCGCCGCTGCTCTATCTCGGCTTCGTGGGCTTTAGCGTGCCCTTCGCCTTCGCGATTGGCATGTTGATCACGGGTCGCGTGCAAGATCGCTGGCCGCTCGAACAGCGTCGTTGGACGGTACTCGCCTGGGGATCGCTCTCACTGGGCATCGTGCTCGGCGCGTGGTGGAGCTACCAAGTGCTGGGCTGGGGAGGATTCTGGGGCTGGGACCCCGTCGAGAACTCGGCGTTGTTGCCGTGGCTCACGGCTACCGCCTACATCCACTCGGTCATTGTCCAAGATCGACGAGGACTCTTTCGAGTCTGGAATCTCTCTCTCGCTATCGCGACGTTCGCGCTCACGGTGCTCGGGACATTCTTCACCCGCTCGGGCGTTCTCGTGAGCGTGCACGCGTTCTCATCGAGCACGCTCGGGCCACTACTCATTGGGCTGTTTTTTGTGGTGGTGCTGCTGGGTGCCGGACTTCTGGCGTGGCGCGGCGACCGACTGAGAGCTCCGGTGGGCGTCGATCATCCGCTCTCGCGCGAGGGTCTCTTCGTCGCGAACAATATTCTCTTTGTGGGCTTTGCGATCGTGGTCTTGCTCGGCACCGTCTTTCCTCTCCTCTACCAAGCGATCAACGGCACGCAGGTCACCGTGGGTACGCCGTACTTCGCCTCAGTCGCCGCGCCCGTCAGTGTGCTGCTGTTGTTACTTATGGCTATCGCGCCACTCGTGAGTTGGCGCAGCGCGAACGCGCGTGTGCTCTGGGACCGCATGCGCGTCAGCGCGTGGTCGGCCCTCGTGGTAGTTGCTGTCTTGTTGAGTGTTGGCGTACGCCGTCCCGCCGAAGTCGTGGCGGTCTTTCTCTCGGTACTGGCCGCGGGCGCGGCACTTCGCACACTGCGCGGTGCGCTCGTGACGGCGATTCGACGAGGCTCGTGGCGTGGCGTAGTCCGTTCACCCACGATTGGCGGCATGATCGTGCACGTGGGCGTGGTGATCTTGGCACTCGGCATCGTCACCTCAACGACGTACGTCAAGCGCTCTGAGGTCACTCTGGCTTCGGGCCAGAGCACCGTTGTTGACGGACAATTGGTGAAGTTCACTGGATTTCACAACGTCAAAGACGCGCTGCGCACTGCGACACAACTGAAGGTCAGCGTGGATGGCCATCAACTTCGTCCCGCGGTCACGACCTACAACGGTCGAAACGGACAGACCGTCGGAACCCCAGCGATCGACTCGAACCTTCTGCGCGACGTCTACGTCACGTTCGAAGCCGTGGGGGGCAATGGCTCGACCTCAGGCGCGCAGGTTCGAAACGATCTGCCTCGCGGCTCGGTCGTGCTGGGCGTGACGGTGGAACCATTGCTCGCGTGGCTGTGGCTCGGAGGCCTGATCATTGGCTTTGGGAGCGCGCTGTCATTCTTTCGCCGGCGCTACGACGAGGGAACGACGTGAAGCGCTCGGTGATGGCCATCTCTCTGGCGGCGATTGTCGTGGTCGCGGCGTTGTCGTTGTTCTTAGCTATGCGCCACCCAATCACCAACGCCACCGAAACACAGAGCCCACTGCTCGGAAAAATGGCGCCAGCGATTTCCGCCCCCCTTCTCGGAGGTGGTGGAACACTCAACATCAAGAAGGACTTAGGCCGCGTCGTTGTCGTGAACTTCTGGGCCTCGTGGTGTGGTCCCTGCAAGACAGAAGCACCGGAACTCTCGACCTTCGCGTGGCAGGAGAGAAACAGGGGCGTTGACGTGGTGGGCGTTGTCTTTGACGACCCGTTGGGTGCGGCGCAGGCTTTTGCCGCGCGCTACGGCTCGCTCTATCCCTCGGTCGTTGACGCCGACGGCGTCATCGCCAATCGCTACGGAGTCTTGTCGCCGCCGACCACGTTCATCATCAACGCGAAGGGCATTGTCGCGGCGACGCTCATTGGTCCGATCAGTGCTCGCCAACTTGAACAGGCCGTCGCTCGGGTGAAGTTGTGAAGATAGCTCGCTCCTTTGCTCTGTGGTGTGTGGCGCTGGTCGTGGTGGGAGCCTTCGCGTTCGCGCTGCATCCTCACTCGACGAGCGACAACTCACGTATTGCACACCTCGAAACACTGGTTCGCTGTCCCGCGTGTGACGATCTCTCGGTAGCGGTGAGTAACGCCACCTCGGCGATCGCGGTGCGCCACGAGATCGCCACCAAGGTTCACAAGGGTGAAAGTGACGACCAGATCTTGACCTCGATCGAATCGGTCTACGGCACGTCGATTCTTCTCGCTCCGCCGACGTCGGGGCTTGGCGCGTTGCTGTGGATCGCGCCCGTGCTCGTCGTGTTGCTGCTTGTCGTCAGTGCGATTCGACTGGCTCGGCGCCGATGAACAAGAACGAACAACAGCTTCGCGACGAGATCGCTCTGCGCGAGGCATCGTTAGCCGACGCCGTGAAGGAACTGGCGTCGGGAGAGCTCAGCGAGAGCGAGGCGGCCGCTATTGAACGCCGCGAACGCGCGGCGCTCGAAAAGGCCCATGTGGCACTTCTGGCGTTGGGTTCGACGGCCACGAAAAGTAAGACCGTTCGTCGACGACGTCGCTGGTTGCTGCTGAGTGCCCTTGGATGTTTCTTTGTGGCGGCGATCATCTTGTTGTGGTCGTCCTTATCGCCGCGCCAAGCGGGCAACTCAATTACCGGAAACGTCTCACTCGGTCAGGCCCAGCAGGTCACGCAGTTGTTGACTGAGGGCGAAGCCGACGTCGCCAACGGCAACGTCGTCGCGGCGCTCAGTGCGTACCAACAAGTGCTTGTCCTTCGCCCAAAGAACGTCTTGGCGCTCACCGAGACCGGTTGGCTGGACTTCTCAGCTGGAAGTTCGAGCACGAATCCCGCACTCGTGACACTGGGCGTGGCGGATCTTCGCAAAGCCATCACGTACGGCCCGCGTGACGCCGCACCTCGTCTCTACTACGCGATTGTCGCGGACTCGACGCCGGGCAATACTGCACTGGCGAAAAAAGAGTTCCGTGTGTTCCTCGCACTGAACCCCTCGCGCGGTCAACTCACGATTGCGCGTCCGTTCTTGAAGGCCCTCGGACTGCCAACGTCGTAGTTGATTCATCGCTGCAACGCGTGGTGATCAATTCGCGCCGGTGTACTCTCTCTGAGCGAGGAGGCCGCGTTCATCCTCAATCGGCGTGAGAGGACGGTGCCAACCATCGTGGCTGAACAGTCAGTGCCCAAGCGCTCTCGCGTCGTCGTCATTGGTGGGGGAATCGGCGGCTGTTCAATCCTTTACTGGCTCGCTCGTCTTGGTCTCACTGACGCCGTGCTGGTGGAACGTTCGCAACTCACCAGCGGCTCAACGTTTCACTCGGCCGGACTTGTCGGCCAGTTGCGCGGTTCGCTGAGCTTGACGCGCATGATGATGAACTCCGTCGAGCTCTATCGAACACTCGGTGAGGAAGTCGACTTAGAGACTGGATGGCGTGAAGTCGGCTCGCTTCGCCTCGCGTCAACGCCCGAACGTATGGAAGAGCTCCAACGTCAAGCTGACTGGGCCGAAACCTTCGGTCTGGCGTTCCACTTGATCTCGCCGAAAGAAGCACAAGAGCGCTTTCCAATAATGACCACTGAAGGTGTGGTGGGCGCGGGGTATTTGCCCACTGATGGCTACCTCGATCCCAGCTCGGTGACGCTCGCTCTCGTGAAAGGTGCGCGACAGCGCGGCGCGACCATTCTCACTGATACCCGGGTCACGGCAATACGTGTTGAACGCGGACGGGTCGTCGGCGTTGAGACCGATCGCGGGGACATCGAGTGTGAGGTCGTCGTGAACGCCGGCGGTATTTACGCCTACGAGATCGGACGTCTCGCTGGCGTGCACGTGCCAATCATTCCGATGGCTCACCAGTACGTGATCACGAAGGACGCGGGACTGCCGCGCGATATGCCCACCATGCGTGACCCTTCGCGCCTCGTGTACTACCGCGCCGAGAGCGGGGGACTCGTCGCGGGTGGCTACGAACGAAACCCTGTTCCTTGGGGACTCGGTGGCATCGCGAGCGACTTCAACAATCAGTTGTTGAGCGAAGACTGGGACCGTTTCGCCGACATCTACGAAGCCGCGTCGTTACGCGTGCCGGCCCTGGCGGACGCCGAAGTTGTCAAACTCATTAACGGACCAGAGGCCTTTACGCCCGACGGAGAGTTCATCCTGGGCCCGAGTGGCGTTGAGGGTTTCTGGGTAGCCGCGGGATTCTGTGCGCACGGCATCGCGGGTTCGGGCGGTATGGGCCAACTCATGGCTGAGTGGATCATTAGCGGACAACCCAGTCTCGATACGTGGGAGATGGATTCGCGCCGTTTTGGTCCCCAGTACCGCAGTCGCGGGTATTCGCTCACGCGTACGTACGAGATGTACGCGACCTACTACGACATCAAATATCCGGGGCACGAGCGCGAAGCTGGACGACCACTTCGCGTACCCCCGACGTACGAACGACTCAAAGCTCTCGACGCGTCCTTTGGTGAGAAGTCAGGCTGGGAGCGCGTCAACTGGTTTGAATCGAACAGCGCTGACGGCGACGCCTCGCTTCGTCCCAACGGCTGGGCCGGACGTCTGTGGTCGCCGGCGATCGGCGCGGAGCACCGAGCTTGTCGTGAGCGCGCGGCGTTGTTTGACGAGACGTCATTTTCCAAACTTGACGTTCGCGGCAGCGACGCGGCTCGTTTTCTCGAACGACTGTGCGCCAATAAAGTAGCCAAAACCGTTGGCTCGGTGACCTACACCCAGCTGCTCAATCCCAGCGGTGGCGTTGAGTGCGATCTCACCGTCACCAGGCTCGGCGACGATCGATTTCGACTCGTCACTGGAACGGCCTTTGGCAATCACGACCGAGCGTGGATTCTCTCGCAACTCACCGACGGGGACCGCGTCGACGTGGAGGACGTCACCTCGCAGTTCGCGTGCTTCGCGCTCTGGGGTCCAAGGGCCAGAGATATTCTGCAGTCGCTCACCGACACCGACTGCTCGAACGAGGCATTTGGCTACCTGAGGGCAAAAGAACTCAACGTCGGCGCGGTGCCCTGTCTTGCGCTGCGCGTCACTTTCGTCGGCGAACTCGGATGGGAGATCAACTGTCCGGCGGAGTACGCCGTGACGCTGTGGGATCTCTTGAGCGCGGCGGGAAAGCCCTTTGGACTGATGCCTAGTGGGTACAAGGCCATTGAGTCACTACGACTCGAAAAGGGTTATCGAGTGTGGGGGAGCGACGTCACCTCCACCGACACGCCTTTCGAGGCCGGTCTCGGCTTCGCGGTGCGAATGGACAAGGGAGAGTTCATTGGTCGTGAGGCGTTGGCCGCTACTGGGGCGCCGACGAGACGCCTCGTAGGTCTCGTTCTCGACGACCCTCGGGTCATCGCACTCGGTTCAGAGCCGGTGCGCGTCGAACAGCGCTCTGTGGGGCGAGTGACCAGCGGGGGCTACGGCTACAGCGTCGAACGTTCGCTCGCGTACGCCTATCTTCCCGCTGACCTCGCCCAAGCCGATCGTCGCGTTGAGGTGGTGGTCTTTGGACGCGCCGTTGGCGCTCGGGTCATCACCGAGTCTCTCTACGATCCATCGAATGAACGCGTGCGCGCGTAGTTGACGTCGCCGAGTTACGGCAGTTTTTTGGCTAACTGTATTGTCTCGGCGAAGTCCATCTCGTCGATGAGTCTTTCGTAGCCGACAACGCGCGCTCTCGCGAACTCGGCGTAGTCGAGATCGAGGGTTGACGCGCAGTGTTGGACGAGGTTCCACATGATCTCGCGTAACTCTGAGACGACTTTCATTAGCTTGAGCACGGCCGCCAACGACTCGTCGCATGTTCCGAAATAACTCGTGAGAAGTTGTTCGTCCGCGCTCTTGGAGAGGTGATTGTTGGCCGAGAAGTTCGCGAGGTCGAAAAAGGGATCACCCATGCCGGCGTACTCCCAGTCGAGGACGCGTAACTGAGTATCCAAGACGAAGTTCGTGTTGAGCAGATCGTTGTGACAGAACGACGTTGGGCGAAAGTTACGGACTTCGTCGATACGGTCCAGTCGAGCGAGCGCCAAGGTGTAGTCGAAGGGATCCACGACGTCGTGCTCACAGACGATCTCGTGGTAGTTGCGAACGATGAGGAAGGGATTGAACACGGTGCCGATGCGACCGGCTCCGTGAATTCGTCGCAACGTGGTGGCGACGTCACTGAGGCGAGGTTGCGTTGCTAAGTCTGTCGAGGTGAGACGTTGGCCCGGCAGAAAGCGCGTGACCATCCAACCTTCGACGTCGGAGCGAGCGATCACGTCGGGCCCGACGCCGATCGACGAAGCCAACAGATTCGCTTCGTACTCGTGATTGCGGTCGATACCGAGAAGGTGCGTGTTGTTGCCGGGAATACGCAGCACCACTTGATCGTCGCCAAGGTCAACTAAGTAGTTGGCGTTCGTGTGTCCACCCACTAGTTCTTCGACGCGAAGACTGCGGCCCGGCCACAGTTCTTCGACCAGTTGGTCAATGACCCTCGTCATTCGCTGATGGTACGGCGCGTCGTTGCGATGTTGAGAACTACGCCGTCACGCGACAGGTGTCGTCGCCAAGAGCGCGCGAGGTCAACGTGACGTTCGTGCGCTCAACCCCAAATCCTTCGAGCATGCCCGAGATAAGTCCGCGGTCCACGGCACAGAGCACGGGGTGGTGAACCGCGGCGGTGCCGAAGGGACAGTTGTCCGATACCACTGAACTCGACTCGTCGTTACCTTCGGCGCGCGCGTTAAAGCCGTGCGCGGTGAGCAGTCCCGCGATTGAAGTCATGGCAGTCTTCACCGTGCGCGTTGATTCGCTCGCGCCCGCGGCTTCGGTGAGATGGCGGCCGTACGCGAGACCGACGTCGTGCGCCATTTCTTCAGAGGCGTCGGGGCCGAGACGCTCGAGGGCCATCTCTAAGAGAGCAACGAGCAGAGCATCACGTCGAATCGAACCTTCGGTTCTCAGTGAGTCATCGAGGATTCGGTACCCCTTCGCCGGACGGCCCACGGTGGTCTTGGGGACGTTGTCAAAGGTGACGTAGCCGCCTTCGGTGAGTCGCTCAAGGTGGTGGCGAACGACGTTGGCGTGCACTTCGCAGTGGGTCGCTAGTTCCGTGGCCGTGGCCCCGGGGTGCTCTCGGAGGTAGAGGTAGACCTTTCGACGGGTGTTGTCGCCAAAAGAGTGCATGAGACTGGTGACGGTCGCGGTAAAGAGGGCCGGATCGAGGTCGTCCTCGTTAATCGTGGTCACAACAAAAGTTTACGGGTCCGGGGCGGAAGAGCGACGGTAATCTCAAGAGGCCCATCTAAAGGACTCCCGTGACGCCTGACCCCCAACTTCGCAGCGCCCTCGCCGCTATTCGCGAACCTCAACTCGTTCGAACTTTGGACGAACTTGGTTTTCTCGGCGCCGTGGACGAATCGGACGGGAAACTTCGCGTCGAGCTCGTGCTGCCGGTAACGAACTGGCCTCACCTTGACGCACTGCGCGACGCGGTGCTCGAGCGAGCGCCCGGAGCAGAGGTGGTGGTGCGCACGATGAACGAAGACGAGCGCTTGGCGCTTCGTAACTTTCTTCGTGGCGCAATGTCCGCCGACGCCGGACCGGGTCTGCACGATCACGGTGACTCCACTCCACGCTTTCTCGACAAGCTCTCTAAGACGCGCGTGCTGGGCATCTCTTCTGGGAAAGGTGGCGTGGGTAAGTCCTCCGTGACGGTCAATCTTGCCATTGCGCTCGCGCAGGCTGGTCATCAAGTGGGCGTTCTCGACGCTGACGTGTACGGCTTCTCGTTACCCAAGATGCTCGGCGCGACGAATGATCCCATTGTGCTCGGTGACACGGTCATTCCTACCTTGGTGCACGGGATTCGTTGTCTCTCCATGGGGTACTTCGTTGATGACGCCCAACCCGTGATCTGGCGCGGGCCCATGTTGCACAAAGCCATCGAACAACTCGTCACCGAAGCGTGGTGGGACGAGCCGGACTTTCTGCTCATCGACATGCCTCCGGGCACGGGTGACGTCGCGCTCACGTTGTCCGAGATTCTTCCTCGAATCGAGATGTACGTCGTCACGACTCCTCAGGCGGCGGCGCAACGCGTGGCGCAGCGTTCGGCCTACGCGGCGAGAAAATTGAAGCTCTCCGTGCGTGGCGTGATCGAGAACATGAGCTGGTTCGTGGGCGACGACGCCAAGCGTTACGAGATCTTTGGATCGGGTGGAGGAGAACAACTCGCCAAAGAACTTGGCATTACGTTGCTCGCACAGATTCCACTGGAGCCGGCGCTTCGACGTGGCGGCGACCTCGGTGAGCCCATCGTCGTGAGTGACTCCGAGAGTGAGGCGGCTAAGGCCTTCTTCGAACTCGCGACGCGCGTCGCCCAGCAGGGTCCCTCACGGGTCTATCGTCAAGAACTCAAGCTGGTGTAGCAACGTCGAGGGGGAAAAATGGAGTTAGAGGGTAAGACCGCGGTCATCACGGGCGGGGCGAGCGGTATTGGACTTGCGACAGCGAAGAAGTTCGCCGCGTCGAACGTCAATCTTGTTCTCGGCGACATTGAAGAAGGGCCGCTGCAAAAAGCGGTGGCTGATCTTAAAGCCGACGGCGCCCACGTGCTCGGTGTTCGCACCGACGTCACCGTCGAGGACGACGTGATCGCACTGCGCGAAGCGGCCCTCAAGGAGTTCGGCGGAGCCCACCTCGTCTTCAACAACGCCGGCGTCGCGGCCGGGGCCACCATTGGCACGCCCACCAAGGTCTGGAAGTGGGTGCTCGACGTTGACCTCAACGGTGTCATCTACGGTCTCAATGCCTTCATTCCGCTTTTCCTTGAACAGAATGAAGGACACGTCGTGAACACCGCCTCGCTGGCGGGACTCGGTGGCGCGCCAGGCATGGGGCCCTACTGCGCGGCAAAATTTGCGGTCGTCGGGCTTTCTGAATCGCTCTTTCAAGAGCTGGCCCTCAATGACACCAACGTGGGTGTATCGGTGCTCTGTCCCGGCTTCGTGCGTACGAGGATTCATCAGTCCGAGCGCAACATGCCCAATGAACTCGTGAGTTACAACGAAGATCCGACCGCCCGATTTATGGCGGACATGGCGTCCACTGCGGTCAACGCGGGCATCGACGCGGCTGATGTCGCCGCGGCCGTGGAGAACGCGGTGCGGACGAATAAGTTTTGGATTCTCACGCATGAACGCTCAGCCATTCGCACGACGGAGTTGCGACTCGAATGGATGAAGGGCGGAGCGCCAATGAAGTTCGACCTTATGGGCGCGACGAAACCCTAACGATCGAGGCCGCTTGGTAGACGATCTTGTGGCCAGCCGAGTTGGGTGAGCGCACTTTGGCACGCGTAACGGTCAGTCATACCCGCCACGTACGACACGGCCTCGTGCAACGCCTCTGGGGAGCCGTGCACGTCGCCACCACGCGCGGCAACGTCAGGGATCTGTTCGGGGTGGAGGTTGTAGAACTCCACGAGAGCGCGCAACATGTCAACCACCGACGTAGCTTGCTGGCGCGACGCACCACGTAGATAGATCGTCTCGTAATTAAACGTTCGAAAAGCGGCGAGTGCCTCGGCGTGTGAAGCGTCCATGCCAATCACGCCTGTTGTGTTGACGGTGCGAATCATGGCGTTGATGAAGGCACCGAGTTGTTCGCGGCGCAGCACACCGCATCGTTCGCGCACGAGGGGCGGTAACTCGTCGACGTCGACGATGCCCGCTGACACCGCGTCCTCGAAGTCGTGACACACGTAGGCAATGCGGTCGGCCCATGAGACGACTTCACCCTCGGGCGTACTTGGTGCGGGACGCGACCATGAGTGATTGCGAATACCGTCGAGCGTTTCGAGACAGAGATTGAGTGACACGAGCGACACGTCGGCTCCCCACGTCGCGTGATCGAAGCCACCCTCGACGTAGGGATCAAGGGCCTCTTCACTGGCGTGGCCGCCCGGTCCGTGTCCACAGTCGTGGCCCAACGCAATGGCTTCAGCGAGCGCGACGTTAAGGCCCAAGGGCCGCGCGATACCGGTGGCGACTTGGGCGACTTCGAGAGCGTGGGTAAGACGAGTACGCATGTGGTCGTCGGGAAAGATGAAGACTTGGGTCTTGCCCGCGAGCCTGCGAAAGGCGCTGGAGTGAAGAATGCGATCACGGTCGCGCTCGAAACAGGTTCGGTACTCGTCGGGCTCTTCGTCTCGCGCGCGACGCCCCGCGCCAACGCTTCTCGTGGCTCCGGGGACCATTAACGCGTCCAGTCGCTCTTCACGTTCGCGTAGCGGCCCGGCCAGTAATGCTTGGCCCGCGACGATTGGGCCAACGCCGGCTCGAGAGTCGTGGTGAGCAACGGTGACCGCGTCGTGGGCACCTTCGTAGCCACCCATGGTCGCGGCCCAACGCCGAGAGCGCTCTGAGATCGGTTCTTCGCTCACGTCTTCTAGTTTGCCCCAACCTCGTAACATGGTTTGAGAAGTCAACGTTTCAGGAGAGCCGTCATGGATATACGTATTGGCATTGTGCAATCGATGAAGGAGATCGACGTCGAACTCGACGCGGACGCTGATCGCGAGAAGATTATGAAGGAAGTTGAAGCGGCGCTCGACTCTGAAAAGGTTCTCTGGCTCACCGATCGCAAAGGTCGTCGCGTGGGCATTCCCGCCAGTCGCATTGCCTACGTAGAGCTCGGCACGCCCGCCAGTGAGCGCGTCGTGGGATTCGGCGCGGCGTAACGCTCCGTGATCGACTACCACCTACACCTTTGGCCCCACGAGGAGTCGTCGGTGTGGTTCAAACTCGACCAGATTGCCCAATACTGCGACGAGGCGGCGCGCCATGGCGTGACCGAGCTCGCGCTGACCGAACACGCGCACCGATTCGTTGAGGTTGCCAACGTCGTGGGACCCTTCTGGCTGCGATTCGGCCACGAGCCCACCGCCAAGACCATGGCCGAGTACTGGGACTTTCACGCGCGTAACTCTCTCGAGGGGTACGTGAACTTGGCCCAATTAGCCAAGAAGGAAGGACTCCCGGTCAAGATTGGCCTCGAGGTCGACTATTACAAAGACCAAATGGACGACGTCGCGGGCCTTCTCGCGCAGTATCCCTTTGACGTCTTGATTGGTTCCGTGCACTGGCTCGGTACGTGGCACATCGACGACTACGAAAGTCCACTTGATCTTCACGAGTGGAACATTCGTGACGTGGATCAGAGTTGGAAGAGTTACACGCTCGCGCTGGACGAACTCTGCGCCGCTCGCGCCGTTGACGTACTGGCTCACCCTGACCTCATCAAGGTTGCCGGCTTTTACGCGGACAGTCCCGGTGAGTACTGGGACGCCATGACCGAGTCGGCCGCTCGTGTTGATATCTCGATGGAGTGTTCGTCGGCCGGGTGGAAGAAGCCCGTCGGCGAGCAGTATCCCGCTGAAGGGTTCCTCGATCGACTGGTCGACAGTGGACTCACGTTTACGACCGCTTCAGACGCGCACAGCAACGAACGCGTTGGCGAGCGGGCCGGTGACTTAGCGTCCATGCTCGAAGCCCGAGGCGTGCACGAGTTGGCTTCGTACAACAACCGCGAACGCAAGATGATCCCCCTTAGAGCCCTCTAGTGGCCACTCTCGCCGAGCTCGCCTCGCAGCGAACCTCACTCGACGAGTACGCGATCGATCATCTACTGCGACTCAGCGCGTCGTGGTCGCTTCTTTCGGATCTCTCTTTTTCGGACTTGCTCTTGATGACCACCGTCGAAGGGCACGAGCGTAACGACGAGACGCTCGTGGTGCTCGGCCAGATGCGTCCCAACAATCGCACGACGCTCATTAACGACGACCTCGTCGGCACGACGCAACCCCTTGCCAACTGGCCCCTCGTTCGTGAAGCTTATGAGAGCGGCACGCGCACGGTGGGCAACTTCAAGATTGACAAAGTCGACGACGTGGTGCCGGGATGGTGCGTACCGGTTCACCTCAATGGCCGCGTCATCGCGGTAATGGTTCGTCTCCAGGGCCCCCTACGAGGCTCGGCCTCGCTCTATGAGCACCAATACTTATCCGTCTTCGTGAGGCTCTGTGACATGGTCTCTGACGCCACGTTTCCCTACCGCGAGGACGCCGTCGCCGGGCCGGGTTTGCCGCGTGTGGGTGACGGCGTGATTTTGATCGACAGTCTCGGTCGAGTGGAGTTCGCCACGCCCAACGCGGTGAACGCACTGCACCGTCTGAGTATCTACTCTTCGATTGAGGGCAAGACCTTCGAAGAACTCGGCGTGGACGTGCGCGGCATCAAGCGCGCCCTGGAGTTTGGGATTCCCGCGCTCGAGGAGGTCGATCGGGGTCATGACGTAGCTATTCAGTTTCACGGCGTGCCGCTCATCAGCCACCAGAACGTCACCGGGGTGTTAACAATCGTGCGCGACGTGTCTGACCTTCGTCAACTCAATCGTGTCGTGTTGAACAAAGAAGCTGCCGTTCGCGAAGTTCACCACCGCGTCAAGAACAATCTGCAGACCATCTCGTCGCTGCTTCGCTTGCAGGCTCGCCGTAGCGAAGAGATCGAAACCAAGACCGCACTCCTCGAAGCCGAGCGAAGAGTTCGCTCAATCGCGGTCGTGCATGAAGTTCTTTCGCGCGAACCCGGCGAAGAAGTGGTCTTTGACGAGATCGTTCGCTCGCTCGTCTTGCTCGTCGAAGACACCGTGCTCGGACTTCATCCCGTTGAAATTGTCGTGAATGGAGAGCTCGGCGTTCTCTCGACGGACCTAGCGACGCCGCTCGCGGTTGCGCTCGCGGAACTGCTGACGAACGCCGTTGAGCACGCCTTCACTGATTTTGGGGGAGTGGAGAACGATCACGTGGGCGTCGTGACGCTGAACCTCTACCAAGAGGACGGTCAGGCCATCGCCGAGATTCGCGATAACGGGAGAGGGCTGGGCGAGAACTTTTCGCTCGACGTGCCGACGAGTCTCGGTCTCTCCATCGTGCGCGACCTCATTCGCGCGCAACTCTATGGAGAGATTGAGATGAATTCGGTGCCCCTCGCCGACGGCGGCGGGACGTTCGTACGCGTTGCGGTACCGCTGAACGCGCGGCTTTAGCCGAGGGTCGAAGCGCGGCGGCGAGCGGCCAACCACTGCTTACGCAGCTTGCGACGCTCGTCCTCAGTCGTGCCACCCCACACGCCTGATTCCTGATTCGTGGCCAGAGCGAACTCTAGACAGGCTTTTTGTGCGTCACAGTGGTCACAGACGCGCTTGGCGGACTCGATCTGGTCGGTCGCCATGCCGGTCGTTCCGACGGGGAAAAACAGCTCTGGCTCGGTGTCGCGACAGGCGGCGTCAGTGCGCCATTCCGAGTCGTCCCAAGCATGGGTGCGGTTCCAGATCAACGACATGATAAATCCTCTAACTTTGGGGGTGGCAGCGAGCTCAGGACTACAGAACTCGTACGTGGAAGGAAAATTCTACTGAAAAAACGGCTCAAAAACAAGGGTTTTTTGGGGTATTTGGAGTCCAGCTCTAAGAATCGCTCCTGGTCATCGGTGGATCTCAAGCGATGACTGGTGTCTTCGCGCATCGTGGCGCGCACTTGAAGGAACGAGACAACACCCTGGGTGCGTTTCACGACGCCGTCGCCCTGGGGGTCGCCGGCGTTGAGCTTGACGTGCGCCGCACTCTCGACGGCGTTCTCGTCGTTCACCACGATCCTTCCATCGATTCCGTGGCTCTCGCCCACACTCGGGCCAAAGATCTGCCCGATTACGTGCCTACGCTCGACGAAGCCATGGACGCCCTTAGGGGCGTCACGGTGAACGTGGAGATCAAGAATTCGAAAGACCCCAACGAGCCCGTGTACGACGAATCGGGAACTTTCGTCCGTGAAGTGCTCGATTTTCTTCACGGGGCCGAGGTGGCATCGTCAGTGATTATCTCGTGCTTTGACTTAACGACCTGTGCGCAGGTGCGCGACTACGACATTGATATGCGCGTTGGATGGCTGATCTGGGACGTCGAGGCAGAGTCGGCCCTCGTCGAGGCCCACGTGCTCGGCCTCGACGCGCTGAATCCATATTTCACGTTGGTCACGCCAGCAACCCAACGTAAAGCCAGCGAACTCGGACTGGAACTGAACGTGTGGACCGTGAACGCAGACGACGACATCGAGGCGATGCTCGCCATAGGGGTGGCGAATATTATTACCGACCAACCAGCACGGGCTCTGAACCTGGTGACGGGCCGTTCAGCCGGAATTTGACGTTGTCGTGATGGCCTAGATTATGGGCTATGAACATCGTCGTCTGCGTAAAACAGATACCCGACCCGGCCGCTCCTCAGTCCTTCGATTCGTCGAACAATCTGAATCGTTCGGGCAAATTGATTCTTGATGAGGCTGATACCTACGGTGTCGAAATGGCCCTCCAATTGGTCGACAAGGCCGGTGGGGGTGAGGTCACGGTCGTCTCCATGGGCTCGAACGCCGACGTTGCGGGACTGCGTAACGCTCTCGCGATGGGCGCGAGCAAGGCAGTCATCGTGAGCGATGACTCGCTTCGTGGCAGTGACGCGTTAGGCACCGCCAAAGTGCTCGCTGCGGTCATCAGTCGAAGCCCCTTCGATCTCGTCTTGGCGGCCACCGAGTCGTCCGACGGTTACACCGGCACCACGCCCGTGCAACTCGCCGAATTGCTCGGACTGCCTTCAATCACCTTCGCGAAAGCCGTCAGCGTTGAAGGCTCGTCACTCAAGGTCAGTCGCCAAACTGAAGAGGGGTACGACGAAATCACTGCACCTCTTCCCGCCCTCGTGACCGTGACCGCTGGTGTCGTCGAACCGCGCTACGCGTCCTTTAAGGGCATCATGGCCGCTAAGTCCAAGCCTCTCGAAGTGCTCTCGGTCGCCGACCTCGGCCTCGAGGGACAAGTTGGCGCGACGGGGGCTCGCGAGACCATCGTCTCGGTCGAAGCCGCGGAGTCACGTCAGGCTGGCGAAAAGTATGTCGATGAGGGAGACGGTGCCCAAAAGGTTGTCGCGTTCCTCGAGTCCATCAAAGTTCTTTAGGAGTATCGAATGACACTGTCCACCCTTTGGGTCGTTGCCGAGCCTGCGAATGGTTCCTTCACGTCGAGCTCACTCGAACTTCTCAGTCACGCGCGCACGCTGGCGACCACCGTCGCGGCCGTGACGTGGGACGATGGCGGCGCGCTCGGCGCGCTTGCTGGTGAGTACGGCGCTACGACGCTCTACGACGTGGGCGCGCTCAATGGTGCGCTGCCCGGCGTGCCCGTCGCTTCTGCGCTCCAAGCACTGGTTGTCAGTAGCGCGCCTGACGCGATATTGATTCCCGCCAGCTACGACGGTCGTGATATCGCGGGCCGTCTTTCGGCGCGACTTGATCGTCCGGTGTTAACGAACGTAACCGGACTGAGTGACGACGGTGGACTCGTCACCGAGCACCCCGTCTTTGGCGGAACGTCGACGGTGAAGGCGAAGTTCACCAGTGAAGGTCCGGGCATCATTGTCGTTCGCGCGAAGTCATTCGCGCCAGAGGCCTCCGGCGGCAGTGCCGCGACGGTTGTCTCCGCGCCCGCGGGCGACACGGGCGCAACGGGCAGCGCCGTGATCGCGACGTCACACGTCGAAGAGCGCTCAGGCCCCAAGCTCGAAGACGCGTCCGTTGTTGTGTCGGGTGGACGCGGACTTGGTGACGCGAGTAAGTACGCGCTCATTGAAGAGATCGCCAAGCTGCTCAACGGCGCGGCCGGCGCGAGTCGCGCCATCGTCGACGCGGGCTGGGTGCCCTACTCACACCAAGTGGGCCAGACCGGCAAGACCGTCAAGCCCACCGTGTACATCGCGTGCGGCATTTCCGGAGCGACGCAACACATGGTTGGCATGAAAGGTTCGAAGAACATCGTGGCGATCAATAAGGACGCCGACGCGCCGATCTTCCAGATCGCCGACCTCGGCATCGTTGGCGACGTGAACAACGTGCTGCCGGCGCTCATTGAGGCCCTTAAAGCGCGAAGTTAATCCCAGGTGCCTTCGTCGTTTGAATGCGTCGGCGACGACTCATTATCTCTGGTGGTATAATTGGGCCTATGACGTTTGCCGAAGGGCTTCGGGCCGCGCGAGAAGACGCTGGTATTACGCAGACTCAATTAGCCCGTCGCGCCAGAACCAGCCAGTCGCGGATTTCGTCATATGAGAAGGGTTCGGTGATCCCCACAGACTCCACCCAAGAGCGACTACTGAAGTGTGCACGGCGTCCACCCGCTGCGATGCTCGACCGCCGCCGTGACGACGTGGTGGCGGCTGCTGCCAGAAGGCACCTCACTAACGTCCGTGTGTTCGGTTCGGTCGCTCGCAATGAAGACACACTCATGAGCGACATTGATCTTCTGGTGACCCCGGCGTCTGGTGCGTCGTTGTTCGACTTGATTGGATTTGCTAACGAAATCGAAGCATTCCTCGGCTATCCGGTTGACGTGGTGAGCGATCGTGACATCGATCCAGCATCAGCCATCATTCGAGAGGCACTGTCGTTGTGAAACCTCAAAAGCGGCAGCCGAAGGACGCCAAGGACGGTGGTCGCTTCGTATTGGAGAGTCATCCAGAGTCAAGTCTCGTGCTCGCCAATGATGATGAAAAGGGTGCAAACGACGAAAGAAAGAAAAGCGAGCGGCTGACCAAAACGCTAGACGCGATGAGGAAATCCCTAGACAAAGCCTCTGAGATTGCCTCTCTCGGACGGGACCGATTTGATGAAGATTGGATAGTTCAAGACGCCGCGATTATGGTGCTCACTCAAATTGGCGAGGAGGTGAAACGACTGCCTAAGACTTTCACGTCAGCTCGTCTCAACATCGAGTGGAGCAAGATTGCGGGAATGCGCGACAAATTGACGCACGACTACGACGACATCGACCATGAACTTGTTTGGGATGCTCTGGTGCACGACATTTCGACTCTTTGCGAGGCCCTGGCGAGTCCCGCGGACTGACTCTGTGAAGACTAAGAGCGCCAAACGTACGTGATGCGTGTCAGAGCGTTAGTACTCACGAACTTCGCGGCTCACCTTTTCTCGTTTTCGCGACGACAAGGTCTGAGTCTTTTCGTCGATGTCGTTTACGCGGTACCTTTGGAAGAACTAGCGGGACAAAAAAGTCCCTCTGGTGATTTCACGGACGAAACCAAAACCAGTAAACCCGCAGTCACGAGCGGATGAAGTGTCCGCCCATTCGGGGCAATTCATTCGACAATGGATATTTTTAACAGTCAGAACCCTGTTTCGATCTCAAAGTTGATCCTTTCGGTCCGATTCGCTCGGGCCGACTCCTTAGGCTGGTTGCAGACATATGAGTAGCGACCATCTAACACCGCCCCTACGACGCTGGTGGACACTCGCGGTACTCCTGCTCATCCAACTGACCTTGCTGTTCAACGCCATGGTGATCACGCTCTCTTCACCAACGGTGACGTCAGATCTGGGCTTCCCGGTCTCGAGGGTGCAGTGGCTTGTCACCGCTTTCGCGCTTTCCTTTGGATCTTTGATGTTGCTCGGCGGACGACTTGGAGACATTTGGGGTCGACGAACGTCGCTCTACGTTGGACTCGGGGGCTTCGCCGTTGCCTCAGCTCTCGCTGGCTCAGCACACGATTTCTCTCTTCTCATTGTTGCTGTCGTGCTTCAAGGAATCTTTAGTGCTCTCCTCGCGCCGGCGACGTTGGCGACGATCTTCTCCATGTTCTCCAATCAGAGCGACCGTGCCAAGGCGTTTGCCGCCTACGGCATCATTGCCGGATCAGGAACCGCGTTCGCTCTCTTCGTAGGCGGCGCCTTGCTCGAGTGGACGTCGTGGCGATGGTGCTTCTACGTCGTCGCTGTACTCGCGGCTTTATCTATTGCCGGCGTCGCGGACTTCGTCAGTGATGAACGCAGTGAAGTGAATCGACGCGTCGATCACCGAGGCGTTCTGCTCGCTTCAGGCGGACTGTTTTTCGTCATCGGCGGACTTGCTCACGCCGTCACGTCGTTGTTCCCACTCTTTGCGTCGCTCGGTTGGTCAATCCACACGACCTCGAGGTGGCTGAACTTCTTCACCTGGGGTCCGCTGATCATCGGACTCGGGCTTTTTGTTCTCGCCGCACTCGTTCGCGAGCGATCGAAGAACCCAATGTTTCCAATTCACACTCTGAAGTGTCGTCCACTCGTCGGTTCGTTGGTCGCGCTCGTCATTGCCGGCGTGGCCACTGTCCCTGTCGTGCTGCTGCTCGCCAACTACCTCGAAGAGAATCTTTCGAACTCGCCCGTCCACGTGGGCTTTGATTTCTTGCCATTGGTGCTCACCGTGGTGCTTTCCGCGACGTTCGCGAGTGCTCGACTTCTCAGCGTGAGCGGACCGAGACCCCTGGTTCCCACGGGCATGATTCTCTGCACCATGGGCATGGTGCTCTTTACTCGCCTTACGCCCTTCTTTGACTACTGGGGCCACATCTTTCCGGGCTTGATCCTCATCGGCCTGGGACTTGGATTGATCCTTGCGCCCGCTTTCGCGAGTGCAACGGCGGCCTTGGCGAAGGCGGACGCGGGGGTCAGCGCCGCGTTGATTACCACAACGTCGTGGCTTGGGAGTGTCGTGGGTTTCGCTGTTCTCACCACTGTCGCCGCGCGAGTCTCGCTTCGCACGTTCGACCACTCGACAAGTGATCTCATTACGGCGCAGAAGTACGCGACGGTGCATGGACTTTCCGTGGTGTTTTGGTGGACGGCGATTCTTTTTGGGGTGGGTGCTGTGTCTACTTTTTTCTTGTTGGCCTCACCTGCACCCGCGGATCCAGCACCTGCGTCAACGACTCAAATCAGCGGCCAAGGGTAGGGCGGCCAATCCGACGTTTCGTCGGGCTCGGGATAGATACCGCTCTCCACGAGGCTCTGCGCTCTTAGTTGAGCGAGCGCGACCTCACTGGGCGTCAACCATTTCGAAACGTCGCCGGCCTCTCCGTTGACGAAGCGGTCGATACTCTCAAGGAGACCCGACTCCACGGAGAGTCCCGCGTATTCCCAGATGACGGTACGAAGTTTGTCCGCCTCATTGAAACAAAGCCCGTTATCGATCGCCCAGAGACGCTCTTCGTCAAAGAGAACGTGACCGGCTTTACGATCGGCGTTGTTGGCGATGACGTCAAAGGCCGCGAGCCGAGCGAACCAGCCGTAAAACTCAACTCGATCACGCAACGTGAAGTAGTGGTCTTCTTCGTTATCGTCAACCCACCATTGAAGGGAGCCTGGGCCATAGGGTGCATCGCGCCGCTCGATGGTCGTGGGAACGAGATCGGTACCCAGTACGACGTCGAGTTCGTAGGCCGCTACTTCTCTGCGCCAGAGTCCGTCGGGAAAGTCCCACAGTGGTCGCTCACCGACTTCGGCTTTGTAACAGGCGAGGGCACTTTCTCCGTCAAGCGTGAGTGAGACTAACAACGCCTGGTTTGACGAACCAGCGACGCGACCCTCGACCTGGATCTCTCCCTTTTCGAGAAGCGTTCGCTCTTCGTCGCGGGTCACGGTTAGCGAATCGGGGGTTTGTGGCCGTTCGTGCGCGGACAGTCGTGACCCTTGGGGTCAAGTGGTCCGCCACAGAGTGGACACAATGGACGACCGGCTTCGACAAGTCGCGTGATGGCAATGGCGAGACCGCCTGCCCATTCGCGAGTGAGGCGTAGGTTTAATGAACTGTCCTCTTCGACCGACTCCATGGTCACGTCAATTGCCTGGGCTTCTTCGTCGAGTGACACGGCGATGTCGCCGGCGACAAAGTCCGCCTCGTACTCAGGCTCGAGACTGAAGTCATCGGGCAGATGGCCGGGGCGACCGAGTCCAGTGATTACCTGACTGATCCAGTCGGCCAACGCGGCGAGTTGGATCTTCTCGCACTTAACGATGACGAGTCGTCGACCCTCGCGAACCTGGAAAAGGAAAAGTCGTGCGCCAACTTCACCGCGCACGCCCACCATGACTTTGTCGGGGTTGGAAAAGACGTAGTTCATGAGGGGCTTAGGTCCTTGAGTGAACCGGTGTTATTGACACAGAGCACGACGGGCGTAGAGCCCGTAAAGGCCAGAGCGCTGAGTGAACACGTCGAAATGACGGTGCGCTGAAAGAGATCCAAGGGCACTCCCTGGGCGTACGTGACGGCTGCCTTAATCGGGTCGGCGTGACTGACCACGATGACCGTTTTGTTGCGGTGACGCTTCGCGAGGCGTTCGATAGTCGTCCAGATTCTCTGTTGCATCTCGCTAAAGGATTCGCCCTCGGGGAATCGAAAGGTGCTCGGCGCGTGTTGCACCGCGCGCCACTCAGCACGACGGCTTAGGACGCTGAGCTTTTTGCCCGTCCAACTACCAAAGTCGCACTCGAGAAGTCCACGATCGACAATGGGTCGAAGGCGAAGAGCCTTGGCGAGTGGTGCGGCGGTCTCTCGCGCGCGTTCGAGTGGTGACACGTAGATCGCGACAGGTTTACGACCGAGGTCACCCAAACGTTCGCTCAGTGCGTTCGCCTGCGCAATGCCCTTCTCGGACAGGTGCAATCCGGGCGCGCGCCCGGGCAATACCGTGCCGGTAGTGGCGGTCGCGCCATGGCGAACCAAAAGAATGGTCGTAAACGTAGGTCGGGTCGTCACGCTGGCTTAGCCCTCGGTAACTGGCAAGCGACGAGGTCCCGGTACTGCAGTTTCGGGCCAACGCTTGCGGGAGACTTTTGCGAGCTTGTGTAACAGCGCGACCGCGCCCGGGTCGTCGTCACCGGGGCGTGTTTCGATCAGTCCTTGTTCTTTCATTGCGCTCAAGATTTCGCGACCGAGATCGGTGCGAACAATGACGAGCGTCCAGTCGCCAAAGGCCCCAATGCCGCCAGTTGAGAGGTCGGCGTGTTCGGCGGCGAAGTCGGGACATTGCGTGCAACCCTCACGGGTGTACGCGTGCGCCTCTTTGAGAGGAATCTCGTGAAATCCTCCGTCTTTGGTCCAGAGCTGGAAAACGCCCTTGATGTTCATCTTGGTGATGTCGGCGCGCTTGATGTTGTACTTCGCTTCGAAGAGCTCTTCGAAGATCGAGTCATCAAACGTCTTCGAGCACAGCAGACCAATCGTGAGAGAGAGCCGCCGTGCAACTTTGCCAGCCTTACGTGCCTGCATCGCACCCGGAGCCGACGCCATGCAACCCATGCCTACGAGACCAATGCGCTCAGCGCCGCCTTCCACGGCCTCGGGGTAGGCCAAGAGATTGGCGCTGTAGGTGTAGCGAGACTTTGCGGTAGCGAGCACGTCTTCTTTGGTCCTGGCCACCATTGGCTGTGCGCGCCACGTCGAGCCGTCGCCCTCGAGTCCACTGACGAGTGCGGCGTCGATGATGTTGTTTTCGAGGGCGTAGATCAAGAGCGCCGACACGAAGGCGCCGTCTTGGCCGTTCTCGACAAGTTCTTCATCGGTGGCACGCGCGAGCAGCACGTCGCCGATGCCGTACACCTCGTCGTCGGTGCGCTCGCGCGCAAACTTCTGAGTGTCGATCTCGCTCTCCCAGTTTCGAAATCGTGGGCAGGCCCGGGTGCACATCGTGCAGCCCTTGATGCCGTGCGTGCAATCGGCTGGTCCGCCGTCGATGTCGAGGTGGAAGGGCTTGTAGACGCCATTGTCGGCTTCGTAGTCAAGAACGGGGTGGGGACACGCAATCACGCAGGCCGCGCAACCCGTACAGAGACCAGAGGTCACTACTTCACTGAACAGTTCACGCCACTGCGGTTTTTCGACGGCCACAAAACAACCATAGTAAGAATTCGCCAATATGCGATCGCCGGTACGCTTCGCAGCGTGCCTGAAATACTCGAAGTCGAGTCGTATCGACAATTAGCCGACCGTGTGGTGGGCGCGACGATTTCTCGCGGTTGGGCCGACGCATTTCTCGCGAAAAAACTCTCCTCACCAGCCGCCTGGGCGCGTGCGGTGAAGAGCCTCACCGTGACGGGCACGTCGAGACGAGGCAAGTTGCTCTTGATGTTTACGGACGGTCCAACATTGGCGATGCGCTTTGGAATGACCGGCGTGTTATTGCTTGACGGTGACGCCGGCATTGAAGGACTCTTCTATGGACCGCACAGCTACCAATCGAAGTGGGTTCGAGGGGGACTTGAATTTATTGACGGGCGAAAACTTGTTGTGCACGATCCTCGTCGTCTCGCTCGCTTTGAGATTGAACCTGATCTTGACGATCTTGGGCCCGACGCGTTGACACTCACGAGGAAACAGTTCGATCAGCTCGTCACGGTTGAGCGCGGTGAGGGGCCAGCCATAAAGGCACGTCTCCTCGACCAATCAAAGGTGGCGGGCGTGGGCAATCTTCTCGGCGACGAGATGCTCTTTCGCGCGAGTATCGATCCTCGCACGCCCGTAGGGAAGCTGAACGAGAAAGAACGTACGCAACTGTTCAATGCGTTTCGCCTCACGATGCGGACCTTGCAGCGCCGGGGCGGTTCTCACCTGGGCGATCACATGGAGGCTCGCTTTCCTGGGGGGCTTTGTCCTAAAGATGGCGGCACCATGCTTTTGGCGACCGTGGGTGGTCGAACGACGTATTGGTGCTCGAAACATCAGAGGTAATCGGACTCGGGTCTCGGCGTCGGTAAGACTGGTGCAATGCAATCCTTCGTCCAGAACTACGGTTACTTCGCGCTCCTGATCCTCGCCATCGCCGAGTCCGCGTGTATTCCAATTCCATCTGAAATCACCTTCGTGGTGGCCGGCGCGCTCTGCACGACGGCCGTGACGGGACACGTGCAGTTCTCTCTGTGGGCTGTCATCGTTATCGGCACGATTGGTTCCGTGATCGGTTCCCAGATCGCCTACGAAGTTGGCCGGTCTGCCGGGCGCACCGTTGTTGATCGCTGGGGCAAGTGGATTCTTCTGAGCCACAAAGACTTGGACAGTTCTGAGCGTTGGTTCGCGAAGTACGGATCTCTGTCGGTGCTGATCGGTCGAGTCCTTCCGGTCGTTCGCACGTTTATCTCACTGCCGGCCGGGATTGCCGAGATGAATCGTGCACGATTCGCGGCGTTGACGTTGATTGGTTCGTTGGCCTGGGTCTCGCTCCTCAGCGCACTTGGTGACGCTGCGGGATCGAACTGGCACCGCGTCGAGAAAGACTTCCACGACGCGCAGACACCCATGATCATCATCATCGTGCTGGTTATTGCCTTTGGATTTTGGCACCGCATTCGCTCAGTGCGTCGACAGAACGCCCGCTAGTTCTTCAGCGTCGCGAGCACCTTCGCGGCGTGTCCATCCGTGCGTACGCCGTAGAACGCGTGTTCAATCGTGCCGCTTGGACCAATGACGAACGTCGAGCGAATCACGCCAGTGACCTTTTTGCCGTACAGCATCTTTTCTCCGTACGCCCCGTACTTGGCCATGACCGTTTTTTCGGGATCGCTCAGTAGCGGAAACTTAAGTCCGTACTTCTTTCGAAAGGCCACGTGTTTTTCCGCGTCGTCGGGCGAGACACCGAATACCAAGACACCTAACTTCGTGAACGCCGCGAACTCGTCGTTGAACTGACAGGCCTCTTTGGTGCATCCGGGCGTGTCGTCGGCGGGATAAAAGTAGAGGACAATACGTTGACCGGCGTAGTCTTTCAGCGAGACCTTGTCGCTATTTTGATCCTTCAAGGTAAACAGCGGTGCCTTGGTGCCCGCTTCGAGTCGTGTCATTAGTTCTCCTTGTCGGTTGGCCGGTCAAATCCCCACGTAGACTAGACGTGAGTTCGAAGAAAGAGCTCGGGCCCACTCTTACGTACGCCGGTTACGGGTCCAGCCGAGAAACGACCCGTGTTCCCGTGAGTAGTGAAATTCTTGAGTCCGCC
>Ga0208357_1000392_pt1 | contig 35606 bp, 26 predicted proteins | sample NGESurdeep092012_6_FD_184487 | JGI IMG/M metagenome (GOLD analysis project Ga0208357, IMG submission 184487) | Arctic peat soil microbial communities from Barrow, Alaska - NGEE Surface sample F52-2 deep-092012 (SPAdes) | ecosystem: Environmental > Terrestrial > Soil > Wetlands > Peat ...
CCCAACGCCGTCATCAGTCGCGCCCGCGAAGTCCTCAAAGTCCACGAGCGCGCCGAATCCCAACAGGTCCGCGAATCCTCCCCCGCAGCCCATGCCGCCCGCGTCCAAATGACCATGTTCACCCCCCTCTCGCAACGCATCGTCGACCGCATCGAGCAAGTAGACGTCGACGGCCTAACCCCCCGCGACGCCCTCCAACTCCTCGCCGACCTCCAGCGCGAACTCAAAGGCGGCAACGCATGACCTCTCCCACTTCGAAGCCGATGATCGTAGCCGGCATCATGTCCGGCACCTCCGCCGACGGCATCGACGTAGCCATCTGCCGCATCTCCCCAATCCGTCAATCCACCGATCTGTCCTCTCGACCGCAGCGCAGCGCAGTGGAGAGACCTGCAGCTCTCTTCACGCCCCCCAAACTAACAATCCTCGGCCACCGCGCCTTCCCCTACGATAAGAAACTCCGCAGCGCGATCCTCTCCATCGCTGCCGGCGAGCCCACAACTGCCGCCACACTCTCCCAACTCTCCTGGCATCTCGGCAATCTCTACGCCGACGCCGTAGCCTCCACCGCCCACCACCTCAGCCTCAAGCCCCAACTCATCGCTCTCCACGGCCAGACCATCAACCACCAGGCCACGCCTGCCAACTTCCTCGGCACCCCTACCCGCTCCACCTGGCAGATCGGCGAGCCCTCCTCGATCACCGAGCGCCTGCGCCTCTCCGTCATCAGCGACTTCCGTCCCGCCGACCTCGCCGCCGGAGGTCAGGGAGCGCCGCTCGTCCCCATGCTCGATTACTGCCTCTTCCATCACCCCACTAAAAATCGTCTCCTCCTCAATCTCGGCGGCATCGCCAACATCACCGCCCTTCCCGCCGCCTGCACCACCGCCGACATCCTCGCCTTCGACACCGGCCCCGCCAGCATGGTCATCGACGCCCTCATGCAACGCCTCTACAACCGCCGCTACGACAAGAACGGCACCGTCGCCGCACGCGGGCAGGTGATCAAGCCCGTCCTCGATCACCTCCTCGCAGACCCCTACTACGCCGTCCCACCCCCAAAATCCTGCGGCCGTGAGCAGTACGGCCTAGCCTTCACCGACCGCTTCCTTGCCCTCTGCAAATCCGCCCCCAACGAAGACATCATCGCCACCGCAACCGCCTTCACCGCTGCTACGATCCTCGACGCCTACCGCCGATTCTGCTGGCCCCACCTCGGTCAGCACGCGCCGTTAGCCCGCACCACCGAACTCTTTGCCGCCGGCGGAGGAGCCAACAACGCCACCCTCATGCGCTCGCTCACCGAAGCCTTCACACCCCTCGGCGTGAAGGTCGCGACCACCGCCAGCGCAGGTCTCGCCGTCGAAGCGAAAGAAGCCGCCGCCTTCGCCCTCCTAGGCTGGCTAACCTGGCACCATCTCCCCGGCAACATCCCCTCCGCCACCGGCGCCACCCACCCCGCCATCCTGGGCAAGGTGACCTTCGCATGAGGAGGCTCGTGACGGCGATGCTGTTGGCAATAGCCTTGATGTCGCTCGCCGCGTGCTCGCCGTCCACGAAAGACCCGCACACCCTAACCTTCCTCATCGAGTCCTCCCCCAACAACCTAGACGTACGCCAAGGTACCGACGCCCAATCCGAACGAGTAGGCGAGCTCATCTACGATCCCCTCGTCCGCAAAGACGCGCACTTCAACCTCCAGCCCTGGCTAGCCACATCCTGGCAGCGCCCCGACCCCCTCACCTGGGTCTTCCACCTCCGTCCCAACGTCCACTTCCACGACGGCCATACCCTCACCTCCGCCGACGTTGCCTGGTCCATCCGCAGCATGACCAACGGCACCCTCATCACCGCCAAGGGCGGCTCCTTCAAAGACATCTCCGCCATCGACGCCCCCGACCCCCTCACCCTGATCGTCCACACCCGCACCCCGCTCGCCAGCCTGCTCTTCAACCTCTCTGACGGGCTCTTCGGAGTCGTCGAAAACGGCGCCGCACGCGATGAAGGCCTTCACCCCATCGGCTCCGGCCCCTTCCGCTTCGTCTCCCAGCTCCAGGACAAGGAAGTAGTCCTCGATCGCAACCCCACCTACTGGGCTGGCCCCGTCAGTCCCACCCTCCAGCGCATCCGCTTCGAAGTGGTCCCTGACACCATCACCGCCGCGCTCGAAATGAAAAAGGGCTCAGCCGACGTCGAGAGCAATCTCCTCACGATGGACATGGTCCACGCCCTGCGCGGGCAGCCCAACCTCAGCATAGACACCGGCCCCGGCGCGCGCGTCGACTACCTCAACTTCAACGTCCAGGACCCCAGTCTCCGCGACCCTCGCGTCCGCCAGGCCATAGCCTGCGCCATCGACAAGCCTGCGCTCATCGCCGCTCTCTGGCGCAACCAGGCCCGCCCCGCCGACACCCTCCTGCCCCCCGGTCACTGGGCCGCCGCGCCCTACTCCGACCTCGCGCACGATCCCCGCAACATCGCCCGCGCCGTCCATCTGCTCGACGCCGCCGGCCTTAAGCCAGACAAGGACGGCGTCCGTCTGCGCCTCACTCTCAAGACCTCCACCGACGAGACCGCGCGCCTCGAAGCTCAGGCCATGCAAGCCGAGCTCCGCGATGCCGGCATCGTCCTCACCCTGCGCTCAGCCGAGTTCGGCACCTTCTACTCCGACATCACCAAGGGCGCCTTCCAGATGTACATCCTCCGCTGGATCGGCTCCAACGAAGATCCCGACATCTTCCACTACGTCTACGCCACAGAGATGTTTCCCCCCAAGGGCGCCAACCGAGGCCATTACTCCAACCCCCGCATCGACGCCCTCCTAAGATCCGCCTCCGCCGACACCGATGAGTCCAATCGCCGCAACGACTACATCCAGATCCAGCAAATCCTCGCGCAGGACCTACCCACCATCCCCCTCTGGTTTCCCGATAACGTAGTAGTCCACTCCACCCGGCTCGCCAACCTCACCCTCGACCCCGGCGGAAGCTTCGACTTTCTACGAACCGCAGCGTTGCGTTAGTCGCCAAAGTTCTCCCTCGTTTGGTTTGTCATCCCGCAGGGATCTACCACCGCGCGGCCGGTGTAGACCCCGGCAACGGCGGTGACCGTACTATCTAGCTCCTCCTCGAACCGCACCGCGGGCTGTAGATCCTGGAAGCCTGTCTGATAACGCCGCAACAGATCGCGCATCTGCGGGCTTCCACAGATAGAAATCGTTCCGGACACCTGTTGTGTTGGCGCATGCAACAGAGCAAGGGAGGCCCGTGGCGCTGTCCGCACGGGGTCGCCAGATCGCCGTCGCTCCCACGCGGGAAAGCGTCGCTTCACGCCAGTATCCTCTCACACGATCGGTCTTTATGGTTTTGAACACGGACGCTGCTCATCCGCTGAGCACGGCGACTGTCGAGTTCCTGCGCTATGTCCTCAGCAGCCAGGGCCAGGCCGCCATGCGGCGCGAAGGAAATTATCTTCCGTTACCCCACGAGGTCGCCACGCACCAGCGAAAGATGCTGGCGCTGGTTCCGTAGCCTGGAGACCGTGGGCGATCGGCTCAGATGTCTGTTGTTGAGGAGTGTCGCTTCACGCATGGCCTGTTATTGGTAACCAATTTTGCGCTCCAGATGAAAAGCTGAAGTCGCTCGCTTGGAACGCACCCTCCCAGGATGAAGCTAATTTTATTTTAAATTCAGCTATAGCTCATCTATATCAAGGATTCTTAACCAGAGGATCTTAGGCGCTACGCAAATACATAAGGGCGGCTCCGTTAGAACTCTCAGAATTATCGACTCTGTTAGAAAGATACGAGGGAAAATCATGAAAGCTGTAGGAATTGTTCTCTGCATGGCAACCATGGCTGTTGCCTGCTCCAACCTCGCCATCGCGCAGCAAACGCGCGAGGAGGCCGTCCGCGGAATGCGTAAAGTCCAACCCAAAGAGATGGATGCTACTTATACCAAGCCTGCACCTTTTGCTCAAAAACTGGTAGATGCAGCCCTTGCCGAGCACCCTGAAGTTATTCTGATGGCGATCCATGCCGAAGCTCCCGGCCACAAAAATGTGATCGTCGCTTCCAACTTTGGCCGCATCGGCAAACTCGGAGACGTGGATGATATGCGCTGTATTCATACAGGCAAGCCCAACCTGGAAGTCGATGCCACAGGGAAGCACTTCGAAGCCGAAATTATCCTTCAGGATCAGTCCGGCAAAACCATCGGCGCGCTTGGCGTGGTTTTTAATTACAAGCCCGGAGACGATAAAGCCGCAATGGCTAAGACAGCGAAAGATATTGCCAATGAGATGAAGGCGCAGCTTCCGACGTCCCAAACGCTCTTCGGTCCCGCCGAGTAGCACACATCGAGAGCAGTGTGGTGATACTCAAGGGCTGCGGTTCGATTCTTCGCAACTGCTGGTACGCAGCCCTTGAGCTAAGCCTTCTGCTACGCCGAAATCACAGCATCAGTAAATACCTTTTCGACCGCTGAACCACCTAGGTCGCCCGTCAACATGCTCTTTGACTATAGACAGTTTCAAGCGCCATCTGCAGTCTGTCAGCGGCCTCCGGCTCATCGAGCCGATGCGAAATCAGAGTTGCCGATTGCAATAATGCTGTCGGGTTCGCAGCACATTTACTTGGTTCAAAGATTCGAAAACACCCGAGCTGTCACCCAACCCTCAAAGCTTTAAAGCAATCATTTTGTCCTGTGTCAGATCATGCATGGTATAGGGGATACCACCGATGCCAAGTCCCGATTGGCGACGTCCGGCAAATGGCATCCAATCAGTTCGAAAAGCCGAATGATTGTTGACCATGACTGTGGATGCATCGAGCAGTTTGGCTGCAGTCAATGCGACATCTATATCGCCTGCAAAAATGGATGCCTGAAAAGCTGTAGGCAGGCTATTGGCTCGGGTGATGGCGTCACCCATATCGCTATACCCATAAACGCAGGTGATTGGACCAAATATTTCGTCCTGAGATACATGAGCTGACGATGGGGGATCCACGATAATCGTTGGACAATAGATTCGATCGCTGACAGGCTCGCCTCCCGTCATCAGTTGGCCGCCGCCTTTCACCGCTTCGAGTACCCAGTCGTCTACTCGTTCGACTTCCTTGGACAGGATCAACGGTCCGACTTCGGTTTCAGCTAACGTGGGATCTCCAACTCTAAGTCTCTCAACCCGTTCTGTGAATCGAGCTACAAAGCTTTCTTTGATATCGTTGTGGACCAAGATTCGCTGTACAGAAACACAGACCTGGCCAGCATGGTAGTAGCCGCCTTTGACCAACGGCTCGACGACGCCGTCGAGGTCCGCCGAACGGTCGATGATCACTGGCGCAGCTCCACCATGTTCGAGCGCACATCTCGTACCGGGCGATAGCTGGGACCGCAAATGCCACCCAACTTTGGCTGATCCAATAAAGCTTAGAAATGCCACGCGCGAATCAATAACAGCCCTTTCGGCCAGCCCGATATCGTCGACGATCACCGCTTGACACCATGGCTCAGGCAGCCCCGCCTCATGGACAAGCTCAACAAAACGGAGACAACTAAGCGGGGTCGTCATGGCCGGTTTGATGAGTACCGGACAGCCGGTCGCAATCGCCGGAACAACTTGATGCACAATCAGGTTAAGAGGATGGTTGAAAGCCGAGACCGCGACAACCACTCCGATCGGCTCTTTAGTTGTGAATGCCCAGATGTCCTTGGACGCCGGGGTTAGCCCCATCGGAATTTCGCGGCCCGCCAAATGTTCAAGTTCGGAAGCACTAATCTCAATCCCATTGATTGCACGCGCTACCTCGGCTCTTGCATCGGCTAAAGGTTTGCCGCCTTCACGGGCAATGAGTAGCGCAAAATCATCAAACTCATATTGAACTAAGCGAGCGAGCCGTTTCAATATCTCTATTCGCTTGTAGGGGGGTAACCAGCTTGGACGATTCGCAAAACACCGCGCAGCGCGTTCAAGTTTTTGCTCTACACTTGCAGCATCATCCAGCGAAATATCTGCGATCACTCCACCGTCATATGGTTGGACTACCAACATCTACTATTCCTCCCATCTAGTCCAACTGAGTATTTTTACTCTTTAGCTCGTCGATGAGGACGCGTCTATTTTCAGAATAGTCAATTGGAACGATGACAAGATGAACTCCACCCATCTGAAACGCGGACTCTAAACTGGATTCCAACTCTTCGGTCGCAGCGACACGAGTACCGCGTGCGCCATAGGCTTCGGCGTATTTGACAAAATCAGGATTTCCGAAAGAAAGGCCAAAATCCTCGTACCCCTCTGCCTCCTGCTTCCATCGGATCATGCCGTAGCAATGGTCTTCCACAATCAGCACAACAATATTCAAGCCAAGGCGAATTGCAGTCTCCAGATCTTGCGAGTTCATCATGAAGCCGCCGTCACCGCAGACGGCCATAACGCGTTTACCTGGATAGAGCAATGCAGCCATCATTGCAGAAGGAAGACCGGCACCCATGGTAGCAAGAGCATTGTCGAGCAGAATTGTATTGGAGGTTTGGGTACGATAGTTTCTCGCAAACCATATCTTATACATGCCATTGTCCAGACAGAGGATGCCATCTTCCGACATCACCTGGCGGGTAGCGGCCACCAAACGTTGGGGCGCCACAGGATAGCGCGGATCATCGACTCCTTTCGCGATATGTTCATGCACCAAAACCTGTACCTTCCGGTAGTAGTCACAATCGAGTGAGAGCTTGCCTCCTAATGCGTCAGCCAATCGGGTCATACTGTCCGCGATGTCTCCGATGACCTCAAGGTGCGGAAAATAGATCTGGTCAATGTCCGCGACATTGAAATCAATATGAATCACCTGAAGGTCACGAGATCCCATCAGAAAGGGCGGCTTTTCGACCGTGTCGTGACCGACCGCAATAATCAGATCAGCATGATCGATTGCTAGATGTACATAGTCGCCCTCCGAAAGAGCAGCGGTACCGAGATATAGATCGGAGTTTCCGCCGACGGCGCCTTTACCCATCTGCGTGTTGAGAAACGGGATCGCCAAACGATGCATTGCGGCAGAGAGCCCGGATGCGAGTCCGGGACGATTAGCTCCGCCGCCGATGACGATCAATGGACAACGTGAAGATGCAATCATGTTTGCCGCGCGCTCGACTGACTCCCGTGAGGCGACAGGTGCAAACACTGAACTGATCGGCACAATCGCCGAATGCTCAGATATTTGTCCGGCGATATCTTCGGGTAACTCCAGATGAACTGGCCCAGGTCGCTCTGCCTTGGCCACGCGAAACGCATCGCGGACCAAGGTGGGAATATTGCCTGCGTCGAGTACCTGCTTCGCGGATTTAGTTATGGGGCGCATCATCGCAACCGTGTCGATGATTTGAAATCTCGCCTGTCGGCTATGCAGAATGGGTTTTTGTCCAGTGACCATCAGCATTGGCATTCCACCGAGCGACGCGTAGGCTGCAGCAGTTACCAGATTAGTCGCGCCCGGTCCAAGAGTACTTAGACAAACGCCCGGCTTGCCAGTGAGGCGACCGTAGGTTGCCGCCATGAAGCCTGCGACCTGCTCGTGCCGCGTCACCACTAACTTGATCCTCGAAGTGCGAAGAGATTCGAGCAAGTCAAGATTCTCCTCACCTGGGACTCCGAAGACGTAGTCCACCCCTTCGTTTTCAAGAGCACGAACAAAGATCTCAGATCCTTTTCGGACGGAATGGGATGTGGGTAAAGTTGTCGCTGATATGGACGAAATATTCTTCGAATAATTGATCTCATTAACGCTTCGTCTGTCTCCGTTGTTGGTTGGCGCATCATGTTCCGCAAAGGTCTCTGCACTTGGAAGACTGTCTACTCTAGATTTGTCGTCGGTTGTTATATCTTTCATCACTAGCCTCTGCTGTTCACATGCACATGGCCACAGCTCTGAATGTATTTATCTGCGTTGCAAATGAGAAACAGATGAAGTGAGGATTAAGACGCCTACATCATGTCGTTTTGAGCTGCGATCGAAGGTCATGACCGCTTGATCACAATGCCGACGCTTAGAAAAACGATGAGAAATCTAGTTTGCGAGATCAACTAGAATGCTCTGCAGAGCGGCATATATGCAAGAGACGCCTTCAGTTGCGGAGCGGACAGGTCACACATAATGTGCATCTTCCCCGGCATGAAGCAGTTGGTAAACGCTAAGCCTCTGGAAGGGATAAGGCGAGCTACCCTAAAGCAGCTCGCCTTATGCTAGAAGATTATCTTCAGGGCAAATTGTGTTTGCCGTGAGGTGGTTGAGGTTGCTGTCAACGCACCGGCAGATGCGATGGGAGGGCCAATCCGTGCAGGATCTGGAGAGGAACTGTTTGGAGCGGGCGCAGCCGAGAAGAGTTGTGTGGCTGCCTTCAGTGGATTGGCATAGTTTGCGCGATTGAAGATGTTGAAGAGTTCCGCGCGGAACTGAATGTTGAAGTTCTCACCAAAGCTCTTTACATGATTGTTCTTGACCAAGGACATGTCGAAGTTCTGCAGTCCAGGTCCGTTGATGGAGTTACGTCCGGAATTTCCCAAGAAGGGATTGTAGCTTGCGGACTCGGCTGGATAGCTGAAGCAACTGGCGTTGATATAGTGAACCTTGTTCTGCTTGTTGATCGGGTTGCAACGATAATCGCGATTGGGGAAGCCGAAGGTATCTGAGCTACGCAAGCCCAATGGGTCACCACTGATCAGAGGCGTGATTGGAAGACCCGAGCTCAACTGGAAGATGCCCCCATACTGCCATCCATTCAGTACCCAACTTTCGGCACTCAAGGACTTCGGAGCGTCGGGTAGTAGGACAAGGTAGTTGAAGACAAAGTTCTGGCCAATGTTGAAGTCGGATACAGCAACCCTCCGATCGGGAGCAAAGAATGGCAGACTGCTTACCGAGTTAGCGAATGAATCCCCAAAGGTCGAGGACGAGCCATCATCCGTCGACTTCGACCATGTATAGGCGGCCTGCAATTGGAATCGCTTGATAAGCCGTTTTGTCAGACCTACCTGCAATGACGAATACTTAGAGTAACCGGTTGGCAACATCGCGCTGATCTGCCCGACGTTTGCGTTGAGCCTGTGGTTGGCTGTCGCCGGCAGGATATTGTTTGACAAACTTGGAAACTCATAGATTCCATTGCCCAGATTTGCCATCGGCTGCACTGTGTTGATGTCGTCCTCGCGGTATGCAATATCGACACCGTGCGACCCGGAAAATCCGACTTGAGCTGTCATCTCACCAGGCAACTCCTGTTGAATATTCAGACCCCACTGCTCCATGTAACTACGTTTCGGATGCTGTGGTGTGTAGCTGTACCGAAAGGTCGCAGGCGTGAGCTGAGAATATGCATTCTTCGGGAAGGTTCCAAGGAGTGCGCCCGCGCTGCTCACACTGCCAGACTGGAAGAATGGAGCGGAAAAAATACTCAACCCTTCAAACAGATAGTTGAGTGGCAATGCATCATAGATGCCGAAACCGCCATGTATGGCAGTCTTGCCGCCTTCAAATGGACTCCATGAAAAGCCTACGCGAGGAGCAAAGTTTTTCTCTGTCGGGTTGGAAAAGTAAGGAGAACCCAGGTTTGGCGATGCCGCTGTCAGAGTCGGCAGGTTGGCGAGCCGACCTGCCGTTTCCGTCGGCACTGTGGCCAATTCATAGCGCACTCCAAGGTTCAACGTCAGATTGTGAGCAACATGATAATCGTCCGTAACGTAACCTCCGTATACGGACTGACGAAGGTCCTTCGGTGAGGTCGTTTGCCCGAGCGGAGCATTAAAGCCGGTAGGCTGATTAGTCAGAAATCCGGAAATTGAGCTGAAGTTGAATTGGCCATTGGGGTTCGACGTTCCCAACTGGTTATTTTGCAATCGCTCAAAGGCAAAACCCGTCTTCAATGTGTGCCTTCCATGGGTCCAGTAGACGTCGTCATACAACTGATAGGAGTTGTAGTGAAAGACAAATTCACCGACTGCATGAAGTCCACCAGTGAAGTTAGAGAGTCCGCCGATGTTGATGAGGCCTACCGGCAGGTTCGGCACAAAGCCAAGACTTATATCCGAAGCTGCTGAATCGATCGCATTGAGTGTGGTTGGCGCATCGGAGACTACCCGGCTGTAACCCAAATGGAGCGTATTCAGAAGGTCAGCGGTGAAAATGTGCGACTCGCTGATTGATGCCATCTGGCGCTTGGCGAGATTGCCGGTGACCTTCTCGTTGAATGCGTCTGGAGAGGTGAGACTGCCGCTGTCCCAGAAGTAAGTGCCGGCCAACTGGTCCTTTGCTGAAATCTTGTGGTCCAGCCGAATAGTGAAATAGTTCTCTTTGGTGATGAACGGATCGTTGAATAGAAAGGTACCGGTGTCGCTTGTCCCTGTAGTGTATGCGGCTGGCAATGTCGGGCTATTGGGGATTGGATAGAAGGCGAGATAGGGTACGACTGCTGAATTCACCGGAACCTGTGTGTGACTGGAACAATTTGTTCCGCTGCAAAGGTATCCAACCCTCGCATCGGGCGAAGGCACGGTACTACTCGCATTTGTGCTATTGAACCAACGGAGGCCCTCATAGTCTCCAAAGATAAATGTGCGGTTCTTGATAATTGGTCCGCCGGCGGACGCGCCAAACTGGTTACGCCGCAACGGAGCAACTCTACGTGGAGAGTCGAAGGCATTACGTGTATCGAGAGCACTATTGCGAAAAAACTCATACACGCTTCCGTGTAGTTTGTTGCCGCCTGTCCGGGTGACCGCGTTGATAACCCCTCCAGCCGTCTTGCCGTAATCCGCGGTCGCAAGACCGGTTACTACAGAGAACTCCTCGATCGCATCGACACCAAGGTTGCTGCCAATCACACCGCCAGGACCGCCGTTTGAGTAGTCATTGATACTGATCCCATCGACGCGATAGTTGTTCATCTGCGGACGCGCACCACTCACAGTCAGTTGGTTACCCACGCCGCGATTTGCACGCTGATTGCTCACGGAAACAACTGATTGGGTGCGAACTGCCGAGACTCCTGGCTGCAGATTGGCTAGTGCCGCCCAGTCGCGGCCATTCAGCGGGAGGGACACGATTGTGTGCTCATTGACTACCGGCATCACGGTTGAGCTCACAAGGTCAACGACAGGTGCAGTTCCAGTGACAACGATCTTCTCATTCGTGCTACCCAACTTCAGTTTGAAATTTACCGCTTGCTGGGCTCCAACGTTCAAACCAATATTAACGTCAGTTTGGCTACCGAAGCCCTTTGCCGACACCTCTACCTGATAGCGACCTACAGGCAGATTCGGAATCGTAAAAAGACCGTCGCTGTTTGTTGCAGTGGTATTTGAAATATTTGTCGCCAGATTAGTGACCACGATCGTAGCGCCAGACACAGTTGCTCCGGACGGATCAGTAACGCCGCCCAGGATAGTACCCGTCGATACCTGTGCGAAAACGCCAGTCCCGGCACCGAGGACGATAGCAACAAGAATCAAAGCCTTAGTCTCTTTCAAGAATCGCATCATGATTACGGCACCTCTATACTGGCAAAACGGCCAGTGCGCTAACTGGAAAGCGGTAGTCCATGTCTCCCGATCGGTCTCTTATGTGCAACGCTCATCTCGGTCAATTCGAAATGAATGGACTGCCGGAAAGATGCAATCAGGATGACATATCCATTTATGAGTTATGGAATGAAGCCCGTCTGAAACTGACATAAAAAAATATTCAGATATATTCCCCTGCCAAAGAACAGAAAGGCGTCGGCAGACGCCCGAATGCCGTTCAATGAGGTCATGGAACGCTTGGCCATTTTTATACCAGTTGGCCTCATCCCAACCGGTACAAAACATCAGGTGCCCCAGCCGTACAGATGGCCACAAGAGTAATCGCATTCAATCGGAAGCTAAAACTTTTGTCGTCATACCGTCGCTCATGCTTGTAACGCCGCACCGGTTACGACACTGTAGCGGCCTGCGACCGAAGGGCGCAACATCCGTTGAAACGATTTACATCTCAACTCAAAATATCGCAATAAGATAAATCAGGACGTTGCGGGTTGGCATAGCTCCAGTGCCTCCATTCCTATGAATCCTTTCCCGCCGATGCAAGGTGGGGTGTCACGAATACAGGTCCTTCGAGATATCAACAGCGTCCCAACATAGCGGAGGCGCTGGGCATTATGGCAAAACTGGAAAACACGGAAATGCCGACGGAGTTCTTTATGGTTATTTGGCTTAGAAGTCGTCGAGGCTCGCCTTCGACCTCCGTTATCAGCCGGCGAGCGTGAATGACGGTGACAAACGTGAAACTCTATCGAGATCGCGGTAAATGAACGCACTTTCATTTAGGCTTCAGCCTTTTCTCATCCAGAAAACCTAATCTGGAGTAATTCTGAGAACACTCAGATATTGAATGAGATACGTGTCCGCTGTAGTTCCCCACAGTTCGGGTGATTTATCGACGACGGAAAAGATTGCACTACTTCAAACTCAGGACGGATCGCATATAATGACCTTTCAACTCGTACTCTTTCGAGATTTTCACTGCGTTCTGCGTGGGTGATTGTGTGGCGTTTATTTCATGTTCCGAGTTCGCTAATTAGACGGCAGTTGGCGAGGTGATCAAAGCAATGCGAATTCTGATAATCGAAGATGAGCCAAAGGTTTCGGACTTGGTGAAGCGCGGTCTAATGGCAGAACGATACGCGGTGGATGCCGTGGGAGACGGGCGGGAGGGACTTGAGTTCGCCGATGCATATTCGTATGACCTCATCATTCTCGATCTCATGCTGCCGGGGCTTACAGGTCCCGAAGTACTTCAACGAATTCGTCGCACCAACACTTTTATTCCGGTGCTGGCACTTACTGCGCGCGATTCGATCGACGACAAAGTACATCTCTTCGAACTTGGCGTTGACGATTATCTGACAAAACCCTTTGCTTTCGCGGAATTGCTGGTTCGAGTCAAGGCACTCCTTCGTCGCGGTCCGGTCAACCGCTCCAGCACACTGCGCATCGGCGATCTCGAATTAGACCGCTTGTCGCAACAAGTGAAGCGGGCGGGACGGCGAGTGGATCTTACAGCGAAGGAATATTCTCTGCTTGAATACTTAATGCAGAATGCTGAGCGGGTACTGTCTCGCAACATGATCATCGAACATGTCTGGGATCAGAGCTTCGACGGCATCACCAACATCGTGGATGTTTATGTGCGCCATCTGCGAAGTAAAGTGGATGATGGCTACAAACCTAAAATGATCCATACGGTGAGGGGTACAGGCTATGTGATTCGCGCAGCAGGAATCGAGCCATGAACCGGAAATCGCTCCGGTACCGTATCACGAGTTTTTTTGTGGGATTCCTTGCTCTTGCCCTGGTGGTCTCTAGTATCGCTGTTTACCTTGGCGTAAGAGCGTTCCTGACGAGATCCCTGGAGCAGACATTAGCTAATAATGCCCGAAACATCGCAACCGACTACCTTGCACAAAGAAATATTAAAGGAAATGGATGGTTTCTTGGCGAACTCACAGAAGCCTATCCTCCAGGTCTTGGAAATCAATTCGTGCGCATCTCCCAAGGTGGCAAGGTGCTTTTCGACTCGGGTGACATGCGCGACCCTTATGTAAGTACGTCCAAGCTCCCGATGCCATCGAAGTCCGCCTGGGTGAATGCGATCCATCGCGAGACGGCAGCCAGTGGACAGCGCCTGATGATCTATACCCTTGCCTACCGTACATCAGACGGGTCCCAGGCCTTAGTCGAAAATGGGGCAACAATCGAGTCGATCCGACATGTGCTGCGCACCCTTTTCGTGATTCTGCTTGTGACTACACCTGTAATCCTGATTGTTGCATCCATTGGCGGCTATGCTTTGATGTCGCATTTGCTGCTTCCCGTCGTGGTGTTGACCGACCAGGCTGAGAGGATAGGGCGAAAGGACGTGGGCGAAAGGCTGCCCGTGATTCGAAGTGGCGACGAATTGGAGCGCCTTTCCCTTTCGCTGAATCGGATGATTGAACGACTGGAAGATACGCTCGCGCACAATCATCGATTCTCCGCCGACGCGTCCCACGAACTGCGAACCCCGCTGACCATCATACGTGGCCAGCTTGAAGAATTAACCCAGAGATCCGATCTATCCGCGGCGGCAAAGGACGGCATAGGCAGCGCGCTAGAGGAAGCAGACCGTATGTCACGCATTGTTGAGAGCCTTATGACCATCACCCGACTGGACTGCGGCGGAGAGCGCATCCAGATGATTCCCGTAGACTTGATGGCGATGGCTTCCACAACCGTGGAGCACATGCATCTGCTTGCGGACGAGAAGAACATCTCTCTCCTCTGCAAGCGAGGTCTACCGGTCTATGTGATAGGAGATCCGATGCGTTTGAAGCAGGTTATGGTCAATCTTCTGGATAACGCCATCAAATACACCCCCTCTGGCGGCGCCGTTACAGTTAATGCCGTGACCGAAGGAGAACGGGCCGTAGTGAGCGTTTCAGACACGGGTATCGGCATTCCGGAAGAAGCTGTGCCGTTCATCTTCGACCGCTTTTACAGAGCGGACAAAGGACGCTCTCGCGACTCCGGAGGAGTTGGCCTTGGACTTGCTATCGTAAAGTCTATCTGCACTGCCCATGACGCCGCAATCTCTGTGCAGAACGGCGATGGTCGAGGAACGACAATGCAAATAAATCTACCATTACTCCGGCCATCCCCTTCTCAGATCAATGATACTCAGAAGGCTGTTGAACGAGGTCCGGGAGGATATCTGCGAGTAGCAGATGATGGCCCTGAAGAGAAGACGGTCCAATCAACTGAGACTTATTAGACGCGAACAGTGTCGCAGATCACAGCGATATGAAGACGCGATCCATTGATGCGCGGTCCTGAAGAAACGATCAGACGCAATATTTTCGTTATAGTCGAATCCAGCAATATGCGCCGCTGCCCACGGCGCTGCAGCAGGTTTTTACTGCCCATTTTTAATTTGCGGTGAATGAGGTATCAAGAGGTCAAGGATAGTTCTATTGTTTCCTCTGAAAGTATATCCATCACCTCAACTTGCGGCTCTTCCTTGAATAGCTTTTCATGTGCGCTTCATGTTGGATCTATTGCGCGAGTATTTAAAGGTATGGACATCTAAAAATCCATCGGTTGCGGCCAAAGAGTTAATCGAGAGGCTGCTATACGCAAAAGACTTCTCAACCGTTAATCCTGCTCTCACAACTATTCAACTAACTCCTCGTAGACAATCCCTTCCTTCCTAACCCAAAAAATCACGAATGCAAAGCTTCTAGATGAGGAATAAGTCTATGAAATCGGCCTCCTCCACCGCCGCGCCTCCCACCACGAACAAGCACCTCATGCGCTGGGTTGAGAAGATGGCGGAGCTCACCCAGCCGGATCACATCCACTGGGTCGATGGCTCCAAGAAGGAGTACGAGCATCTCTGCGATCTCCTAGTCGAGGCGGGAACCTTCTTCCCGCTCAACGAGAAACTTTGGCCCGGCTGCTTCTACGCCCGCTCGACACCCAACGACGTAGCCCGCGTCGAAGACCGCACCTTCATCTGCTCTCTCTCCAAAGACAACGCGGGCCCCACCAACAACTGGGAAGACCCCTTCACCATGCGCCGCAAGCTCAAGCAACTCTTTCGCGGCAGCATGAAGGGACGCACCATGTACGTCATGCCCTTTAGCATGGGCCCGGTCGGCTCGCCTATGTCGCAGATCGGCGTCCAGCTTACCGACTCCGCCTACGCCGTCATCAACATGCGCATCATGGCCCGCATCGGCGCGCCCGTCTTTGCCGAGATCGACAAAGACATCAAGCGCGTCGTCCCCTGCCTGCACTCCGTCGGCGCTCCGCTCGCACCCGGACAAAAAGATGTCTCCTGGCCCTGCAACGACACCAAGTACATCGTCCACTTTCCCGAAACCCGCGAGATCTGGTCCTACGGCTCGGGTTACGGCGGCAACGCCCTGCTGGGCAAAAAATGTTTCGCCCTCCGCATCGCATCCAACATCGCCCGCGACGAGGGCTGGATGGCCGAGCACATGTTGATCCTCGGAGTCGAGTCCCCGCCCGACAAGAATGGCAAGACCGAGAAGACCTACGTCGCCGCCGCCTTCCCCTCAGCCTGTGGCAAGACCAATTTCGCCATGATGATCCCTCCCGCAGGCTTCGACGGCTGGAAGGTCTGGACCATCGGCGACGACATCGCCTGGATCAAGCCCGACGCCACTGGACAGCTTCGCGCCATCAATCCCGAGGCTGGCTTCTTCGGCGTCGCTCCCGGCACCTCGGCAAAGACCAACCCCAACGCCATGGCCACGCTCGCCAAAAACACCATCTTCACCAACGTCGCCCTGACCCCCGACGGCGGCGTCTGGTGGGAGGGCATGACCGACACCCCACCCGCCGAGTGTCTCGACTGGCAAGGCAACACGTGGACGCCCGCCATCGGCAAAAAGACCGGCCGCCCCGCCGCCCATCCCAACGGGCGCTTCACCGCTCCAGCCAGTCAGTGTCCCACCATCGACCCCAACTGGGAGGCCCCCGACGGCGTCCCCATTTCCGCCTTCATCTTCGGAGGCCGCCGCGCCACCACCATGCCGCTCATCTACCAGGCATTTAACTGGTCTGCCGGCGTCTACATCGGAGCCACCATGGGCAGCGAAACCACCGCTGCTGCCGCAGGCGCGCTAGGCAAGGTTCGCCGCGACCCCATGGCCATGCTTCCCTTCTGCGGATACCACATGGGCGACTACTTCCGTCACTGGCTTCGGATGCAGCGTAGTCTCTCCTCCACCCCGCGCATCTTCCACGTCAACTGGTTCCGCAAAGACGCTGCAGGCAGATTCCTCTGGCCCGGCTTTAGCGAAAACATGCGCGTTCTTAAATGGATCGTCGATCGAGTCCGTGGCCGCGCCCTGGGCAAAGAGTCCCCCATCGGCTGGACACCCCACTACGAGGATATTAACTGGAATGGGCTTACCTTCTCTCGCGAAGCCTTCGACGAGCTCCAGGCCGTTGACCGTGCCCAGTGGAGGCGCGAGGTGATGGACCACGAAGAGCTCTTCCTGCTCGTCCACGACCATCTCCCGCCGGAGATGATCTACGAGCGGGAGCTCCTGATCTGCAGACTCTAACGAACTACAGGCCCTCCTCATTGCAGAATTCGCCGCTCAATCGCTTCTTCGGGTATTTACCTCGTGCCTGGAGAAGCATTTTTGATTAGAGGTCGCGGAGGCGCAGCGCAATTAGCTGAACTGAACTCTCTCGTTGTTGCCAATACGTTTCACTACCAATTTCCGAGAAGAAGGCCGAACCCATTTCGTTCTCTCGGAATGCATGTTGTTGCGTCTGCCCTTTTGTTCTCTCCAAATGAAGATGAAACCCAAGCGAGTTCACCGCTACTGCAGAAGGCGGGAGCAAAGCTATATCAATACCTGCATGAATGGGATTTCATTTGGGTTTCAGCGCGAACTCATGCGGAGACGAGAGGCTTACATGAGAAGTACGTGCAGATGAAGTGGCACGTTCCAATCTGCCATAGAGGATAGATTTACATAAGGAGATTTCGGATGAAAATTAGGAAGACATTGGCAGGACTGCTCGTCTTGAGTTCGTCTGTGGCAATTTGTGCGATGGTACATGCCCAGACGGCAGCACCTTTGAAGCTGACAGGCACCGTGACGCTCCCGGGTTACACGGGCGATTTCGATCACTTTGCCGTAGACCTCCAACGCGGACGGCTGCTGCTGGCGGCCGAGGACCATGCGACGCTGGAGATCTTCGACCTGAAGACGGGTAAGCACCTGAAGACGGTGACAGGCTTCGGCGCTCCTCATAGCATTCTGGTACGCCCCGGGGCATCAACGATCCTCGTGACAGACAGCGGCAAGTCGATGACGAAGATTCTGGATGCGAATACCTACGCACTCAAAGGATCGATCAAGCTCACAGAGGGCGCAGATTCGGCTGCGTATGATGCGAAGACAAATGTCTACTACATTGTGACCGGCGGTAAGGACGTCGGTATGAAGACGGCCAACATCGAAGCAATCAATCCGGACACTGGACAGCGGCTGAGAGGCATTACGTTCAACGACAATCATGTTGAGGCAATCGCGCTCGAACAGAATGGAAATCGCATCTTCGTGAACCTAACGCAACACAGCAAGATGGCCGTAGTCAACAGGGACACGATGAAGGAGATCGTCGAGTGGCCAGTTCCTCCGGCGGAGCAGAACGCGATGGTGGCTCTGGACGAAAGTCAACATCGACTGTACGTAGTGTGTCGGGCGGATCTGAGTGGCAAACCCGCTGGCAAGGTTGTAGTAATGAACTCCGACAGTGGAAAGGTTATCGATACGCAAGACGCGCCGGTGCGCGCTGACCAGGTGATGTACGACGCCAGCGTTCATCGCCTGTACGTTCCGGGAGGACAGGGTTATACAGAGATCTACGACACCAGCAACCCGAATAGTCTGAAGGTCGTGTCTAAGGTGACGACAGCTCCGGGAGCCAAGACGGGAATACTGCTTCCGGAGATGAATAAGGTCGTGCTGGCGGCTTCGCCGGGGGATACCAAGGCGATGGCGAAGGTGCTGACCTACACGATTCAGTAGGTTTCAGTAAGCGCCAAGAGCCCGCTATTCCGCCCCAAGCTAAGGGGCGGAATAGCGGGCTTTTGGCGCGATGGCATGAAGACAGGGGGAAAGAAACAGCAGAAGCAGATCCTTCACTTCGTTCAGATGGAAATGAAAGAGCGTCTATCTTTCTGGTACATGCTTGAGGTGTGAAATTTCAAAATGTTGTCCATTCGATCTGGATTTGTAGAAGTCGATCGCGTCGCGTAAGAGCGATCTGAGGGAAAGATAGGGGGTCCGCCGAAAATTCCGTCAGCCCAAATCCAACCCCGCCACGAGGGCATTCAGATCGATCGGCTCAAAGAAGGGGTTGAGCTCTCGGCATCATGAACATTTTTTTCTTTTACTTCAGATATCTTTCATTCCTGAAGTCTTTTCTTAGGTCGCATCACAAACAGTTGGAATTCACAATCCTGAGATGACAGGCCAAGGGCTGCTACGGCAGAAAGTTGCACTTGAAGTTGCAGGACGGCCCATGCATTTCAAATTTAGGAGAACGCTAGTGAGATCAAGATTTTTGTGGCTGGCCATCTTAGTTTTTAGCGGCGCCCAACTTATGACTACCGGCCTGGCGGCGCAGGTTGCAGGTGGCACGGTTACAGGCACCGTCGCCGACCCTTCCGGCTCTCTGGTTGCAAAGGCCAAGGTGACTCTTACCAACCGCTCGACGGGCGTCACTCGAAGCACACTGACCAACGACAGCGGAATTTACGAAGTCCCTAATCTTGTTCCCGGTGTCTACCAGATCCAGGCCTCCGCGCCCGGCTTTGCTCCCACCGGTACAAACTTCACGCTCTCCGTCGGTGATGAGATCACGCTGCCGCTCTCACTCAGGATCGGCAGCGTGGACCAGACGCTGGTGATCGTCGACACGCCGCCATCTGTCGAACTCTCGTCGTCCGCCCTTAGCGCAGTTGTCGACGGGCCTGCTATCCGCGATCTCCCTCTCAACGGGCGAAGTTGGACCGACCTCGCCACGTTACAGCCCGGCGTCGCCGCTGTCTCCACACAGGTCGGTTTCGACCAGGGTGCGGGTCGAGGCAACCGCGGCTTCGGCGCGCAGATCTCCATTTCCGGGGGCCGTCCTTCGCAGAACAACTATCGTCTGGACGGCATCAGCATCAATGACTACGCCAACTCTGGACCCGGCTCCGTCATTGGCACCAATCTTGGCGTGGATGCCATCGGCGAGTTCTCCGTCATCACGAGCAACTACTCCGCCGAGTACGGAAGAACCTCCGGCGGCGTCATCAACGCCGTCACACGAAACGGCACCAATCAGTTTCACGGAAGCGGATACGGGTTCTTCCGAAACAGCGCGCTCGATGCACGAAATTACTTCGACGGGCCCGTGATACCACCCTTCAGCCGCAAACAGTACGGCGGTTCAGTGGGTGGCCCAATCCTTCGAAATCGCACCTTCTTCTTCGGTGACTTCGAGGCCATTCAGCAGGCTCTCTCCAGCACGGCGACCGTACACGTCCTCTCCGACGCTGCTCGCGCCCGTATCACCGACCCAGCCTTGCTGAAGTACATCGCACTGCTTCCTGTCTCCAATCAAACCACGCCCCAGTCGGGGGATATCGCTACTTACTCGTTCATCAAACAGGAACTCGTTACCGAAAACTTCTTCACCACGCGCATTGATCACAAAATATCCGCGAAAGACAACCTCTTCGGGACCTATCTCTTCGACAACACGCCTTTCACGATCGGCGACGCTCAAGACATCACGACGATCTCTTCCAAGACGCGCCGCCAGGATCTTATTCTTGAAGAGAATCACATCTTCAATTCGAGCTTCATCAACACAGTTCGTTTCGGCCTAAACCGGCAGAACATAGCCAACAATATTGGTCTCTCGGCGGTGAACCCTCTAGCCGCAGACACATCTCTTGGCCTGATTCCAGGCCGTACTGCCCCGGGCGTGAACGTCCCGGGGATTGATCGGCTCGTTGGCGGTGTCGGATCGTCGCCGGCTTACCTCTTTCGGTTCACCTCGTTTCAGGGCTACGACGATGCGTTCCTTACAATGGGCAAACACACCATCAAGTTCGGCGCCTCCTTTGAACGGCTGCAGAATAACATCCTCGCTCTCAGCAACCCCAACGGTCTCTTCAAGTTTGGCAGCACCACGGCGTTCACAAACAACAAGCCTAAGAACCTGACCGCCGGCATCGCCAGCACGCTCACCCCGCGCAACCTGCGGCAGTTTCTGGTGGGTGGTTACATTCAGGATGACTGGCACGTCATGCCCAAGCTCACACTCAACCTCGGTATGAGATATGAGATGTCCTCGGTCCCCACCGAGGTCGCCGGCAAGCTTTCAACGCTACGCCAGATAACCGACGCCACACCTCACCTCGGTAGTCCTTACTTTTATAATCCGACTTACAAGAACTTCGAGCCTCGTGTAGGTTTCGTCCTCGACCCCTTCTCAAATCACAAGACTTCCGTGCGCGCCGGCTTTGGCGTCTACGACGTGCTGCCCTTACTCTATCAATTCGAGATCCTGTCGGTGCTCTCGTCCCCTTATTTTCAAACCGGCACCACAACGAATCCTGCAGTCAAAATCGGCGCCGATCCGAATTTTGTGGAGCAGCAACTCACCACCAAGCCGTCAGGGCTTGGCCAGGCGTATATCGATCCTCATCCCTCGCGCAACTATGTGATGGAGTGGAATGCCGGCGTGCAGCATCAGATTGTTCGCGATGTCACCTTCTCTGCCAGCTACGTCGGCTCGCGGGGCGTGCATCAGCCGTTCCGCGTCGAGGACGCTAACGTCGTCCTTCCGACGAGGACGCCGCAGGGTGGTTATCTATGGCCGTCCACCGGAGGCCTTCCTTCCGGCACCCAGATCAATCCGAACGCCGGAGACATCCGTGCGCTCTGGTGGTCTGCTTACTCCTCTTACGCGGCGCTCGACACCGATGTTACCGCTCGCGTCAAGCACAGCCTTGAACTCAAGGCGTCCTTCACCTACGGCAAGAGCCTGGACAACAACTCGGCGACGATCGCAGGCGATGCCTTCGGCAACTCCGTTCCCTCTTTGGACTGGTTTGCACCGGCACTCAGCTATGGACGCTCCGACTTCGACATCGGCAAGATCTTTGCAATGAGTGCCATCTACAACCTCCCCAACAACGACCGCACGGGCGGACTGGCGGCTGTCGCTCGCAACGGATGGCAACTCGGCAGCATTTACACACAGAGTACCGGCACGCCTTTTACTCCACTCATTGGCGGAGATCCTCTTGGTAAGCTGGGCACCGATCCATGGGACTATCCGGACCGGGCTCCAAATTGCGATCCGGTCAACCATAACTTCAAGAAGACCGGTCTCAACTATGTCAACGTCGCCTGCTTCCCGTTCCCTGGCGGCGCCGGGACGCCCAATCCTTATCTGCGCGGAAACGCCAGCCGCAATAGCATCACAGGGCCGGGCTTTGCCAATCTCGACGTCTCCCTCTTCAAGAACAACGCGATCAGAAAAATATCGGATCAGTTCAACGTACAGTTTCGTGTTGAATTATTCAACGTGCTCAACCACACGAACTTTACGCCACCCAACAATAACGATCAGCAGATTTACAGTGCTCCCCCAGTGCCCCTGGCACCATCCACCACCACCATCGCTCCGTTGTCGACTGCTGGAGTGCTGTCAAGCCCAACCGCGAACTCCTCGCGCCAACTCCAGCTGGCGGTGAAGGTGATTTTCTAGTCGAACAAGAGGACGGTCCTGTTCATGAAGTGTAAATTCGGTCTGGCATGGCTCTTGGTTGCAGTTGCTCCGCCGCTCCTTGGTCAGAGTGCAGCCTCCAAAGCTGCGTTGCAAAATCTACCTCACTATGCTCCACATCAGCATGTGTCCGGCGTTATTCGTGACAACGGCAGCGATCTTGCCGGCCTCATGGCTGCCTGGGAGGAGGGCTTCAGGAAGTTTCAGCCGGGTGTTGTCTTTCACGACTCACTTCTCAGTGGCGACGCCGCCATTGGAGCTTTGGAAGGAGGCGCAGCCGATCTTGCTCCCAACGGTCGCGAACCCGTCCTAACCGAGTTTCTGTCCTTTGCCGAGGTCTTCCATAACGACGGGCCCTTCCAGGTCACAGTCGCAACTGGCTCCTATCGGGCGTTGGGCCGGACCTGGGCCGAGGTGATCTATGTCAACAAGGACAACCCCTTGACCCACCTCACCATGAAGCAACTCGATCAAATCTTCGGCGCCGAACGCACCGGAGGCTATGCAGGGTACAAGTGGGTGAGCGGTCCCGCTCGTCCGGCGAGCGAAAACATTCGAACATGGGGACAGCTCGGCCTCACCGGCGACTGGGCAGACAAGCCGATCCAGACCTATGGCTACGCTCCGACCGGCATGTCGAACTTCTTTGAACTCACGGTATTCCACGGCGGCACCAAGTGGAATTCGAATCTCAGGCAATACGTCGAAACCTCCGCCAAACAGGCAACCGGTCACTCCGGCACCACAGACCAGATGATGGATGACCTGTCGAACAACCGATTCGGCATTGCATGGGCGGGGCTGGCCCATGCCGCGGGGAAGCCTGGGGTCAAGGCCATTGCGCTCTCCTGGAATGCCCGAGGCCCCTTCCTATTCTGCACTCAGCAGACGGTGCAGAACCGCACTTATCCGCTGACACGTAGCATTTTCATCCAACTCAACCGTCCTCCGGGAACCCAGTTGCAGCCCCGGCTGAAGGAGTTCCTCTCCTTTATCCTGAGTCGCGAAGGTCAGGAAATTGTGGCGGCGCAGGGGCAGTATCTTCCCCTTCCCCAAGCGGAACTCGAGCGGCAGCGGAAAAGGCTTGAGTAGATCCAAGCCGTAGAAACTAGCGCTGGTGGTCGCGGCTGAAGTGGACGCGCCAGAGCAGTGCGGAGTTATCGGAGCTTGCGGCGTTCTTCAGCCGTGGACTTTTCATCCAGCGGCAGATAGGCGTGATGGACAACCGCTGCCATCCCCTCTTTGCTGAGGATATAAAGCAGGAACTCGCGCAGTTTTGGATCGATGGGTTGGCCCGGTTTACGGTTCAAGAAGACAGTTGAGTAACGGGTGAGGGGATATTCCCGCAGCCAGGTTGTCTTGGGGGTTGGCGCGATAAATGGTCCGTTAGAGTTTTTACCGAGCGCGATTGTCTTCACTCCGGGGCTGGCGTAGAACAGGTTGGCATATGCTATTCCGTCCGGATCGCGGGCCAACGCCTGTAGCACATAGACTCCTGCATTGATGACTTTGCCGTCGGGGTGATAGCCGTTATCGAACATCTTCATAGTACTGTTCCAGCGTTGCGAGTCGTGGAGCACAACATGCTGAAAGAAGATCGACATACCAGTTTCCAGGGTATAACCGTAGACATGAACCGGCTGCGTTGCCCAAGCGCCGGTCAAGCCCAGTTGGCCCCACGTGAGCAGTGGCTTGCCGGCTGCATCACAGCCGCAGCCAAACACCAATGCAAGCTGCCCCATCGTCAGGTGCTGCAAGGGATTGTTCTTATGCACAAAGACCATGAGTGAAAAGTCCTTGTCCGGCGCAGCGTAGCTGCCGGAGGTGAAACGGACCTCCAATGGGGCGTAGCCGAAGCGCTCCTCGAACGCGTGAATCTCCGGAGGATAGGGCTCGCGGCCGACAAAGACAAGATCGGCAATGTTGGCATAAAGACCGGCCATGGCGGCTTCGGTGCCAGGCAGCGTGGATTGAAAATGCAGGTTGGGCTGAACCTTGCTCAGGCCAGCCTGCCATTCCTGCATCAGCCCTTGCACTTGGTCGTTGCCCCAGACGCGAATGGTCCCGCTGACCTGCTGGTGTGGATGATAGGGCTGAAGGTCTTTGAGATAGTCGGTCGCGCCATTCTGTGCGGAGACACCGCCTTCACCGCCGAGAAAGGCGCAGACGAAGGCGGCCAAAAGTAAGCGGTAACGCATCATTTCACTTTCTCCCGCTCGGTCAGAGCGAGTGCGGAAGGCAGAGGCAGATACCCGCCGTGGGTCGCGATGATTGCCTGCCCGTCGCGGCTGAGGATGAAGCGAAGGAACTCGGCGACTTTGGAATCAGCTGATTTGCCGGGAGCCTGATTGATATAAATCCAGATGGGCTGGGCCAGAGGGTAAGCGCGCGAAGCAACGGTGGCGCGGGTGGGTGAGACGGGCCGGTCACTGCCTTGCGGGATGATCGCGAGCGATTTGGTGAGCGGATCGGGACTTGCGAGCGAAGCGAAGCCGAGTGCATCTGGGTCGGCTGCTATGGCCCGGACGAGTTCTTTTTCCGAGGGCTCGATGCGCAGAGTGCAGTTCCAATTCTGATCGCCCTTTCCCATCACGGCGCGCTCGAAGAATTGATCCTGCTGACTTGCGATGCGATAGCCATAGATATGGATCGGCCTCGCCGTCCAGGTGCCAGTGTCGCCCAGATCTCCCCAGGAGCGGACTGGAGCCGCACCGCGAAGTCGGTTGGCATCATAGAGCGCATCAAGCTGCGCAATGGAGACGTGTGCAAGCGGGTTGGCACGATTGGCCAGCATGACGAGTGCCGGAGCATAGTGAGGAACGTCAATGCTGCCGGTCGCGACTGTGAAGCCGGCGGGATCATGATGGAAGAGTTCTTGATAGCCGTCGATTTCGATAGGCCAAGCGACCCTGTCCATCAGGGCGATGTCGGCGACGCCAGTATAAAGACCGCCGATCGCCGAGGCATTGCCCAACATGCCGTTCGCAAACTTTATATTGGGCTGCTCACGGACAAAAGCCGCTTCCCAGGCACGCACGAGAGAGCCGACGTAGTCGTCGCGACGGCTACCGTAGCCCCAGATGTGAATGGTACCGCTGACATGCTGTTGTGGCAGGTAAGCAGGCAGGGCGGACTGCGCGTTAACGACGTCATCGCCCACAAGCAGAGACGCGAAGACGGCGGCCACACTGAAGAGACAAAGCCAGCGCAGGAAGGCCACCGAGTTCCTGCGGGCGTTCTTTTCCTCTCCGCGAGCCGGCACATCATCGGTGGGCGTCAACGGATCTCGGTTGCGCAGACCTATCAATTTTGATGCCTCCTACCCAGATTTTGTTTCCGTCCCGCACAGATAACTTCGAGGTAGGCAGAGAGAGTGCCGCTCCCATCCACCGGTGCGCTGCCAGCCAAATATGCCCTCAAGCGACAATCGGAATGGTTCACACCGCGCCTCCCACAGCCGCAGGTGGCGACGAAGACTTCCTGGGCCGGATTGCTGTCCTCTCAGACGAGCTGGTCCCTATCGGTTTTTGCAGCGCTCGCTTGAGCATTGCCGTGCGTGCCGGTATAACTCTCATCTCTGCGTTCTATGTCGCCGCTGGGACGCGAAGTAAGCCTTCTGCTCTTCGCCCGCGCGGCGCCTTTATCCAAACAAACCTTTATTTAAGTGTTTGCGAATGAAGGACGTCTGAACAATAGGTAAAAGTACGTTCATGCAGGGTTATCTCATCAGTGCGCACGAGCACGAAGCGCACCATGTGTTCGACATCTGGTATCGCAATACGTCGGCCATCGCGCCGAACGTGATCACCGGCGACATGCACAGCGTCAACAAGGCCAACTTCGCCATCCTGCATTGGTTCGGGCTACGTTTCGAGCCGCGCTCACCGATTTGGAAGAGCAGTTGAAGGAACTCTACTTCGCCGACGATCCGACGCTGTATGAAAAATGCCTGGTCCGGCCTATCGGCGACATCGGATCCTTGCGGCTTTTTATTAGGGCGTCGGGATCAAAAAGAGCAGAGCGAGGCCGAAGACTACGGCGGAGACCGCGAAGGTGACGACCATGAATCCCATCATCCGTCGCATCTTGATGCCTGCGATGGCGAGAATCGGGAGCGCCCAGAAGGGCTGCAGCATATTGGCTACCGACTCGCCCATGGCAACCGACATCGTCGTGCCGGCGAGAGAGACGTGGAGTTGCTGCGCGGCGGGTATGGCGAAGGGCCCCTGTACCGCCCAGTGGCCTCCACCCGAGGGAACGAAGAGGGTGATGATCATGGATGTGAGATAGGTGTAGAAGGGCAACGTGTGGACGGTGGAGAAGCGGATGAAGACCTTCGAGAGCACGGCGGCGAGCCCAGTGGTGGTAATGATGCCCATCAGTCCGCCATAGAGTGGGTATTGCAAGATCAACGATCCCGAGGTGCTGGCCGCATGTTTGATGGCGGCAACATAAGCGATGGGCGTCCAGTGCAGCAGCAGGCCGAGCATCAACAGGGTCATGATGACAGAGTTGAGGTCGATGAGGCCGTGGGTGTGGATGAGTTCCAGCCCAAGCGCACAGCCAATGAAAACGACGAGCAAAACATTGAGTATCCATGCATTGTCGAGTCTGGCTCCAAAGGTACCGGCGTCTTCCTTGGGGGATGGACGCACGTCTTCGGTGCGGAGGCGGTTAGCGTCGGCGGGCTGGCTGTTCGCAGCTGTGGGGCCGATGTAGCGGAAGACCAGGGGCAGAAGGATGAAGAGAACCGCGATCGGAATAAGGTTGAAACGGGTGAAGACGGTCTCGGAGAGCGGAGTGAGATGCCCGGTGACCTTCTCTACAATGTTCAGTGCCGATCCATGGGTGGACTGCGAGAGCGCAATCGAGCCGGAGAGACCCTCAGTGGAGATAACATATCCGGTATACCCTGCCGCCACGAGCCAGCCGAAATCAACGGGAACACGCTTGGCGATCTCGCGAGCGAGTAGCGCGGCGGTTACCAGGCCTAGTCCCCAGTTGAGCCATGAAGCGGCCATGGAGACCACGATAATGAGCGAGATGGCGTCAGCGGGCGAGCGGGGAATTCCGGCGATACGCGCGAGCAGCCGGCGGATGGCGGGGGCGCTGGCTAACGCGTGGCCGGCTACCAGCATGATGACCATCTGGAAGGCGAATGTGAAGAGGTTGAAGACTCCGGCATACCATGCGACAGCGATCTGGCGCGGGGCAGCGTTGGGAGCGAAGATGAAAGCGAGCACCGATGCGATGAAGGTGAGCAGGATCGCAAAGACGAAAGGATCCGGCATGATCTTCTCAAAGAGGAAGACGAAGAATGCGGTGACGCGTCCCAGTATCGGTTGTTTGCGCTCGGGGGTGGTCGGCGGGACAGCTTCGGTGGATGAAACGTGGGACAAGATTGACATAGCCTTCCTATGCTCTATCCTGCAGAGTAAAGTTGCAATGAAGCATAGATGAAGATTGATTCAGGTGGCAGAAAGCAGGATATGTCTGGAAGGGTTTTGTCTCTGCTTCATCATCTGTCTTACCGAGATCATCTGGAACTCAACTCCGACCACATTGACAGGAGGCATCATCACAGGGCGTACTCCTCGACTTCGAGCTTGCGATGGCTGGTGAGGTAGTAATAGACGACCGGCGTAACGATGAGGCTGAGAAGGATCGACAGTAGGAGGCCGCCGATGACGGCGATGGCTAGCGGCTGGAGCATCTGCGATCCTGACCCGAGAGCGAACGCCAGCGGCAGCATTCCGCAGATGGCGGCTATCGCAGTCATCATGATGGGGCGGAGGCGGCGCTGTGCGGCGTGCAACATGGCATCGCGAGCGTTGACTCCGGTGGCACGCGATTTTTCGTCGGCGTCGAGTAGAAGGATGCCGTTCTTCGCGACGATGCCGATGACCATGATGAGGCCCATGAAGCTGGCGACATTGAAGTTTGTGCCGGTGATGAGCAATGCGACGACGACCCCGGTGATGGAAAGAACAGAACTTGTGAGGATGGCGATGGGCGCGGAGAAGTTACGGAACTCTGCCAGCAGTACTCCGAAGACGAGTGCAAGCGCGAGGATGGCGACGGCAACTTTATTGTCTGAAATCAGCGAAGCATAGAAGAGCCCGACTACTGTGGACACTAGACCCCGGCGCGCAATTTCAAGATTTGCGGCTGCGACGGCGGCGGCAGCCGAAGCCCGTGAAGCGGCCGCAAACTGCTGCAGACCGATCGTCTCATTCACCACGCCCTGGCTGGTGTACTCGTGCACAGCATTGTTCGCGATAAAGCGCGGCGTGGGAAGAGTGCCAGCAGGATTGTCCCGGACGAGCGCCCCAGTCCCCTGGGTGTAAAGAAATTGGTTGAGATAAGTAACGGTTGGCAACAACGCCGAACGCGCGATCGAGCGATCGAGCTTGCTGACCCCATTCGCCGCCACAGCCGCTGCGAAGCTCGGCTCGTTCGCCTTCGCACGCCTGATCGCTTCATCCAACGTAATCGCCGGGGCGACAGGTAGAACTGAAATTGCTCGTGCCGCCTGTTGGGCTGGGGATGAGAGAGCCGAGATAGCAAACAATACACTCCAGGTAACAACTGGGTGCAGAGTAAGGGATCCGATTTTTGTGCGCGAAATCACAAGGCCCAAGATAGGGACCGAAGCCTTAGTGAATGCTGAAATGAACCTTATAATTTGTTGATGAATAGGATTTCGAGTCCGATGCGCCTTCACAATCCGAGGCTCGCAGCCGCATTCTTCCGCCACATCTCACCATCCCGGATGTAGCGCCACAACATGGTCAGAGAGCGATGTCCGGTCTGTTTCATGATGGTGCGTTCCGTCGCGCCATTCATGGCAGCCTGGGTAGCCATGCCGGCACGCAGGCTGCGTCCCCCCAGGGGAGAGGGGTCATAGCCGGCCCTCTATGCGACACGCTTGACGATGATACCCATCGAGTCCTTATACAGAGGCTAGTTCCCTATCTGTCCGTGCCTCGTAACCTCTCGAAAAAGCGCTCCGGTTTCGATCCCGACTGCGGAGATCCACGCCCGCAGGGGCCGCACCGGGCAGTTAGCTTCGCCCGTGTCCCTTACGAGAAGTGCCGTGAGTTTGTCTTCGCGCGGGTCCAGGTGATTGCTTCTAATCTCATGAATAACAAAAAGATGGTGAAGGAAGTCGCACGGAAGTACATTGGCACATTGGCACTTTCCCCCTAAGTAATGGAAGAAAAAGCTTTACCAAGTTGAGGGCTCCGTCCGGCCCTTCCCTCCGAATGACACTGTAATGTTTTTGGTTGCCCCCCAGGGATTATTATGTACTGAAAGTAAAACAGTTATGTGGCTTATTCACAGGCCGTACCCGTACTTGTACCCGCACAAAAAATAGCATCCATACTCCGATTTCCGATGTACTTCGTCGGACTTCTTGGGACCACTTGGGAGATTGCGGAAATGGCCTCGTGGTTTCGAGCAAAGCCCGGTTTGGAAACGTGCATTGACCTGTTAGCAACAACTGAGAATTGTAGTTGTCGAAAAGACGGGCGGTCTCAACGGGTCGACGCAACACTATCTGATTTGGAGGTGGTGTTGATGAGGCAAGGAAGACGGTACGGTCTCTCTGCGGAGCAGAAGGCCGACATATGGCAGCGTTGGAAGGCGGGCGAGTCGTTGCATGAGATTGGACGCGCCTTCGGCAAGGATCATGGCTCGATCCAGTTCCTGTTGTCGCAGCACGGCGGGATTGCTCCGGCAGTCCGTCGACGTTCGCAGCGAACGCTCACGTTGGCTGAGCGAGAGGACATCTCCCGAGGCATTGCTTCCGGCTCGTCGATTAGGGAGATCGCCAGAGGACTCGGTCGAGCTGCGTCGACGGTAAGTCGAGAGGTGTCACGCCACGGCGGGCGGCCAGTGTATCGAGCCAGTGAAGCCGATCAGCGGGCATGGAAGTCGGCCCAGCGACCTAAGGCCTGCCAGCTTGCAAGGTACAGGAAGCTGCGGATGATCGTGGCCAGTAAACTGATCCTGAACTGGTCGCCGGAACAGATTTCTGGTTGGCTGAAGAGACGCTATCCCAGCAACGAGAGCATGCGCGTGTCCCACGAGACCCTCTACCGCAGTTTATTTATTCAGGCTCGAGGAGTGCTGAAAAAGGAGCTTATGCAGCATCTTCGGTCGAAGCGATTCATCCGTCGCTCCGTGCATGCTCTAGCTGCCGGGCACTCCCAGGGTCAGATCGTCGATGCCATCTCCATCCGTGAGCGGCCCGCCGAGATTGAGGACCGCGCCATCCCTGGGCATTGGGAGGGCGATCTGCTCGCAGGCAGCAAGAACAGTCACATCGCAACCCTGGTGGAACGGCATTCGCGCTTTGTCATCCTGGTTAAAACGCCTAGTAAAGACACAGCAACGGTCGTCGCCGCGCTGAGTCGGCAGGTTCGTAGACTCCCCGCGTCGCTGCGGCGGTCACTGACGTGGGATCGAGGATTAGAGTTGGCCAGTCACAAGAACTTCACGGTCGCCACCAAGGTCAACGTCTACTTCTGCGATCCGCAGAGCCCCTGGCAACGAGGAACCAACGAAAATACGAACGGCTTGCTACGACAGTACTTCCCCAAGAAAACTGACTTGTCCGGCTACTCCCAAGCCGACCTCGACAAGGTAGCTCTGCAACTCAATCAACGCCCAAGGAAAACTTTGGACTTTGAAACTCCAGCTAGTAAACTCCATGCCAGTGTTGCGTCGACCCGTTGAGACCGCCCGACATTGCAGGCACTCTGGTTAGTTTTTGCCGGTGAGTGTCTGAAATAGAAAGATTGTCGCTGCGCACGTCACCACGAAAGTTACGACCCAACCGGACCCAAGAAGAATCGGGTTGAGCGGTTTTCGCTTCATTGCACCGCGGTTGCCGGCAATCAACATCATCATCGTTAACGTAATGGGTGTCGCAAGACCTCCGACGATCGAACTGAAAAACAGCAGCTTAATCGGTGGCACCCCCGCCAGCGCGATGCCAGAGCCAACAACAAGTACCGCGATCAGAGTCACATAAAATTTCTTTGCGCGCCATAACTTTTTATCGATGCCACGACCCCAGCCGAACATCTCGCTCACGACGTAGGCGCTGGTTGCGCTGAGCACTGGAATAGCAATCAGTGCCGAAGCCAGGAGACCGATGCCAAAAAGAAGAGACGCCCAGTGGCCCGCAAACGGCGTCAGTGCGTTAGCCGCATCTTCGGCTGTTTCCACGACTTTGTGGTGCACTCCGAGCGTCGCGCCAGTCGCTATCAGAATGAACCAAAAGCTTGCCCCTGCGATGATCGTTCCCAGCGTAGAGTCAACCTGAACCAGGCCTAGTTTCGATACCGGCGTTGCTTCCTCCGACATCTCAATGGTCTCCCAAACGTAGGAGTAGGCCGTGAGTGTGGTGCCAAGAAGCGCGATCGCGCCCGCGACCATCGGACCGGTAAATGAAAACTGAGGAATGAGCGAATGGCGTAAGACATCTCTCCATTGTGGTCGCGCCAAAAACGCGGCGGCGACGTAGCTCAGGAATACGAGAGGCAGATAGATCAAGACACGTTGGATTTTCTTGTAGTTACCCAAAATGAGCATGAATCCCGAACCCACACCGAGCGGGACGACGAACCAGCGATAATCAATGTGGATCAGCATCGAGAGGGCGGCGCCGCCCCCTTCGAGGTCTGCTGCCAGGGTCATCAAATTTACGATCAGCACCGACACCAGAGCAAGCAACGCCCAGAACTTGCCGTAGTGCTTGCGCACAGCGTTTTCCAAGCCGGTGTTCATCACCATACCAACCTGGGCGCTGATCGCCTGTACAACCGCAAGCATTGGGATGATGAGCAACACCAGCCAACTCAAGCCATAGACAGTGGTCGAGCCGATCACCGCAAGCGATGCAACGGTTGTGGGATCGTTGTCGGATGCGCCTGAGACGATTCCAGGACCGAATACTTTCCACCATGGGGCGGGCGGTTTGCGACTATTCGAACGCAGACCCTTAGGCAGCAGGCCGCTAGACGCAGCATTCGTTGTGGCACCTTTGAGTCGCTCTTGCGCGTCTCTTGCCATCCCGTTTGAGTGCCTCCACTTGACTGTAACAGGCGAGCGTTTGTTCCTCTAGAGGCGGCATTGACATCTCGCGGTCGCCGATCCTTTGTGTCAGCTTGGCGGCTTACGGTGCTAAATATCTGGCGTTCAAGCACTCGCTGCGATGCCGAATCCGGATACATAGAGTCGGATCGGGGCTATGCTTCTCTGACGCAATCCCATTTCTCTGCGTCGTGGCCATCAAAGCTTTCACTCCATCGCTCGAATTGCCAGGCCTGCAATCTCTCGTCGATGAGATAGGACTCGACGAACTCTGCCATCGACCCATTGAAAACAAAATCCCTACCCAGAACGCGGATACGACAGTACCCCATTGAGGAATGCGGAGGTGATCAGGAAGTTTAGATCAGCTAGTAGCAGATTCTTTGCGGATCGCATGCTATGGCGCTGTTCTGAATAACGCTCCAACGCCCGCCGTAATGCCCATCGCCAGCGCGCCCCAAAACACAACGCGAAGAACTCCCTTCATTACCGCTGCCCCGCCCGCTCGTGCGGCTACTCCGCCAAGAAGAGCAAGAAAGATCAAAGATATTCCCGCTACAAATGGAATCAAGACTCGCTGCGGGGCGAGACTTGAGATGAGAAGAGGTAGCCCTGCTCCGACCGCGAAGCTGACGGCTGACGTTAGCGCTGCCTGGATCGGGCGTGCCTTCAGAACCTCGGTAATACCAAGTTCATCCCGTGCATGCGCTCCCAACGCATTGTGGGCCATGAGCTGCTGTGCTACATGCTTTGCTAGTGTGGGGTCCAGACCGCGACCCACGTAAATGGCTGCCAACTCGCGATGCTCACCCTTCGGATCTGCTCTGATTTCCTGGCGCTCAAGCCGTAGGTCCGCATTTTCCGCGTCTGCCTGCGAATGAACAGAAACATATTCACCTGCGGCCATCGACATGGCCCCGGCAACCAGTCCTGCCGCTCCTGCCACCAGGATACTGTTGTGTGATCCGTTCGCGGCGGCCACTCCAAGCACTAAGCTAGAGGTCGATAATACTCCGTCATTCGCGCCGAGGACGGCAGCGCGCAGCCAGCCGACACGATTGGTGCGGTGCCGTTCGATTTGACCTTTTGGCATTCTTGGTGCCTCAGCCGTCGCTTTCTTTTTCAGTAGCTAACGGAGGGCCGATGCCGGGACCCTCTTCATCGATTGCCTCGACCACATCGTCGCAGGTAGTGGGGCGGTCATCGCGGATGTTCTCAGCACCGAGAGATGTCTCGCTGCCAGCAGGTGCTGTGAGATCGATTTTGATGGCTCGGGGATCAGTTTCGGTAGTCACGCTCGGATTATCAATTCTCCTGGTTGTTCTTTCTTGAGTTATGGTCAACATGCACTCTCCTCGTTCGCACTGACAGGTAGGATGCGGAAATTGGAAGCCGACCACGGTGAACGTAGGATGGTCGCATATCTGCTCTCCTCAAGGTATTGGAGAGAGGGCTTCGAGCATTTTCAGTCGCAAAACTACCCCTGTAATTTTGAATCCGGCAAATCGGCGCCTGGCGATCTAAAGTACTTTCAGCAGTAGAAGTATGACCACGATAGTGAGGATGAGGCTGAGACCACCCCCGCCGTAATAGCCGAGTCCCGGCCCCATACGATAGCCACCGAAACCAAACACAAAGATTAAGACAATTAAGAGAATTAACACTGTGAACTCCCGAATGGCAAAGGGTCGCCGATTATAGGTGAGATGCAATACAGGGGAGATACGAACGCCCACTCATCGAGATGAAACTCTATGCGATGAATGGGCAGCCGGAAAAGATGCCTCGGCCTAGAAGGAGAGCAGCCGATTAAAGAAGGATCGGTAGTGCTTGAGCGATTGGCGAAGGTCCTCGGTCGAGACGTTGTCGCCTTTGCCCCACTGATCTTCCAGCGTGGCTGTGGCGATGGTGGAACTCAATTCAGATAGCCATTTGTAGGTGGGACAAGTACGCTATTTTCTGAGCCGCCAGCGTTGCTTCGAATGAGTGTAAAAACATCCAAAACAGCAGCAATACTGCGGATATTTCCCGCTACACTCAGAAGCTCGCCGACACCGACGTGGGTGTCTGTCAGGGTCTCAAGACGTTCGCTCACCTGCCGTAATTGGTCAGCTTCTGAAGAAATATCTTTGAAGGGCCCTAAGTAGCTCGTTCCTGTCGTATCCAGCTCCGCCTTGGCTTCAACCCGAACGGGCGCATCTTCCATCAAACGGACCATTGCGGTCTCTCCAAGGAGAGTAAGGAACAGTCTGAGCATCTGTGTAATCAGAATGATTCCAACTTCACCGTCCTCACCTAGGTCCAGTGGAGATTCAACGGTGCCAAGACCACGCAAGCCACCATTCGCCGTTACGCTCACAGCACTGAGGCTTGGAAACTGCGACTTAGCCACAGACAAGGCACGAGAAGCGAGAGCCTGAAATGCGTCAACTCCTACGGGGGCGCGGAACTGTAGGCGAAGCCTTTCATAGACCCGAAGTGTCGCAAGCTCGGTCTGCGCGGGGGTTGGGTCAGTATCAACCTCGGCAGCAATGAGCTTGCGGGCCCAATCACTAATCACTGGTGGGGGAAGCATTGGTTCTCCTGCTGAGCCTCCTATTTAATGAGGAGCCCTAACGCTATGCTACGTTCCGCCGGTGGCCCGGCGATGAAATTCTCGGCACTCTTCATCCGACCCTATTGTGTCTTCCATCAAGCATGTTAATCGATGTTTTTTCTGAAAGGCGAGCACTATTGACCATCAAGAGATCGACGTCGATGTCGTCTACTTCGACGGTCAGAGCGTAACGGCAGGGACCGGAGTAGCCAAGTAGCCTTCGGTGAGCGAATTTGAAGTCTTCAGGGAGAGACGTGCTCCTTTGTCCAGTTCGTGGATTGGGAACAGCGTAGACTCGTTCAGCAGGATGACAGTATGAACATCCAAGAACAGATGATGCGAAGCTCAGATACTCCGACAACACGCGAACTCGCCCAACGACTTCTTGTTAACGAAGAGGTTGAGGCAAATCCTGTCGTATCGGATATGCAATCGGTATGTCGCGTGTGCGATAGACTGCGACGTCCTCTAACGACTCTGGCTGGAGCGGCGGGATTTC
>Ga0208357_1000393_pt1 | contig 35600 bp, 39 predicted proteins | sample NGESurdeep092012_6_FD_184487 | JGI IMG/M metagenome (GOLD analysis project Ga0208357, IMG submission 184487) | Arctic peat soil microbial communities from Barrow, Alaska - NGEE Surface sample F52-2 deep-092012 (SPAdes) | ecosystem: Environmental > Terrestrial > Soil > Wetlands > Peat ...
CACGTCTCAACCAACGGGCTGCCTGAGCTCGATGACAACAACCAACTGCTCAACTCTTAAGAAGACGGTCAGGCTGTCCAAGGGATGGGGTCCACTTCACCCCACCGGCCCTACTCGTTCCCTATCAGAACTTTGGCAGGCGTCACTGACCGGCTGAAGCCGCCCAGCCCTCCCGTTGCGAAAAGTGCGATTGCCACCGCGGCCATGATCGCCAACGTGATCCACCCCAGAATCTTGGCCGCGAGACGGTTCACACTTTTCCCATGAGGCTCTGGCTACTCGACACGCGCATCACGACGAAGAGGAAGGGAGCAGCGGCCACACCATTGATCACTGCCACCAGGACGAGTATCTGCTTAAGGAGCTACAGGTTGAACAGTTATGAGCGAAGATGCGTAACCCGTCTATACATTGTTCGAGGGGGTGTTGATGACTCGCGTTAAAGAACTGCTCAACGACTTCGTTCGCACCGATGGATCCGATCTGCCACTTCCTGGTTCGGGTGCGACGTGGCGGCGATTGGACGTTCTCTCGACGTGGGCCGCGCGCGATCTTTCATTGGGGCGGCTGGCCGAAGGACACGTCGATGCGTTGGCAATCCTGGCCGAAGCGGGGATGGATCCACTCGGCGACTCAGCGACCTACGGCGTCTGGGCCGCTCGATCGCGCTCGGGTGGCACGTCAGCGATTCGTGTTCCCGGAGGATGGGAGCTTTCTGGTCGAAAGGAATTCTGTTCCGGGAGTGGCCTCATTGACCGCGCGTTAGTAACGGCAGGTACCTCTGAGGGCTACCGGCTCTTTGATATCGCGCTCGATGAGCACGTTGCTTGGGCTGATCACGAGTCGTGGCCGGCTATTGGGATGGCGGACTCCGTCAGTGAGACGCTGGAGTTCTCGGGGCCCGTATTGCCGGAGTCGAGTGTCGTAGGTGGCCCCGACTTCTACACGAATCGGCCGGGGTTCTGGTTTGGCGCCGCGGGCGTTGCCGCGTGTTGGTACGGCGGGGCCGTGGGCCTCGTGAACAATTTTATTGGTTCGCTACCTGGTGAACCGAACGCTCACGTGTTCGCCGACCTAGGAAAGGTGGTTGCCAACCTCGCGGCAATGCGCGAGGTCTTGAAGGACGCCGCCGAGGCCTTTGACCGCGATCCGAAGAACGAGGAGTTCCAAGCGCACTACCGGGCTCTTATCGTTCGTCAGGTGGTTCACGACGCCGCCACCGACGTGTTGGCGCGTGTCGCAACGGGCGGCGGCGCACGACCGCTCTGTCACGATCTCGATCAGTCGCGACGAGCGGCCGACCTGTTTGTCTACCTATCTCAACATCACGGTGGCTCTGATGCCGCCGAACTTGGTCGACTCGCGAGGGAGGTTGGCTCGTGGCACTGATTGTCGATGACAAGCATTTGGGCACCCCCGAGGAGCGATGGCGTGACGCAGGACTCCACGAGGACCTCCTTCACTTGGGACCGATTAATGCTCGTCGCCTCGTGGTGGTCTCACCCCACCCCGACGATGAGGTCTTCGGTGCCGGCGGACTCATCCAGGCCGCCTTGTCACAACGTGTGCCCGTCGAAGTGATTGCTGTGACGGACGGCGAGGCTTCGCATCCGAACTCGAGTGCCGCGGCCGCCCTGAACCTCGCCCGAGTGCGTAGCGATGAATCACTTGAGGCGCTCGGTCGCTTGGGGTGGCGATCGCCACTGATCACTCGGCTCCATCTGGGTGATGGTGACGTCACAGAAAACCGAGACGAACTCGATGCGGCTCTCGCTAGCATCTTGTTGCCAGACGATCTGTGCGTGGCGCCGTGGCGCCACGACGGCCACCCGGACCACGACGCCTGTGGTGAGTCCGCGCTCGCCGCGAGTCGCGCTGTCGGCGCTCAGATGTTGGGGTTTCTCGTATGGGCGTGGCACTGGGCCGATCCCGAAGGGTCCAATATTCCCTGGGACGTTTGTCGACGCCTGGACCTGAGTCGTCGCGCCCGAGCTCGCAAGCGATGGGCGAGCGCCGCCTTCAACTCACAAACGCGGTCGCTTGGTCCCGACGTCGAGGACGCGGCGGTGCTTCCTGCGCCGCTGATGCGTCGATTCTGGCGCCCCTACGAGGTCTTCGTTGACGAGACGGCGAGCAGGCCATGACCTCGACTGCGCGTGAGTATTTTCACACCATTTACGCCGCAAGCGACGATCCGTGGAACTTTGCGACCAGTTCCTACGAGCAGCGCAAATACGCGCTGACGTTGGACTCTCTAAGGAACGAGCACTATCGCAATGCCTTCGAGCCCGGATGTTCCATTGGCGTATTGAGTGAACTCCTAGCATCACGCTGTGAGCGCCTGCTCGCGACTGACATCATTCCGTCGGCCCTTGCACGGGCGACTCGCCGACTCGAAAAACATCGGAACGTCGTGGTGGAGCAACGAGCGATTCCGGAGGCGTGGCCGAACGACACGTTTGACCTTGTTGTCCTCAGCGAGGTGGCGTACTACTTCGATGCCGAATCCCTTGGTGACATAGTGTCGCTTGTTGTTCGCTCGACCGAACCAGGGTCTCACGTCGTTGGCGTTCACTGGCGAGGCGACACGGACTACCCACTGACTGGCGACGGCGCACACGAAGTGATTAACGCACACCTCAAACTGCGACGAATGGTTCACCACCTCGAAAAGGAGTTCGTGATTGATCTCTGGGAGCGTGTCGAATGAGACGCGAACGCACCTCGGCGCGAACTCTGGCCGTAGGTGTCGTGGTGCCCGTGCACAACGAGCAAGAGTTGCTGGGATCCGCCCTCGCCTCGCTCACCCACGCGTTCGATGAGTTGAGCCACGGGTCGCTGCTTCTAAGAGCGGCGGTGGTGATGGACGCTTGCACGGACGCCAGCGAGCAGATCGCCAACGAATGGAGACTTGCTCTCACGCGACGTTGCCATCCGCTCGCGGTCACGCTGGCCACGAGTTCAGCGCACAACGTCGGTCGCGCACGGGCGTTGGGCTGTGCGGCCTTGCTTAATCAGTGGTATCGAATAGATCCCACGCGAATTTGGCTCGCGACGACTGACGCGGACTCACGAGTGCCGAGGGATTGGCTCACGACCCAACTGGCCCAACACGAGGTGGGCGTTGACCACTGGTACGGGCGAGTGTCGGTTGCTGATTGGTCTGAGTATTCTGGCGATGCTCGATCACGCTGGCAACGCGAGTACGAAAATGAAAGCCGACCGATTCACGGAGCGAACTTGGGATTCAACGCTGCCGCCTACCTCGCGGCTGGCGGATTCGAGCCTCTGGACACCGGAGAGGACCGAGCGCTCCATCGCGCACTCGTTACCCGCGGTGCACTCTCGCACTACGACTCGGCGGTTCGAGTTGTAACCAGTGCTCGTCGACGGGCCAGAGCGCCGTTGGGGTTCGCTCACGCTCTTGACATCATTCGTTCCGCGCCGCGCCTGCGCGCCGAAGTTTGGGCCGAAGAAACGTCTCGGTGATGGGTTCGCGTTTCACAGGAATTGACCATTGTTGTCGCGTCTAGCCTCAAAGGAGCAGCCCAGTCCAGAGCCGAAAGGGAAGAGCCGGTCGGTGTGACTTCACGTTCGGAGCGTGAGGGTTCAAATCCCGCTTCGGAGGCGAACCCACATGCGGCGATTCCCGCACTCAAAATCCCACGCTTCATCCCACGTACCAAACCGACACCACAGGACCAAACCGACACCACAGGAGGGAGAACTCAACGTCACTCGGACCAATCCGACGCCACCGGACCAGTCCGACCGTTTGCTCCCACCTCATAATCCCCCGGTCGTGGGTTCGATTCCCACCGGCCCTACTAAATCCTGTGCATTGCAATGGTTGACATTTCACTTTCAACTGATCCTGGACGAAACAACACCCGATCCTTTACACAACATCAGCAGACCATCGACACGACTGTATTTCGAGGTGGAGGCCCGTGTTTAAGAAGATCAGTCAGATGGAGCAGCACTACCACGCTGTGCTCACCCGACGATTCGAAGCAGGCCAATAATTCCGACTAAGTAGAACAGCAGCGCCAAGATTGATGCGGGCTCTAGCCGATGCGGTCGTGAAGGACGGACGATCACACTGCCGACGTATACCACGGTCAGTGTCAAGCTCAGTGAAGCCAGCCATGCAATCGCGGGACCGGTTGTTGGTAATACGGGTTTCGCAGCAACCAAGTCTGCCACGACGAACAGACATAGTTGAAACGCATTGCCACCAAAAATGTCGCCCATTGCGAGTTGATGGTCGCCGAGGCGTACGGCCTCAATTCCCGAACTAATCTCCGGTAGCGCCGACGCTAAAGCCAAGACGGTTGCACCGAAGACGACTCCGTTTATGCCGGCGCGATTTGCCAGTTCGTTTCCGCTGATCTCGAGCGCGACACCGGCTGAGAATGTCACGACCGCCGATACGCCGAAGAGCATCGCAACACGCGTCGTTGAATGCTTGGCGCGCGCAGCGTCGGCGACCGGATGACGAACGCGGCGATGAGGTCGTCCGGGCTGACTACCCGTCATGACGATCTCCCACTTTGGATGCGATCGCGTACGGTTCAGTACCCAGATGCCGCCAATCCAGATGACCACGACAGCCAAGGACGCCGGACTCATGCGCCCCGCTATGACGATTGACTTCGGCAGCAACGCACCCATGAGAACCACTGACACGGTGAGTACAACCAGCAGTCCCTCAAGCACTGGCACCAGGGAACCGACGAGGAATGTTAGAGGTCTCGGTGCAAAGAGATCGCACAGGACGAGCACCATCGTTGCTGTCGCAATACCACCGATCAGATTCCCCGCCGCTAAGGCGAGGTGGCCCGACTTTGCAGCGGAAATCGTGATCGCCAACTCAGGGAGACTACCGGCGATAGCCAGTAGCACCATCCCGCCGATCGCGTCACCGAATCCCAGACGTCGATCAAGTTCATCTGTGGATTTCGAGAGTTCGACGCCGGCAACCCAAGTCGCCCCAGATGCTGCGACGAACACAAGAATCACCAGAAAAATGGAGGCAGACGCCACATTCGCATTATCGCCCATGCAATTGGTTGGGTGATTGATGAGACACAGGTCTCAAAGCCGACACGATTACCTCATGCCGAGACGCTTCAACCCTCTCAGGCAGTGCGGTGCGATACCTCTACGCGAGATCGGTGACTAAAGCATAAAGACGCCAGTGTTTCGTGCCAGATCGGGATGGTCGGACCCCGACACGAACCTACGCGATGAATTCGATTGAGCAAATCCCACGCTTAATCTCACAGACCAAACCGACACCACCGGACGAAACCGACACCACCGGGCAACGATTTCTGTGAAACTCGGACGAATCCGACACCACGGGACCAATCCGACGCTTTGCTCCCACCTCATAATCCCTCGGTCGTGGGTTCGATCCCCTCCGACTGGCTCTTGGTAATTGCTACCCAGCAAAATGTCTCCTCCATGACTTGTAGTACTGATGGACATCGTCAGTGGACAATGCATTGCGTTGATTCAACGGGGAGAATTGGTTTTCGTGGAGACCTTTGACGCTTGGTACGGCCGCGAACACGATCGAATGATTGCCACTTTGGCGTTGTCGACCGGCGACATCGAACTCGCGGTCGAAGGCGTCGATGAAGCATGTTCGCGGGCGCTGGAACGATGGAAGCGAATAGGCGTAATGGAGTCTCCGACGGGTTGGGTCTATCGCGTGGCCATCAATCACGCACGACGTGTAGCGCGCCGAAGAGGTATGGAACAGCGAGTGTTTCGAAAGCAAGTGCCAATGCCCGACCTTCCCGCTCCCGCTGGCGAGATTTGGAAGTTAGTCGCGTCACTGTCGGAACGTCAACGACAAGTTGTCATGTTGCGTCACGTCGCCGAAATGAACGAGAACGAGATCGGCACGGTGTTGGGTATAAGTCGAGGGACGGTTTCAAGCACTTTGCACGACGCCCATCAACGATTGGGTCGCCTGCTTGGCGACGAACACGAACATTAGGAGATAACGCATGTCACAACTCACACGTCTTTCGCAGGCTCTCATGGACGAACCTCTCGCGCCGCGCCCGAGCGTGGAGGATCTGTGGACACGTAGTCGCCGGCGCCACCAACGCAGTCGTTCGATCATAGCCGGGCTACTCGTGCTCATAGTCATTGGAGTTTTCGGTATCACGAAGATTGAAAGTACTTCTCCCTCGCCCCAAACGTTGCCGAATACCACTGCACCGATCGCACAACTTGCGTCGTACTTCCGGGCCGCTGGGGCAGTTCCTGACGCCACGCTCCAGGCCGTTGGGCTTCCATCGAATGTCGCGGTTCCGACCAAGATCACGCCATCCGTTTCCACCGTTGCCACCAACGGAGTCGTCTCATACGTGGGCGCCGAATACTGTCCGTATTGCGCGATTCAGCGATGGGCGCTGCTGGTGGCGCTGTCCAAGTTCGGATCGTTCACCAACCTCGACAGTCAAATCCTGTCTTCGTCGACCGACGTCTACCCGGGCCTCGCAAGCTGGAGCTTCGTCGGGGCGAAGTATTCCAGCGCGTACTTCACGTTTGATCCCACCGAGCTGACCTCGTCCACTCCTAGTGGCAGCGGGGGGTATCAGCCTTTGGAGAAGATGTCTGCTGCACAGCAACGCGCTTTCAATGAGTACAACCCTCAAGGTGAACTTCCCTTTGTGGACATTGGCAACCACTACGTCACTCTTGGTGCGAGTTCGTCGGCGTCGGTGCTTGAGGGACTGACTTTGGGTGACATCGGAAGAGACCTGAGCAGCGCATCAAGTCCAGTCGCGAAAGCTATTGACGGTACGGCGAACTATCTGATCACGGCCCTATGCACCATGGTGCAAGGGACGCCGCCGCCGCTTTGTACGGCGTCCGCTATTCGCCAGGCGTCCAAAGCTCTCACCACCGGTGTGGCATCGTCGTCCGAGAGTTCAGGTGTTACGACGTCTCCCACGCGGCCGCCGACGAACGCCCCACTATCGGTGTGGCGAGCGTGGAGCGTGAAGGAGCGCGCATTCTTGCTTCACAGCGCCGCAAACTTTCGGTCACCGAATCGCTCGTGTACCGTACTGAAAATTGCCGTAACGCCGAATCGATACAAGAAGACGACTCTCGGCGTGCCGCCGGGGGTGACTGCATGGGCGATCAGCCTCGTTGGAAAGTGTCTACCGGGAGGCAACGGTAAGGGACTGTCCAAGTCCCCATGACCTGAGTTCCATAGGATGCGACAGTGGTCGTGCGAAGGGAAATGCTGCGAGGTCTCGAGCGACTGAACGCGACGACCACGGTTTTGCAGCGCGCCCGTATTGCTGATCCGCTCGCAGGTATGTGGGAAGCGGCAGACGTGCGGCGGTGGTGGGGTCGCCCACGCGTGACCGACGAACTCGCACTGCCGGTCTGGTTCGATGAATTTGGCCCCGCGGCGGCTGCAGGTCCGACCGCTGAGAAGGCCACCTGGCAAATCGATGTCTCCGCAGTGCCATCAATCGTGAAGGAGGCAGAGATCTGGACCGCAACACTTGAAGCCACCGCGGAACCACGAAGTGAAGCACTCGAAATGCTCGTGCGTGGAGTCGACGCGCCGCTGGCCGACCTTGCACTTAGAAGCGGATTCACAATGTCTGAAAAGCTGTCAGGCACCTCCTGGATGGATGTCGACCATCGCCCGCCGGTCGCGCACGTCGACGGGTTCGCGATCGTCGACCGCGTGGGAAGCGCGGATCGACCGCACCCGATGATTGCTCGAAACGGGGAACGGATCGAGCAACGATTGCGACAGTGCTCGCTGTATGACTCGACACTTGACCTGACCGTCGAGGACGCAGATGGCACGGTCGCGGGCTACGCGTTGTTCTGGTTCGACCATACGACGCTGGTCGGACTTCTCGAACCGATGCGCGGTTGGGACAACTACCAGCGGCGCGGTCTCGCACGAATGTTGCTAACGAGCGGCCTTGATCGGCTCGCACGTAAAGGCGCACGTCGATTGAAAGTCGGCTTCCAGATCGATGCCGCTCGTGACCTCTATCTCGGCGCAGGTTTCGTTCAGACCTCGGTTGATCGGCTGCTCACTCGAACAGCACCGATCTGAGAGAGCAGTCATTCTCCTGAGACTCTTGCGAGGGATATGAAACGCGACCACGTGTCCCATGTTTCGTCCCACATACCAAGTCGTCAGACAACTTCAAGAAATACTCAACCTCAGCCTCCGACTTGGAAGTCGAGCATCAGGTAGCCAGCCGGAGACTCGACGTGACGGGTCAGAGTGAGCCGGGTGGGAAGACCCTTATCGAAGAGTTTGCGTCCATGCATTTGAAGGGCTGGGGCGATGACAAGGCGGAGTTCGTCGACCAAGCCAACTTCGAACAACGACTGAAGCAGTGCGATACTCCCGTGCACTCCGATGTCCTCACCGGACTGGCGCTTCAGTTCGTTGACGAATTCAGGGAGTTCGCCGTCAATGACCGTGGAGTTCGGCCAGGTCTTCTCGGGTGGTGTCGATGTGGCTACGAACTTCTCGACTCCATTGATGAAGCTCGCGAAGGGCTCGATGTCGCTGCCCGGCCAGAACGCGGCCCATTCGTCGTACATCCGATGTCCGAGTAGCACGGTGTCCTGCGAGGAGATGACACGACCGAGGTTCTCTTGCATCACGTCGTCAAAGTCGGTGATGAACGCGTCCGGGTGCTCAGCCACTCCGTCCAGCGACAATAATTCGTAGGCAATTACTTTGCGCACTGCATCATCTCCTTGATTGGGGCGAGACACGAAGTTAGCCATGTAGGACGGTCCCGATTGCGTCGCCGTGCTGCCCAGGAATCGTGCGCGTAACGGTCTCACAATCGTTGTGTTCCACTGTCTGGTCGTGCCGGATCAACTACAACTTCACTCTTCGCAACTTAAAGGCGCCAGACAAATTCTCTCAATTTTTGGTGAACTCACCCAGCATGTTCGTCACCTCATCGACCGGAACCGCGGGCGACCATAGGAAACCTTGGCCGAGATCACAGTCGAGATTGTGCAGACGCTCGAGTTGCGCTGAGGTTTCAATTCCCTCGGCGAGAACGATCATGTCGAGTTTGTTGCCGAGGGTAATAATCGCCTCAAGTAACGTGTCGCTGCGCTTTCTGTCGTGTTGAGGACGAACAAACGACTGGTCGATCTTAATTATCTTGGGATTCAGAGCAGCGAGGTAGGAGAGGGACGAGTACCCAGTTCCAAAATCGTCAAGGGCCATACCCACATTGAGTCGATTTAGTTGATCCATGACGATCATTGTTCCGGTGATATCGATGAGTGCCACGCCTTCGGTGACCTCGAGGATGAGTCGTTCGGGCTCGAGCCCACTTCGCATGAGTTCGCCCTCGATCATTGGCACGAGCCCCGGGTCGTGGAATTGGCGCGCTGACAGATTAACGGTGACGTAGGGCGAAAGGGTCCGATCGCCACTTGGCTTCCATGCAATTGCTGCCGTGACGGCCTCACGGATCGCGAAGTTGCCGAGCTCCAAAATCAGATCGCTCTTTTCGGCCAGTGGTATGAAGATATCGGGAGGCACCCATCCCCGCTCGGGGTGCGACCAGCGCATCAAAGCCTCGAAGCCAACAACTTCTGACGTGGTGAGATCAATGATGGGCTGATAGTGCATCGAGAGTTGGTCCGACGCGATGGCTTGGCGTAGTTCCTGCACGAGTGCGAACCGACTTGCCGCTTCGTGGCGCATATCGGAGGTAAACACGACGAGACGTCCGTTGCCTTGACGTTTGGCTTCATACATCGCTGCATCGGCATTCTGAACGAGTTCAACGATATTCGAATTGGTACCGTCCCAAATGACGATTCCGGTACTCGCACGCTGGTCGATATGCACGTCATTGATCAAGAACGGCTCGTTGAGTGCGTCGAGAAAACGTTGGGCGATCTGTTCCGCTTCAGCGCGCGAGGTCAGCCCCTCGGCCAAGTAGAGGAACTCGTCACCCCCAAAGCGACACAGCGTGTCCGATGTGCGAGTGACCAGTTCAAAGCGGCGTGCGATTGATATCAGTAACTCGTCGCCGACCAAGTGGCCGTAGACATCGTTCACCCCTTTGAAGTCATCCAGATCGATGAGCAACACGGCACCGTTGCCGCCTTGGCGCGCAACCCTCGCGTGCGCTTGGCTGAGTCGATCTTCGAAGAGCGCCCGGTTCGCGAGCCCTGTCAGTGGGTCGTGGAGGGCTTGGAAGGAAAGCTGAGCGGCGAGCGCTCGTTCTTCGGTGATATCACGCACCGACGAGACGTAATACTTCGCCGCTCCATTCTCGTCACGCGCCGCACTTATCGACACTTCGACGACGACGATTCGCCCGTTCTTGTGCAAAAAACGTTTGCCGTATCGAACCTGGTCGGTTTCGCCGGAATTGATGGCCTTATAGACATCTTCGGTGATGCCAATGTCATCGGGGTAGGTGAAGTGCTTCGAGTCGTTGCCAATCAGTTCTTCATTGGTGCGTCCACTCATCTGGCAGAAAGCGTCGTTGACGGCCAAGAACCTTCCACTGCGATCGCTGAAGACCATGGGCGCCATATTCCCCTGGAACGCGAGGCGGAAGCGCTCCTCGCTCTGAGCCAGCGCTTCCTCGGCAGCAGTCTTGGCCACAACGGTGACACTTTCGGCCTCAACGCGGACGTCCGGCGTCGCTTTCGCGACGGCATCGTCGCGGAACGTCGCAACGACCCAACTTCTTCCGTCTAGTTGGAGTTGTGAGCAGGCAATGTCAACGCACAACTCGCCTCCGTCACGGCACAAAACCGTGAGACTTCGATAGTGCACTACGTGTTCAGTGCCCGGACTTCTGGCGAACTCCTCACGAAGGTCGAAGTTCGAATTTTCATGAACTGTCGGTACGAGGATCTGGATGTCACGGCCAACGAGATCTTCCAACTCGTACCCCGTCATCGTTGCCAGACGATGGTTCAGGTCGCCGATAGCGCCGTGATCGTCGATAAGGGCGATCGCGCTCGGAAGCGATTCAAGCAGGTTCTGCGAGGGGACATGGTGGTCTTGGGTAAACCTCACAGTTCCCATGTTCATCCACCTCACAGTTCTGACGAACAGAACTACCGGACACCCTTACATCGCGGAACACTAGTTCTCTTGATCTTCTCGTTCGCGTTACTGCTTCCTTTACGTGATCCGCGTGACAGAGATTGGTGACGTCTGCCCTCTGACAAGGACTAATGCATAACACGAGTGTGTTTCCGTGATCTCGCGCTTCATCCCTGAGACCACAGACATCGCTGGATCGCTTCGACGCCACCAAACGAAATCTCAGAAGGATTCCGACGATTCCTTCACCTCGGACAAGTCGGGCCCTTGGTCCCCGCCTCATAATCCCTCGGTCGTGCGTTCGAACCCACCGGCCCTACGATCATCGCAACTCAGTTCGTTGCCGGCTTACGAAACGCCGAGGCAAGAATCGGGGTCCGTGTAAGGGTTGTAATTTGCCTGGATAGCTGCATCGACCGCTCCGGCAGGGGTAATGGAGACCTCTAACTGGTTGGCCGCGGTTGCGTGGGCCGGTATACCGACTGACGTCGAAAGCTCGAAAGCGTAGTGGGGCGTGTTATTCGGCCACGACTGAATATACGGACTGTTGCCGTTCGCGACGGTGCCATTGATGAGTCCCGTCGTCGATACCGCGGTGTTCACGTTCTGATTCTTGAAGACGGCAATTGCCGTTGTAACCGTTGCTCCGTCAGCCTGGCACGAAGCGACTGCGGTCTTAGCGGTGATGCCACCAAGAGCGAAGATCACGACCGCAGCCAAGATACCGAGAACGACGACGACGGTGAGGATCTCGATCAACGTGAAGCCGTTGATCACTCCCGCTTCCCTCTGGCGCTTCAGTACCTGAAGAGCGTTGGTCATCCTTCATTCCCGTCACGTAAAGGTGCGACAATTTTCGGTGTTTCCTCACCAAATTGCACGCGCAACCTATCTAAGCAATGCAATGAATAATTTGGCACCTATCCTGATCCTTCGAACTTGGCGCCCTTAGGAGCACCCATGCGAAACATCGTGCAATATTGAGAAAAACTAGTATCTCGGAGTCGTTCGAATTGGGATAGGCCCGCTGCGGCTTCTGGCGGATCCCCTTCAAAATCCAAGGAGCGGATGAGATGACCAGGGACATAGTTGAAACAGATTCTGCGCCGATTTCGCCGTTCTACAGTCAAGCCGTGAGAGCGGCGGGCCTGCTGTTCGTCTCCGGCCAGGTCGGTCAAGACCCGAGCACTGGCAAGTTGGCTGGACCTACGGTCCGTGAGCAGACCCGGCAGTGCTTGAAGAACGTCAAAGCAATTCTGGAAGCGGCGGAAAGTTCAATGGAGAACATCGTCACCGCAACGTTCATCCTGCGCAATCCGGATGATTTTGCCGAGATGAACGATGAGTGGAAAATATGGTTTCCTGAGAACCCTCCGGCGCGCCAAGGGGCCTCACTTCCAGTCGAGGTTGAAGGACTCCTCGTATCGATTGCAGTTATTGCAAAGGTATAACGATCCCTACTCGACATTGAAAACGAAGATCGCGCTGGCGGTATCAGGAAAGTACAGCAAACTCATCAAGTCCATTTCGATGAACTGCTAAATCAACTCACCGCCGTTGTCGCGGCACTACAAACCCGCGGTCCCGCGTAGGGGATAAGCGCTGGTGCCGCAGCAGTATTTCCACCGACCACTGCTTGACCAAGCTCAGTGGCGTTTAGTTTTCCAATGTCACCACCGGCCGCGGTGTACACGTATGTCGCCGGGGTTGTACCCGATGCAACAATGGCGCCGGTCACGATGTACAGACTTCCATGCATGCCAAAAGTGCCAGCGGCGCCACTGGTGGGATTGGTGCCCATCTGGAAGGCGTAGTGCGGCATGTTGTTGGGCCAGGACTGGATGAACGGCACGCCAGATGCGGAACCGGTGATCATGTTAGAGGCGCTCCCACCGGTCGGAGCCAGAGCCGCGTTCTCGGTTAAAAAGGCATTCATTGCGGTTGACACTGTGGCTCCGTCCGCCGCGCATGAGGCCTGAGCACTCTTACCGGTAATGCCACCGAGTGCAAAGATCACGACCGCAGCCAAGATACCGAGAACAACGATGACGATGAGAAGTTCGATCAAGGTGAAACCGACGATGTCTCCTGCATCACGCTGGCGCTTACGTCGGTGAACGGTGTTGATCATCCCGCATTCTCGTTCAGTAATGGAGCGACAATTTTTGGAGTTGCCCATCGCGTTGCGACTTTGGCCTTGCGGAGGCACTGCAATGAATTATTCGGCCTCATCACCTGATCCTTCGGGCTTGGCCCACTAAGGAGCGGACGAACAACCGTTCAATATCCAAAGAATTTAGTATTTCGGATGCATTCGAATTGGGATACCAGGGCCTGCAGCGGGCGTCTTCGATTCACCAAGGATCTGCTTAGGCGGCAAGCGCGCAAATGCGACCTCTGCAGCGGTTCTTATGCCCAATTCCATTCAAGACCGGTGGCTGGCTGATCCGGCCAAGGGACAAAATAATCCGAAGATCGACCGTCGCAGATCCGAACGAAGCGCAGTAATTCGCGGATGATTCCAGCGTTACCCATTGCCCATCCCGTTTTTGGCTCGAGTTCGCTTGGAGTTACGCGGTGCTCGAAATTCGACCAGCGGGCGCCCTCGTCGTCGACGGTCGCCCTCGCGCAGAGATCGTCGACGAGGACGCGAGCGAAGTCAAAATCGTGATCGCGTTCGTAGTGATCGCATGCGAAGGCGAGCACTCCGGCTGTTCCACAACAGCGACCACTGTTATCCCAAAAGCCCGGACGCGTTCGTTCGGGCAAACCAGAAGTAATCACTGTTTGCCAACAGCGGTCGGTAAGTTCCATCCACTTGAAGTCGCCGGTGAGCGCGGCAAGGAGTCGAAAGACTTGGGCGTCGCCGGCCGGTCCGTGACACCATCCGTAGCTATAGCGCTCGATCAACTCCGGTCGATGTTGGGGGTCTGAATGTGGAACGAGGAAGCCCCCATTGAGTGACTCATTGCGGCTTACAACGTCAGCGGCGCCCGCGAGGGCTAGATCGATGAGATCGAATCGTGACGCCGCAGCTCCCACCGCGGCGAGGGCCCCGACAATCCCGAGTGTGCCGTGGGATACGTGGTGGAAGCGGGCGAGCGTCCCTGTTCGAACTTCCCAGTTGACGCCGGCGGACGTTGCTTCCGCACGTTTTACGTACGGCGCCACAGCAGTGAGGGCGACGTCGACGTCGCCCACACGCAAGGCTCCAAGGGCGACGCCCGCGTTGCCGCCAAGCAGTTCGAATTGGTCGCTCCATCGCTCGCCGTCGAATCGATCGAGGACGAGTTCCAGGGCCCTTACGGCACCCTTTCGTGCCAGCGAATCACCAAGGATCTCGTGAACCGATTGAAGAGCCACGGCCATCCCAGTGAGCCCGAAATACAACGAACAGTGTTCCCACATTTCGACGCTGGCAACAAGTTCGCGACTGGCCGCAAGGGCGATGTCCCCGAAGCGGTCGTCGTCGTAGTGTCGATACGCTTCGAGCAGCGTCATCACGACGCCAGCCCCTCCGCTGTACAGATTGGGATTCAACTCCTCGGTGCCCCGCGTATCAGACCACGCGACGCCGTCTTCGGTAGCTCGCGCAGAAGTAACAAGCCAGTCCAAGGACTTCTCGGCGATTTCGCTTGGATTCGCTGGTGCCGTACTCACGCATAAAGCCTGTCACACGTTGTGCAAACGACACGTCGGCTCGACTGACGCTTTTGCCGTTGCGAAGACGCAAACCCGATGTTCGACCTCACTCCTTCTCCAAGAGGTATCCACATAAGTACGGTGTTTGGATGTACACATGCCCCGGGGCCGAAGTGCGAACCTTTGCCCGCCCAGATGGGGATTCCCCGCACCCGTTGACGAATGACTGAGACGCAGCCGATGAAGAAGGCGCACTCGCTGCGAGTGCCGCCCAAACTGCAGCCCGGTGACCAGGTAGCCGTGGTCTCTCCGTCTTGGGCGGGCGCGGGCGTCTTCCCCGAGGTTCACGAAATCGGGGTGCGCGTGTTGCGCGACGAGTTTGGTCTCGTACCAGTGGAGTTTCCAACGACTCGTCAAGTAGGTGCAACACCGGAGGAACGCGCCCGTGATCTGAACGCCGCCTTCGCGGACCCCGACATCAAGGCTCTGCTCGCGGTCATCGGTGGCTCCGACCAGATCACCGTGCTCCCGCACCTTGACGCCGAAATGATTGTTTCGAACCCGAAGGCCTTCTTTGGCTACTCCGACAACACCAATCTCTTGAACTACCTCTGGAACCTCGGCATCGGGGGCTACCACGGGGGCTCGACGCTGGTCCACCTCGCTCGACCTGGCGGTGTGCACCCCGTGTCGCTCGAATCCCTGCGACACGCGCTCTTCGACCACGACCTCGTCGAGGTGAAGCCAGTGGCGCAGTTCACTGACTTGCAGTGCCGCTGGGAAGACCTCTCGACCCTTGCGGACCCGCTCCCCACGACACCAGAATCCGGTTGGCACTGGCATAACGCCACGCGAGTGGTCACGGGGCCGACGTGGGGTGGCAATCTCGAAATCCTGCATTGGAATCTTGCGGCGAATCGGTGGATCCTTCCGAATGAGGAGTACCTCGGCAGCGTGTTGATGTTGGAGACATCAGAAGAGATGCCGTCAGCCGACGATGTCTTCACAATGTTGCGCAATGTCGGGGAGCGTGGGTTGCTCGGTCAGTTCCCGGCGGTGGTGTTCGCGAAAGCGAAGGCGTGGCACTCCCACGCTCCACTCAGTGAGGCAGAACGATCCGTATTTCGCGCGGACCAGGAGTCGGCGGTGCTGCGGGCGCTCGCCATTTATAACCCCGATGCGACGTTCGTCTACGGACCAGACTTCGGTCACACCGACCCTCAATACGTCCTTCCTTACGGTGGACTGATGACCATTGACGGACGGACTCGGCGCATCTTCGTGCAGTACTAAACGACACCTTCGAGGGTCATCGCGACCCGTCAGAACACAAAGGTTTCAAACGCCGAAGTGGGAGTTTCCGCTCCAGACATCAGCAAGATACTTCGACGGGTATTCCGTAGGCGGTCTTTGGAAATTGCACGCAGTTGTTCACCGTGAACTTCGTATTGAGACCCATCGCTACCAGCGTCGCGAATTCCACTTCTCCAACCTGGCGCGCAAGGAAGGTTGGCTTGTGCGTCAGGGTCAAGTGGAAAGTCTTTGCGGCTCGCGCGACGTCGGCACCGGACACGGCGTGCCCGGCCGCCGCGGCTGCCGCGATGGCGCGGTCGCTGACGCTCATCACGCCGGAGCTCGCACCCCATAGTCCCTGAGCTTGGTGGGGGCACGCGACTATCTTCGGCGTTCCACCAATCGTGTCAGGGAAGTTGAGACAGATGTCCCTGTAGGTCATCGGATTGAGGAACAGGACGAGCCGTGGGTACGCGACCACGTCGCCCACGTTGATGGTCAGAGTGAGGCGCGCGGTGCAGGGCGACCGATGACGACGCGGAGGCGCCAGCCGGGCTGCCCAGGCCAACCAGGATCACGAAGGCCACCGCGGGAGTCAACGTGCGTGAGGCGCGCCGGGGCCAGGATCGTCGTAATTTCTGTCGCATCATCGTGGTCTCCGCATCGTGTCGTTCCATTCATCTTCCTTCAAAGTGACGAACGATGATGGGCAGCCACAAGACCCCGGCGCCCAGACTCATTGGCCACCGACCGCGCAGAACTCATACAGCGGGCACGACGTCTCCGACGAATCCGAATGCCTCTACCGAACCAGGAGGCCGAAGCCTTCAGGCCGTTCATTCGGATGAGAGAAAGTCGATCGCTACTGAATGTAACCATGCTTTCGGAGGAACTTCTGTAGCGCGATGACGTACTTCGGGCCACTTGAGGTGACTGGGCTCATCACGCTGTTGAGGTGACCCGCCTTGGCCTCGATGGCAAGGAAACGGGCCACGACAGCGGAGTGGCCCAGCAAGTCCTCGTCGGCGGCCCAGGCGGCGACGAGGCCGACGGAGTCTAGATAGTGGGTACTCGATTGCGACTTGAATGCGTTCATCCACTGATTTGCGTCCTTGGCGATGAGATTGGGAAACGACCGAGTGACGTTGTGGAACGAATCGTGGGAGAAGCTGAGTATCTCAATCGGCAAGCCTGACGCCGCAAAGTCGGTGAACGCGTACGCGAAGGTGTCATCGGCACTCAGTAAATCAAAGCTTCCGTCCGCACCCAGCTTCACGAGTCGCACCCCGGGATCGCCGAAGTTGTGCTCGATCTTCCCAATGACCGGCGAATTCGGTTTGAAGGAGTACACCTGTTCAACTGCGCAACAATGGGCGCCGCCACTGTAGAGGTCGAGAACCACACTTGGAAGCCCGCTCTTCGATAGGTGGACGACGTGGACCACCTTCCTCGAACCGGCGATCACGTTGGCCGAGCACTCTTTGCCGCACCACGCAGAACGTACCCATTGGTCGTAGACCACTTTGCCGTTCTGGGAGATCTTCAAGTGCGGATTCTGTGAGAAGGGAGATGTCCCGTGATACGTGAAGGTGGCCGTCACGTCCTCCTTCGTCACCGTTTGGGTTGCCGCGCCGGCGATTGAGATCGAGGCGGACAACGAGACGACTACGACGGCGCTGGCCGCGAGTCGTCGTAAAGCGATTTGTCCTGGCACGTGTTCCCTCTTCCTGATTTTGGCGCGTCACACATTCACTGTCGTGGCGTCGGCAAAGATTACTGATGGCTGACCACGTCCCTTGGCGAGGAAACCACCAATGTGGGGTTGCCGACCTGGCGCGACTGCCCTCGTCAAGTTGAGCCTTCAAGTCGCCAGGAATGTCGATTCGCCTCTAGCTCCGCCCTTCCATTCCGCGCAATGTCTCGTGTCATCGAGCGCTGTGACGAGGTGATGCGAACGGGCACCGAAGACTGCTGGATCCCTTTGTTCCAGGCCTGGGCGCTTCGACACCATCATTCAATTAGTCTTCGTAGCGGAGAGCCGGGAAGACTGGTCGGCATGATGTCATCACTAGGAGGACACCGCCTTGGCTCTCGCATTCATTGCCTTCGTCGCAGGCGCTCTCGTGAGCCTCGCGACGAGTTGGTTGCTCGTCACGCGCATTGAGCGAATCGGAGAGCGGCTCGCGCTCTCCGAAGCACTGCTCGGATTGTTGGCGGCCTTGGCCGCTGACGCTCCTGAGGCCACGTCGTCAATATCGGCCCTCTCTCAACATCAACGCGCGATCGGATCAGGTGTCATCATCGGATCAAACGTCTTCAATCTGGCCGCACTTTTGGGAATCGGTGCGATCGTCGCGGGAACTATCGCCCTCCACAGAAAAGTCGTCGTTCTCGGTGGTGTCGTCGCCCTCTGGATTGCGGTCTGCTGCGCCGCGACGGCGACCGGCGTTCTGCCCATCATCGCGGGACTCATTCTGGCTTCGGCCATGTTAAGTGCGTATGTAATCGTTCTCGGCATTCGTCGAGACGTCCTCGCGCGGATACCCCTTCCACGAATCTTCTTTTCGTGGTTGTCCTCAGCCGTGGACGAAGAAGAACTTGAACTTAAAGAAGCGGGTCACCCCGCGCGTGGTCGACCGATCGACTCAGCCGTGGCGGGGATGGCGTTGATAATCGTCGTGCTTTCGAGTGTGGCGATGGAACGAAGCGCTTCCAGTCTCGGTCACCACTTCCATATTGCGGACGCGGTGATTGGCGGCCTGGTGTTGGCCGCGGTGACGAGCCTTCCCAACGCCGTCGCGGCCGTGCATCTTGCGCGCAGAGGTCGTGGTGTGGCCTCGCTGAGCACGGCTCTCTCGAGCAACAATGTGAATGTCGTGGTTGGGCTCTTTCTACCGAGCGCATTCCTTGGCGTGGCCGCGCCTTCACTCGTTGGCAATCTCACGGCGTTCTGGTACGTGGCGATGACGGCGCTCGTACTTGGGCTCGCGTACGTGAAGGGGCGAATCGATAGACGTTCGGGCTGGCTAATCGTCATCAGCTATTTGGTGTTCGTGGTGTGCATTGTCGTTGCCGTATGACATCACGGGTCGACTCCCTCGGATGAATCCGTAGTCGCTCATTCCGCGCCCACGACTTTGAATTTGTGACTGACGAAAATGTGGTGTGGCCAATTGACGCCGATTACGTGGACGTTAAATTTGCCGGCACTGAACTTCACGACACGATCGACGATTCCGCCCGGGTACGTCGCGAGCGCCGCTTTCGTTGCAGCATTCGCCGCGGCTCCGCCGACAATCGTTCCCGAACCTTGTGTCCAGTCCGCAGGTATTTGACCGGTCTGTTTCAGATTGGTTGGTGCGCCACGAGTGAACGGGATCACCTGCGAGGACGTCACAAACATGCGGGAGGTTGGTGTTTCGACGATGACCTGGGCGGCACTAATGGTCGTACTGGCGGTTGTCCCAAGCACGAGGACGCTTTGGCCCTTTGTCAGTGTGTTGGGGGATATAGATTGCGCACCTTTCTGATACTTCGTGGAAGGATTTTCGTTGATGGTCGCGCGCCGACCGGCCGACGTCGTGATTGTGAATCTCGACTTTGCAACGACGCCGATCGTGCCAGCCGCCCCTCCCATTGCCGGTCCTGACCGGGCGTTCGAACCTTGGGAGCCGAACGAAGAGGTGCCGCCTCCGGAGAACGTCGTTTTTGGGGACGCGGAACCGGACGTCGCCAGACCGACGGAAAGTCCGATCGCCGCAACTGTGACCGTCGCCGCCGTGATCGATCTAGTCTTTCTGTTCGAAAACCAACGCCGCAATCTTGACCGGCGTTGCCGTGCGGGTTCATTGCGGGAGTCGACTGGTCCGGTGACGGTATCGAACGTGAAAGCGGCGCAGGGCTGTCCGCATTAGGACGTTCGGCAACCGGTGATTCCGACGTGGCTCCAGGTATGTGGTCCGCGCGGCCCGTCTCGTTGGGTGGCGTTGGATCGAATTCGTTCATCGTTGTGCTCCTTACTTATGCCGTTGTAGCGATAGTGCCTGCCGAACATATGGAGTTCCCATAGTCCGCATTAGAAACGGCTATGACTTTGCGCGAATTCTCTGCTCTGACCGGTCAACGTTCGAAGTCTTCGGTCATCTGAAGTGAATGAATCGCGGCGCCGATGGGAGCGGCGACGTCATTATGTTCTCGGCTACGCCCGTCAAAATTCTCGCTCACGAAAAGGGCGAACCATTCGGCGCGACCGCGCGCAGGTTCACTTGACTCGAAGGTGAAATCGGTCGTGCGGAGTGGCCGTCGAACTGATACGTTGAGCGAATCCAACCACGTGTTGGCTTGAGAGAGGCTGCGAAAATGGCTTTAGGGGTTTACTTCGTGCACATGGGATTCACGCCTGACAAGTACGACGAAACAATCAAGAAGTTGGACGCCGCTGGCCAAGGTTCACCGAAAGGACGATCAAGCCACTTCGCATTGGAATCTGATGGCATGATTCAGGTTTTCGACGTGTGGGATTCCCAAGAGGATTTCGATGCATTTGGGAAAACTCTCGTTCCGATCCTTACTGAACTTGGCGTCGAATTGTCCGCGCCGTCGGTGGCCAACATTTACAACTCGATCTCGGGCTAGACCGTCGGGCTGAGGCCACCCGTGCAAACGTCCTGCTCGAAACTTGGAGAACGTATGAACGGCTCTTCGACCCTTGTGAAAAGATGACGTCATGACGGAAGAAAACGACGAACGAGAGTCGCTGTTTCAATTCCTCGAATTCCAGCGGGCATCAGTAAGGTCCATCGTCGAAGGTCTCAGCGAAGAGGCGTGGCATACCTCAGTGGTTCCCTCGGGTTGGACACCCGCCGGCTTCGTCGAACATTTGGCCGGCGCTGAGTATCACTGGTTTCAAGAGGTCATCGAAGGTACCAAGGTCGACTTCTCGTCGGAAGAAGGTTTCGTACCCTACGACCGGTATGCGGCGTTCGTGTCCGATCTGCCGTCCTCAGAAATCCTTCGCAACTACGTCGAAGAGTGCGCGCGATCCAACGCAGTGTTCGCCCAGACGACGATGTCGACCAAGCCCCTAGGTTGGCACGGTGACGAAGAGGTGCCCAGCGTTCGATGGGTGGTCCTGCACATGATTGAAGAGACCGCGACACATTCGGGACATCTGGAAATCGCTCGGGAGTTACTCGACGGGCAAATCCGGCTCGGAAACCGCTGAACCCAACCGGGGCGACTGTCCGGTGAGTTCGATGTCCGCAAATATTTGCGAAGCCGTAGATTCTTCTGAGCATCAAGTTGACATCTCAGCGTTAGTTTTAGATGACAATGCGCATCCATTTCTCGCCCTCGGCGATTCGAACGTTCGTCCTCGGCGCAGCGGTTCTGGCATCCGGATTCTTTGGCGTCGCTCAGGTTCAAGCGACGACGACGACGACGCGTGGCGCTACCTCGTGGACGGTGTATCACGGCAATACGGCGAGCACCGGAGTCTCGTCGGCGCTCAAATCCGTGACCACCAACAAAAGGGCGTGGACGTCTCCGATGTTGAGTGGCGCGATCTACGGTGAGCCTCTCGTATATTCCGGTGATGTCTTCGTGGCGACCGAGAACGACACCGTCTACGCACTCACTTCGTCTCGGGGATCGGTCGTCTGGTCCCGACATCTCGCCTCCGCAGTCCCCTCGTCGGACCTGCCGTGCGGGAACATCTCGCCGGACGTCGGAATCACCGGCACGCCCGTCATCGACGCGTCGCGCCATGAGATCTTCGTCGTAGCCGATGAGTTCAAGGATGGAAGCCCCGAGCACTTCCTCGTGGGACTAAGTACGAAGACCGGCGCCGTTGAGCTGAGTGAGCGTGTCGATCCGACCGGTTCGTCCCCGCAGGCGTTGCTGCAGAGAACCGGGCTGAACCTCGACGGCGGGCGTGTCGTCTTTGGATTTGGCGGCAACTACGGTGACTGCGCGTCGTACCGCGGTCGCGTCGTTTCGGTGAAGGTGGGTGGCTCGACGCCCTCGATCTTCACCGTCGACAACCAATCCGGCAACAGCCAGGGCTCGATCTGGATGGGGGGAGCCGCGCCGGTCGTCGATGCGAAGGGCAACGTATGGGTCAGCGTCGGCAACGGGTCCGTGCACAGTTCCGGTCAAGCGTATGACGAAAGTGATTCGGTGCTCGAACTCACCGCGACCGCGGGACTCAAGCAGTACTTCGCGCCATCATCGTGGGCGTCAGATAACGCGAGCGACTTCGACATGACGACGGCGCCCGTGCTGCTCGCCGATGGACAGGTCGTCCTCGCGGGTAAATCTCCTCTCGTCTATCTCTTGAACGGTGCGCATCTCGGCGGCATCGGCAGCCAGGAGGCGAGCCTCTCCTCGGTGTGCTCGAACGATATTGATGGCGGAAGCGCCATTGTCGGGATGACCGTCTACTTGCCGTGCCTTGATGGCCCCGTTGCCGTCCACGTGACGAAGTCACCGGCGTCGATGAGTGTTCTGTGGAACGCGAGTGTCGGCGGCGGCCCGCCCATCGTGGCGGCCGGTCTGGTCTGGACGGTGGGCAAGAACGGCGTCCTGTACGGACTGGACCCAGCGACCGGACAGGTCCGACAGCAGGCGTCCATTGGGGCCGTCGACAACGATTTCACGACGCCGAGCGTTGGTGATGGCCTGATGTTGGTCGCTTCGTCATCGCGCGTGATGGCATTTCGTGGGGTGCCGAATTCTTGATGGACAACAGCGTCGATCGGTGAACCTTCGCAGTTGACGGCGCCGTCAAAAATGACACGAGATTCGATGCCAAATGTTTGCGACTGAAGTTTTCGTATCTCTTATTTCTTGCCAATCCGTCGCCCATCAACTCGGCATGCAGTGGTTCCTCAATGACATCAGGACTTATGGCATCGCGACTATCGATCGCGCGCCTCTTAGTAGTGAACAAGTCGCGTTCGAAGTTGTTGCCGGCGAAAGTGTCACGTCAAGTGACTACGACGCGCAGTCCTGCCACCACTCCGCAGAGCGTCTTTGTCGGGAAATCTCCAGACCGTATCCAGCGCCGAGTCGAGCAATGTCGCTGAAAAGGGCAATGCCCTCGAATTTGTTCCGCGAGGCTGACATTGGAGTGGAACAGTTTCTTGCGGCACTCGCTCGGGTCTCGAGCGACGCGGTCATCGGCAAGACAGTCGATGGCCGAGTCATCTTTTGGAATGAGGCTGCTGAGCGACTGTACGGCTACAGCGCGGATGAGATGTTGGGAGTGGACTTCGCAGTCGTCTTTCCCACGGATCGGCCAAAGGAGTTGTCGGAGCTCTTGACCCGAGTTCGCGCCGGTGAAACGGTTCGAGACTTTCGGACTGAGCGAATCCGCAAGGACGGTCTCACCGTCTCAATTTCAATCACTATGTCGCCGGTTCTCAACGAAGCGGGATCAGTACTAGGGATCTCTACCATCGCCCGTGACCTGACGCTTTTCAACCTCCAGATCGCCGATCTGCGCGACGCTCACCGCAAGGCCAATGAGACCTTGAGCCTTTCTCCTTCCGACCGGCGCTCGTGGGCCTGGTTGTCGCCGTCCCCAGGGAGTGAACTTGAATCGATCGCGGGTGTGACTTCACTTTCGCTCACCCCCCAAGACCGGCTACTCACGCTATCGACCCGCAGCAACGGGGTTCCTCGCACTACCTTGGACTCACCGGCAGTCGTTGACTGGCGATGAATTCGATCAATGGAGGTTGACCATGAGTGCCGCAATTGGTGAAATTGGCCCCCCGGTTCTGTTCGTTGAGGATCTTGGACGAGCCAAGGCTTTCTACACAGAGACGCTGGGATTCGCACTGGCTTTCGAAGATGAGACCTCGGCCGGCCTGATGATGGGGGAGGAAATGTTCCTTCTGGTCAGCGTTGAGTCGGCGACCGACATGTTGCCGGGAGAAGAGTTGGGAACCCCTCATGGTCAACGCTCGGTCGGTCAATTTAATATCTTCGTCGAGAACGTTGACGAAGCATTCGAAGGACTCAAGGCGAAGGGTGTTGGTTTCATCGTCGAACCGATGGACCGATACTGGGGACGCCGCACCGCGCACTTCAAGGATCCCGACGGTGTCATTTGGGAAATATCTCAGTCAATCGAGTAATTGACTGATGAAGGTCCTTTTTACGCCGTGTCGGCGAGTTCCTCGGGTGCGATCGCACCGATTGGAAAGATGATTGAGGACTGCTCCTGATCGAGTCGCATCGCGACGTCGAGCGTGAAGGCAATCTTGTCGTCGTCAATCTCAGCCAGTGGCGGCGGCGCGATTGAATGAATCGTGGCGCCTTCGGGCGCGGGTACCTCAATTCCCAAGAGGAAGTGAACACTCGAATCCATACAACAAAAATACCTCGTGACTCGGTCGTTTTCGGTGACGGTGGCGAACAAAGTTTGCCCGACGTGTTTTCTTCGAGTGGGCGCCGAGATTGAGAGACCGGCGCACGCCTTTGCTCGATCCCTTCGTAGGTCCGCAGAATTGAAACCGGTCCTTGGTACATTGGCGGCGTCGTCATTTCATTGGCGCATTCGCTCCGAGCAATCGGTTTCATTGACTAGTGAACGTAGGTTCCGCCCCCATGGCAGTTCAAACCACCGACGAGAACATGCCACTCGAGTCGGCCTTCAATCCTTTCGATACGGTGTTCATGACCGATCCCGACGCGGTGTTGGCTCGCGCGCGCGACGAAGGATCGATCTTTTTTAGCCCGATCCTCGGCGCGTGGATCGTCACCCGCTACGACGACGTGGTGTCGGTCTTACGAGATCCGGAGCTGTTTTGCTCCAAGGAGATCCTTTCCATCACCGAACTTCTCTCGCCCGAAGTCATCGAACTATTCGGCGACGAGATCCCGATGGAGGGCACCCTGATCGGTGTCGACCCGCCAGATCACACGAGGTTGCGCAGTGTGATGGAATCCTCGTTCACCGCCAGCAGCGTGGCGTCGCACGAGGCCATGATCCGCCACGCGTGCGAAGAACTGGTCGACGGCATCGAACGCGGCACGAGCGCGGACCTGCTCAGTCAGTTCTCGTATCCGTTACCCCTACGAGTCGTCGCCCTACTTCTCGGTATGCCCAAGAAGGCCATGCCGTCACTGCGCCGGGGGGTCAAGGACTGGCCGGACCTGGCGATCGCGCTCCTGATGGGCGCACCCCTCGACGAGCAACTCACCATGGCCCACAACATCCTCGAGATGCACCGAATGGTCTCTCGGTTGATTGAAGAGCGCTACGTCCGACCACAGAACGATCTCCTGACGATCATCGCCAAGGGGCGCGACGAGTTCAGTTTGAGCGAGCGAGAGATGCTCTCGCTCGTGCCCGGACTCTTCCTCGCCGGGCACGAGACCCTGGCGCACGAGCTCACCAACGTGCTCTGGCGACTCTTGTCGGTGCCGGAGCGTTGGCGCTCACTCGTCGAGGACCCGAGCCTCGGACCCCAGTTCTTCGACGAAGCCCTTCGCTGTGATCCCTCGGTCTACGGGATGTGGCGAATCGCGACGCGCGACACGGTGTTGCTCGGTCAGTCGGTGCCGGCGGGCCAGAAGCTCTTTTTGGTCTATCTCGCCGCCAATCGCGACGAGCGCCATTACGCCGACGCCACGTCATTCTCGATCGAGCGCGGGCGAGTGGCTCCGAACCTGGCATTCGGTCGGGGCATCCACCACTGCATCGGTGCGCCGTTGGCGCGATTGGAAGCGCGCGTCGCGCTCGAAGTCCTCTCCTCACGGCTGCCCGGACTGCGACTCGCCGAAGGATTCACTCCGACCTATCAGCCGCACCCTTTTTTGCGCGGCATGGCCGAGTTGCCCGTCACCTGGTGAACCAACTCTCGCCGTAACAACATCGATTTCACCGCGTCGTTCCAGCCGAGCGCCACGATAACTTGTGTCGAAGGGCTCGTAGGTTCGATCGAAAAGGCGCGGGCGCGCGCCGTCAACAAGGCCATTGTTCCTCCACAACTTTCGAACAATCAAGGCGTGAACAGGTGCTTTGCGCTATACAGATTGTCCAACGTTCGAGTCATCCGGTTAATATATTTTGATGACAAAACAGAATCGCTCCGCGCCGGTCATGCAGGCGGTCCTGGACGCGGTCGGTGAACGCCTGATGAGGGCCGATGAATCGCTCATTCGGATTCCGGAAATCTGCGAAGCGACGGGCGTCAACTACGGCTCGGTGTACCACCACTTCGGTTCTCGTGAGGGCGTCATCGACGCGGCCTATCACCAGATGTTCACAAAGTTGGCCGAAGAGGACCTCGCCACGTTGCAGTTGGTGAGCGTCTCGGCCAAGACGTTCGACGAGTATGTCGTGGCAATGCAGGGCCTCATCGGGACTTTCGCTTCCAGCGACATCCGGCGCGCCCGTCGCGCCTTGCGCGCCCGCATCGTTGCCGCCTCCATGATGCGCCCCGAACTGCGCGAACTCATAGGTGCGACGCAGTCGCGCCTCACGAACGAGTTGCGGACGATCGTCGAATACGGTCAGCAGCGCGAGTGGCTCAATCGTGAACTTTCGGCCCACGCGGTCGCCGTCTTGATCCAGGTCTTGCTGGTCGGTCGCACCCTGGATGACGTGTCGACGACGCCGATCGACAATTCGGAGTGGGAAGCGGCCATGGTGATCCTGCTCAGCGTGATCATCGCTCTTTCGTAAACACGAACTGTGGTGTAGTGGACGTATGAAGTTATTTCGACTCGTCGTCGCCGTGCTCGTGCTCGCTGCATTGGTGGTGCTCAGCTTTCGTACGACGTCGAGTTCCGCGTCGGCGGTACCGCAAATACCGTGCACCACGACGGCGCTCGGTCAGGCCTTCGACGGTCAGTTCCACCTGTCGTCGATTCAGAACTACGGGTGCGAAGACGACTGGGCCTACGTCTGGGCGACCGTCGGTACTGGCGAGCAGGCGATTGGTGTGACCGAAGTGTTGGTCTACAACGCCACGACGCAACGTTGGGCCATCGTCTCGCGCTCAGCCGACTGTAAGGCGAGCATCCTGCCCAGTGTCGTCTATCGTCAGGGCTGCTTCTCGAACTGAGTTCGCGCGTGCGCCGTCGTCGCGGAAAGAACGAACTCGTCGTGGCGACGTTGCGCAATCGGGAGGTTCCCCGAGAAAGACCAGTGCACCGAGACGGTCGAGCAGTGGACGGCCGCACTCGCACGTTGCCCACGCACACATCACCTACGCTCGATGGCGTGCGACGACGGGGATTCGGTTCCCTCGCGTGGGCCTCCGCGCAGGAACTATTCGATCAAAGTACGGCCTTCGGCCGTCTCGCGCTCGTACACGTCATCATGATGGCCGGCGACACGCTGGTCACGGTCTCCTTGGCTGGCTCACTCTTCTTCTCGGTGTCGCCCACGGAAGCCAAAACTCGGGTGCTGCTCTATCTCTTGTTGACGATCGCCCCGTTCGCCGTGGTGTCACCGCTTCTTGGACCGCTCATCGACCGGTCGGCCAATGGGAGGCGAATCCTGGTCGCGATGTCGGCGCTCGCGCGCGTCGTGCTCTGTTGGATGATGAGCGAGCACCTCAACTCACTCTGGCTCTTCCCCTTGGCGTTCCTGGTCTTGATCTCCTCGAAGCTCTACGTCGTGACGCGAGGCGCCTTGGTGCCCGAGATGGCGCGCACCGATCAGCTGCGCGCGCATTCGGACCACGTCGGCGGGGCCGGGTGGCCGAACACCGCAGTCCAACAGGAGAAGGGCTACTCCGGATTCAATGCGCAACTCACTTTGCTGGGCACCCTCAGTGGACTCGTGGTTGGATCGATTGGCGCGGGAATCTTGAAGGGAATTGGGGCGCCGAGTGTTTTGATCACCGCGTCGGTGGTGTTCATGGCGGCGACGATCGCGAGTTTTCGGCTTCAGCGTCCCGCGAAGGTCGTGCGCGACGAAGTCGCGGGACTGACGCAGTCCGAGCGAGATCGCAACGCGCTCAATCCAATGGGCGACATCGAAGTTGTGTGGGGACTAAGTGCCGCATCCCTTATGCGTTTCGCCGTTGGTTTCGCGACGTTCCTGCTGGCCTTCGGTCTTCGGCGTGATAATGCCGGCCTTGGTTACTTCGCCGTCGCATTGGCGATGAGTGCGCTCGGCGCGCTGGTGGGACTGGCGTTGGTCACGCGAGTGCGCAACGCCGTTCCGGAATCGACATTGTTGACGCTGGCGCTGCTGGCGACCGGGCTGGGCTCGGGCCTGGCCGCGCTCCATCCGACATTGATCGCCCAAGTCGTGCTCGCCGCGTGGCTCGGCCTCTGCGCGGCTGTTGCCCAGCCCACGTTTGACGCGATCACGCAACGCAACGTCGCCCCCGGATCGCAGGGCCGGACCTTCGCGCGCTTCGCCGTTCGTCAGCAGTTGTTGTGGGTGATCGGCGCGCTGATACCCGTTGCGATCACGCTGCGATTTGGCGTGGGCGACGCTCTGCTCGCGGTGCTGACGGTCGCCGGCGGTGTCGTCTACGGCCTCGGGCGTCGCTTCGCGCACGGACGAAGTTGATATTGCGTGCCTTTATGCTGAGGGTCACATGGTGAATTCCCCCCGATCCGTGCCCGGGAACCTCGCATCCGTGCCGCACGTCGTCGTCATTGGAGGGGGATTCGCTGGCGTCGCGGTCGCCAAGGGATTGGCGGACCAAGACGTTCGCGTGACGATCATCGACCACCACAATTTCCATACGTTCCAGCCGCTGCTGTACCAAGTTGCGACGGCCGGGTTGGAGCCGGCGGACGTCGCCTTTCCGATTCGCACCATTTTTGGTCACGCCAAGAACGTGCGTTTCCGACACGGTCGGGTCCGAAGCGTTGATCAGTCGAGCAACCTGGTCACGCTCGGTGACGGTTCGCAGATCGACTACGACCACCTGGTGATCGCCACTGGGGCGGTCGCGGCATTCTTCGGCGTGCCCGGCGCGTCGCAGTTCGCGATGCCGCTCTACACATTGTCCGACGCGCGACGTCTGCGTAATCGGCTGCTCATGACCCTCGAAGAGACTGAAGTGCGCAGTGAGAAGGAGGGTGCGTCGCCACAGCTCACGTTCGTCGTGGTCGGGGGAGGACCCACCGGTGTCGAGACGTCGGGCGCGTTGACCGAGTTGATTCAGATCGCGATCAAGCGCGACGGCCTTCGCCTGGACCCCGCTCGAATACGAGTCGTCCTGGTCGACATGGCGCCGCGACTCTTGACGGCATTTCCTCAGCGAGCCAGCGTGTACGCGAAGCGCCGTCTCGAGGCGAGCGGTGTCGAGGTCCAATTCGGTCGGTCGGTCGTCGGCATCGACGAGCACTCGATTCACTTTGATGACGGGAATCGAATCGAGTGCGCGGCGGTCGTTTGGGCGGCCGGTGTCAGCGCCGGCGACGCGTTGCCCCAGGACCTCTCGTCAACCAGCGGTCCCGGAGGTAGGGTCCGCGTGAGTGCCGATCTTCGGCTCCTCGACAGCGCCAACGTATGGGCCGTCGGTGACGCCGCGGCCGTGCCGTTAAAGGATGGTGTGTTCTGCGCACAACTCGCCCCCGTGGCGATCCAGAGCGGACGACACTGCGCGACTCAGATCTTGCACGTCGTGAAGGGTGAGGCGACGACACCTTTTCTCTACCACGACAAGGGCATCATGGCGACGATCGGTCGAAACTCGGCGGTCGCGGAGTTGCCGAACGGTGTCGTCGTGAAGGGTCGCCTCGGATGGCTCGCGTGGCTCGCACTGCACCTGTGGTATTTGGTGGGATTTCGTAATCGCCTGCGCGTGTTGATCAATTGGACGTGGCGTTATTTCGACTGGCCCTCCGGTCCACGACTGATCGTCGCCGACGCCGAGACAGTCGACTAGCGGCGAGCGCCTAGAGGTCCGGCAACTGGAAATCGAGATTGGGGACGTCAATGCCCCCGTCGATCTCGAGGATCTTGCCGGTGATGTAGGCGCCGGCCGGCGAGGCCAGGTAGATAACGCCCGCGGCGATATCCTGGACGGCGCCGATGCGACCGAGCAGCGTCATCTCTTCCATCATCTGCTTGAGCTCGGGCGAGGTCATCACGATCTCGAGCGCCGAGGTGGCAATCGAGCCGGCGGCGATCGCGTTCACGCGGATCTTGGGCGCGAGGTCCTTCGAACTGAGTCGCGTGTAGTGCGCCATCGCCGCTTTCGCCGAGCCGTACGCGGCGTAGCCGCGACCGGCGACGCGACCCATGACCGAAGAGATGTTAACGATCGATCCACCGCCGCGCTCGAGCATGACGGGCACCGCGGCGAGGTTCAGCGCGTGGGCCGTCGCGACGTTGAAGTGGAAGGCCTCTTCCATGTACTCCGGTGTCGTCAACAAAAACGGCAACGGCACCGCGCCGCCGACGTTGTTGACGACGATGTCCACGCGACCGAACTCCCGGCGCGCGAGTCCGGCGAGTTCGGCGATGGCACTGAGATCGGCGAGGTCACACGCGACGCTCACGGCTCGACGATCGAGGGATTCCACGGCGTGGGCGACTTCGTCCAGGTCCGACGCGGTGCGCGAGGCGATGACGACGTGGGCGCCGCATTCGGCGAGGGCGACCGCGCTCGCGGCACCGATGCCCCGACCCGAGCCGGTGATGATCGCTACCTGGTCGTCGATGCGAAATAAGTCCGTAATCATCGTGGCCTCCTCAGTCAAAAGCGCGCGCGTCCGACTTGTCTAGCACGACGGCTCGTCGCGCCCGCGTGAGTACTACGCCAGTTTCGCGTCGAGACGATCGACTTCGTCGCTCAGCTTCTTGGGCAGGTCGTCACCGAACGTGGCGTAGTGCTCTCGAATTCGCGGCACCTCGTCACGCCACTCGTCGTCATGCACCGTCAAGAGTTCGGACATGTCCGCCTCGGTGACAGCCAATCCTTCGACGTTGAGCGCGCTGGTCGACGGCACGAAACCGATGGGCGTCTCGACGGCGTCGCCGCGACCGGCCGTTCGTTCGAAGACCCACTCGAGCACGCGGCTGTTCTCGCCGTACCCGGGCCAGAGCCAACGACCGTCCTCGCCCTTGCGGAACCAGTTCACGTAGAAGATCTTGGGCAACTTGGATTCGTCAAAGCGATCAGAGAAGGTCAACCAGTGCGCGAAATAGTCGGCCATGTTGTACCCGCAAAAGGGGAGCATCGCGAAGGGGTCGCGGCGTAGTTTGCCGACCGCCCCGGTCGCCGCGGCGGTCGTCTCTGAGGAGAGAATCGATCCCAAGAAGACGCCGTGGTCCCAACTGCGTGATTGGAAGACGAGCGGGATGACGCTCGCGCGTCGCCCGCCGAAGAGGATCGCGTCAATCGGTACGCCGGCCGGGTCCTCCCACTCCGCGGCGATGGCCGGGTCCTGGGACGCCGGAGCGGTGAAGCGCGAGTTCGGGTGCGCCGCCGGGGTGCCGAGGTCCTTCGACCACAACTCGCCCTTCCAGTCGATAAGGCCCTCGGGCGCTTCGCCCATGCCCTCCCACCAGATGTCACCGTCGGCCGTGATCGCGGTATTGGTAAATATCGTGTTGGCCCCGATCGAGAGCATCGCGTTGGGGTTGGTCTGCATGTTGGTTCCCGGCGCGACGCCGAAGAATCCGGCCTCGGGATTGATCGCGCGGAGGCGTCCCTCGGCGTCGGGCTTCATCCAGCAGATGTCGTCACCGACGGTCTCCACCTTCCAGCCGGGCAGTGTCGGCACGAGCATCGCGAGGTTCGTCTTGCCGCAGGCACTCGGAAAGGCGCCGGTCACGTAGCGCGATTCGCCGGCCGGACTCGTGAGTTTCAAGACCAGCATGTGCTCGGCCAACCAGCCGTCGTCGCGCGCCAGGACTGACGCGATGCGCAGCGCGAAGCACTTCTTGCCCAAGAGGGCGTTGCCGCCGTAGCCCGAACCGTAGGAGATGATCTCGCGGGTCTCGGGGAAGTGCACGATGTACTTGTCGGTCGAATTGCAGGGCCACTTGACGTCGACGTGACCCTCGTCGAGGGGCAGCCCCACCGAGTGTAGGCACGGCACGAACTCCCCGTCCTCACCGAGCACGTCGAGCGCGCCGGTGCCCATGCGCGTCATGATCTTCATGTTGACCGCGACGTAGGCCGAGTCGGTCACCTCGACGCCGATGTGGCTGATGTTCGAACCCAGCGGCCCCATGGAGAACGGCACGACGTACATCGTGCGGCCCTTCATCGAACCTTCGAAGAGACCCTTGAGGGTGTCGCGCATCTCGCCCGGTTCGCACCAGTTGTTGGTCGGTCCGGCGTCGTGCTCGTCCTTGGAGCAGATGAAGGTGCGGTCCTCGACGCGTGCGACGTCACTGGGGTCCGACGTCGCGTAGTAACTATTCGGTCGCTTCGACGCAGAAAGTCGGGTGAAGGTGCCGGCGTCGACGAGGAGTTGACACAGTTCGTCGTACTCCTTTTCCGATCCGTCGCACCAGTGGATACGATCGGGGGTTGTGAGCCGCGCTATTTCTTCTACCCACGCGATGAGTTTCTTGTGTTGGGTCGGGTACGACACGTTGAGCTCCTCCACTCATATGACGCCACGTCATCGTGACGCACACCTGGCGAACCAGGGACATGCCCACGCCGACTGACCCAACAGTCCCCAAAGGGGTTTACTCCCGGCGTGAAGATGACGTCATTGAGCGTATCGCCCAAATTGTCGGGCTACGCCATATTCCTGAGGGCGAACGCCACATTGGCGACGACGCCGCGGTCCTCGCGCCCTTCGTGGGACGGGCCGTGATCAGCACTGATGTCGCCGTGCTGGGCGTCCATCTCGATTTCGAATACTTCCCATTAGAGGACCTCGGCTTCAAAGCGGTGGCGGCCGCGGTCTCGGATCTGGCCGCGATGGGCGCGCGCGTGCGCGGTGCCGTGGTGGCGGTGACGGCGCCCGAAGGCACGGACCTCGAGGAATTGCATCGGGGCATGGCCGACGCCTCGATCGTGACGAGTTGCCCGATCGTCGGTGGCGACCTCGCGCAGGGCCGCGACGTGACCGTCGCGGTCACCGTCTTTGGCGAGTGTCCCGGTGGTGACGCGATCTACCGAAGTGGCGCGAAGCCCGGCGATACGTTGTTAGTCACCGGCGCACTCGGTCGCTCCGCCGCGGGCCTTCGACGCCGCCGCGCGGGCGCGTCGCTCTCCGATGAACTGGTCGTCGCGCATCGTCGTCCGTGGCCCCGCATCGCCGAAGGCACGGCCGCGCGCGGCGCCGGGGTGCACGCGATGATGGACCTCAGTGACGGACTGGGCCTGGACCTGCACCGATTGGCCGACGCCTCGGACGTCGGATTTGCATTGACCGAGGTCCCCGTCGCCGACGGCGCGACCATCGAAGAGGCGATCAGCGGGGGAGAAGACTACGAGTTGTTGATCGCGACCGACGACGTGGCGCGACTCCGGTTGGTCTTCGTGGACCGAGGACTTCGTGCCCCGCTGGCGATCGGCACGGTCGTGCGCGAACGCGCGACGAGGACGTTACAAGGAGAAGCGTTCGAACGTCGGGGCTGGCAGCACCAGCTCTGAATTACGCCTCGACGCTGCGTCGAGCGGGCTTCGTGACCTTGCCCGATCGGATACAGCCGGTGCAGACGTTCATGCGCTTGGGCGTGCCGGCGACCATGGCGCGCACGCGCTGGATGTTCGGGTTCCAACGACGCTTGGTGCGACGGTGGGAGTGCGAGACGTTCATACCGAACGACGGCTTCTTGCCGCAGATTTCGCAGACGGATGCCATGATGAACAATCTCCTTGATGGGGCGCCTGATTGCGCCACCGGACTAAACCGAAGGTCCATTGTAGCATTTCAGCCAATGACCTCTCCGTTGACGCTTTCGGCACGTGAACTGCGTTCGACGATTGCGACCTACTCTGATTTGCTGCGTTCCCATAAGGATGTCATCAATCGCCTGAACGTCTATCCGGTCCCCGACGGTGACACCGGGACCAATATGACGCTCACCATTGAATCGGTGGCCGCCGAACTGGACCCGTTGGCCGATGACGCCGAAATGGCCGAGGTCTGCAAGGCCATCGCCCACGGCTCACTCATGGGCGCGCGGGGTAATTCTGGCGTCATCCTCTCCCAGATGCTTCGCGGGCTCGTCGCGAAATTTCCCACTAAGGGTGACGTGTCGGCCGATCTGTTGGCCGAATCGCTCGAGAACGCCGACGTCTTAGCCCGCCAGGCCGTCGTGCGCATCGTCGAAGGGACGATGCTCTCCATCGCTCGCGCCGCCGCCGAAGGGGCTCGCGCGCACTGCGAGACGTTGATCGAACTCGTGCGCTCGGCGCGTGACCGGGCCAAAGAAGCGCTGGCCTTCACGCCCGAGCAGCTGCCGGTATTGAAGCAAGCCGGCGTCGTCGATTCCGGCGGCACCGGTCTGTTGTTGCTCTTCGACGCGCTCTGCAACGTCGTCGCCCATGATCCACTGCCGATCGCGCCGTTGGCCGAATCGATCACCGTGCGCGTGCTCGAAGAGACCGAGGTTCGCGAATCCTCGATCGCGGACCTGCGCTACGAGGTGATGTACTTGCTCGACGCCGTGGACGACAAAATGCACGCCTTTCGCGAGGTCTGGGCGGGGATCGGTGACTCGATCGTGATCGTCGGCGGTGACGGCCTCTACAACTGCCACATCCATACCGACAACATCGGCGCCGCCGTCGAGGCCGCGCTCGACGCGGGACGACCTCGCGACATTCGCGTGACCGACCTCACGGAGCAGGTCATCGAAGAGCGTTGGGTCCGCGAAGGAAGCGCCGAGCAACCCGACGAGGAACTCGACGCACCACCGGCCACGTCCGTCGTCGCGGTCGTCGTGGGCGACGGCGTCGGTCGAATCTTTCGCTCGCTCGGCGTTCGCGTGCTCGTCGCCGGTGGTCAATCGATGAACCCTTCGACCGCGGACCTCGTGGCGGCCGTGGAGGCGACGGGCTCGGACCAAGTGGTGCTCTTGCCGAACAACAAGAACATTCGACCGGTCGCCGAACAAGTGAATTCGCTGGTCGACCAGACCGTGACCGTCGTGCCCACGAATTCGATCGTCGAAGGATTCGCGGCGTTGCTCGAGTACGACCCCGACGCCACGGCCGCGGACAACGCGACGGCAATGAGCGCCGCGGCGTGCAACGTGGTGGCGGCCGAGGTGACCCAAGCGGTGCGCGACACGACGACCGACGTCGGCGACGTACACCTCGGCGACTGGATCGGACTTTCTCCCAAGGGCGTTCGTTCGATCGATCACTCGATTGCCGGAGCGAGCAATCACCTCTTGAACGAGCTCATTACCCCCGCGCACGAACTGGTCACGATCATCGAGGGCGAGGGGTCCTCGCCCGCGAACACTCGCCGGATCACTGAGTTCCTCACCGACGAATTTCCGAACGTCGCGGTGGAAGTCCATCACGGGGGCCAGCCGTTGTACCCCTATTACTTCGGAATCGAATGAGTGAGACGGCGCCACGCCGGCTTCGTGAGTTAGGCGAGATCCCCGTCAGCCGGCTGAACCGAATCGGCGAGAAGCGCACGC
>Ga0208357_1000394_pt1 | contig 35555 bp, 30 predicted proteins | sample NGESurdeep092012_6_FD_184487 | JGI IMG/M metagenome (GOLD analysis project Ga0208357, IMG submission 184487) | Arctic peat soil microbial communities from Barrow, Alaska - NGEE Surface sample F52-2 deep-092012 (SPAdes) | ecosystem: Environmental > Terrestrial > Soil > Wetlands > Peat ...
CCACGCCGCTTCAATATCATGGCCATAAGAAACGATATTTGACTTTACATTCCATTCATCATCAAAAAATAAAATAAGGTGATTCGTTTCCTTGTCAATTATGTGATTAAGAAAAATATAGGTCAATTCTATAATTCTCTCCTTCAAATTCTCGTCTGTCCATATACGGTAGAGATTGGCAAATCCTTCCAATACATGCAAATGAGTATTCATTGATTTTTTTTCATTTGCATCTTTTTTACTCAATCGCAGGTCAGCAATTGGGTTCCAGTCGCAGGTGAGCGCTTCAATATAACCGCCATTTTTATTATCATAACTATATTTCAATATCGTGTTATATAATTCAATAGCGAGTTCTTTTGCTTCCTCATTTTTGCTGCTAATATAAAATTCACTCAATCCATAAATTGCAAAAGCCAGTGCATAAATCTGCTTTTTAGTATCAAGCGGTTTTCCTTTGTAATCAACTGTCCAATACACTCCGCCGAATTCTTTATCAATGAAAAAATCTTTTATGTACCTAAAAGCTCTTTCGGCGACAATGAGGTATTCAGAATTTTTTGTAAGATTATAAGCCGCAGAAAATGCCCATAAAATCCGGGAGTTTAATACAGAACCTTTTGGTGCCTCCTGAAAAATCTTATTATCATTATCTATTCTCCCATAGAATCCTCCATTTATTTTATCTAAAGTATTTTTTTGCCAAAAAACAAGAATATGGAATAACTCAATTTCCAAATCTTCTTTATATCGTTTTAATAAATCCATGGTTTTTATTTGGCCTCACTACCCTCCTTCTCCAGAGGTTTATCGAAATCCTCATAAGAAATTCTCTCAGGCAAAGCAAGGTTTCTAAGAAAACAGGAATCGTTAATATTTCTTTGTTTACCGGTTTATTTGGTATAAAATTAAGCATGTTGAGGCTTTTTCGCCTTACCATTAACTCGCACAGATTCTGATTTACGGTTCTTATTGATAATATTTAAAATAGTTTTTATTGATGCCTCAGAAGTAAATCCATCTTCAGGAGTATTGATCACATAATCCAGTAATTTTTCAACCGAAGTAACCGCTACATGCATTTTTACATCTGAAGAAGCATAATAAATAAATACCCTTCCGTCATCATCCTGTATCCATCCATTTGCAAAAAGAACATTGGAAACATCTCCCACTCTTTCGTTCCCTTCAGGCGCCATTAAATAGCCACCTGGTTTATGAATCACTTTAGTAATATCCCGGAGATCGGTCATAAACATATATAGCACGTAACGCAGGCCGTTAGCCGTATTCCTTACTCCATGAGCAAGATGCAACCATCCCTTTTCAGTTTTTAACGGCGCAGGACCCAATCCGTTTTTAGCTTCATAAACCGTATGATATTTTTTTTGATCTATGATTATTTCTTTTTTAATAACAGCGTTTTTAATATCATCACAAAATCCAACTGCAATTCCACCGCCCGTACCTGCTTCCACAAAACTATCCTGGGGGCGGGTGTAGAATGCATATTTATGATTTACAAATTCAGGATGCAGTACTACATTTCTTTGTTGAGGTGATGTAGTTTTTAAATCAGGCAACCTCTCCCATTTTACAAGGTCTTTGGTACGTACAATGCCGCATTGGGCAATAGCTGCAGACTGATCACTTTCAGGTGCGCTTTCATCTCTGCTTTCTGTACAAAAAATTCCATAAATCCAGCCATCTTCATGAAGCACCAGGCGCATATCATAAATGTTGGTTTCTTTATGATTTGATGGAATTAATACAGGTTTTTCCCAAAAGGAAAATTTATCAATTCCATTATTACTTTCAGCTATAGCAAAAAAAGATTTTCTATTCTTCCCTTCTACCCTGGCTGCCAGTAAATATTTACCATCCAATTTAATAGCTCCGGAATTAAAAACTGCATTGATGCCAAATCTTTCCAAAAGAAAAGGATTGGTAAGTGGATCAAGATCAAATCGCCAGTCGAGAGGTGTATGCTGCGGCGTTACTACCGGATTTTCAAACCGGTTATAAACTCCGTTTATAGATATTTTCTCAACATTCTTTTGGAGTAATAATTCGGTATGCGTCTTATGCAGGTGTTTAAACCTTTTTTGAAAATATTCGTTCATTTTATTTTATTTATAACATTGAAAGTTTATTTTAATTTTCTAATTTATTCCACCATGTTTTTTTAAGAATGAATGCGACCACTACAAGAATAATTATAGTAATCAGCAAAGGAAGTTTCATCCATAAAATTAAATACATGGGTAATATGGTAAGGCACGACTGTCCGATGATTCCAATTACCACGTTGAACATATCGAGTTTGAATCTTTTGTTGGGCACAAATGAAGGATCTTTGGCAACCACCATTTTATGTATTGGTTTCCAAAATCCCCATGGCCTCACTTGTTTGTAAAAGGATTTTAAAACTTCAATATCAGTTGCAGGTGCTGAATAGGTACCAGCAATACAACCGATAATAGAAATTAAAAACAAAAGCGGCCAGTTATAAAGCGGCAATCCTGAAAAGATAAAAGGGAAAACCAATGCAGCCGCAATCCCCGCCAGCATTCCCCAATAAAAGCCACGTGCATTAAAGCGCCACCAATACCATTTGAGCATGTTGGAAGCAATATAGCCTCCATACAAAGCGCCAACGATCCATTGCAAAATTGAATTCACATCTTTTGCATAAAACCCAAGTATGATGCCTACTGTTGCCACAACTATACCTGTGATATAGTTCATGGCAATTATTCTTTTTGTAGGCGCACCCGGATTTATATATTTTAAATAAATATCGTTTACAATATAGGCCTGTGCTGCATTTAGCGTTCCTGAAAATGTTCCCATAAATGCACCCAACAAACCCGTAAGGACAATTCCTAAAATACCAACAGGTAAAAAACTATTCATAGCAGCAGGCAATATCCTTTCAAAATCTGTATTGCCTTCGGGAGTAAGCAGATTGAGTTGATTATAATAAAGTAGCGCGAGAACAGTCATCCCGATAACCATCGAATAACGAATTGGTAATAATATAATGGAAACAAACCCTGTCATTTTGGAGGCTTCCTTTGGGGACCTGGTGGAGAGTACTTTCTGCATATCATAATTAGGCGCAGGGCCTGCAAGACTTGCAAACACTCCTTTGAATAACATCATCATAAAAAAGATGCTGAACAAACCAAACTGATCGTCTTTAATTTTTTTCATTGCCGCAGGAAGAATGTTTCTCCAGTCAAGATCGAGATGAACACCGAAGAATGGAGAACTCCATCCTTTGGGAACATTTAATTTTTGTCCATGCAAATGAGTCATGGCGATATATCCGATGGCTATACACCCAACTGTCATGATGGAATATTTTATTAAATCTCCAATAACTATACTGTTCATTCCACCAAGTATAGAATAAAACATGGCAAATAAAGTGAAAACAATTCCATAAAAATGTGCCACATAATCAGGCGCTATATGAAACGGAATGTAAGGTTGAACGATATCCCATGGAACAAAAATTTCGATGAATTTTCCAAGCCCCACAAAACCATAAGCGAGGAATCCAAGACAACCTATCAAAGCAAAAACGACGGTAATATTATGAGAGGAAGTAACTCCTTTTCCTTTGAAACCAAATCTTGTAGCGAGCCATGCTGCACCCGTATCTGCATTGGAACGGCGAAGCCATTTGGCCAAAAACATCATGTTAAATACCTGGTTGAAAACCGGCCACAACCATGGTATCCAAATACTTTTGAAACCATATACGAAACACAAAGAAACCATCCACATGGTGCCGCTGATGTCAAACATATCTGAAGCATCACTAAGGCCCAGAAGGTACCAGGGCAATTTTTTCCCAGCTAACAAATAACTTTCTTTTGTCTTCCTGGCCTTTTTCCTGAAATAAATTCCAATCAAAAGCATAGAAACCAGGTAGACAACTACTATGATTATATCAGTTAATTGTAGCTTCATTGAAAGAAATCTAGTTTGGTATTTTATTGTTGAACCTTTAAAGAATTTTTATAAACAGAATCTATCACACGCCAGGTACTTTTATCTGAATTAAAAACAGTATTTAATCCCTGCTCTTCCATTGGCGGATCGCCAATATATGGGTCGCCTTTTTTCCACCAGGTTTGTCCTTTTTTAGTTTTACCAATACCTCCATAAGCCCAGAAATTGACTCCTGCTAAATTTCCTTGCGATCTTTTACTATTGAGCCACTGATCTAAAATTTTGCTGTAATAGATATCCCTGTATTTCGTAGAAGAAGTCATATCAAAAGACTGTTGATCTCTGGGTAATCCAAATTCTTCAACGACTAATGGCTTATTCAATTCATTGGCTACAGCTTCATGTTGGTTAAGATAAGTAAGCGTCTTTGCTATCACAGAATCCATACTGCCAGGAATATCTTTGACATTAAGCCAACCCCAGTTCTTTGGCCATATATGTATGGTGAGATAATCAATATTTTTATCGTCATTTATTTCGCGGTAAAGCGGCATACTTTCAAGGGTACTCTTGTATCCTTCTGTGCCGGTAGTTACTAAATGATTAGGATCAAGTTCTTTAATATATGAGGCAGTATTGCTCATAAATTTTTTATAAGAATTTACAGCTGAAGGTTGCATGGGCCTTGGTTCATTGGCGATTTCCCAGGCCATGATGGCAGGGTCTTCAGAATATTTTTTATGGGTGATGGAGTTGGTGCGGCTAACCACGTATTTTACCTGTGCATAATAATCAGCTACGCATTTTTCACAATCATAAAATTTGGCGGTGTATTTCCCAATCGTACTCCAGAGAATATTTTTTAAGAAAACAGAATCGGGGATTTCGTTGTTCCATCTAAGGTATTGCATATATCCACCGCTCCAGTTCCAGTTATTGGTGAGGTAAATAACAGCGGTCATTTTTCTTTTATCCAATTCATTCAAAAAAGCATCCATGCCTTTTAAAAAATCCGGATCAAAAACTCCATCTTCAGTTTGCAAGGGTGGTCCTACTCTTTGAACACCATTAATGATACCTTTCCCTTCAGAACCTGCCAGTACCCTAAGATTGGTAACACCATGGGCTTTTAGAAAATCCAATTCTTTTCGTAATCGCTCAATTCCTTTTTGTTTATTTTTTTCTAATGGAAGAAGACCCCCATACCAATAGTTGGTTCCTATAAAATAATAGGGTTTGTTGTTTAAAAATAGCTGATCGCCTTTCACCCTGATAAAGGAGGATTGCGCATTTACAAGTTGAAAAGATACCAGGACGATAGATAATAAAAATATTTTTATTTTCATAAAAGACTTAAAAAGGAAAATGTGCATTAAAAAAAAAAATCCTACTCATTCAACTAAAGTTTAAATATTATTCTCTTCTTTTTTAAAGAAGCCCTATTCAAATTTGGTTTAAAAATTACTTTATCTTTTTCTTCTTCTCAGATTAAAAATTTAAAATGCCACATATAAAATAAGAAAAGATAAAATTTGTTTTTTTACTGTGAAAATTTCTCATTAACTATTTCCTACAAAATACTATCTTTTAAACATGCATTGCACTCTTGCAAAAATTATATTATTAACAGATAAAATATTATCAAAGAAACTTTTATGCACGTTGGTCAATTTTTTTGCGATGGTTTCAAAATTATTTAAATTCATAGCCTGAAATATATACTATTTTATCATTTAATTATAGTTATTTGATTTTCCATTAAAAAAACACCGTGAAAATGTATATTATGCAATTACTTTCCATAATTTTAACTCTCGACTTCTACTAATACTTTATTTACATTATTACAAATCAAATGAAAATATTTACTGCAAAATGAATGAAAAATTATTAAGAGAAATCACACCACTTACACAAAGTGATTGTTTTTCTGTATTCTCCCGAAATAAAACAGAATTTGATTTCCCTTTACATTTTCATGAAGAACTCGAATTGAATTTTATTAAAAATGCAGGAGGTGCCAAAAGGGTAATTGGCGACCATGTAGCTGAAATAGGAGATATCGAATTGGTATTGGTAGGCTCCAATCTTCAACATGGATGGTTTACTAATAAATGTAAAGACAAAACCATCCATGAAATTACCATTCAATTTCACCGCGATCTTTTTGATGAAAAATTTTTGCAGCGAAATCAAATGAGCTTTATAAAAAATCTTTTTCAACGTTCTTCGCGGGGCGTATTATTTTCCAAAGCCGCTTCGCTTGAGATTATGCCGCGTATTATGGATCTTACCCAGAAACACGGTTTTGACTCTGTACTTGAATTGATGTCTATTCTTCACGATCTGTCAATTTCCAGGAATTTTCGCATGCTTTCTGATGCTTCGTTCAACAAAGAAATTCCATCTTATAACAGCAGGCGAATTGAAAAGATTATGGAATTTGTGAATAATAATTTTAGTCAGAATGTTACACTTGGCGATGCGGCTAAGTTAGCCGGTATGACCGAAGTTTCGTTAAGCAGATTTTTTAAATTAAGAACAGGCAAAACTTTTGTTGATACATTGAATGATGTGCGGTTAGGAAATGCATCACGTATGCTAATAGACACCACACAAAGCATTAATGAAATTGCGTACAAATGCGGATTCAATAATATGTCTAACTTTAACCGGATCTTTAAAAAGAAAAAAGACAGTACCCCAAAAGATTTCAGAAATTCATATACATCTGTTGGAATACGAACTTTTGTATAAACATCTCACTCTTAAAAAAAAATCATGCAATCCGGTAAATCTGCAATTTTATTTCTGGCAATTTTGTTTTCATTGAATAGAACATTTGCACAAAATCAATTGACATTTTCTTTACAGCAACCAACTAAAGAAGATACTTCAAAAAACTTTTTTAATGCTGAAGATCCACTAATTCAATATTATGGAAGAATACAAAATACAAATCCGGCATTACCCAGATTCTGGTCATCAGGCGTTTACATAAAAGCAAAGTTCGTGGGCGACAAATTTTCATTCTTTATAAATGACCAGGTGCTTTATGGAAATGTTCACAATTATTTAGAAATAGTTGTTGATGGAAAAAATTATCGTCTTCAAACAAAATTTGCAACCAATAAAATATCCATTAACGGGCTAAAAAAAGGAAAGCACACCATCACTATTTGTAAAGACACTGAAACCGGGAATGGTTATTTAGAATTTGAAGGAATAGTTTGCAAAAATCTTTTGCAATTGCCACCAAAACCTGCTGAAACAATTGAATTTATTGGGAATTCAATAACCTGTGGTTTTGGCGATGATAATTCTGAAATTGCTTGCGGCAAAGGAGAATGGTACGATCATCACAATGCTTATATGGCTTACGGGCCACAAACTGCAAGGGCTTTACATGCACAATGGGTTATTAGCGCCGTTTCGGGAATTGGAATGATCCATAGTTGTTGCGAAATGAAAATTTTGATGCCACAGGTATTTGATAAAATGGACATGCGCGATGATTCTATTCCTTATAATTTTGATCAATATACACCGGATATTGTTACAGTTTGTTTAGGGCAAAATGACGGAATCCAGGATTCAACGGCCTTTTGCAGTGCATATGTTGATTTTGTAAAAACAATAAGAAGTAAGTATGCAAAGGCAAAAATCGTTTTACTCTCAAGCCCGATGGCTGATGACAAATTAAGGGCCGCATTAAAGAATTACCTTTCATCAATTGATGAATATCTGCAACAAAATGGAGATAAAAATATTTATAAATATTTTTTTGAAAAACAATACAATCATGGTTGCGATGGTCATCCATCTATAAACGAACACAAAGAAATTGCAGCCCAACTGATTCATTTTATAAAAGAAAATAAACTGGCTGATTTTAAATCATAAATTATTTAATTGTTTACAGTAAAACAACCTGCCATGCCCACCGGTACTGCAGACAGGCAAATAATCAAGATTTGCATTTTACATCATAGAATTAAAAAACATTTTTCCACATCATGCTTTCTACGGGTTTATCAGGCTGATGGCTATACTTCGCGTTCTTTTTTGAATCGTATTTTATTTCTATTTCTCCTTCTACCGGGAAATAAATGAGTTGTCCTATCGGCATTCCGGCATATATTCTTACGGGAATTTTACAAGATATTTCTAAAGTCCAATGACCACAAAACCCCACATCTCCTTTTCCAGCTGTTGCATGTATATCAATTCCGAGGCGACCTGTAGAAGATTTCCCCTCAAGGAAAGGAACATGCGCATGAGTTTCTGTATATTCTATTGTGACACCGAGATATAATTGGTTAGGTTCTAAAACAAATCCTTCATCAGGAATATCAAAATGCTCAATTTCATTATGTTTTTTTGCATCCAGTATTTTATCTTTATAAATAGCAAGGTTTTTCCCAAGGTGTACATCATAACTATTGGTTCCCAGATTTTCGCGGTTGTAGGGTTTTATGATGATGGTTTTCTTTTCAATTTCTTCAAGAATTCTCTTATCAGATAAAATCATTTAATTGCATTTATTTTTACAGTTGCAAAATAATTCATCAAACAGCAAAAAGAAGGATAATTTTTTTTTAATGCCTTTGTTTTATCAACATAATATTAACGATTCTGCTAAACTTGCGGTATGGCATATAACAGAAAATGAAGAATTCTTTCTTGAGGAAATTACCATACAAAAAGGGATCATGCATCCTCACAAAAGATTACAACACCTTGCGGGACGTTATCTTTTAAAAATATTACATCCGGATTTTCCTTTGCACCTGATAGAAATTGCAACTTCAAAAAAACCGCTTCTGGCAAATCATGAATTCCATTTTTCTATCTCGCATTGTGGCGATTATGCAGCGGCTATTGTGAGTGAAAATAAAATAGTAGGAATTGATGTTGAATTAATAACACCTAAAATAGAATTGGTAAAAAATAAATTTTTGAATGAATCTGAAATTATGCTTTCTGAAACCGCTTCACAAACTTTAAAGTATCAACTACTCACCCTTTTCTGGAGCAGTAAAGAAGCTATTTACAAATGGTATGGAAAAGGCGCTCTCAGCTTTAAAAAAAATATGGGCCTTGAACAATTATTTTTTGAAAATGAACGAGGAATTATTGATGCTTATTTTTTAAAAGATGAGAGAATTGATTTGAAAATTGAATTTAGATTTTTTGACAATCTTTGCCTGGCGTGGGTTGTGGAGTGATCTTTTTAATCTAATCGTACAATCGCCATGAATCTAATAAGAATCGTTTCGCTCTCCGGGAGTCCTTCGTGCAGCAAACAAATAATTATTGACAATTTTTAATTAGCCAATAAACTCTTCAGTAAACAAGGAAATATCCCAAATTTCTGCTTTATTTTTTATTGCATTGCTAATTATCACATTAACAAATTCTGTTCATCCATCAGACTAAGATCTATAGCATCCATTCCCGAGATTCCTTCAATAGAGCCCTTTACATGAGCCGCATTCAGCAAAACTTTTTCCAATTGTTTTTCTCTTGCTTTCCAAAGTTTTTCCATTGCATTTCTTTCGGATATAATACTCATTTTCATTGCAACAAAACCCTCACGAATAGCTTTCCATTGTTCACTGAATTCGTTGCTGGTGAGATAGTCATAAAGTAAACTCATTTTATCTCCTTTATTCTGCTGATTTTTAATTGAATTATATACACGAATAATACTATCACGAAGCACATTAGTAAGTGCTTTTACTTCATCAAAAGTGCAAATCCATATTCCATCCTTTAATCCAAAACAATCCAGATCTTTAGGCATTGTTTTAGTTACCAAAACCGCTACATCGGCACTATTGCTGCGCATATCCTTCTTAAATTTTTCAATCCAGTCGCCGCCAAAATTTTCTGTTCTTTTACTTTCATAAATTATTTTACCACATTCCTGTCCAAAATTGTTTCGCACTATTTGGATACAATCGGCACCTCTGACTCCTTTACCAACTTCTGTTATGACATCGAACGGGAAGGCATTTCTTAAAATCTCCTCCAAAGCGGTTTCCTGAACCTCACCTTGCAACTGCATAGAACCCTGTTCTGCTTTGCGCTTCATTTCATCGGCTAATTTCTTTTGATCAGCTAGCTGCTTCTCGAGTTCTTTTAATTTTAAAGAATATTCTGTTTCCTTTATTTCATTTTTTTCTTTTTCCTGTTTGCGTATCTGGTCAATTAACAAAGTTCTTTCCACGGCTAATTTTTTCTCCAGTTCAATTTCCATTTCTTCTGCCTTTGTTTTTAATTCTTTTTCCTTTTTCAAAAATTCCAACTCTCTTTGCCTTGCGGTTTTTAATTTTTCTTCATTGTCTTTAGAAGATTCCTGTAAAAGCTTTATCTGGTTTTCGTAGTCATTACCTATTGATTTTCTCAGTTTTTCCTGGAGCTCATTTTCCATTTTCAGCTTTTCTTTTTCTATTCGTTCGGCAAATAATTGATTTTCTTTTTCTTTCTTTTTTTCAAATTCTTTTTGTTGATCTTCCAAAGTTTTTTGCTGATCAGAAAATTGTTTTACTAATTTTTGCCTGTCATTATTAAACTTTTCCTGGTACTCTTTTTCAAGCGATTTAGCGATAGCATCTTCGGGTGCAAATTCATGTTTACAATTGGGGCAGGTTATTAATGTCATTTTTTATTTATATTTTGAGTAAAGAGAATTTGGAAAAGCCAGGGCTTTAAATCTAATGTTTCATCTTCATATTTTTCGGCGCCCTATGCTATATGCTTTAATTTTTTCAATTCGGTTATCAGTTAAATTACTTTCACCTTTCTGCATTAGATTATAGATGGTATTCATTATTTCGATGTAATCTTCTTTTGAATTTATTTATATTCCACGAAATCCATTTTTAGAGATTTTCCCGATTCCCTTACTAAATAATAAAACCCGCCCCAAGTGCAGGTTTCAGTAGTGCGGAAGAGGAGATTCGAACTCCCAAGCCCTTTCGGGCACTACCACCTCAAAGTAGCGCGTCTACCAATTTCGCCACCTCCGCAAAAAAGAGACTTTATTAAATTCCGTTCTGGCCGGGATGCAAATTTAATAAAACCCTTCAATTAAACTTGACCATTTAAAACAATCCTGAAAGTAGTGCCTTTGCCAATTTCGGAAGATTTTACATACAGTTGCCCTTTGTGATATTTTTCAATGATTCGTTTGGCAAGTGAAAGGCCAAGCCCCCATCCTCTTTTCTTGGTCGTAAAGCCAGGCTTAAAAATCCTTGCCAGGTTTTGTTTGCTGATTCCTTTGCCGCTATCTTTAATATCTATGATGATTTGCTCACGCAAATTTCTTATTCTTATCTGTATCGTTCCTTTGCCATTGATAGCATCCAATGCGTTTTTCAAAAGATTTTCTATCACCCAATCAAATAAAGGCCCTGAAATTTTAGCCATCACTTTATCTTCAGGCTTCTCTATGATGTAGGTCACTTTATCTGTTGATCTTCTCTTAATATAAGTTACCATTTTTTCTACCTGCTCGGTAATATCCAACTCTTCTAATTTTGGAGCGCTTCCTATTTTTCCAAACCGGTCGCTGATCAGTTTTAGCCGGTTTACATCTTTCTCCATTTCTTTGGAAATGGTGCTATCAATGTCCTTTTCTTTCAACATCTCTACCCAACCCTGTAAAGAAGAAATGGGAGTGCCCAATTGATGAGCCGTTTCTTTTGCCATGCCTGCCCAAACCTGGTTTTGAGTAGATTTATTTCTTACTGAAATGGTATAAAAAGTGATAAAAATAAAAAGGGCAACTATCACTAACTGAATAATTGGAAAATATCTTACCTGTTTTAATAACCTTGAATCACCATAATAATACCTGTCGGCTACATAAGGTTGTTTACTTAATTCAAGAACGATAGGCGGATGGGCGGATTGAAATTCTTTTAATTTTTTTTGGAGGAAATTTTTTGAAGATCTTATTTCAGCCGAATCTATATTTCTCGAATCAATAATACTGTCTTTTTCATTAGTCCAGATAATGGGAATATCTGCATTCCGTAATTGAATTTCGCTGGCGAGGGTAAGGTCTGCATTGGGAGGAGCAGACGCAATAAATTTATTGGCTTCCACCCACTGGCTTATCTTTTCCCTTTCTTCTACCTCTATTTTTTTTGATAGAAAATTGGAATAAAAAATGGTACCAATTACAATAGCAACTGCTATGAGAGTAAGAACCGACCGGAAATTAAAGAGTTGCCTGAACATAGTTCAAATCTAAAATCTATTTATGAGAAATAACCTCACGAAACTAAAATCTTTTATGTTTGTACCTGATTAATAAAATTCAATTGACGCGATCACCATCAGTAGCTATAGTAATTCTCAACTGGAACGGGAAACATTTTCTTGAAAAATTTCTCCCTTCGGTAATGACTGAGGAATACGAAAACCATTCGGTAATTGTAGCCGATAATGCTTCTACTGATGATTCGCTATTCTTTTTGCAAAAGAATTATTCGCAGATAAAAATAATTACCAACACGGTCAACGAAGGTTTTGCCAAAGGTTATAATACAGCGCTGAAGAAGGTATCAGCTGATTATTATATTTTATTAAACAGCGATGTGGAAGTTACAAGAGGTTGGATAAAGCCTATAATTTCATTAATGGAAAACGATGTAAATATTGCTGCATGTCAACCAAAAATTTTAAGTTTTGATAATAAAAAAAAGTTTGAATATGCCGGCGCCGGTGGTGGTTGGATTGATAAATTGGGATATCCGTTTAATCGTGGAAGAGTTTTTGATGATTGTGAAAAAGATAATGGACAATATGACAATGCCGCTCAAATATTTTGGGCTACCGGTGCAGCGTTATTTGTGCGTGCATCCGTTTATCATGAGTTAAATGGCTTTGACGAATATTTTTTTGCTCACCAGGAAGAAATAGATCTGTGCTGGCGTATGCAAAGAGCGGGATATAAAATTTTTGTGGTGCCAGCTTCTTGTGTTTTTCATGTGGGCGGAGGTACGTTGCCAATGGGAAATAAAAGAAAAGTGTTTTTAAATTTTAGGAATAATTTGATAATGCTGGCAAAAAACTTACCTCTTTCCGAAAAGTTTTGGAAAATTCCTTTCAGGATTTCAATGGATAATTTAGCTGGTTTGCAGGCATTGGTAAAAGGTAATTTTCAAACATTTGTCGCAATACAATGTGCACATTATCATTTTATCAAATGGATATTCAAAAGAAAAGAAGAAAAAAAACTTCCTAAAGTAAAGATGAAAAAAATGAAAGGTGTGTATACCGGAAGTATAGTATGGCAATATTTTTTCAACAAAAAGAAAACATTTTCAGAAATTGTAGGCTTCAAAAAATGATATTTCAAATCAAACTGTTATTTTTGCCCAGCAAATAATATATTATGGAACACGAAGAAGTAATTGATAATACTGGAAAAGATATAGCCCATAGCTGGGTATCCACTTCACGGTTTCTTTTTTATTGCCAGGTAGCTGTTTTTGTTGCGTTGGTAATAGGTGGCTGTTATACTATGTATGTGAAGCGGTACCAGGGAAAGCCTAATGTAGAAGTTCCGGGAAATACACAGTATAATCCGCAATACAAATAAATTTTGCTCTATTAGGATTCAGGCCCTATTTTTGCAACCCTTTTTAGTTCTTGCAAAAAGCGGAAATAGCTCATTTGGTAGAGCGCGACCTTGCCAAGGTCGAGGTGGCCGGTTCGAGCCCGGTTTTCCGCTCAAAATAATTTAAAGCAGTAAAACTGCTTTTTTTATTTATAGTTGTTGAAATAACAATTGGAATGTGTTTACCCGGGTGGTGGAACTGGTAGACACGCAGGACTTAAAATCCTGTGATCAGCAATGGTCGTGTGGGTTCAACTCCCATCCCGGGTACTTATTATCAATAGGTTATACTTTACTGTATAGCCTATTTTAGTTTTTAGGCTATAAGAAACTATAGGGTTTTGCAAACAATTTGCAAACATGTCAAAAACCTTGACCATTGAAAATTGAAATTAGCCGTTACCTAGATACTAGGTATAAATCAAAGAATAACACTTATCCTGTTAGTATTCGCATTTACCATAATAGAAAGTATGATTATGTAAAAACAGGCATTTATCTTACAGAGATAGAATATGAAGAACTACATTCTTCAAAAATTAAATCTGCATTAAAAGAAGTGCTTAAAAGCATAGTTAAAGTTGAGACTTTAATAACTTCTTACCTTAATAGCAGTAGTGCTTATGATATTAAGAAAATCAGGGCTTACATAAGTGAATTACCAAATGCTAATATTATTCAGGATAATAGTTTTGACACTCAGACAGATAATATTTTTGATTGGTTTGATAAAAAGATAGATTCCTTAAGAAGTAATAGTCAGTTTGGTAGTGCAGAATGTTATACATCAACAAAGAATGTTTACATGGACTATTTGAAAGTATCAAATGCGCCCTTTAATTTCTTCTCGATAAAAAAATTAAAAGATATGGAAGTTAAAATGATGGAAGAAAGAGGAATTGAAATTTCAACAGTGGGTAAACATGCACGTAATCTCCGGGCTATATTTAAGATGGCATTGAGTGAAGAATTTATTACAAATAAAGAGTACCCTTTTGGAAGGTATAAGTATGTAATACCTGAAGTAACACAGGCGAAGAAGTCTTTATCAAGAAAGATGATGGCAGACCTTATGAATTATGAACCTGCTAACTACTTTGAAAGAAGAGCTATTAGCTATTTTAAATTCTCATATTTTGGCAATGGAATGAACCTGAAAGATATGGCATACCTGAAGTTTAAAGATTGGAAAAATGATGTTATTTCCTATTCTAGGAAGAAGACGAAAAACACAACTAATAGACTGAAGACCATAAGAGTTATTGTAATAGAAGAAATGAAAAGTGTTATAAGTGAGTTTGGAAATCCTATTTCATTTCCTGACAGCTATATTTTTCCTATTATAGAATCGGGTATGGATGCAGAAAAAGTTAACACAAGAGTCCACACGAGAAGTAAATCCATTAATAAGACTTTGGAGAATATATGTAAAAAGCTAGATTTTAATCATAAAGTTACTTTAGGCATGGCAAGACACAGTTTTGCAAATGCACTTAAACAGGAAGGAGCCGGTATAAGTTTTATTCAGGAATCGCTGGGGCATGGTTCAGCATCTACTACAGAACATTATATGAATTCATTTGAAGTCGCAATTTCTAATAAACATATAAAGAAGTTGAAAAATTACTTCAAATAGGAATATATAAAATTACATAAGGAACTGTATTTTTTTCAGTTCCTTATGTAATAATGATCTACCATTCCTCGATTTTTAGTTTTGGGTTAACACCTAATTTATCCGCTAAATGACTTCCAAAAATACCAGTAACAATACTTAAATATTTTTCAGTTGTTACTATTGAATCATGAACAGTAAAAATAGGAGCCTCGGGAATTAATTTATTGATCTCTGCACAAACCGTATGTAATATCAAATTTGATTCAAACCTTTGTAATAAACAGGCAAGAGTTGGGTGATTATTTTTGCCACTTTTGATAAGAGAAAAGATTCTATAAACTGTAGGAAAGCATTTGCGAAATGCCTTTATTTGCGCATTCCACATTACATCTTCAGGTTTTGAAAAAAGGGCTGTAAAAGTGGCATTTTTGGCAAATTTTCTGATTTCTTGGGGCTTATCCATAATATCTTGGGGTACTAATGAATTTTGGTTTAATAATTCTGCAAAATATTCGTAAAACTTGCCTTCAACTACTGCCCTTTTAAAAAGCTTCACATCTGTATTATCTTTACTTCTTTTGATCAAATTTACAAGCATAGTAGAGATAGGATTTTTGAAGTTTGAATTTTTTATTATGTCTTTTAGTTCAGTAAGTATAGGGTTATAATGAGCTATTATCTTGTAAATCTCATTCTTAATAAATAGATCATAGTCTAATATTACTAATGCCAACAATGGTTGTGAATTAACTATATCAATTCCATGCAGGTCCTCTCCATTATATCTTACAAACATTCTTAGTTCTTTCTTCAACTGCGTTAAAGGGCTATGAAACCTACCTGATGTACTATCAACAATAGGATGATGATTTTTCCCTTCATTTATCTTATCTGCAACTATATATTTCATGTTATACCCCATTGTTACAATTTCATCAATTGGGATCCATGTTTTTTTTATTCTCCTAGAGGCTCTTTTTCTCTCTATCTTTTTTCTTGAAATTTCTTTATCTAATTCAAGGAACTCAACTGTCTTTTCCATATCAATTGTCAAGTTTGGATTAAACCATTTTTTTAGAAACCATAGTTTATGCTCAGCTTCAATATCTCTATGGTAGTTCTTCTCTGTTATACTTTTTATAAGCGTATTCTTAGTGATATAAACACCCTTAACTTTTGTTCTATATTGTACCATAAATTTTAAACCTTTGGAGTAATAACCAGGTTTATAAGATGTACCTTCTTCAATGATGTTATACTTTTTTAAATAATCTATATAATCATTATAGGCATGTATTCTCCTAGATAAAAGCTTTTTATCAATAGGCGTAAATCCTTTCTGTTTTTCTAAATCAAAATCCTTCAATCTCAAAGGAATTGAGACTATAAGATGCAGGATATAAAGGAAACAATCTTTGTAATATTTAAACACCGGAGGAGAACTATCAAGTATTTCTTCAAGATTTAAATTTTCAGGAATGTATAGTTTGTATGGGTAGTATTTTTTTCTTTTATAAGCTTTAATTATCCTGCTTACATCTTCTGAATTGTCAAAGAACTGTGCATTATGGCTTTTTTGAGTGCTCATTTTTTAAATATTAAAAAGTTAAAAAATGAGTTAGCTAACTCTATTCTGCAACAAAAATATCAATGCTATAAGGCATTGCAGGTAAGATGGTAAGAAATGAGGTAGGAATAAAAGGTAAGATCCTTCTTACCTTTTTGGAAATTTAAGTAACCGGCAGGCTTTATTAATTTCTTTAATTTTTTCTCTTTTGGAAATATTGTCTTTAAATATGCTCCTAGCTTTTTGAAAATTATTTAAGACTAAGTTTTTGCCTTGTTTTGTTTGGAAACAGCCAGAGTCAATTAATGCAGTATCTGTAAGATTATGAAAATTATTTCTGATTTTTTCAATAATATAAGATGCTTCTTCTTGAGTACTGTCAAATTTTAATTTTATGTTTAAATCTTGTGGATTAGGAGAACAAAAAACTTTTTTGAAATCTATAATATTTGTTTCTTCACTAGAAAACAAACCTATATTGACAAGAAAATTATAAAGTTTAGGTAAATCATTTACATACCCTTTAAAAGCAAAAAAACCATCAATTGAACCACTTGCAGGTTCTGCATTTATTAAATCATACGCAGGATGTGAAATATTTTCTGATTTATAATTCTTTTGTAAAAAAATAATTACTTTAAAAAGGCCATATTTTATAATATCAGTTGGATAATAAATAAAATCTTTTTTTATCGAGTTGTACAAATATTCCAGACCATCTAATAGAGATATTATTTTTGCGGTTCTATCATTAGCTACTATGATTCCTCCAATTTGATTACTGATTGTTTTAATAGTTTGCTTATATGCACTTCTAAATTTATTATCAAGATTAACTCTAAAAGATTCTGTAAAGAATTCTATCCTACCAAAGTTGTCTTGGGAATGATGAATAAATTCAATCCTTTCTTCAGAAGTAAAGTTCCCATCAAGGTATCCTGCATCTAAAAGAAATAAATCATAGCATTTTTTAATACCATCTTGTAATATCAATTCTTCATATTCAATAAGGGGATTTACCATTCAACTACTATTTTATTTTACTCTATTACTTCATATTTTAATTACAATTTAAAACAATATTTTATGCAACTACAAAATGCAGAAAGAAAAAGAGTTAAGCTAAGGCTTAACCTTGCATCTCCATCAGGGTTTGGCAAAACATATAGTGCCTTGCTCATTGCCTATGGCATCACAGGTCATTGGCAAAATATTTCTGTCATTGACACGGAAAATGATTCGGCTTCTTTGTATTCACATTTGGGTGGTTATAAAACTTTAAGCCTAAGACCTCCTTATACTCCAGCAAGATACATTGAGGCTATAAAGACATGTGAAGATGCAGGTATGGAAGTTATCATTATAGATTCCATAACCCATGTTTGGAAAGGGCAAGGAGGATTACTTGAATATCAAAATTCATTGGGAGGTAGATACCAAGATTGGGCTAAAGCTACACCGTTATATCAGCAATGGTTAAACGCTATCCTACAATCTAAATGTCATATTATAACCACTAACAGAAAAAAGCAAGGTTACAATATGATTACTGAGGGTAATAAAACGAAAGTTGAAAAAGCGGGGTTAGATGATGAGATAAGAGATGGCTACGAGTATGAAATGACAGTGGCTTTAGAGATTATCAATGATAAGCATTTAGCCAGGGCTTCAAAGGATAGAACACAACTCTTTGTAGATAAGCCTGAATTTATTATAACCGTAGAAACAGGTAAAACTATATTGGATTGGTGTAATCAAGGTAGTGTATCAGTTAATATTGAAAGTGGTATTGATGATAAAAAGCAAGATATTATCAGGAGGGTTGAATCATGCAAAACTGTAAATGAGTTATTGTTTCTTTATAAGCTCTACCCTAAGTATCAGCAGAGTTTATTAGATCAATTTACTAACAAGAAGAAATTGTTAGAAAGTAAAAATATTATTAACACACAAAATTTAAGTAAAAATGGAACTCCAAATAATAAATAATAACCCAAAACTTAAGAGTGAATTCATTCATTCAGATAATATACCCTTTGAACTAGGGAATAAAGGGGGTGAGCTAATATCAACGGATAAACCATTCATAACTGCAAATACAGTTAGTGTGAGTTTTGAGGAGGTAAAAAATGAACACATAATTCCGGTTTACATTAAGGATAATGAGCCTCTCATTTCACATGCTGATTTTATTGAAGCCACTTTACAAATTGTATTTGAAGCATATGGAAATGAATCAGTATTACAACCAAATATCCGGGTATCACATCCCATAAAAGGTAGAATACCAAGTGCAAAGAACAAGCCTGCAAAAGACTTATTAGACAATGAGAAAACTCTTTATTATGAAAGGATGATGTTTTGCATTGAAATACCATCAATCAATGATGAGATTGGTGGTAATAACTTGTCACTTACTGTTGGTGGAGTAAAAGCCTTTAATTTGGATAACCTTTATAACAAGAAAGGAAGTGATGAACACTTCAAAGTTTTTATCGGATTCAAGAACCAGGTGTGCACCAACTTGTGTATTTGGAGCGATGGCTATGCAAATGAAATAAGAGTTAGATCAAAGGGCCAATTAAAGGCGTGTATTCGCAACCTAATTGAAAATTACAATGCGCCATATCAAATGATAGGCTTAAGAAAACTAAGCGAGTATAGTTTGTCTGAAATGCAGTTTGCGCAGTTAATCGGAAGGTGTAGATTATATCAAAACCTTCCTAAGAATCTTCAAAAAGAGATAACACCGTTATTATTTGGTGATAACCAGATTAACGCAATTTGCAAGGACTATTACAGAGATGATAGCTTCTGTAGAGATGATAATGGAAATATTAATTTATGGAAGTTGTACAATCTATTTACCGGCACAAACAAGAGTACTTACATAGATAGTTTCCTTGATAAATCTGTCAATGCTTTTCATTTTACTGAGCAAATAAGATGGGCATTAGAGAACAAAACTGAAAGTTGGTTTCTCAATTAGTCCAGATGCTGTTCATAAGAGTTATGCTGTATTTTCTTTTAATGTTATAACTACTCTCAATGGTTTTACAGGATTTCTTTTGATATAGGTTTAGCTCTTATAATTCTCAAAAACCATTGAAAAGAAATAAACCTAAAAGGATGGAAAATATAAACCTCGTTTTTAGGTTTGGGGGTTGTAGGCCGAAAGGCTTACTTCCCTTTTTTACATAGCCAAAGAAATTAGAATCTGTGTTATATTGCATATTATTAATTTCTAAAACTCTTTTTTGGTCAAAAAATATAAGTTTTTTAAACTAAATAATTTAGTATTTTTACTAAGTAATACTTTAAAATTTAATAAGTGGACTTACCTGTAAAAAATATTGTGAGTGAAATTGACTTAAAAGCTAGCGATTCACTTTTGCCATTATTTGAAAGTGTTGTAAATGCAATTCTAAGTTTAAAACTTACAAAAGATTTAAAAAGTACAGACAAAAAAATTCAGGTACAAATTATTAGAGGAGATTTCCCTAAAAATATCCTTCTAATTCAAAATAAAACTATTCAATCATTTAAGGTTATTGATAATGGAGAAGGCTTTACTGATCATAATCTTTCGTCTTTTAAAACTGCCTATAGTAGGAAAAATAAAGAATTAGGATGCAAAGGAATTGGAAGGTTTACAATTTTAGCAGGTTATCAAAAAATATTTATTACAAGCAGTTTCAAAGAAAACAAGAAATGGAAATATAGAGAGATTCAGTTTGACACTACTAACGAAGTGAAAGTAATTAAAGATGAAATTAGGGACAGTGGTGAAAGAAAAACAAATGTAGAACTAATAGATGTTCGGGAAGTTATCAAGGAATATACTTCGTTATCTGCCGAGGAAATCGCAGAATCAATTATGGAACATTGTTTAGTGTACTATTTATGTGGTGATTTACCTATTGTTGAAATCTTCGATAAAGAGAATGATAAAATTGTGGTAATAAATGATATGTATAAATCCTTATCGAAAGAAAGAGAAAAAGATTTCTTTATTGGCAATGAAAAATTTAAGTACTACGTAACAAAATCCTTTAAAACCAATAATAGAAAGAACCACTATATCCATTATTGTGCTAATTCTCGTGTAGTAGGAACTGGTAAGAGTATTGCTCGAGTAAATAGTTTATTTGCCTATCCAATTATACAGAATGGACATAGCTATTTTTTAGATATTTACGTAGTATCTGATTATTTAAACAAAAAGGTTTTTTCTTCAAGAAATGGATTTTATATTCCACAAGATAATGAGAACACTCTCTTTAGTAATAATGGTGAACTTTCTTTTGAAAATATTGAAATTGCTTTAGCAAAACAACTTGAAGCAGAGTATGATTCATTTGTAAAAGAAACTCAGAATAGGAATATCAAAGAAGTAAAAGAATACATTCAAAGTAAGGCTCCAAGATATAACAGGTATCTCCAAAAACCTGAGATTTTAGATTCAATTCCTCCTAATCTAAGTGATGATAAAAAGGAGGAACATTTGTATAGAATTTCTTTTAATGAAAAAAAAATTATTGATTCTAAAATTCAAAAATTTATTGAAGAAAAAGATATTAGTGAAGACACAATAAGAAAAGTAAAGCAAGAATTAATTGATAAAACAATTTATGATTCAGATTGTCTTTCTGATTATATGTTTAGAAGAAAAGCAATAATTGATATTTTCAATAAGTTTTTAGAAGCTGATAAGGAAGGTAAGTATAAATTGGAAGAGGATATTCATAACCTCATATTTCCAATGGGTTTGTCTCTTGATAAAATTGATTATGAATCCCATAATTTATGGCTTCTTGATGAAAGATTTGCTACTTATAATTTTATAGATTCTGATAGACCAATTACGAGCATTTCACAGAAAAAAAGTAATAAAGAACCTGATTTATTAATGGTAAATCATGCCCCAATCATTAATAATGCTGAAATGTTTGATAATCCAATTAGTTTTTCTTCTGAGCCTTCTGGAGATGTCTCATCTATGGTAATTTTTGAATTTAAAAGACCTGGGCAAACTGCACATCAAAAGGGTAAAACAAATATGAGATGGGAATTTTCTGAACTTGTAGAGAAATATTTTGATGATTTTATATATGCTGATGATAAGAAAAATTATAAAGGCAGACAGGTAATTTTGCAAAAAGATACTCCTAAATTTGGTTATGTTGTAGTTGATGTTATACCTCCCAAATTAAAAGAATACAACTTTACCAAAGGTTTTAAACCTACACCTTTTGGAACTCTTTATAAGATTAATTCTGATTTAAATATGCACCTTGAAGTTATAACTTTTGAGCAATTGATAAAAGCCGTAGAGAAAAGGCATACACCATTTTTTGATAAATTATTTAATAATTAGAAGTTCAAACTAAATAATAGTAGACTTATTATCCTGACATGGAAACAATCTTACTTCACATCATTACCCCTGATGAGTTGTACAAGCAAATCAGAGCAATTATCAAAGAAGAGTTACAGCAAGACCAATTATTAACAAAAGAAGGTGCATTAAAAATGGCTGGAATAAGCAATGCAACTTTTATGAAAGCGAAAAATATGAATGTCATTATCCTTCACCCACTCACCTCTTTCAATACTTAGTTTCTGAAATTCTTTACTAGCTTTATCAGGGCTTCTATGGAAAATTGATTTTCCGTAGGCTATCATTATTGCCTATCAACTTGCTAATAAGTTTTTGATTTCCTTTAATTCCATTGAGATTTGTTTTTGCATATACTACTATGAATAATTAGCTGAATTTTATAGCTCCAAATTAAGTCAGTGTCTAAGTGAGACAATACCAAAATTATTAATTACTACTATAAATAACAATGTTTTTAGTATTTTCATGTCCATTAAAAAAAAATCATTGCCTAACCAAAACCCAGAACAACTTTCAAGAGATAATATTGACAGGCAACTTATTGCTTGTGGGTGGGTTATTCAAAGCAAATCACAAATCAATTTAAATGCTTCTCTAGGTGTTGCTGTTAGAGAATATCAAACTGATGTTGGTCCTGCTGACTATGTTTTATTTGTAGATAAAAAACCTGTTGGCATAATAGAAGCCAAAAGAGAAGAAGAAGGACATCGTTTAACTGTTCATGAAAGCCAGACTGAGGAATATGCAGCAAGCAAATTAAAATATCTAAACAATGACCCTCTAATTTTTCTTTATGAAAGTACAGGAGAGATAACTCATTTTACTGATTATAGAGACCCAAAGCCAAGAGCAAGAGAAACTTTTACATTTCATAAGCCAGAGACGTTTAGAGATTGGTTAAAGCAGGATAAATCTTTAAGGAAAAGATTATTGGATATTCCTTTTCTGCCAGTAGAAGGTTTACGTGACTGCCAAATTATTGCTATCAATAATCTTGATAATTCTCTTAAACAAAACAAACCAAGAGCACTAATACAAATGGCTACTGGTTCAGGGAAAACATTTACAGCAATTACATCTATCTATAGATTACTAAAATTTGCAAAGGCTAAAAGAATTTTGTTTTTAGTAGATACAAAAAATTTAGGTGAACAGGCAGAACAGGAGTTTATGGCTTATCTGCCCAATGATGATAATAGAAAGTTTACTGAATTATATAACGTACAAAGATTAAAAAGTAGTTATGTAGCTACTGATAGTCAAGTGTGCATTAGTACTATTCAAAGATTATATTCTATTCTAAAAGAAGAAGAATTAGATGAATCAGCAGAGGAAACAAACCCCGGAGAAATTAAATGGGAAAAGAGAAAACCAGTTCCTGTAGGTTACAATCCAAGATTACCCATCGAGTTTTTTGATTTTGTAATTATTGATGAATGCCATAGAAGTATTTATAATTTATGGCAACAGGTATTAGATTATTTTGATAGTTTTTTGATTGGCCTAACGGCAACACCAGATAATAGAACCTTTAGTTTTTTCAGGCAGAATATAATTAGTGAATACACACATGAGCAGGCTGTTACTGATGGTGTGAATGTTGGTTACAATGTTTTTGAAATTGAAACATCCATCACAAAAAAAGGTGCTGTATTATGGAAAGGGGAATACGTTGACCATCGTGAAAAATTGAGCAGAAAAAAAAGATGGGAACAGTTAGATGAAGATATAACATATAGTGCCAAAAGATTGGATGATGATATTGTAAATCCAAATCAAATAAGGTTAATCATCAAAACTTTTAAAGAGCATTTACCAGAAATGTTTCCTGATAGGTTTAATGAGAAGGGAGAATTTGAAGTACCTAAGACATTAATATTTGCCAAGACAGATAGCCATGCTGATGATATTATACAAATAGCTAGAGAAGAGTTTGGTGAAGAAAATAGGTTTTGCAAAAAGATTACTTACAAAGAAGAAGACCCAAAATCTATTTTAGCACAATTCAGAAATAATTATAATCCAAGAATTGCTGTAACAGTTGATATGATTGCTACTGGCACTGATGTAAAACCATTGGAGTGTTTACTTTTTATGAGAGATGTAAAAAGCAGAAACTACTTTGAGCAAATGAAAGGTAGAGGTACAAGAACAATTCTATTGGATGATTTAAGAAAGGTTACTCCTTCTGCACATTTTACCAAAGACCATTTTGTAATAGTTGATGCAGTAGGTGTTACAAAGAGTTTAAAGACTGATAGCAGACCTTTGGAGAAAAAGCCAGGTGTTCCTTTAAAGGATTTATTAGGTGCAATTGTAGTAGGTGCAAGAGATGAAGAATTGTTTACTTCTTTAGCAAGCAGATTAACAAGGTTAGAAAAACAAATTACTGATAAAGAAAAGAATCAGTTTTTAGAAAGGAGTGGGGGTAAGCCATTGAACCATGTTGTAAGAGATTTATTGAATGCTTTTAATCCTGACACTCTGGAAGAATTGCAAAATAAAGTACAAAGAGAAAACCCTGATGCATCTCCTGCAGAAGTTGATTCAAAATATAAAGCATCAGTAAATATCTTACAGGACAAAGCAGCTTCCGTTTTTACAGGTGAGGTGAATGAATTCATTGAAAATGTTCGTAAGGCACATTCACAGATCATTGATAACATAAATCCTGATGAATTGATAAATGCAGCATGGGATAAAGACAGTGCTAATAAAGCAACAGAAGTAATAAAAGATTTTATAGCATGGATTGAAGAACACAAAAATGAAATCATTGCTTTGCAGATATTTTATAATCAGCCATATAGAAGAAGGGAGCTTACTTACAGCATGATTAAGGAGATATTGGAGAAGATTAAATTAGATAGACCTTTACTTGCTCCTTTACATGTATGGAGAGCTTATGAGCAATTGGAAAAAGTAACAGGACAGCCAAAGAATGAATTGATAGCATTGGTTTCTTTGATTAGAAATATTTCTGGAATTGATAAAAGCTTATATCCTTATGATAAAACAGTAGATAAGAATTTTCAGGATTGGGTATTTAAGAAACAGGCTGGTACAGTAAAGTTTAATGAAGAACAAATGCAGTGGTTAAGAATGATAAAAGATTATGTTGCCAATAGTTTTCATATTGAGAAAGATGATTTTGAATTGAACCCTTTTAATGCAAATGGTGGTTTAGGAAAGATGTGGCAATTGTTTGGAGAGAAGACAGATGAAATTATTAATGAATTAAATGAAGTACTTGTTGCATAAAATATATGGAGACCAAATTTGAAAATGAAGAAATAGAAAGGATAAAGGCAGAGCTATCTGCAACTGTTCAATCAAAAAGGCAAAGTATTTTTATGCTTTTTGTCGGAGCAGTTTTAGGTAGTATACCTTGGGTTGGAGGGTTTTTAAATGCTGGTGTATCTTTTAAGTCTGGTCAGAATCAAACTAAGACTAATCAACTCTATGAACAATGGTTTTCAGAACATGAAAAGAAAATTAAAGACTTATTTCTAACTATCTCAGATATTCTAAAAAGACTTGATGAATTTCCTGATGAAATTAATGCCAGATTAGAAAGTGAAGAATATTTAAATATCGTAAGAAAATCTTTTAGAATTTGGGATAATTCTGACACTCAGGAAAAAAAGGATATTATTAAAAGACTTATTTCAAATGCCGGTGCTTATACATTAATAGATGATGATTTAATAAGGTTGTTTTTAAATTGGATTAACTACTATCATGAAGTTCATTTTGCAGTTATAAAAGCTATCTACCAAGATGAAGGAATTACGAGATATAAAATGTGGAAGCAACTTAATGGACGAGAAGTAAGAGAAGATTCTATGGAAGCTGATGTATTTAAATTGTTAATTAGGGATTTAAGTACAGGTGGTGTTATAAGACAACATAGAGCAAAAGATTATGACGGTAACTATATTAAAAAAACTCCGGCAAAGAAAAACCCTTATGCATCAAATACTATGAAGTCAGCATTTGATGATAGTGAGAGGTATGAACTAACTGAATTAGGAAAACAATTTGTGCATTATACAATGACTGATTTAGTCCCAAGAGTTGGAGGCTCTGAAGATGCAAATATATAAATTAGGCGAGGTTTTTAAAACCACAAGTGGAGGTACACCTTCCAGAAGAAATCCTAATTACTATAATGGTAATATTCCTTGGATTAAGTCAGGTGAATTAGAATCAAATGTTATACTTACATCCGAAGAAAAAATTACTGAAGAAGCTATAAAAAATTCCAGTGCAAAAATATTTCCAAAAGGGACATTATTAATTGCATTATATGGAGCTACTATAGGAAAGCTTGCAACACTTGGGATAGATGCTGCAACTAATCAAGCTGTATGCGGAATATTTGAGAATGGAGAACATAGCATAAAATATTTATACTGGTATCTTTTTCATAAAAGAAGGAAATTAATTGAAGCCGGAATAGGAGGTGCTCAACCAAATATTAGTCAAACTATTTTAAAAAACCTTGAAGTACCCCTCCCTTCAAAAAAAAATCAACAAAATATTGTTTCCAAAATAGAAGAACTCTTTAGTGAATTAGATAAAGGAGTTGAAGAATTAAAAAAGACACAGCAGCAATTAAAAATTTATAGGCAAGCAGTTTTAAAATGGGCTTTTGAAGGAAAGCTCACAAATAAAAATGTAAAGGAAGGTGAATTACCAATAGGGTGGATGTGGAAAAAAATATCTGAAATTTGCAATGTAGTACGTGGAGGTTCACCAAGACCAGCAGGTGATTTAAGATACTATGATGGTAATATACCTTTTCTGAAAGTGGCAGACCTTACAAAAGATGATGGTATTTATTTAAGTAGATTCAAGTATACTATTAAAGAAGCTGGATTACATAAAACCAGAAAAATTGACCCTAATACATTGCTGTTATCTAACAGTGGTGCAACGTTAGGTGTTCCTAAAATTTGCATAATTAATGCTACTATGAATGATGGAATTGCTGCATTTTTAAATTCAGATAAAAGAAGTAATCTGTATATATATTATTTCTGGTTAAGCAAAACAAGAGAATTAAGGAATATTAATATGGGTGCTGCACAACCAAATCTTAATACTGATATAATAAAGAATTATAAACTTCCATTTTGCTCTTTTGAAGAACAACAAGAAGTTGTTAAAGAAATTGAGAATAGATTAAGTGTTTGTGATAAAATAGTAGAAACAATAATTAACAGCTTGCAACAATCAGAAGCTTTAAGGCAAAGCATTTTAAAAAAAGCATTTGAAGGAAAATTAGTTTAATAATTAAATACTAAAGCATGAAGATTAATCAGATTATAGATAAGATTGATGGCTATCAATTATTTGTTCCTGCATTTCAAAGGGAGTTTGTTTGGAAAAGAAATGATGCTAAAAAGTTGATTAATTCTATGCTAAATGATTACCCTACGGGTACAATGCTAACATGGGAAACTAATAAGCCACCTGAGTTAAAAGGAAGCTATACATATAATATTAATCAAGGAACTGTTAAGCTGATACTTGATGGACAACAAAGGATTACATCATTGTATTTGTTAATAAAGGGAGATATTCCTCCCTTTTATACAGAACATGAAATAGTAAATGATGTAAGAGGATTATATGTTAATATCCTAAGCCTGGAACTTGAATATTTCAAAAAATTATCAATGCAGGGAAATCCATATTGGATAGATATTACCAAAGTATTTAAAAATGAAATCAATGCCTTACAAATTATAAAGTCTATCAAAGAACAAAAAGAAATTGATGATGAAGAACAGTATAAAATTTTGGAAAATATTGCAAAGATTGACCAAATTAAAAACAAGGAATTTTTAGAGCAAACAATACCTGTAAAAGCAAGTATAAGGGAAGCAATAGACATATTTTATATAGTAAATGCAAGTGGCGTTAATCTTACTGATGCGGAGTTAGCACTTGCTCAAATTTCAGGGTATTGGCCAGATGCAAGAGAAAGAATTAAATCAAAACTATTTGAACTTGAAAAAGAAGGATGGGCATTCAATCTTGATTTCTTTATGTATATACTATTAGGATGTTTGCATCGTGTTGGCTCAAAAATGGAAAAATTACATAGTGAAGAAAATCTTATTCCTTTAAAAGAAGCTTGGCATAAACTTGAAACTGATACATTGGATTATGTGTTTAATATTTTAAGAAGTAATGCTTATATAGACCACACTAAAGAGATAAATTCAGTTTATGCATTAGTTCCTATTATTGTTTATGCTTTTAAAAAAGGAGCTTCAAGATTATCAGATATTGAAATAAAAAAAGCAATTAAATGGTTTTATTATTCTCAAATCAGATTCAGATATATAAGTCAATTACCTCAAAAATTAGATAAAGATTTAAATATTGTTACTAATGAAACACAACCCTTTGATAAGCTATTAAATGTTATAGAAGCAGAAAGAAGATTGGAAGTTTCTCCCGATGAATTTATAGGGGTCGGAGTACAGCATCCTTTATGGTCAATGATGAAGTGGTATTTTAAAAGTAAAGATGCTAAATGTCTTACAACAGGTGTAAGCTTAAGAAAAAATATGGGTAAAAAATATTCTCTTGAATGGGACCACATTTTTCCATTTTCAATATTGAAAAAAAATGGATATGGCTTGGAAAACAGACACAAATACTCTCTTGCACAGGAAATAACTAATAGAGCTATACTTACACAAGTTGCAAACAGAACTAAATCAAATAGAGAAGCAAAGGATTATTTAGCTGAAGTACAACATCACTTCCCAGATGCTCTTGGTAGACAATCTATCCCTACAGATACTAGATTATGGGAACTGGAAAATTATGAACAGTTTTTGCAAGCCAGAAGAGATCTATTGGCAATACAGATGAATGAATTTCTTAATAAAATTACTACTACTTCTATTGAGCAGACTGTAATGAATGTTGAAGAGTTGATAAACCTTGGAGAAAATTCAAGTTTAGAATTTAAGACTACTCTTAGGTGGGATATAAAAACTAATCAATTAAATAAAAAGTTGGAAGATGTAATCATGAAAACTATTGCAGCATTCAGTAATGGTGAAGGAGGCACATTGTTAATGGGGGTAACAGATGAAGGAGAAATTGAAGGCTTACATCATGATTATGCTACTTTAGGGAACGGAGATAAAGATATTTTTGAAATTCATTTAAGAAATATTTTGAACAAGGAGTTTGGTGTAGAGTTCGTAACAAGTAATCTAAAAATAACATTCCCTGAAGTAGATGAAAAAGATATTTGCATGATAGAAATAAAAAGTGGATTGAAGCCTTTATATACTTCTGTAATAGATAACCATGGCAATAAGCTACAGAAATTTTATTTAAGAAGTGGGAATTCATCACAAGAGTTGGGGCTTACAGAAATTTCTGATTACATCTCAAAAAGGTTTAAAGTTTAAAATACAAACAATGATAAAAAGAGAAGCAATTGAGTTTGTAGCTAATAAAACTAAAATTCATTTAGTTAGTAGTAATACCATTTTTGCCAATGTAGGAAAACACAAAGATTCATGGTGGTTGGAGCCAGCTAATGAGAAATTAAAGACTGGGTTTTACTTTATACTTAATGATGAAATTAGTACCAGATTACTACTGTTTAAGATTCAGCCAAACTCACTAAAGGAATCCAACTTCAGACAAAGAGATGATAAGGGTGTATCTCAAATTATAATTCCTATTTCTAATTCAAAATATGTTGACAGAAAGGGGTTTGATTTTACCAAGTTTTTAATAAATGAAATTAAGTACTAATGTCAACCAATCAAATAGTAGCTAAAGTATGGTCATTCTGTAACACTCTCAGAGATGATGGAGTTAGTTATGGAGATTACTTAGAGCAATTAACTTACCTGTTATTTTTAAAGATGGCTGATGAATTAAGTAAGCCACCTCATAATAGAAAGCTACCTGTTCCTAAAGAATATAATTGGGAAAGTTTGACTAATAAAAAAGGGGCAGAGCTGGAAGTGCAGTATAGTATTTTACTTCGGGAGCTTTCACATCAGAAAGGAATATTAGGACAAATATTTACCAAGAGCCAAAATAAAATACAAGACCCTGCCAAGCTTTCAAGGTTAATAGATTTAATTGATAAGGAGCAATGGACTGTTTTAGGGGCTGATGTAAAAGGTGAAATTTATGAAGGGCTTTTAGAGAAGAATGCTGAAGACACAAAAAGTGGAGCAGGACAATATTTCACGCCAAGGGCTTTAATAAAAGCAATGGTAGAATGCATCAGACCTGAACCAATGAAAACAATTGCAGACCCTGCGTGTGGTACTGGTGGTTTCTTTTTAGCAGCTTATGATTTTATTGCAGCTAATCACAATTTGGATAAAGAACAAAAGCAGTTTCTTAAATTCAAAACATTTTTTGGTAATGAAATTGTAGCTGGTACAAGAAGATTGGCATTAATGAATTTGTTCCTTCATAATATTGGAGATATTGATAGTGATAATTTTATTTCTCCGGCAGATTCATTAATTGCAGATGCAGGCATAAGATATGATTATGTTTTAGCCAATCCTCCATTTGGGAAAAAAAGCAGTCAGACATTTACCAATGAAGAAGGAGAACAGGAAAGAGAAGACCTCACCTATAACAGACAGGATTTTTGGGCAACCAGTAGTAATAAGCAATTAAATTTTGTGCAGCATATTAGAACAATGCTTAAGACAACAGGACTTGCTGCTGTTGTTGTTCCTGATAATGTATTGTTTGAAGGTGGTGCAGGAGAAACAGTTAGAAAGAAGCTTTTAGAAACAGTTGACTTGCATACAATACTACGTTTACCTACAGGAATATTTTATGCAAATGGTGTAAAAGCAAACGTGATTTTCTTTGATGCAAAACCTGCTGCAAAAGAACCTTGGACAAAAGAGATTTGGTACTATGATTACAGAACTAACATACATCATACATTGAAGAAAAATCCTATGAAGGTTGAGGATTTAAAAGAATTTATTGATTGTTATAACCCTAAGAACAGACATAAAAGAAAGGAGTTATTTAATGCAGAATCTAACCCTGAAGGAAGATGGAGAAAATTTACTTATGATGAAATTATAGCCAGAGATAAAACAAGTTTAGACATCAATTGGTTAAAAGATAAATCCCTTGCAGACCTTGATAATTTACCTGACCCTGATGTATTGGCTTTAGATATTGTAGAAAATTTGGAAGCAGGACTTGAAAATTTTAAAACTATTATAAGGGAATTAAATAAGTAAATATTTAAAGAACCAATAAGTTTTAAAATTTTTTTTTACCAAAAATTCGTGTGCGCAAATCACCTAAGATCATAGGCTACCCTAGTTTAGAAAAGCAAAATCCCCCCGGCTTATATCTCTATATGCACTTTTTTACAGACCAATATTTAATGATTACAATTTAAACTATACAAATAATACCATAGCATTGCTGTATTCTCCAATAAAGTTTCATGAATAATCAGCACTTTGGCACTTTGTACTTTTTCCTGCAAGAATTATTTTCTGCTGATTTTGGAAAATAATTAGCAATTTGGCACTTTCCTTCTTCTGTAACCCTCCCTCCCTCCCTGCCTCTCCTCCTTCCCTCTCTACTACTTCCCCTATCCACCCCCACTAAGCCTTGGCAATATTCCTTTGCTAATTTTTAAACCTAAAAACAAAATGTTATGCTTAAAATCATGGATTACAAACTTCGTGAAAGTTTGGAAGGAAGGACCTTCTATGCGTTAACCCTACAGGGTGGAGTTGAAATTGTAAGATCATCTAACGGTGGTATGTATGTAACAGCAAGAAAGTGTAGTTTACCTACTACATTTGACGAGGCAACTTGTGTATCTCTATTAGGACAAGAACTGCCAGGTAGAGTAGAAAGGGTAGAATGTGAGCCCTATGAATACACAATACCACAGACAGGGGAAGATGTGATACTTACTCACAGATATGAGTATGTAAATGAAGAGCAACCTGTACAGCAGGAGTTCATCAAGATGTTCAACAATTCTATTGAAGAAGTTAAGGCTGAAAGGGCTTAATTTGGAGTGAGGATCAAAGCTGTTTTAATTATTGAGATAAACATAAAAATAATGCAATAGTTAGAGCAGCTTTTATTTATTGAATTACTAAAAAGTGCAAAATTTACCCCCACTCTTATAGGGACACCGGTAAATTTTGCATTTTTTTCAAGATTGGAAGTAGACTACATGTGGGCTAGGGGTATAAAGGGTATTTAAATACCGTATTTATTATATGCCCTTTAATTCCCTAGTTCACATGTTTACTGAGAAGCAACTTTCTGGAATAACAAAATAATCTGAAGTTATTACAGGTTAATCTGTAAAGAGTTTATTTTTAATGCTAGGATAGAAGAATAATATAGAAGTCTACTAAATCAGTAGACTACTCAAACCCATCTTTTTCATGATGAAAAAAAAAGTCAAAAATACAAAGGGGCTAAGCATAATAGCGTTTATTTGAACTACTTCTTTTAATCTATTTGCACCAATTCAGATAGAGGTATATTTAGAGCAACAGAAACTCTATATAATGTAAAAATCCTGGGGTTTGTTTTACCCGACTCCAATCTGGAAACATTTGATTTATCATATTCTTTGACCGTCCTAGGTCTATCCATACTCATGGCAATTCCTAGATTATCTTGTGTAATTCCCTTTTCTTCTCTAACTTGTCTTATTCTTTCCCCTATTTTTTTCAAAAACTGTACCTCTGTCATTGGTTATCATTTTAGCCAACCAATGTCACAGGAATCATTATATTTGAGGTTATCGAATAAGCCAACACTTTAATTTTTAAAATTTATTGCTATGTTTAAAATTGCGCAATTGACAAGATTGTCGGTATTAGTAATCATTATACTACTTAATACGTCAAATAGCTTTGGTCAGACTAAATATGATCAAGGTTTTGAGGACGGTTATAAAAAAGGTTATTGTAGCGGCGATCTTGGCTGCGTAACTGTATCTATCCCTCCAGTTCCCCCATCTATGGGTGAAAGTATTGATAGTTACCAAGACGGGTTTGGTGAGGGTTTCAAAATGGGACTTGATGCTCAAAAAAAAAGTAAAGATGCTAAAACTAAACAAGGTTATAAAACTACCATAGATAGCCAACCAATTGATTACATGCATAAGCCAACGGAATTAGAAACAAAAATTGCAAGTAAAGGGGAACAAAACTTTGAAACTGGTATGAAAAGAGCTCATGAGCTATACAATGAAGGAAAGTATTCTGATTGTATTGGTTTATGTCATTTAATAAACAATTTAACACATTTGGTTTCGTCAAAATATTACTCGCTTCTAGCATTATCTTATAGCAGGTTGGGAGATAAAAGAAATTCTAATCGCTACTACAAAAAATCTATCCGTTTGCAGGAGAAAGGCCATTAAGCAAAATTCAAAATCATTAATTAGAAATATAGCAATGAAAAAATATCTGGTTATAGTATTTTGCTCGTTATTTAGCGTTCAGCTTACATTTTGTCAAACTTCACAGGATTTAAAGGATTTCATTTCGGAAAAAATTACTGCCAATAGGCCGTTAGCAAATTATGATAACGGGGTGTTCTTTCAGAATATAATAAAAAAAGATGCTGAAGTTATAGCAGGGCAGACTATTTCAGATGTTGAATTTCAAAATGAGTTCATTTATGCACATGATATTTTTTCCGATGACAGAAAAATTTGGCATATAAACGTCTCTCAAATTATTGACATTAGAGGAATTACAAAAGTATCAACCACGTTTTCATCGGGTGACTTGAAGTATTATACTATTACAGTTTACTTATCAGGCAGGTTTTTGGCAAAGATGTACACTTCTAGCCGTTTAGGTCAACCAGAATGGAAGAACATTGAAAAGATGGAAATTTTGATTAGCGATAATAAAGAAGCTGCTCTTCAAATTAAAAAAGGCATTATACATTTATGTGAAATTAATGGCATAAAAGTAACCGATGGCGATTTATTTTAACGAAAATCATTAGCATGGGTTCCCCCACAATAGCATTTTGCTTCATACTCTTATGTTACCTTTCATCAGGAATTTCCTTTAAGCTAAAAGATATAACAGATGCCAACTTAGGATATGTTATGGCTTATGATAGTAAATTAATAAAGCTTTTGCAAATAGGCACTACATTAATTTTTCCATTAATAATTTTATTAAAATATTACGGCTGGTGGCAAGCAATCTTATTCCACATAATTAGTATCATGATTGTTAATTTTATTTCAGGTATAATTGCACCTTTCTTTATAAAATTGAGATATGCCAATCTTATCATAATACTAGGAATGATAATAGGTTGCAAAGGCGCAATTGTATTAAAAAATAGAAGCTATGAAGATGAATATTATTGTGCTAAAGTCCATTATTATAACCCAAATACAGAAAATGAAGGTGATTCCCATTTAACTGTTCAAATAGAAAATAACAAGGTGGTAAAATTAGTATTTCCTAAAGGAGGGTGGTTAGATGAAAATCATTTTGATGCACCCGAATTGAACAGGTTAGGAGAAGCAACAGTAATTGATGATAGGAAATATAAATATTCTGTTAGTGATCTAGAAGATGGAGAATGTGAATATTCAACAAATGATTTTAATACAGATGGAGAACCTGGGGATGATAATAATAACGGAATTAACGATGATAAAGATGAGGATAATTGAATGGAATTTGACTTTATACCATATGATTTTAAGTGTAACCTATCTAAATTCAGAAGAGAGTTACTGCTTATTGGTGTTACCTATTATGAAAGGTTGTTGGTGTTTGAACATCTAAATAAGCCAATAGATCAAGTACTTTATTTTCCTGTAACCAGTATTGAGTTAGGATTTAATAAAGAAGAAATGGTATCAGTATGGATATTATTAGAAAAGTGCCTTGTTGATGATTTATTAGATACTTTTGAAAGTCATCAGAATAAAAAAGCTACTGAAGTTATACAAGGCGAATTTGATAAGATTGAAAATAAGCTGCTATATAGATGGGAAGATGACACTCATTTACTTGGCATAGGATTAAGAGAATCAATTAACCAATTATTTATCTATTTTACTCTTAAAGAATTTTCTCTTTATTAGTGTTTAATCTTGAATCTTGAATGTGTATTAAATAATTTTTTTAACAATCACTTTTTGCAAACAATTTGCAAACAAATCGTATAGTTGTGTAGAAAATGTATTTTATAATCTATTGATCATTAGTAACTAGGGTGGTGGAACTGGTAGACACGCAGGACTTAAAATCCTGTCTTCAGCAATGGAGGTGTGGGTTCAACTCCCATCCCGGGTACCAAAAAAAGTCCTGAA
>Ga0208357_1000396_pt1 | contig 35474 bp, 39 predicted proteins | sample NGESurdeep092012_6_FD_184487 | JGI IMG/M metagenome (GOLD analysis project Ga0208357, IMG submission 184487) | Arctic peat soil microbial communities from Barrow, Alaska - NGEE Surface sample F52-2 deep-092012 (SPAdes) | ecosystem: Environmental > Terrestrial > Soil > Wetlands > Peat ...
TAGCGGCGGCGGAAGCGGGCGAAGAGGTGGCGCTGGGTTTTGCCGTTGCCGTGCAGGTCTTTGTACTTCTGGAGCTGCTGCTTGAGTTTGGCCTCGACGATGTCGACGGCGGCGTACATGTTGAGGGCGCTTTCTTTGATGATAATCGTCTGGTGCGGCAGGTAGAGCGTGACTTCGCAGCGGCAGGTGTCGGCGGCCTTGGCTTTGGTCTCTTTGAGGTGGACTTCGGCATGGGCGCTGGCCCGGCTGTGGCGGGAAATGTAGCGGTCGAGGCCGCCGATCTTCCTGGTCACGTAGGCCCGGAGTTTGTCGTCAACCAGGGTGTGGACGCCTTGGATTTCGAATTTTTGGATCATCTTCCCTCCTTGCTTTACGTTTTGTAATGAACGTACTAAAAGGCGGCTTTGCGCTGCAGCTGCCTGATATCAATTGTGTGGTGGTCGACAATGGCAGCGACAGTTTCTAACCTGTCTTCAAGCCGGTCGAACCGTTTGTCGACTTCGTCGAAACGCTGCGAAATCAGCTTTAGGGCATCACCAACGACCTCACCGACTACATCGCCGACGACATTGCCAACCATTGTCTCTACGCGCGAGTAGATGGCGTCGAGACTTCGGTCAAGGTCCTGCTGGGTAACTGGCGGGCTAGCTGTCATAGTGTCTTTACTATACGCCGGTGCAATGTGACAAAGCAAAAGTTGAGGGCCTAGACATTAAAAAATTTAATAATCAACGGCTTGAGCCGCCCGCTGCCAGTGTTATTAGCCTGCTGCACCAGCCATGAACGGCTTGAGGACTTCGGGAATGTTAAGGCCGCCGTCGGCGGTCTGGTAGTTTTCCATGATGGCGATCAGCGTCCGGCCGAGGGCGAAAGCCGTGGCGTCGTTAGTGTGGACCAGGTCGATGGCGCCGCTGCCGCGCTTAACGCGGATCTTGAGGTCGCGGGCCTGGTAGTCGGTCATGTAATCGGCGGTGTGGGTTTCGCGGTACTGGCCCTGCCCCGGCAGCCAGCAGTCGAGGTCGATGCCGCGGGCGTTGGGCTTGCCGATGTCGGCCGTGCATTTTTGCAGAATCTGGTAAGGCAGGCCGAGCTGCCCCACGAGGTATTCCTGGATGGCGACCAGCAGCAGGTGCTCTTGGAGACCGGTTTCGGGCGTGCTAAAAACTTCCATTTCGAGCTTGTCGAACTGGTGCATGCGGAAAATGCCGTCGGTGTCCTTGCCGTAAGTGCCGGCTTCGCGCCGGAACGACGTGCCGTAGCCGATGTAACGGATCGGCAGCTCCGCTTCGGGCAGGATTTCGTTCCAGTACATCGTGCACAAAGTGTGTTCGGCGCTGGCATTGAGCCAGAGGTCGTCCTGCTCCAGTTTGTAAGTCACTTCTTCGGCGTTGAGGCGGTCGCTGGCGATGTAGGGTTCGGTGCGCAGCACCAGCGGCGGCAGGATTGGCGTGAACGGTTTGGCTGATAAGTTTAAATTGTTGTCTTGGATGATCTGTTTGATAATCTGTTCGTCGCCGAGGGTCCGCATGACGTACTGGATGATGGCGAACTGCAGGCGCACCAGGTCGCCCTTGAGGTAGGCGAAACGGCTGCCGGCGATCTTGGCGGCCCGTTCCTTGTCGATCCAGCCATGGGGCTCGGCCAGCTGGTGGTGCGGCTTGGGTTCGAAATCGAACTGCGGCTTGTCGCCGACCTGTTTGGCGACGACGTTGTCTTGCTCGGTGGCGCCGACCGGGACGTCGTCGAGGGGCAGGTTCGGAACTTTCTTGAGCAGCGCCTGGAACTCCTTGTCGATGGCGGCCAGCTGGTGCTCGAGGTTGGCCAGCTTATCCTTGAGTTCGCGGCCAGCGGCGACCTGCTGTTCGCTCGGTTTCTGGCCTTTGGCCTGGCCGCCCAGTTCGTTGCGTTGGCGGCGCAAGTCTTCGGTCTGCTGCAGCAGTGTCCGCCGTTCGACATCAAAACCTAGTAGTTGCCGGATGTCGACGTCATAGCCTTTCTGGCGCGATTTCTCGGCCACCAGTTCCGGGTTGTCGCGGATGAACTGAATGTCTAGCATAGGGTTATTATAGCGTAGAATCCCTGGGGGATCGGTTACTTCTTCTTTGAGGTTTTAGCTTGCAGGTTTTTGAGCGTCAGCTCGGTCCGGGCGCGGGCATAGGTGCAGAAGTCACAAGGGCCGCCCATGGCAGCGTCGCCGACCGGAGGCATGTCGCCTTCCAGGCATTGTTTCATCTTAACCAGAGACGGCTCGACCCAGGCGTCGCTGCCGGTGTACGGTATGACCTTGGTGAAAAAGTCTAGCTTGTCGCCGAAACCGTCGCGGTCGAGCCGGGCGTTGGTGTAGACGAAATAGCCCGTGTCGCTGACGGCGAAGCCGTTCTGGCGCAGCAGCCATTGATAAACTTCCAGTTGCCGTTTGTAGCTCATTTGCCAGTCGGAATCGATGCTGACCTCCTTGTTCTTGGAGGTGGCTTTGTAGTCGACGACGATCAATTCGCCGTCATCGTTGACCCAAACGTCGTCTATGGCGCCGAAAACGTGGAAGTTGGTCGGCGCGTGCAAGGCCGTGATGCCGGTGAAATTGTAGCGCCAGGTGTCGAGGTCCTTGTGGGCGTAAGGGATAGCTTTGATCTGGTTGTCGGTCATCAGGGGATGCGGTTCGCCCTTAGCGCGGTAGATGTCGAATTCTTTTTTGAATAACTCATCGATGGTCTTATTGATGTTAAACGGCGGCCCGCTGGGGCGCGAAAGCTTCAAGCGCCCGTCCAGCCAGAAACAACGCGCACACTGCGTGAACAGCTCGATCTTGGAGCGTGAAACTTTATAAATCCCAGCCTGCCCCGGCTCGTAGGCCGGCGACCTTTGTCTCGTGTATGCCATTACCGTTAGTATAGCAGCCTGCCCCGTCAGTAGGAGCGCTTCAGCAAGATCGACACGGCATTGGCGTTCGGCGAGGTTATGGTGAAGACGTCGACGGTGTCGCCGACCTGCAGGGCGGTCGGCTGCAGCGGGGCGCAGTTCTCGTCAAAAACCTGCGACGCCGGCGAGACCAGGACCAGTTGGTAAGCGCCGATGAAGGGCCCGGAAGTGGCGTTCAGCGAGATCGAGGCCGAAGGCGGCGTGTCGGCCCGGGTGACGTGGCCTTCGTTCTCGAAGTAGTTAGTCTTGACACCGCAGACCGTGTAGGTGCCGTCGCTGTTCTTGACGTACGGGGTCTGGGCGGCCTGAGTCTGGGTTTGGCTAGACGTAGAGCTGCTGTTGATGCTGCTGACACCGGTGTTAACTAACTGACAGTTCTTGCCCTGGTGGTAAACCGGGTTGATTTCCAGGTCCGAATAGCCCGAATAATCGCTGCCGGCGAAGCTGCCGGTCGACAGGAAACTCTGGGCGGCGCCGACGATGCCGGAACCGCTGCTGGAAGACTTGTAAGTAATGCAGAAGTCATAAATGTCGGCGCTTTGTTTGACGTAGCTGATTGACGGCGGCACGTCCTTGATGCCGGCCGCGGCCAGCGAGGGCGGCACTTTTTCCTGGTCGTTAACATAATTATTAAGCTTGGTAGCGATGCCGTTGGCGGCCTTCTGGGTCTTGGCGTCCTGCTTATGGGCGCCGGCTTGGTCGAGCACTACCGCGAACACTATAAGCGTGAACAGGCCCAATACGGCTAAGCCGAGGCGGTATTTCGCCAGCGAGTTTCTCACGACGCTGCCGCCGCGCTTAGCGCTCATTAACCCAATAGTAAGCCAGGATGCCGCCGGCCACTACCAGAATTACCAGTATGTCCAGGAAAAATTTAACGAACGAGCCGCTGTAATTGCCGCCGATCCTTATGAAAAACCCGAACAGGAAGCCGATCAGCGTGAACAAGCATGTCGTAAAGCTTACGACCTTGATGAACTGCGTGCTGCGGCGTTTCGACGGGTCGAGGGCCAGCTGCGGATTAGCCAGTTCGGCCCGTTTGAGGCGCAGGAACAGCCACGCGAAAGCCGGCACGGTCACCAGCAAAGCCGCCGTCGGGAAAGCCAGCACGCTGAAGTCGATATTGCCGTTAATCAGGACGACCAGCGCCGCGATCAGGTTGATCGACCCGGTGAACAAAACGATTGTCAAGAACACGTACTCGACGCCGCGCGGACTGAGCACCTGGACGACCGGCTGGGGGGCGACGTCCGGCGCCCTGGGGCCGGTGTTCGGGTATTGGCCGCCAGCTTGGCCCGGCTCAGGCGAACCGAGGATAGATTTGAGCGAAAAATTATCCATTATGCCCCTTTCTTATCGTGCGCTCCACTATACACGCCGCCCAGCGGCGGCACAAGGAGTTCAAAGCTCTTCGACGGCCCCGATAATATCGTCGGGCCGGTCGGCCAGCGCCGTCGGCTTCAGGCCAGCTAGGCTGGACGGCCGGGCAAAACCCCAGGTCACGGCGATAACCGGCAGTTTAATCGATTGGGCGGCTTGGACGTCGCGCAGCTCGTCGCCTATATAAACGGCGTCCTTGGCTTCCAGGTGCTGGTCGCGCAACAGCCGGCGCAGCGCCGGCGCCTTGCCGAACAGCCCGACGCCGCCATAAATTTCCAAAAAGTAAGTCTGCAAATCGTGGTGGCGCAAAAACGCCCGCACGTTCTTGACCCGGTTGCTGCTGACAATGAACAGTTCGTGGCCTTCGGCGTGAAGTTTCATAATGACTTCCGCCATGCCGCCGAACGGCTGGAGCTGGGTGATAACGCCGCCCATCCGCCGTCGGCCCTTGAAAAACAGCCCCGGCAGCCGCCACCAGCTATGGCCCAAATGCCGCGCCATGGCGACCATCGACAGCCCGCGCAAGTCTTGCTTGCTGATACTGCCCGCGGCTTTCGGTCCGGCCTCATCCATCAGAAAACCGGCCACGTAGTCGAAACTGTCGGCAATTGTCCCGTCGAAGTCAAAAATAATCGCGGCCATCGTTTACAGTGTACAATAAGCTAATGACTAACGTTGCGACATTGGGCGGCGGCTGCTACTGGTGCCTGGAGGCTTTTTACCAACGGATTAAGGGCGTCGAGACGGTGGTGTCCGGCTACAGCGGCGGCCATGTCGACAACCCGACGACCGACCGGGTTTACATGGGCGATACCGGCCACGCCGAAGTTGTTCAGCTGACCTTTGACCCCAAGGTAATTAGTTACCGCGAGTTGCTCGAAATATTTTTCGTCATGCACGACCCAACGACTTTGAACCGCCAGGACCATGACGTCGGCGACGAATACCGTTCGGTTATTCTCTACCACGACGACGAGCAAAAACTTGTAGCCGAAGCAACGGCCAAAGGTTTCGCGGCCGGCCTATGGCCCGACCCGATCGTTACCCAGATCGTGGCGTTCGAGAAATTATGGCCAGCCGACGAGTACATGCAGAACTTCTACGACAACAACCCTGGTGTTGGCTACTGCCAGGTAATTATCGACCCCAAGATCCAGAAATTACGCCAAAAGTTCGCCGCCAAACTCAAATAGCGGCTCTAATCCGGAGCGGTTATTCCGTGACCTGCACGTCCCGCCAGAAGGCGACGTAGTTCGAGAAATCCTGTTTGACGGTGTCGATGGCACTCGGCTTAGGCTCGGGGTAGCTCCAGGCGTTGTCTTCGCTCCATTTGTCATCCTGCCCGACGTCGAAGTACTGGCAAACACCTTTCCACGGGCAGGTATAAGGCGTGTCGCTCTTGCGCAAATAATCCTGCTTGACGCTGCTTGGCGGGAAGTACCAGTTTTGCTCGATATAGATTAAATCGGCCTTGTCGGCTTCGGCGATCACGATGTCGTTCCAGATGGCTTTCATGGCTTGGCGTCCCTTTCTTGAATTAAATATTATGGACAAAAGACATGACCGAAAGGAAGAGTATCAGCAGGCCCAGCGCCCGGCGGAAGTAATTGGCGCCCTTGAAGATTTCCAGCAGCGACCAAATCACCAGCGAAGCCGAAGCCAGCCACGAAAAAACGTCGGCCTGACGCCCGCCGACCAGCAATGACACGACAGTCAGGACCGCCCAGCCGATCAGCGGAATATTAGGCCACTGCCAGATGACAACGTGGCCGCGCCGGTCCTTCCAGGTCCTGTCCCAAAGGCTGCGGTTAACACTGCGGTTTTGCCTCTGGGTAACGTGTATTTGTCCGGTCGTCATGTCCCTACAGTATACGATACCGACCGGTCCGGCGTCGAAATTCCGGGTCCAATCCTGTGCATAATTCGTTGCAAAGTTTACATAATCGGCCTACATTTAGTCCCAGAAGGCTTTAAGATTTGGATAAACTATAGGAGGTCAAATGAGCGCGTTGCAACCACTGGAAAAAAACCTGGACGACCTGTTCGTCAAAAAGGCCCCGCCGCTGCCGGCCAGCGGCAAAAAAGCCCTGGTCGAATACTTGCCTTGGATCAACCTGGTGCTCGGCCTGCTGGCTTTGCTGGTGGTATACGGTTTGTGGAACTGGGCGCACGCCGACAACGGCCTGATTAATTACGCTAACAGCCTGAGTTCGGCTTACGGCGGCCCGACGGTCGGCAACCGCCTGAGCTTCGGTATCTGGCTGGGCCTGGTCGTGCTGACCGTGGAAGCGTTGTTGTACATCGCCGCGTTCCCGGCTACCCGCGAACGCAAGAAATCAGGCTGGAACCTGATGTTTTACGCCATGCTGGTGAACTTGCTTTACGGCGTGATTATCGCTTTCACGAGTTACGGCGGCGTCGGCAGCCTCATCGGTACGGTTATCGGTTCGGCCATCGGCCTGTACCTGTTGTTCCAGATTCGCTCCAGCTACGGCAAATTGCCGGCTTCCAAGAAGTAAGCCCGGCCTTTACTCCAAGGCGCGGATCTTATCGTGGTCCAGCCCGTAGTAATGGGCGATCTCGTGCCAGAGCGTGTGTTTGATCTCTTCTTTTAACTCGGCCGGGCTGTTGGCGCGGTTTTGCAGCGGCAGCTTAAACAGCGTGATCTTGTCCGGCAGCAAATGGGTCATGCCTTGCCGCTGGCTGAGCGGCGTCCCCTGGTACAAGCCCAATAAAGTCTGGTCGTTCCTTAGCCGCAATTCCTGCCGCTGCTCGGGTGTCGGTTGGTCTTCGTAGAGGATAGCGACGTTCTTAATATTCTTGACGTGCTCGCCCGGCAGCTCGCCGAGGGCCTGGTCAATCAGCCTTTGGAATTCTTCGTCGGTGACTTGTACCATCGGTTAATTGCCAAGCTTGAGGTCGGGATAAATCGTCTTCGTGGTTTCGTCGATTTCCTGGCGGAGCTGCGGGAACGGCACGCCTTCGCGGGCGCTAACACCTTCGAAAATCCAAAAAACGCGCTCGCTAAAACCCAGCCCGCAAGCCGGCGGCATGCCGTACTCCAGCATTTCGACGTAATCGATGTCCAGCATCATCGCCTCGTCGTCGCCGGATTCGCGCATCGCCTGCTGCTCGCTGAACCGCCGCAGCTGGTCAAGCGGATCGTTCAGTTCCGAGAAGCCATTGCAGACTTCGCTGCCGGCGATAACCGCTTGGAAGCGCTGCGACGTTTCCGGCCGGTCGGGGTTGGTTTTGGACAGCGGGCTGATGAAAGTCGGCGCGTTGACCAGCCAGACCGGGCCGGCGATGTCTTTGCGGATGTTTTTCCAGAGTTTGTCGATACCGCGGGCTTTGTTTTCGGTTTGTTCGACTTCCAGTTTGTGCTTAGACAGGGCTTGTTTGATGTCGTCCAGCGAACAGTTAAACGGGTCGATCTGGTAATGCTGCTGGAGCGCCCCGGCATAATCCAGCTCTTCCCAGTCTTGGCTGAGGTCGATGTCGAACTTGCCGAGTTTAAACTGCAAAGTGCCGAACGTCTCCTTGATAATGTGGCGGAACATTTCGGTCTGGAATGTCATGCCGTCGCGCCAATCGGCGTAAGCCCAGTACCATTCCATGGCAACATGCTCCGGCAAATGCTCGTCGGAATAATTCTCGTTGCGGAAACGCGGGCCAATGTCATAAACTTTCTCGAAACCGGCGCCAATCAGCCGCTTGAGCGGCAATTCGTGGCTGATCCTCAGATAGAAGTCCTGGTCCAGGGCGTCCATGTGCGTCACGAACGGCGTGGCGTCGGCGCCGCCGGTGGTGTGCTCCAGCACCGGCACGTTAATTTCGATGAAAGCCTGCCGGTTGCAAAAGTCGCGCGTCGCCTGCCAGAATTTGCTCCGGCGAACGAACCGGTCGCGGACGTCCAGGTTGACGTTCATGTCGACGTAACGCCGGCGCAGGCGTTCTTCCTTGTTGGTGAAGCCTTCGCGGCTGAGAGGCAGCGGCCGCAGTGATTTGGTCAGCAGCCGCAGCTCGCGGACTTCGACCGATATTTCGCCGGTCTGGGTCTTGATAACTTGGCCGCGGGCCTCAATGAAATCACCGCTGTCGAGCAGCGGCAGCTGGTCAAAACCGAGCCGGCCCTGGCCGGCCTCCAGGCCGGCGACCTTGTCCTGGCCGAGGAACAGTTGGACTTGCCCGCTCTGGTCGCGCAGCACGATAAAAGCGATTTTGCCGAACTTGCGGATATTGACGATCCGCCCGACGACCGAAACGGCCTGGCCCTCGAGCTCGTCGAACTTGCCGCTGATGTCCGCCAGGGTATGTGTCCGCTCGGCTTCGGCCGGGTACGGGTTAACGCCCAGTTGCTTAAGTTCTTCCAGTTTCCTAAGACGCTCGTCGCGCAATTCTTTCAGTGTGGCCATACTTGCTACCAGTATAACCTATAATTTTAGGCTTCTTCGCCGGGATCGGCGGCCCCGGTTTCAGCTGGCTGCGGTTTAAAGGCGGCCTCTATTCGGCTGCCGACGATGATAGCTTTGAGCTTAGCGCTGTCACGCATGGAGTTTTCCATTCTCTCGGATAGCGACAAATAGGTCTTGATGCCACTTCGCACTACCCCGGCGGCGACTCCCGCGGCGGCAATCGCCGCCACCGGCAGGCTTAGCTCGCCGAACCGGCCGATTTCAGCCGCGGCCACGGACGCACCGGCGGCCAAAGGCGGCAGTACCAAGGCCCGCGTAGCCAGACTCAAAGCTTGACGCCTTTCGATAAGCCGTTCTCGGGCATAAAGAGCGGCCGGCAAGTTTTCCTGTACGCCCTCGTTCAGCAAATGGGCAAAAAACCTCGGTACGTCCTGCTCGATATCTTTCATTAAGGGCTGGCTGGTTCCGAAGGCCGGCCGGTAAGAAAGCAGCGTTTCGGCTTGTTGGCCGGTTTTGTGTTCAAAGAATGACGCCATGAGCTGGGCCATGAACGCTTTGTCGTGGCCGAATTCGGCCGTCATGCCGACACCTTTGTCGTGAAGATAAACCTCGGAGGCAGGAGCAAGCTCTTTGGACAAAGGTTCTGCTTCCGCTTCTGATTCCGCGGCCGGCTCGGCCAGTTCTCTCGGAGCTATCAACCAAATGTGGATTTGCGGATCATGTTGGGCGCCCGAGGCGACGGGAACCGGTGACTCATCCAGTGCAAGCGCCGTTGCCGACGGGCGTAAACCGTAGGCTTCACTGGCCGCTGCGGTAACATGCAGACTGCCCCACTGTTGTGACAAAACATAGCCTAACGGCAACGCCATAGCCGGCATCTCTAATTCTCGCGAATAAGGTAAAATCGATCCAATCTCCCTGGACATAGCTACTATATTACAACTTTTTGTACTTTATTGCAAGGAGATGTGGCGATTTCGAACTAGGAAATGCTGACGATCTTGTAGCTGCTGGTGTCGGTGGGGGTGGCGATTTCGACGGTAGCGCCGACGGCCTGGCCGATCAGGGCTTGGCCGATTGGTGATTCGTCGCTAATTTTGCCGTTCAGCGGGTCGGCTTCGACAGTGCCGACGACCTGGAAGTCTTTGGCCTGGCCGGCCTGCCCTTTTAGTTTGACGACCGAACCGAGCTGGACCTTACTGTCGCCGCGCGGCTTCTTGATGATTTCGACGTTTTGCAAAATGTTCTCGATCTCGGCGATGCGGGTTTCGTTGCGGTCTTGCTCGGCCCGGGCGGACTGGTATTCGGCGTTCTCGGCCAAGTCGCCCAGTTCGCGGGCGGTCTTAATAGCGTCGGCGATGCCGCTGCGCTTGGCAATCAAGACGTCAAGTTCGATCTGTAATTCATCGACGCCCGCTTGGGTCAATCGAAATAACTTCTTCATCGGTTTTCCCTCCTCCTATCAGTTATTACCAGATGGCTTAACTTTAAAAAATACCGGCCGTCACTTGTTCGGTAACATTATAACAGCGTTTAAGTGGTAATTCCTAGTGCCTTTGTCAGCTCGTCCAGGCTAACTTGGCGAGCCTCGGCGGCCGTACGGGCTTTTAGCTCGTAATTGCCGACGGCAACCGTTTTGCCGCTGATAACCACCCTGTATGGTATGCCCAGCAGGTCGGCGTCGGCGAACTTCTCGCCGGCCCGCGTGTCGCGGTCATCATATAGTACCTCAACCCCGGAAGCTGTCAAGCGCTCGTACAGTTCGTCAGCTTGCTTGACGACAGCTTCGGCATCGCCCAGTCGGGCCAAATACACCTTGGCGGGGGCGACGGCTTCGGGCCAGACCAGGCCTTTGTCATCGGCGAATTTCTCGGCGACGACACCCATGACCCGGGTAATACCCAATCCGTAAGAACCAAGATGGATAAATTTCCTTTCACCGGCCTCATTCGTAAACGTAAAGTTCATTTTTTCACTTTTATCAGTACCGAAATTGAAGATGTTGCCGACTTCGCTGCTTTTGACCTCTTCCAGCTCGTCGCGCTGAATACCGAGTTCTTTGAGGCTGTCGTCATTTAAGACTTCCTCGTTAATGGCGATGTTCTTGCCGCGGTGCAAATAAATTACGTCCTCGCCGGTCTCACAAAGCGTCTGGAATTCATGGCTGAACTGCGTAAAAGCGCCGCCGCTGGCGAACGTCACGTAGGTATCCTGGCCCAGGCCGACCCGGTCATAGACCTGCTTGTAGGCCTCGATTACGGAATTGTAATAGGCTTCGTGCTGGGCGGCGTCGGCAGTTAAGGAATACATGTCTTTCATGACGAATTCGCGGCCGCGCATAATGCCGCTTTTGGCCCTTAGCTCGTTACGCAGCTTGGTCTGGAATTGGTAGACGCTGACGGGCAGGTCTTTGTAGCTGCTGACGTACTGTTTCATGGTCTCGATAATCGGTTCTTCGTGCGACCAGGCCAGCCCGACGTCCGCCCCGTCCTTGAGCTTGGTCTTGAACCACACGTCGACTGTCTTGTCATCCCAACGGCCGGTGGTTTCCCAGATTTCCCGGGGCTGCAGGTTGGTCATGATCAGCTCTTGGCCCTCGACGGCGTTCATTTCTTGGCGAACGATCCGCGTGATGTTTTCCAGGACTTTCAAACCGAGCGGCAAATAGCTATAGACACCGGCCATTTCCTTGTGGATGTAACCGGCCTGGATTAGCAGTTGGGCGTTGCGCGAGGTTTCGCCGGCCGGAACGTTTTTGCTGGTTTTGGTGAATAGTTGTGACAGTTTCACGTTTTAGCTCCTAATGTTAAGCATATTGTACCACTTCGGTTCCGATCGGTTCCCCGGCCAGTATACGGGCAAAGTCGGCGTCGGCATTACAGATGAAAGCCCGCATGTTCGCGGCCAAGGCTTCGACGCCGTTTTCGAGTTTGGACAGGATGCCGCCGGTGCCGCCTGCGCTCGGTTCGGGAGGCCGGGCTTGCAGTTCGGGCAGCCTATCGGCGTCGAACCGGTGCACGACTTGGCCGCCCTCCAAGTAGCCATCGACGCCATCCGTCGCCATGATCAGCGTGCTGGCACCCAGAATGCCGGCCAGTTCGCGGCCGAACCGATCGTTGTCCTGGTAGACATCGATTTTCTTCAGCTCATCATGCTTGTCCGACGCCAGGGACAGGAAATCCTTGTAATTGCACACCGGCACGACTTGCTGTGCGCGGACTTCGGCGTAAGCGTCCAACAAGCGCGGGCCTTCTTTGGCGTCGGTCATCTCCAAGTTAGTCAGCAGCACTTGGCCGGCGACGATGCCTACCCTTTCGAACGCCTGCTCCCAGGCCACGGTGATACCGGCCGTGCCGAGCATGGCCCTGGTCCGCCTTGAATATTGGTCGGGGTCCCGGTTCATAGCCTTTAAGCGGCGCTGCGCCCAGGCGACGGCGCCGGACGTAATGACGACCAAGTCGCTGTCTTCGTGGACCGGTGCCAGCCGCTCGGCGTGCCTATTAATCCGCTCGGTATCTATACCGGTGCCGTTGACCAGGCTCTCGGTGCCGAACTTGACCGCTATCAGTTCCCTTGTTGCTTGCATATCTGTTCCTCGATCATTAAAAAGCCTCCGTTTGGTGGACGGAGGCGAGTTTGCTAAAAATTAAATAAAGCTAAAGCTACGCCTCAAACGGCGGCAGCGGGAGAACAGATGCGAAAAGTAATTTCTTGCTCATAAATCGTATAATACCACTATTTCAGATGCAGAGCAAATAAGGCCGTAAAGGCGATGCCGTTCTTGAGGGCGTGCAGCGTGATCGAGGCCCACAGGCTGCCGGTTTTTTCGCGCAAATATATGAGGACCAGGCTGAGCACGAAGGTGTCGAGGGCGGCGATGTACAGCGGTCCGGCCGCGCCGCCTTCCGGCAGATGGGCGGCCGCGAAAATAGCGCTGGTCGCGATCACGGCCCCGGCCATCGGCATGGCTTTCTTGAGGCTGCTGTAGAGGAAGCCGCGGACCATGATTTCCTCGGCCAGCGGCGGCAGGATGACCAGGCTGATAAAAGTCAGGATTAGCGGCTCGGCGCCGTGGACGTTGTTGAAGCCCAGCTGCTGCTGCTCGTTAATGTTCAAGCTCGGCACGAAATGGCTGACAACCGTCACGGCTAACAGGTACAAAATGAAATAAAGCGGCAGTGCGGCCAAGCCGTAGACGGGGTCGCTCCAGCGCGGCCGCTTCAGGCCGATAGCCGCCAGGCCGAGCTTGCGGAAGCGCAAAAACCAGTAGACCGAACCGATAACCAAGACCTCGGCCATCAGGACATAGGCGAACTGCGCGCCGATCGAATTATTGAGCCAGTCCGTCGCCCGGGCGTTCGACCAGTGCATCGACAGCGGGTACAGCGTGACCAGCGAACCGGCAATTAGCTGCGACACGAAGTAAACCACGACCACGAAGACCACGCCCAGCCATGGGTTCCAGTTTATGTCAGAGGCCGGCGGCCGCTTGTCGCTCTGGACCGGGCTCTTCGGCGCCTCGTGGGCCGATGCGGACCGCTTAGAAGTAGCGCTTGACATCGACGATAGTGATTAGCACGACCAGGCCGATCAGCACCACGAAGCCGGTCATGTTGATGGCTTCCTCGACGCCGGCCGATAGCGGTTTTTTCAACGCCCGGGCGACCAGCGTAATCCAGAGCCGGCCGCCATCCAGCGCCGGCACCGGCAAGATGTTCATAATCGCCAGAGTCAGCGAAATAATGGCGATGATGAACAGCATGAACTGGTAGCCGAGCAGGCTGCCGCTTTTCATGATCGCGAAAATGCCGACCGGCCCGGCGACCTGCGCGGTGGCCGAAGTCTGGCCATGCTGACGGGCGACGGTGTTGCCGGTCACGCCGCCAGCGAGCAGGCTGCCTAGCCCGGCTAGGGCGTGCCCCAGCCCCTGGAAAGTCAGCGCTGTTATCTGGGCGCTAAGCCCGACCGCCACGATTGGCGCCGACCAGGTTGAGCGCTGTAGGGTAAATTGGGTCGGCGAAATGCCGAGGTAGCCTTTGGGGTTATCGGTTTTCTGGCTGGCGGCCACGGTTTTGGCGGTTAGGAGCGTGGTCCGGGCTTCGCGCTCGTGGCCCGCCCGAGCGTAATAAACAATGACCGATTTGCCGGCGAAACTCTTGGTTATGGCCGGTAATTTATCGGCGTTATCCAGGCTGACCGGGCTATAGCCCGGCAGGCTGATGTCATTAATCTGGTCTTCTGGCTGCAAGCCGATTTTCGCGGCCGGCGAACCCGGCTCGACGTAGCCGATTAGGACCTCTTGCGATACCAGCTTGGTGTCCTTTTTGACCGTGAACTGGTTGGGGATTAGCGCCGGCATGCCGACCAGCGCCAGGATAGTCAGCAGGACCAGCGCCGTGACCAGGTTCATGAAGACGCCGGCCGCCATGATCTGGGTCTTGACCCATAAACTGGCGGCGCCGAAAGTCCCCGGTTCGGTATCGCTGTCATGCTCGCCTTTCAGCTTGACGAAACCGCCCAACGGCAGCAAGTTGATCGTGAACAGCCAGCCGGCTTTGGTCTTGTGCTTATACAGCCGCGGCGGGAAAAAAATCCCGAACTCCTCGGCCTCGACGCCGCCCCGCCGGGCCGCGACGAAATGCCCCCATTCGTGTATCACGACCAGGCCGATAAACAGCACTATCCCCACGATTAGCAGCACAATAGACATTGCTATACATTGTAGCAAACCATGGCCGCCAACCCGGCCCGTTTAAGCTACAATAGACTAACCATGCAACTCTTAAACCGGCTCCGCCGCCGACCAATCCACCTCTTAAAAACGCACAAGTTCACGGCCGCCGCGGCCATAGTTTTAGGTATCTTATTATTAACCGCGCCAATCACGTACACGTTCTTGAGCACTCGCGGCGACCGTTATGATCTGGGCCGGACGCCGATCAGCCAAGTCCCGTTCCACCGCGTGGCCCTGGTCTTCGGTGCCGGTATCCTGCCTAACGGCACGCCGACGCCCTACCTGCAAAACCGCGTCAAAACGGCCGTCGAATTATATAAGGCGCGCCGGATCGATATCTTACTGATGAGCGGCGACAACAGCGTCACCTACCACAACGAACCGCTGGTCATGAAAAACTACGCCGTCAAGCTCGGCGTTCCGGCCAAAGCCATCGTCGTCGACGATGCCGGTTTCAATACTTATGACAGCTGCTACCGGGCGCACGCTATTTTCGGCCTGGCTGACGCCACGCTGGTCAGCCAGGGCTACCACTTGCCCCGGGCGATGGTGACCTGCCAAAACCTCGGCGTGCGCAACAGCGGCGTGATCGCCATCCACCCCAGCCGGGACTTTAGCGTCAGCTACATCGCCAGGGAGCTGGTCTCCACCGACAAGATGGTCTTCCAACTGGTTTTCAAACCGAACCCGACCCTTCTCGGCAAACCGCTGCCCATCAACTAGGCAACCCGGCGGCGTTTGTGATAAAAAACAATCTTTACATGCCGTCAGGCGGGTGTATAGTGAGAGGTGTAAGAGTGATTCAAAACGTGTGTGAAAAACAGAGGTCAACAAAATGAGCCATGGGCTGGCGCCTAATGAACTTACGGGCGACGGTTTCAAGCTGCCCAAGATACCTATCAAGGTAATGTCCGATATGGTGGCCCGGCCAGTCAAAGTTTCGGCTTCGCCGCTGCCGGCGGCGCAGGCGCTATTGGGCGCCGGCGTTGCACTGACGACGGTCCAGGGCACGCCGGTGCTGCCTTTGCCGCAGCCACGGGGATTTACGCCGCCGACTGATTTTTCCCCGGCCACTGCCTCGTTATGGGGACGTTTCGTTAACCTGCTCCACCGTTATAGCCTGGCAGTTTTCGCGCTGCTGTTTCTGGCCATAGGCGTCTCCGCCATAGCAGTCGGCGGCAGCTATTGGTCGGCTCGGGTCATCAACGCCGCCAAACCGGCCGCCGTCGCCAAGATCGCCGTGCCGACCGTGGCCGGATTGAACCTGACCGTACCGGCCAGCGAACTGCAGGCCAAACTCCAGACCATTACCAACCAGCCGGCCACCTTGACGGTCGGCAGCCAGGCCATACCGGTCGGCGCCGATACCATCCGCGGCTGGCTGCAAATCACCACCAGCGCCGACAAATCCCAGGATTACATCCGCCTCAAAGCCGGCGCCATCAGCGCTTCCCTGACGTCTCTGGCCAACCAGTTCGTCAACGCCCCGGTTAACCAGGTAACCGTCGATGAAGCCGGTGTCAGCCGGGTCGTCGTAGCCGGCCAGAACGGCAGCACCCTGACCGACCCCGCCGGCCTGAAAACCCAAGCCGAACAGGTAGCCAAAACCGTCATGAACGCCAACGGCCTAAGCTTCAATACGCCGCTACAAACCGTGGCCTTCCAAGCATATACGCCGTGTAATTTCGACAAGTCACTGGACGTTAACGTGACGACCAAGCAGATGTACGCCTACCAGGGCTGCCAATTGGTCCAGACTTTCGCCGTCAGCGCCGGCGCTCCGGCCACGCCGACTCCAATCGGCGAATTCCACATTTGGGAAAAGCTAACATCCCAAACGATGACCGGCCTTAACCCCAACGGCACCAAATATGTCCAGCCCAACGTCCCGTGGATCAACTATTTCGACCATTCCGGCGACGCCGTCCATGGCAACTACTGGCGGCCGGCCAGCGTTTTCGGTAACGTTAACACTTCGCACGGCTGTGTCAGCGTGCCGGTCGACCAGGCCGAATGGATTTTCAACTGGGCGCCAATCGGCACCACGGTTATAACCCACGCCTAAAGCTTTATAATAAACCGCCGCTTGGGCGGCCTTAAACTGTCATGATTTCGGCTTCTTTGGCGCGGCCGATGGCTTCGACTTCCGAGCGGGCTTTGGCCATGGCTTCTTCGAGCTGGTTGGCCAGGCGTTTGGCCTCGTCCTCGCCGATGTCCTTGTCTTTTTTGGCTTCGTTGAGAGTGTCCAGGGCTTCGTGGCGGACGGACCTGAGGGCGATCATGCAGTCTTCTTGCTTCTGGCCGACCTGTTTGGCCAGTTCACGGCGGCGCTCTTCGCTCAGCGGCGGGATCGGCACCCGGACTATCCGCCCGTCATCGGCCGGATTAAGCCCCAGGCTCTGATTATTGCGAATAGCTTCGGCGATGGCCTGCAGATTGTTGGGATCAAACGGCGTAATCTGGATTAGCTGGGCCTCGGGGGCCGTAATCGTCGCGACCTGGTTGAGCGGCATCGGCGTGCCGTAAGCCTCGACCATGACGCCGTCCAGCATACCGGCGCTGGCCCGGCCCGTCCGCAGGCTTTTCAAACCGTCGCGCAGCCGCTCCACGGCCTGGTTTAGCTTGGTCTGGGCGTTGCTGAGTACTTGTTTGGCGTCCATAGGTTCTATTCTACATCATCCGCCGTTACGATTCAGGTTCAGGTGACTTCGCCGAGAGCGAGGCGCGAGAAGCGGCGGACGACGACGTTTTCGTTCATCAGGGCGGCGTTTTGTTTAACGTGGTCGGCGACGGTGATGTCGGGGTTCTTGACGAAAGGCTGGTCGAGCAGGCAGCGCTCGGCGAAATATTTCTTGAGCTGGCCCTCGACGATCTTATCGACCATGTCGGCCGGTTTGCCTTCGGCCTTGGTTTTTTCGGTGAATTCGGCTTTGGCCTTGGCGCGGTCTTCGGCCGGCACGTCGTCAATCGAGACGTACTGCGGCGCCGAAGCGGCTATGTGCATGGCCACGTCTTTGACTAATTTAGTGAAAATTTCACCGCGGGCGACGAAGTCGGTCTCACAGTTAACTTCTACCAGAACGCCAATACGGCCGTCATGGTTGTAGTTGCCGATCAGGCCGGCCCGGGCTTCGCGTTCGCCGCGTTTCTCGGCCTTGGTCAGGCCTTTTTTGCGCATGGCGGCCAGCGCCTTGTCGAAGTCGCCGCCGGCTTCTTCGAGGGCTTTCTTAGCGTCGGTCAGGCCGACGCCGGTCAGATCTTTGAGCCGCTTTATTTCTGCTATGTCGATTGCCATGTTTCTGGTCTCCAAAAATTAAATGGTTATTTGTCGGCTTTAGCGGTTTCGGTTTTGGCCGCGGGTTCAGCTTCCGCTTCGGCGGCCGGCTTGTCTTCGACGGCAGCCTTGGGCTTGAGGGCTTCGGCTTTGGCTTCGACCTTGGCGGCGGGAGCCGGCTTGGCGTCCGGCGCCTTTTCATCGGACTTCTTGACCGAGGCTTTGCCGGTTTCGATGGCCGTTTTGACGTAGTCCAGGATTAACTGGATCGTCTTGATGGCGTCGTCGTTGGCCGGGATCGGGTAGTTTACCTGGCTGGGGTCGGCGTTGGTGTCGACGATGGCGACGATCGGGATGCCGAGCTTCTTGGCTTCGCGGACAGCGTTAACGTCGTTGACGATGTCAACGATGAACAGCGCCCCGGGCCGGCTGTTCATCTCTTTGACGCCGCCGTAGAGGCCGTTCATTTGTTCGATTTCCTCTTGGAAACGCTGAACCTCGAGCTTGTTATACTTGTTCGCTAACTCGCCGCTAGCCATGCGATTCTCAAGATCTTGCAGGTATTTAACCCGGCCGCCGATGGTGTTCCAGTTGGTAATCATACCGCCGAGCCAGCGTTCGGTCACGTAAGGCATGTTGACCGCGATAGCGGTTTGCTTGACGATGTCCTGGGCCTGGCGCTTGGTGCCGACCAGCAGGATCTGCTTGCCTTCGCTAGCCGTTTTGGTCAGGAAATTCAAAGCTTCTTCCAGACAAGTGACGGTCTGGGCCAGGTCGATGATGTGCGTGCCGCCGCGCTTGCTGTGGATGTACGGCGCCATCTTGGGGTGCCAGCGCTCGGTTTTGTGGCCGAAATGCGCGCCGGCCTCTAATAATTGTTTAATATCGACGTCTACCGCCATATATAGGTCCTTTCTCTTCGATTGGGAGCCCGGGCGGTCCGCTCAAGGTGCCGCGCAGGAGGATCAAACCCCAACCTGCTTAATTAATTGACCTGCCTATTGTAACAGATAGGCCGAAGCGTGGCAATATCCGTTTCAGGCAGCCAGTTTCTCCAGCCGCTCGAGCATACTTTTATTAAATTCTTCCAAGCTGTCGATTACCACGTCGGCCACCTGAATAAACGCATGGTCCTTTTCGGACGCGATGGGAACGGCAACACATTTCATCCTAGCGGCTTTGGCGGCCAGCACCCCGGCCGGTGAATCCTCGAATACCAGGCAATCGCGCGGCTCGACTTTCAACCGCTTGGCCGTACTGATAAACACTCCCGGATTAGGCTTGTTATACTCTTCGTCCTCGCCGGAATAGATAACGTCGAAATAGTCCCTGATAGCCATGCCGTCAACGACCGTGTTAATAACTTTGTAAGCCGACGATGAAGCCAGGGCCATCGGCAGCACTTCGCGCTTGCACAAATCCAGTGTCTTAACCACGCCGGGCAGCAGCTTGCCTTCCGCCTTGATCAGCTTGAGCAATTCCTGAACTATCAGACTGACAATCTCGTGCTGCGGCGGATTCTGCCACGGCTTGAGATGATGCCACTGCTTAACGGCGTTGACGACACCTATGCCTTTTGTCTTATGGAATTCCGCCTCGCTTATCGGGTCGATACCGGCCAGTTTAAAAGCTTCGACCTGCGCCCGCCGCCACAACGGCTCGCTGTCGATCAGCAGTCCGTCCATGTCGAAGATAACCGCTTTAATCATACATATATATTAGCAGGCGCGGCTCCGGCTTAATCAGCCCGGCGAATCGGTATCCGGGCGAACTTGTCCCATTCGACTTCGATTTCGGTTCTAAAAACTACGGCCGCCGGAGTCAACCGGCCAAACGCCTGCTTCTTGCGTTCGAAGACCGCCCTGGCCTCTTCCTCGGAGCCGTACTTGACGACGAACGGTACGCCGTCCGGAAGGGCCTGGTCGGAGTCCGCGGCAAACGGTTCGCGTAACTGCATCACCATAGTACGGCCAAGCCTAGCAACGGTGCTTAACAGATCTGATTGCCGGTCCGGCCGGGCCCCGAAGCTTTCGCCGCCTTCGCGCAGGACAGACTCCTCGAAGGCCTGCATAGTAGGTCCGCCAACGGCGGCCGAAGCGTGGCCTTCAATGATGTCCAGCCGGCCGTTGACGACCTCGCCGATAAGGTACCTGGACAAGTCCGACTGCTCGTGCACCAAGCTGTTCGAACCGCCCGGCACCAGCTCGCCGGCCAGGCCGCGGGCCAACAGCAAATCATCAAGCGGAAACTGGTTTACATCTATAGGACTTCCGGCCACGGCAACTGCTCCAGGGGTTACTTCTTTATAGTATAATACGATTTTTTAGCCAAAAGTCAAAAATCTGGTCTGGCGGCCGGCTTTTCCCCGATGCTGTTGACCGCCGGCTAACAGATATGATATTATGAACCGACATGAAAAAAGACCTGCACCCGGACAACTACCGCTTAGTCGTGTTCGAGGACCTCAATAACGGGTTCCGTTTCCTGACGCGTTCAACCGTCGCCACCGAAGAAAAAACCAAGTGGGAAGACGGCAGCGAGTACCCTTTGGTCAAGGTCCACATTACCAGCGCCTCGCACCCTTTCTTCACCGGTGAAGAGCGCATCCTCGACATCGAAGGCCGCGTCGATAAGTTCAAGGCCCGGGCCGCTGCCGGCCAGGCCTCCAAAGACAAGCGGGCCGCCGCCGCCCAGAAACAAGCCAAGCGCACCGCCGCCAAGATCGAGAAGGCCGAAGCCAAAGCCGAAAACGTCAAAACCCCGGGCCAATAACCGCCCTGCCCACTTAACCCGTCCGCGGCCTAAAGCTTCGGACGATTTTTATTTACCTATATACTAGACTTGAGCCAAGACCATGGACCACAAAGAACAAGCCCTGCGCGCCGAACTAGCCGACCTGGAAACCAAGCTTCAGGACCCGGCTATTTATGCCGATAAAAATTACCCCAAACTGGCTAAACGCCGCAGCGAACTGGAAGACCTGGCCGGCCTGTTCGACGAAAAAGCCAAGCTTTTAACAGATAAGGCCTCGTCCGAAGAGCTCAAACGCGGCAGCGACCCCGAACTAGCCCAAATGGCCGCCACCGAACTCGAAGAACTCGAGGCCAAAATCGCCATCAACGAAGAAAAGCTGCTTGAAGCCCTAACCCCGCAAGACCCCAACAACGACCGCGACGTGATCATCGAAATCCGGGCCGCCGCCGGCGGCGACGAGTCCAGCCTGTTCGCCGGCGAGCTCTACCGCATGTACAACCGCTGGTCCGAAAACCACGGCTATAAGCTCGAACTAATCAGCGAATCGCCTAACGAAGTCGGCGGTTTCAAGGAGATAACTTTCGGCGTGCACGGCCCCGAAGCCTACAAAAACCTCAAATTCGAAGCCGGCGTCCACCGCGTCCAGCGCGTGCCGGTAACGGAGAGCCAGGGCCGCGTCCACACCTCGACCACGACGGTCGCCGTGCTGCCCGAAGCCGAAGAAACCGACATCGAAATCGACCCGGCCGACCTCAGGATTGACGTTTATCGCAGCGGCGGCCACGGCGGCCAATCGGTTAACACGACCGATTCGGCCGTGCGTATTACCCATATTCCCACTGGCCTGGTCGTGTCCAACCAGGACGAGAAGTCACAGATTAAAAACAAGGCCAAGGCCATGAGCGTCCTTCGCTCCCGCCTGCTGGCCATGAAAATCGAAGAAGAACAGCAGCAGCAATCCGACGCCCGCAAGAAGTTAATCGGCTCCGGCGACCGCTCCGAGAAAATCCGCACTTATAACTTCCCCCAAGACCGCATTACCGACCACCGGATCGGCTATTCGCGCTCGAATATCCCGGCCGCTCTCGACGGCGACATCGACGACCTGATCGCCCAGCTCCAGGCCGCCGAACACGAACTGCTAACCCAGACCTGAACTGCTATCGAACAAGCCGATGCCGGCTATACGCCATGACTGCCATAGATAGCGGCTAGAGCCGTCTCGAAATTTTCCATTCCCTGACCCTGCCAGAAACGCTGCATGATACCGTAAGGCCGCTCTTCGCCAAGGTCCGCAAAGGTAGACGAGTCGGCATAGACCAACCTGCCGATAACCGTTTCCAGGTCGATTACATCGACCGGACCGTTACCGCCGGGTGAAGATAATACGCCGGTTTCGCTTTCGGTGTCGACTAATTCGAACATAACGGTCGCTACGCCCAATGCCGTGCCCACGGCTTCCGCGACCTCCCTTATTAAAGCGCCCTCTGAATGCGTAGCGCTTCGAATATGCCAAGGTGCCGACGTGTCCAGCATCGAGGTCGAATTCGCGAATTCCAAATCCATTTGACGGGCACAGGCCGCCACAACTACCGCTCCCGCTGACGATCCATTTCGCCGGTCAAAGTGATTTGCCGCTTGCAAAGCGAGCAGCCGGTCTGATTCTCGTTCCGTCTCCAGCCCGATATCGAGCAAAGTAGCCACGTGGGCCGGAATCGAGGCCCTGGTCTGGATATTAAATTCAGTCATTGTCGTTAGATTATTATAAATTGACTTTGTAATTTGTCAATTTTGGCTGGCCTGGTGGTTTATACTGGGGCTATGACCTGCGAGGATTATATAGTCAAAGCTACGGCTTTTCTAAACGCGGCCGGAATCGGCACGGCCCGGCTGGACGTGCTGGTATTGCTGGAGGACACCACGGGCAAGGACCGGGCCTGGCTGCTGGCGCACCCGGAACACGAATTATTATCCAAGCAGCAGGCGGAAATCGAAAAGTTGCTCAAGCGCCGGACACGGCACGAACCGCTGGCCTACATCCGCGGCAAGACAGAATTCTATGGACGGGAATTTGTGCTCACGCCAGCCGTGCTGGAGCCACGGCCCGAATCGGAAACCATGATCGGGCTGCTTGAGGCCTTGCCGCTTTTTCAGGCCGGCGGGCGCGACCCGGGCTCTGTAGCGCCAAAATCCGGCCGGCCGGTGTCAATCGCCGATATCGGTACCGGCAGTGGCGCTCTCGGTATCACGGCCGCTTTGGAGCTGCCTGGAACAGCGGTTGAGTTATTGGACATCGACCCCAAAGCCCTCGAAGCGGCCCAAACCAATGTAGATAAATTTACATTAAGCATAAACGTTATCAAGAGCGACCTCCTGGCTGCTACCAGCCGGCACTACGACGTCCTGCTATGCAATTTGCCCTACGTACCAGATAACTATAAGATAAACCTAGCGGCCGAGCATGAGCCGGCGGGCGCGATTTTCGGCGGACCGGATGGCCTGGACCTGTACCGAAGGCTATTTGAACAGGTAACGAAGCGGCCTAAACAACCGTTGTATATTTTAACCGAGGCTTTGCCTCTGCAGCATCCAGCTTTACGGGCCATTGCCGAACAGGCCGGCTACCGGACAGCCAAAACCGACGACTTTATCCAGGTCTTCGCCGGACCGTAAAAATAGCCGACCGACACATGGTTTGGCTATATTTCAGCTGAATTCCGGTGGCATAAGGCACGCCCTAGCCGCGAACCCGTAGCTTGATGATTTGGCTAGGGACACCACGATTTCCAGCCGGCAGCCGTTTCCAAGCGCCGTCACCCGACACTAAGCCGCGAGTTAATGAACACCTAATTCGCTAAATACCTGCCTGAGTACAAATTAGTCACCTACTGTTAGCTGCTGGGTATAGTGCCGAGCGTCACGCCAAGGCTCAGGGTCTTGCCGCCGCGCAGCACCGTCAGGCTGATCCTGTCGCCCGGCTGGTGCTGGTCAAGCAGGCTGGTCAGCGAGTGGGTCTGGTCGATATTAGTACCGTTAACGGCTGTAATGACGTCGTTGGTTTGCAAACCGGCCGAAGCTGCCGGACTGCCGGCTATCACCGACGGGTTGGACGGGTCGCTGCTGGGGGCGATGAAAGCGCCGTTCTGGACGCTCAGGTTGTACTCGTTGGAAACGTCAGCCGTCAGGGGTATGTAGGCGACGCCGAGGTATGGCCGGGTGAATTTGCCGGTCTTGAGGACTTGGGTAATCAAGCCGCGGACATCGTTAACCGGTATGGCGAAGCCGATATTCTGGGCGCCGCCGGCGGTCGCCGTATTGATGCCGATCACTTGCCCGTTCAGGTTGACCAGGGGTCCGCCGGAGTTGCCTTCGTTGATGGCGGCATCGGTCTGGAAGAGGTCGTCGAGGTTTTCGGCCGTCGAGGTGTTGCCCGAACTGTCAGTCGCCTGGACGCTGCGGCCATAACCGGAGATGATGCCGCTGGTAACGGTGTTCTGGAACTGGCCGAGGGCGTTGCCGATAGCCACGACGTTGTCGCCGACCTGGACGGTCGAAGAGTCGCCGATTGTAGCCGGTGTCAGCTTGTGCCCCTGGGTGTCGTTAATCTTGAGGAAAGCGATGTCCAGGCTATCGTTGTCGCTGGTGCGGCCGATGACCGACACATTTTTTAGTTCAGTGCCGTCGCTGAGAGTCACGCTGACACTGGTGGTGCCGTCGGGCACGACATGGCGGTTAGTCACGATCAGGCCGCTGGAAGAAATAATAATCCCCGTGCCGGCCGCCTGCTCGTTCTCGGGCTGCGAGAAGCCGAACAAACCGAAGCCACCCTGGGCTTGCGAGCTGGAGCTGTTCGAGATATCAACGTTGACGCTAACAACGCTCGGCCCGACCGTTTTGGCGATTTGGCTGATTAGCTGGCTCTGGCTGGTAACGATTTTTTTCTGGTTGCTGAGCGTGCCGCCGACCACTACGCTGTTCTGGTTGTTATGCGTCTCCAGCCAGGCGCCGCCGAAGCCGCTCAACAGGCCGGCCAGTATGAAAAGTACCAGTACGGCGGCGGCTTTGGCGCGCGGATTCTGCGGATTCTTCGGTGCCTGAAGCCACAGTTTTGGTTTCGGCATCGCCGGTACGGTGAAACTAACCGTCCGTCCGCTATCTTTCTTGGCGCTGGCCACTCCGTATGCCCCTATTTCTTTGGCTTTATCCAGGTTTTTGTCCTCTGCCACGCTTGCTTCCCTCCCTTTAACTCTTTCTAAACGACTTTGTCGCTCCAGTCGGAAAACGCCAGAACGACCAGTACGATTGCCAGCATAATGAAGATGAATTGGCGCTTAACACCTTTGCCGAGACGGTCGTTGTGGTCGAGGTAATAAAGCACGGCTATGCCGTAGCCGACCGTACTGAGCAGCAGCGTCGGCTGGGCCACGCCCCGGTAAAACAGCAGCCAGTGGCTTAGCAGCCAGGTCAAGGCCGCGCCGAAGTAGCCCCAGACATAGGCCAGCATTTTGGCATAAGGCTCGTCAAAAGCGTCCAGGAAGTGGCGCGCCGCCAAGAAGCAAAACAGGCCGGTCAGCAGCGTCAGGCCGTAAACCGGACCGCCGGCCCAAGCCAGGTATAGCGCTGACAGAGCCATGAACTGGCCGATAAAAGCCTGGGCCGTAATCATCGGCACGCCGGAACCCGGCTTGATAGCCACCAGCCAGACACCGTATAGGACCGCCCAAACCGCTTGCAGCGGCAAGCTGCCGCTATGGGTCATAAATAAGACAATCGACAGGCCAACCATCAAGTCGATGGCGTTAGCCCTGACGTTGGCCGCCCAAAATCGTGGTCTTACTGCGAACATACGCCACTTACTTAATACGATTAGGCTGAGAGCAAGCTGAACGAAATTCAAACTCACCAGCACGAACACCAATAGCGGCAACACCAGCACTAAACCTAAGTGCAAGAAGTGGGCAATACCGCTGGTCGGCTTAAGATTGCGGAGTCGTAAGGTTGGCCTCATCACTGCCTATTATGATAACAAAGTCGGCGCCGTTTGTTGGCATGTTAGTGCCGGGCATGCTGGTCAAGGCTTTGACGTTAAGGCGTTGCTCCAGATAGTGGGCGGTGTATTTATCCTTGCCGTGGCTGAGGTCGACCAGGGTCGTGGTCGTCCAGTTGGTGACCGGCGCGTCACCGGCTTGAATCACGTTATAGCCGTAACTTTTCAGGACATTGGCCTCGTTAGTCGCCAAGCCGGAAGTGGTAGTACCGTTCAGGACGACGACCGTGGCGTTTTCTTTAACTATATAAGGATCTTTGAGTTGGCCGCGGACGAATTGCTGGATGTCGCCGTATTGGAAGAGGCCGGCCTTCGGCAAAACTATGGACTGGCCGTTAATATTGCCGCCGCTAACGTACTGGGTGGCACCGGCTACGGAGCCACCGTCCAGGTCGATAGAGCTGATATTGGCGCCGTCGACGTCTTTCAGGATGTTGTACAGCCGGTCGGCGTTGCTCAGCGACAGGTCGGTCTGGACGTTATTGCCCAGGGCGCTAAATAGTCCGGATATTTTGAACGGGTTGCCCAGTGTGCCGAGGGTCTCGACCTTGCTCTTAAGCGCCAACAAGACGGCCCGCTGTCTCTGGGCGCGGGCGAAGTCGCTGGTAGTTTCGCGTGACCTGACGTAGAGCAGCGCCTGCTTGCCGTCAAAATTCTGCGTACCGGCCTGGGCCAGCGTCGCGTTGCCGTTGTTTTCCCAGGCCATGGTCGGGTCGACCAGGGCCGAAGGCACGTTGACCGTTACCCCGTCAACCGTATCGACGGCTTGCTGGAAAGCCTGAAAATCAACCAGCGCGTTGTAATCGACATTAACCCCTAGGATGCCGCTGACAGTCTGGTCAACCAGGCTGAAACCGGCCGAAATAGCTTTGGGGTCGGTGCTGCCCGGCGCGACTTTGCCAAGGTATTTGAACTCGCCGGTCTCCCAGACCGCGTTAAGCTTCATAACGCCTTGGTTAGGCACGTTTACCCAGAGGTCGCGCGGCAAGCTTAACAAGGTCGCGGTGTGGTTGACCGGGTCGATGCTGGCCAGCATCATGGTGTCGGTCAGGTCCGGCCCGTCGTGGTTGCCGCCGCCCCGCCCCATTAATAGAATGTTAACCCGGCCACTGCCCTCGCCTTTCAGCAAATCCGGGTTGACGTTAGCCTTAAGCGCCGCCGCCGTACCGGTGCCGCCCTTAAAAACTTTGTGCAGCTTCAAATAGCTCTGCGAAAACAGCAGGCCGCCCATAGTAATAAGCAGCACCAGGGCCACGGCCATGCCGCGGGCCGCGTTGCGCCGGCGGTCGCGCCACTTAGCCCGGCGCCTCAGGGATTCGAAATGCGCCTCGCTGGCCCCGCCGGGCAGGTCCATATCAAACGGCAGGCGGCCGGTTTGGGGCGGTGCGGCAGCCGGAGAAGCCGCTGCTATCGGCGAAAGCGGAGCTGAAGGCGGGCTGCTAACGGGGGCGGGCCTGACGACCGAAGCCGCGACCGCCATTGACGGCAAACTCATAGCCGGGCGCTCCATCTGAGCCGCCTGGGCTGGCCGTTGAGTCCGCGGCGTCGAGCGGCGGGCGTGTATGTCCATATTAAGCGGGCGCGGCGATACTACCTTTGGCACAGGTGGCGGACTTCCAAAGGGGTTTTTTTGTGTTTGGCGCTGTGTTTGTATTGCAGGCCGTCTGAATCTCGACCGGTCCATCTCTTTTACAATCCCCATTATAGACCTATCGCGCTTATGAGTAAACCCCCCGCCGGCCTATTATTTATGCTATAGTGAGAAGCTGTAATGAATGACGAAACCACGCCCCCGCCGCCGCAACCGGTAGCTACCCCACTCCCTGTACTCCCGGACGAACCAGCCGATAACCAATCCCGGCCCTCCGGCTGGCACGAACTGTTTTCGACGATCGGCATCCTATTGACAGCCCTGGTCGTGGCGCTGCTAATCATCGCTTTCGTGTTCCGCTCCTACCAGGTTGACGGCCCCAGCATGGAGAACACCCTCCAGAACGCCGATAAGCTAATCATCTGGAAAATCCCCCGCACCTGGGCCGACATCACCGGCCACCCATACATTCCTAATAGGGGTGATATTATCGTTTTCAACGAAAGCGGCCTCAGCCAGTTCGACGACACACAAGACAGCAAGCAGCTGATTAAACGGGTCATCGGCCTGCCTGGCGACCATTTAGTCCTGAGCAACGGCGTTTACACCATTTATAACAAAGCCCACCCTAGCGGCTTCGAGCCCGACAAAACCCTGCCTTACGGCAAAAACATCCCGACCACCTCCGGCAACGTCAACATCACCCTCGGCAAAGGCCAGCTGTTCGTCTCCGGCGACAACCGCCCCGACTCGCTCGATTCGCGCGCTTTCGGCCCGATTAATGCCAACCAAATAGTCGGCAAACTCGTGCTGCGCGTCTTCCCCGTCAATCAGGCCAAAGCCTTCTGACATATGATATAGTTGGTCTATGAGCCAAACACCAAAGCGGAGCCTGGGGCGCGGTTTTGAAGCCCTGATCTCCAGTGATTTTGATAAAAGCCTGCTGCTGACGCCGGAAGACCGCGTTGAAAAAATTCCGGTCGGCCAAATCCAGCCCAACCCCCACCAGCCCCGCAAGCATTTCGACGACACCGCCCTCCAGGAACTGGCCAGTTCCATCAAACGCTACGGTATCATCCAACCGCTGGTTGCCACCCCTTTAAAAGACGGCAAATACAGCCTCATCGCCGGCGAACGCCGCTGGCGGGCCTCGCGGCTGGCCGGACTCGAAACCGTCCCGGCCATTATCCGCGAGCGCCAGGAATTGGAACAGCTTGAACTGGCCCTGATCGAAAACGTCCAGCGCGTCGACCTCAGCCCGCTCGAACAGGCCCTCAGCATCGAGCGCCTGCATGAACAATTTTCGTTCTCATACGACGAAATCGCCAAGCGTCTCGGCAAAGCCAATTCAACGGTTAACAACACCGTCCGCCTGCTGCGCTTACCCGAAGCTGCCCGAGCCGCCCTGGCCGCCGGCAAAATCAGCGAGGGCCACGCCCGCGCCATCCTGGCCCTCAAAGGCGACGCCGAGCGCCAGGCTTACCTCCTGAAAACCATTCAGGAACAGGGGTGGAGCGTCCGCCAGGCCGAGCGCTTCGTGCTGAGCGTCAAGGCCGGTGTCAAAGAGGTCAAACAAGCCCACGCCCGCACCCAGACCGAAACCCCCGCCACTAAGAATCTGAGCAAAAAACTTGGCACGCCGGTCCACCTGCGCCGCACTGCCCGCGGCGGCAAACTCGAAATCAGCTTCAACTCGGACGAAGAACTCGAGCGTCTAATCCGGCTTTTCGACTAGAGCGCCGCCAGCCGCGGAGCTTCCGGGCCGATCCTGTCTTCTATAATACTGTTCACGGCGGTCACCAGATACGCCAAACGCCCGCCGCTCAATTCACGGTGCCCGCCCGCCTGGGCAAGATTTCGGTAAAAGCCGTCAACGTGCATGACGGCAGCCAGATCGGTCGTGTTGACATCGTCAGGCATCAGCGGCCTAAACCCGGCGACGGCTTCATCCCAAACGAACATAAACGGTTCCTGTTCCGGCTCATGAGCCGGTATCGAACTGTGTTTCCGGGCCGCTTCAAGCACCGTGCCCTTAGCCCTCGAGATCACCGCCCGCTCTTCGTCCAAAACTTCATGCAAATCTTCGGTTGTCAGATCGCCCTCCTGCCGCTGGGCGATGGCGTCTCTTATTACACCGGTGCCGCGGCCGATCGTAGCATGGGCCTGCCAAGTCTCGATTTGTTGGGCAACCCGGGCGCTGGCCAGCTTCATGACGTTCCAGGTATTACCCTGTTCGGCTTCGGGCATGCCGGCAGCACCGAGCAGCCCCAGCATTTGGTCGCGGTCCAAAGTGCCAAGCGTTGCCTGGGTTTCAGGGTCATAAGCCCGTAAGCCGATCGTCGATTCGCCCGAATTCGGGTCAACTATCAGGGGTGAAGCCAGCTCGCCAAGCCGGCCTACCAACGCGTCGAATTCGCCGCGTTGGGCCGGTTCGACGTCCCCCGGCGCCACGGCAATCACCCGGCGGTCAAGATCACCGGGTCCGATAATCGGCAAACCATTCCCTGTCATACTATAACTATACTATGCTTATTGGAGTCCGTCCACTAGCCCCCCCCTGTAAATACGAACCTTTCGGCCGGCAGCCGGCCTAGCCCAGGCGGTCGCGGATTTCGTGGGCCAGGGCTTTGTAGGCTCGGGCGCCCTTGCTCCAGCGGTCATGTTCGTAAATCGTACGGCCGTAGCTCGGCGCTTCGGCCAGCCGGACGTTGCGCGGAATGATACTGACAAACAGCCTCTCGCCGAAGTAATTCCGAACTTCGGCCTGGACTTGCTCGCTCAGTGAATTGCGTTTGTCAAACATCGTCAAAGCTATACCCAGCAGCTCCAGCCGCGGATTAGTGCTGCCCCGCACCGCCTGGACCGTGTCCAATAGTTGGCTCAAGCCCTCAAGCGCGTAATATTCGGCCTGCACTGGGATCAGCACGCTGCTTGCTGCCGTCAAACCGTTGATAGTCAGTAGCCCCAGCGACGGCGGACAGTCGATAATTATATATTTATAAGAGTCCGCGCCGGCTAAAGCGTCGGCCAAGGCGAATTCACGGCGGGCCCGGCTGACCAGCTGGACCTCGGCGCCGGCCAGGTTGGCGTTAGCCGGCAAAACGAATAATTGTGCGACATGGGTTTCCTGGACGACATTGGCTAACGGTGCCGCGGCGCACAATACGTCATAAGTCGTGGCGGCGGCTTTTTCTTTGGCCAGCCCCAGCCCGCTAGTGGCATTGCCCTGCGGATCAAGGTCGACTAGCAAAACCGGCGTCTTGGCACTGGCCAGCTGCGCGGCCACGTTGATAGCCGTCGTCGTTTTACCGACTCCGCCTTTCTGGTTGACTACCGCGATGATTTTTTGTGTCATGCTTGCTCCGCTCTGATTCCCAGTATAGCATTCATGAACTGCGGACCACTATAGCCTTATATGGCTAGCTCTATCGTGCTACATGATCCGTTGGCCTCTGTGGCGTGGTTTTGCTGGTTGCCGTGGGTTGGATTCGTTCCATCGGCCATGTAAGTTTGATAATTCCGGGGATTTGGCCACGGGTATGGTTTGCCTTATGCGCACCGTGTAGCCGGGTCGTAAAATACGGCGTTTGACTTGAGCCTGGCAGCACTCGGTCATGGTCGGCCGGATTGGCCGTCGCCAGGGCAACGGATTAGGCCGTTTTGAAAAGCGGATCGACCAGGATGAGCCGCCGTAGTTCTTCCTGGCGGCGACGCTCCTGTAAAGACAGGCGCTTGAGCAAGCGATCCTCTTGTTGCTTTTTATGTTTTTTGGCTGTCATTTTGGTGTTTGTTCCGGTTCCATAGCCGGCTCGCGAGGCGGCCAAACGGAACACGGCAAAAAGCACCCTGTAGGCCTGGTCCAGGCCGGGTGCTCGTCGACATCTCCCACTCGGGCAACGCTAAGGTTGGCATTTAGTTTAAATTTTTGTATTGGTTGAATGGCAAACTAAGCAATTTTTGTGGGTCTCGCGCGGTTCTTGATCCCCGGCGCGAGACCCGTTTGGCTTTTTGTTTGGTTTTAACCAATTTTTGTTGGTTAGGACCAGAACCCGTGACAGACTCCAATCCTATGTACTTAGTATGGCCTCCTTAACAGAGGTCTGCAAGGTCTTTTTGAATAAATTTGATGTGCACTTGGAGAAGGTGTTTTAGCTACTTATTGGCAGCTTTGGTGTTGTTAATAAACGTACGGTAGCGGCTGGCAACCTATAGAATCAGATGCGGACGCGGGTTTCGTGCGAGTAGCATTTAAACTAGCCGTTGTTTTAGTTATAACGCTTAGCGGCTGAGTAAAAAGTTTTCCACAGCAGTTAAGGGCGGTTGCTAGGCGATTGTGGTGATCTTGAGGATGGTTTGGTGCTGACGGTGGCCGCGGACTTTGCGGACGCGCTTCTTGGCTTTGTAACGGATGGCAGTGACTTTGTCGGCCTGCACGTCGGCCTCGAGGACTTCGGCCGTTACCTTGGCTTTGTCAACGGTGGGGGCGCCGACCTGGACGCTGTCGCCGTCAATCACCAGCAGAGCTTCGAAGCTGACGCTCTTGCCGGGCTCCTTGAGGAGCTCGACCTTAAGGATCTCGCCTTCGGTGACCAGGTATTGCTTTCCGCCGGTATTGATAACTGCCTTTTTCATATGCGTTTATAGAGCATACCAAAGTTCGTCCCCTCTGTAAAGTGCCCGGGCGGCGGGCCGGGCCGAGACTATTGGTTGTTTGACTTGGCCAGGCTGACAGTCAGGTCGCGGCCATCGATTTGGACGGTGCTGCTGAAGCCGTCCGTTTGGTGCCGGTTAAGCGACACGGCCAGAGTTTCCTGCTTGATCGTACCTGTTAGGTCGCTGTCTTTGAGCAACGCTTGGAATTCGGGGCTGTCGGAGTCGAGGCTGAGGTCTATCCGGTCGTCGACCTGCAAGCCGGCTTGCTTGCGGGCCTGCTGGACGTGGCGGACAACTTCGCGCATCAGGCCTTCGCGCTTGAGGCCGGGGGTCAGTTTGAGGTCGAGCTCCACTCGTACTTTTTCGGTGGTCTTAACGGTTTCGGAAACGTTAATATTGAGATCCGCTAACCTCTGTTCAAATTTGACTTCTTTGACGTTGAGCTCTTCCCTGATGACGTTTAGGTATTCGGCCAGCTCGGGTTGTGGGCGGCTGGCAAATGACTCCCAAAAGACCGAGGCCGCAGCCAGGGGTTGGCGGACTTTTAGGCCGGCCTGGGCTCGTTGGGCTAGGCCGATCGTGATAGCTTCGCGGATGTTGGCCATATCTTTGATCATTAGTTGGTTAACGTGGCCGGCGGCCGGCCAGTCGCAGAGGTGGACCGATTCGCCGCCGGTCAGCTGGCGGTAGAGCTCTTCGGCCAGGAATGGAGTGAACGGTGCCATGACCAGGCTAAGCTGGACTAGAACGTAGTGGAGAGTGCGGTAGGCGGCGGCCTTGTCGGCGCCGACTTCGCTCTTCCAGAAGCGTTTGCGGCTGCGGCGGACATACCAGTTGCTGGCGTCGTCGATGAACGGCAAGATGGGCTTGAGGGCGTTTGGCAGGTCGTAGCGCCGCATATGGCCGTCGACTTCGCCGCTGAGCTGGTGGACGCGGCTGACGATCCATTGGTCGAGCGGATTGGCCAGGTCCGGCGTCGGGTCGTTCAGGCTGCCATCCCATTCCCAGCCATCGACGTCGGCGTAGAGGGTGAAGAAGTCATACATGTTCCAGACCATGGCCAGTTTGCGGCTGGTATCGGCGACGTCCTTGTCCTGGAGGACAGCGTCTTCGCCATTTAACACCGGCGAGCCTAGCAGCAGAAACCGGAGAGCGTCGGCGCTATACTTGTCCATCAGTTCGTTGGGGTCGGTGTAGTTGCCGAAACTTTTGCTCATCTTGCGGCCGTCGTTGCCAGCCAACGTACCGGTGACGACGACGTTGTTGAAGGCTTTGGTATCGAATAGTCCGACGGAGACGGCGTGGAGGTAGTAGAACCAGGCCCGGACCTGGCCGACGTACTCGGCGATGAAGTCACCGGGGAAATTCTGCTCGAACTTATCGGTGTTCTCGAACGGGTAATGGAATTGGGCGAACGGCATCGAGCCGCTCTCGAACCAGCAGTCCAGAACCTTGTCGATACGTTTGTATTCAACGCCGTCTATTGTGAAGGCTACATCATCAATCCAGGGTCGGTGGTAATCTTCCAGCTCCTGGCCGGATAACTCCTTGAGCTCAGCGTAGCTGCCGATGACTTTGATGTGCTCTTTACCACCATTATCGATGCCTTTCCAGACCGGCATGGCCGTCGCCCAGAAGCGGTCGCGGCTAATGTTCCAGTCGGGGGCCGACTCGACGGTCTTGGCGAAGCGCCCCTGTTTGATGTGCGCTGGGAACCAGTTGACCGAGGCGTTTTGCTCGAGCATTTGCTCGCGCTGGCCGTTGATGTCCATGAACCAGCTGGGGTGGGCGCGGTACATCAGCTTGGTGCCGCAGCGGTGGCAATGCGGGTAGCTGTGCGTGATGTAGTCGATTTTCCAGATGACGCCGCGCTCGTGGAGGGTTTTGGCGATCGGCTTGTTGGCGTCCCAAACGTACTGGCCCTGCCACTCGCCATCGGTGTAGAAGCCGCTGTCATCGAGATTCTCAACCAGCGGGAAGCCTTCTTGCTTGGACAGCCAGTAATCCTCTTCGCCGTAAGCCGGGGCCAGGTGGACGATACCGGTGCCCTCAGTAACGTCCAGATCAGGGTAGTCCCAGATAAAGTGGGCTTTTTCGCCCCTGTTCTCGAAGAGCGGTTCGTACTGTTGCCCAACCAGCTCCGAACCCTTTATCTTGGGATTGATAACGGTATATTTAACCGGCTGGTGTTTTTCGTCGGTTAACACCTTGCCTAACAAATCGGCCAGCAAGATCAGCCTGTCGCCCGATTCCAATTTAACTTCGCTATAAATCTGATCCTGGCCAACACCGACAGCGGTGTTAGCCGGCAGCGTCCAAGGGGTGGTTGTCCAGGCCAGCAGCGAGGCGTCGCTGTCCTTGAGCTTGAACTTGACATACACACTGGGGTCGGTGACGTCCTGGTAGGAATTGTCCATGGCGACTTCGGCCTTGCTGATCGGCGTGGCGTCGCGGACGCAGTACAGCAGCACCTTCTCGCCCTCGTAGATCTTACCGGCGTCATAGAGCTGTTTGAAGGCCCACCAGACGGATTCCATGTAACCTTTGTCCATCGTCTTGTAAGCGCCCTGGAAATCGACCCAGCGGCCGATACGGTCGATGATGTCCTCCCACTCGTTGCCGGTCTGGACCATGTTGGCCCGGCAGGTCAGGATATATTCCTCTAGACTGACTTTGGTACCGATGTCTCGCCGGTCGTGGATACCGAGCTTCTGCTCGGTGAAAACTTCGGCCGGCAGGCCGTGGCAATCCCAGCCCCAGACCCGCTCGACGCGCTTGCCTTTCATCGTCCAGTAGCGCGGCACGGCGTCCTTGATAATGCTGCTCAGGAGAGTGCCGACGTGCGGCACGCCGGTAATGAACGGCGGTCCGTCGTAGAAAACGTAAGCGTTGGCGGCCGGCCGCAGCTCGACCGACTTCTCGAAAGTCTTATGCTGCTTCCAGTAGCGCACCAGGTCTTTTTCGTAGACGGCGGGCTGGCGGCGGGTCGATTGTTTGAATTTCATGATCTGTTGGCATCCTCTGTTGTAAATAAAAGTCACCTGTCGGTTACCGGAGTCCTGGTGAAGGACGGTGCCATCCGGTTTCCTTCGAGGTGACCTCAAAAGCGCTTGGTTTCAGCTGTAACGGGCTTGCCCGGCGGGTTCTACTGGGCCTTATCAGAGCCTTTCTTCCCACTCCTCGCGGTTGATAGCCGCTCTTACGGATTTGCCAAATTGTATTCCCACTATAGCACAGGCTTAGACGTGGGCGTAAGAGGCGACCTCGTCCATCATCGGCAAACTGTCGCCCTGCCAGATCTTCTGGACGTAGCCGTCGGTCTCCAGGATCAGGATGGCCGGGTACTGCATGACGTCGTAAAGCGTCGCCGTGGCACTGCCCTCCCTGGTATCGATGCTGAGGACTTCCACCCGGTCGGCTTGGTGACGCCGCTGGTACTCATGGATAAACTCTTCTATCCCCCTGCCATGCTCGGAATTAGGCCGGTACAAAATAAGCACTTTCATGATAAACCCAGTTTAGCATAAGCGTGTAGTGGCCGCTTTTAAAATATTACAACGCGGCAATCTCCCGGACAGGGGTTGTATAGCCTCAGCGGCTGTGGTATAAAAGATCCTGATATGGCAAAAACCATGAAGCACCGGTCGGATCACCTCCTTCTCGCCCTTAAGGGGTTGTGCTTCACCATGGTTGAAGCCTAGCCCGCG
>Ga0208357_1000397_pt1 | contig 35462 bp, 25 predicted proteins | sample NGESurdeep092012_6_FD_184487 | JGI IMG/M metagenome (GOLD analysis project Ga0208357, IMG submission 184487) | Arctic peat soil microbial communities from Barrow, Alaska - NGEE Surface sample F52-2 deep-092012 (SPAdes) | ecosystem: Environmental > Terrestrial > Soil > Wetlands > Peat ...
GGAACCGTGACCCGCAGCCACCAATCGGTTAATGCCGGTTCGGCCTCCGGATTGACGGGCGCCAAACTCAACAGCGTGCCCGTGCCATCGACATGCCCTTGCACGACATGGCCGCCCAGCGGCGCGCCCGCGTCGATGCCTTCGAGGATGAAGCCGGGGGTGAGGGGTGGGGCGTCGCCCTTCATCATCTCGTGGTGAAAGCTGCCGACGGGCTGGACCTGGCCGAGCGGATAAGGGTAGTCGGGGTCGGTGTCCTTGAAGTAGAAGTCGTTGGTGCCCCAGGTCTTGGTGTAGGCGTCGTGGTTGTCGAGGGTGGAGAGGGCGAGGAGAGCGTCGGCCTGGTGGTACATGAAGTTGCGGCCGACTTGATCGGAGGCGTTGGCGAGGCCGTTGGGGTGCTTGTCGTTGGCGGATTGGAGGAGGAGGACGGCAGAGTTGACGGCTCCGGCGCAGAGGGCGACGATGTGGCCTTCGTACTGCGCGGGAGCGGAGGAGCCGGAGTGCTGAACTTCTACTGCGGTGACCGCAGTGCCGGCGGAGTTGGTGAGGAGACGGAGGACGCGCGCGTTGGTCAGGAGCGTGACGTTGGGGAGGTGCATGATCTCGCGAATGCAGTTGATGTCGGCGTCGGATTTGGCGTGGATGAGGCAGGGGTAACCGTCGCAGGTGTCGCAACGGACGCACTTGCTGGCGACGGGATCGGCGGCGTTGCGCTTGAGGCCGAGGGGGATGGGGAAGGTGTTGATGCCGAGGTTGCGGACGTCGGCTTCGATGGCGGCCATGCGGGGTTCGTTGGAGAGAGAGGGGAAGGGATAGGGCTTGGAGTGGAATGGTTCGGTGGGGTCGTAGGAACTGGCGTAACCGCCGGGGACGGTGGGTGCTGTGCCGAGGTCGCCGTGGACGTGGAAGAGCTCTTCGGCGCGGGTGTAGAAGGGCTCCATGTCGGCGTAGGTGATGGGCCAGGCGGGGGAGATGCCGCCTTGATGCTGGACGACGCCGTAGTCCTCGGCACGCATGCGGAACATGGCTGCACCGTAGACCTTGGTTTGGCCACCGACGTAGTAGGCCTGCTGGGGATGGATAGGGTTGTCGTCTTTGTCGTGCCATGTTTCGGTGGTGTGATAACGGTTCTCGATGAAGACGGCGGAGGTGTTCCAGTTGAGCTTTTCCTGGGGGAGGAAGGGGCCGCGTTCCAGGATGAGGATGCGTTTGCCCGCTCGGGCGAGGTGTAGAGCCAGGGTTCCGCCGCCAGCGCCGGTGCCGATGATGATTGCGTCGTAAGGATTCGCCATAGTTGTGAGATGCGTTGGAGTGCTGGAAGTTGGTTTCCGATAAGCTAAGAGGGTTATGGCTGAAGAGATTCCTAGCACGATGCAGGCTGCGGTTTACCGGGATGTTGATGATGTTCGCACCGAGACGATTGCCGTTCCAGAGATTGGGGTGGGCGAGGTGTTGGTGCGAATTGATACGTGCGGGATCTGCGGGACGGATCTGAAGAAGATTCATACCGGGTCGCATGCTGCTCCGCGGGTGTTTGGGCACGAGATGGCTGGAACGATTGCTGCGGTGGGCGATGGCGTGCGCGGGTTTGTGGTGGGGGATCGGGTGATGGCATTTCATCATATTCCTTGCGGTGAATGCTTCTACTGCAGGAAGAAGACGTTTGCGCAGTGCGAGACGTATAAGAAGGTGGGAACGACGGCGGGGCTGGGTGCGGCTGCGGGGGGTGGGTTTGCGCAGTACATTCGGGTGATGGATTGGATTGTTGGGGATGGTGTCACGACGGCGGGGTTGATTCATTTGCCGGACGATATTCCGTTTGAGCAGGCTGCGTTTATCGAGCCGGTGAATACTTGCTTCAAGGCGATTCGGCTGCTGGAGTTGGAGGCGGATGATACGGTGCTGGTGGTTGGGCAGGGGAGTATTGGGATTCTGCTGGCGGCGTTGGCTAGGCAGACGGGGGCTACCGTGCTGACCTCGGATATGTATCCGGAGCGTCATGCGATTGCTGCGCAGTATGGGTTGGATCGGCCGCTGGATGCGCGGGGTGAGGTGGTGGCGGCTTGCAAGGCGGCGACCGAGGGGCGCGGTGCGGACGTAGCGTTGGTGGCTGTAGGTGCGGATGCGTTGATTGCTACGGCGATGCAGGCGATTCGTCCGGGGGGACGCGTGATGTTGTTTGCGAGTACACAGCATGGGACCGCGCCGTTCGATCCGGCGGCGGTGTGCATGGATGAGAAGACGCTGATGGGTTCATACTCTGCATCGGTGGCGATACAGCAGGAGGGGATTGACATGGTGTTCGAGGGGTACAGGTCGGGGAAGCTGGATCTGACGAAGCTGATCTCGCATCGGTTTGGGTTGGATGAGGCTGCGAAGGCGATTGACCTGGCGTCGCATCCGGTTGCGGATTCGATGAAGATTGTCTTGAAGCCGTAGGGTTGCTCTGAATAAGTCTCCAGCATTCCCTCAGCGGCTAAAGCCGCGTTGTCGTTGCTGAACTTACGGCGGGACTAAAGTCCCGCCCCTTCAAGGCGAAGACTTATGCAGAGATTTCTTAGGGCCTTGGCGCGTTGCTTTGTCGATCGCGACGATGTTGGTACAGTAGGTGCAGTTCGGTTCCCCCTAATTCTTTGTGTTGATGAAAGGCCCCGGTTGCTCGTTGATTCGGACGGCAGCGGTCTCTCTTCTTCGCTACGTTTTCCTTCATTACAAGGAGTGTCGATGCATCGGTTTAAATCGTTCCTGCTTGGTTTGTTCGTGGCTTGTGTGGGTGTGGGTTTGGTTGCGGCGAAGGCACAGGTGCCTACTCCTGTATCGGTGTTGGGGCATACGCCGGGGGATGATTTTTATCTTGCGGACTATGAAGATGCGATCAAGTATTTTCATGCGGCGGCGGCGTCGTCGGACCGGATGAAGATGTTTACGGTGGGGAAGACGGCGGAGGGGCGCGATATTGAGGTTGGCGTGATCTCGTCGCCGGCGAATCTGGCGCGGCTGGATGAGTACAAGAAGGATGCGCGGCGGTTGGCGATTGCGGATGGGTTGGATGATGCGTCGGCGCGGGAGCTGGCGCGGACCTCCAAGGTAATTGTGCATATCGATGGGGGGCTGCACTCGAGTGAGGTGGCGGGTGGGCAGCACTCGATCATCCTGGCGTACAAGCTGCTTTCGGCGAAGAACGATCCTGAGATTGATGCGATTTTGGACAACGTGATCCTGGTGTTGTGGCCTACGTTGAATCCCGATGGGCAGGATATGGTGACGCACTGGTACAGGCAGAATCTGGGTACGAAGTACGAGGTGAGCCCGATGCCCTGGCTGTATCAGGATTATGTGGGGCACGATAACAATCGCGATGGCTTCATGCTGAACATGAAGGAGTCGCAGGTGCTGGCGAAGGCGGAGATCGATTGGAGCCCGGAGATTTTTTACTGCCAGCATCAGACGGCGCCGTTCCCTGCGCGCATCTGGATTCCGCCCTTTGCAGATCCGATTTCGAGCAATATCAGCCCGTATGTTCGGAGCTGGCTGAATGTGGTGGGAACGAATATGACAGCATATCTGGACGCGCATGATATGCCGGGAGCGATCTCGGAGACGCGGTTCGATAACTGGTATGCGGGCTTCAATGACTGGGTGCATGTGTTCCGCAATGAGGTGTCGTTCTTTACGGAGACAGGGCTTTACCGCTATGCGACGCCGCGTTTTTATACGGTCGACGAGTTTCCAAAGGAGACGCAGGACCTGCGGGCGTTATCGATGTATTCGGAGCCATGGGAGGGTGGATGGTGGCGGCTCTCGGATGCGGTGCGGTACATGGTGGGCGGGTCAATGTCGGTGCTGGATCTGGCGGCCAAGAATCGCGAGACGCTGCTGTACAACCGCTACCAGGCGGCGCGGGACAACATCGCTCACTACCGCAAGGAGGGGCCATTTGCTTATGTGATCAGCGATCAGCAGGCGGATACTCCGGAGGCTGGATTGCTGGCGCAGAAGATGATCGAGAACGGCATCAGCGTGTACCAGACAAAGGCTGGATTCACCGCGAATGATGTGACGTATGCTGCGGGATCGTGGGTGATTCCGATGGACCAGCCCTTTGCCGGACTGGTGAAGGAGTTGTTTGAGCGACAGCGATATCCGGATGAGCTGGAGTTGGGTACGTCGAAGGCGATTGACCTGCCGTATGACGTGACGGGTTGGACGTTGCCGCTGCAGATGGGCGTGTCGGTGGATGCGATGAGCGATCCGTTGACTGCGGAGCAGCGAGGGAAGTTGGAAGCGATTGATGCGGTGACGTTACCTGCCGCTGCGGTGGCGGGGGGCGGAGGAGTGTTCGTCGTCAGCCATCTGCCGAATGCTTCGTTCCAGTTGGTCAATGACGCGCTGCAACATGGTGGGACGGTGGCGATGTCGAAGGATCCGATTGCGACGACGGAGGGGAAAGAGCGGGGCGCGTTTGTGGTGCAGGGACTGAGCCGCGGAGCAATGGATGACCTTGCAAAAAAATATGGGGTGGGGGCGGAGGCTGTGGCATCGGTACCAGCGAATGTGTTGCCCATCAAGAGGGCGCGGGTGGGACTGTACCGCCCCTGGGAACCGTCGATCGATGAGGGTTGGACGCGGTGGCTGCTGGAGAATAGCGGGTTCGATCCGAAGAGCATTTATAACTCGGACATGCGGGCTTCCGGGCTGCTGAGACGGTACGACGTGATTGTGCTGCCGGACATGTCGCGGGAACAGTTGATGAATGGCTTCCATGTAGGGATTGTGCCGGGCCAATATACGGGTGGAATTGGGGAGGATGGACTGGATAACCTGCGGGCGTTTGTGCGGGAAGGGGGAACGCTGGTGGCGATGAATCAGACGGCGGCGAGCTTGGTTCCGCTGATGTCGTTGCCGGTGAAGAATGTTCTGGAGGGAGTGAAGAGCGACAAGTTTTTCTGTTCGGGCGCGCTGTTGCGCGTGGAGGAAGAGCATGGCGAGTTGCCGATCAACTATGGGGTGGGTGAATCTCCTGTGGTGATGTTCCAGCGCGGGCCGGCGTTCGTGCCGCAGACGGGTTTCCAGGGAGCGATTCTGGCCAAGTACGCGAAGGCAAACAACCCGTTGGAGAGTGGATTATTACTGCATCCAGAGGCGATTGAAGACAAGGCCGCTGCGGTGGAACTGACGTATGGCAAAGGACGGATTGTGCTATACGGGTTCAAGCCGCAGTTTCGCGGACAGTCGCATGGGACGTACCGGTATCTGTTCAATGCTCTGTATGTGTATGAGCATCCGGAACTGCCGCAGGTGAAGGTTCCAGCAGCGGTCGAGGTGGAACATGTTGTGACGTCGAAGGTGACTGTCGACTAGGCGAAGCTGAAGCCGCTGCGCGATAAGGGTAGGGTGCGAATGCGCTTGCCCGTCGCGGCGAATACGGCGTTGGCTACGGCGGGGAGCAGCGGCGGCAGGGCTGGCTCTCCGAGGCCGGTGGGCGAGTGATCCGTCTTGAGGAAGATGGCGTCGATGATGGGGGTTTGACGCATGCGCAGGACGGGGTGGTGGTTGTAGTTGGTCTGCTGGATTTCGCCCTTGTCGAGGGTGATCTCCTGCATCATCTCGCTGAGGCCGTCGATGACGGCGCCGTAGACCATGTTTTCGGCGGCGCCGGGATTGATGATGTGGCTGCCGATATCGCCAACGACCCAGACGTGGTGGACGGTGATTTGATTTTTTGCGTCGACGGAGACGTCGGCTACTTCTGCGAAGAAGCCCCGGTGGCAGGCGTAGCAGGCGATGCCCATGCCGCGGCCTGGAGTCCTGGGGCGTTTGGCCCAGTTGGATTTTTCGGCGACGAGGGCGAGGACGTTGCTGAGGCGGTCGGAGTTGTCGGGGGATTTGCCGCGAAGCTCCATCTGGAACTCGTAGGGATCACGTCCGGCGGCAGTGGCGACCTCGTCGAGGAAGGATTGGCCAACGAAGGCGAGGGCGTTGCTGCCAGGGGCACGGAGGGGTCCGGTGCGGAGGACGAGGGGCATCGCGGTGGCGTAGAGGCCGAAGTTTTCAACGTGGCCTGAGGGGAACTCGGTGGGCTGCATACCGGCGCTGCCGCCGTAGTGGTCGCCGACGCCGTAGGTTACAAAGTGTTGACGCCAGGCGACAAGTTTGTTGTTGGCGTCGAGGCCGGCCTTGAAGGAATGGAAGCCGCCGGGACGGAAGGCGTCGTGGGTGAAATCGTCTTCGCGGGACCATACAAGTTTGACGGGGACGCCGACCTGCTGGGTGAGGTAAGCAGCCTCGACCATGTAGTCATTCATGAGGCGCCGACCAAAGGCACCGCCGATGCGGGTGAGGTGGATGGTGATGTTTTCGGCGGGGATCTTGAGGGTGTTGATGATCATGCGGCGGCCGCCACCGGGAGCCTGGCTGGGGCTCCAGACCTCTAGCTTACCATCCTTGAATGAGGCGGTTGTATTCATAGGTTCAAGTGGAGCATGAGCAATGAATGGGTAGGCGTAGGTGGCTTCGATGACCTTGGCGGCGCTTTTGAGTGCGCCGTCAACGTTGCCGTCGGATTTGAGGGTGTTGGCCGGCGGGGATTGAAGGAGCTCGGCGGCTCGCTTGTCGAAGGCATCGGTGCTCTGGGTTATGCCGGGGCCGTAGTCCCAGTCGACCTTGAGGTTGGAGCGGGCGGATTGGGCCTGCCACCAGGTGTCGGCGAGGATAGCAACGCCGGGCTCGATGCCGGGGTCGGAGGAGACAACAGGGCCGGTTCCGAGGGTGCCGTCGAGGACGAGAACGTGGCGGACGCCGGGGAGCTTCTCGATTTCGGACTGGTTGAAGGTCTTGACCTTGCCGCCGAAGACGGGGCACTTCTGGATGACGGCCTGCAACATACCGGGAACGGTGACGTCGATGCCGAAGAGCGGCTTGCCGGTGGTGATGCTGAGGTTGTCGACGCCAGCGTGGGATTTGCCGATGATGCGGTAGTCTTTGGGGTCTTTGAGCTTTACGGAGGAGAGAGGTGGTGGGGTGAGGGCGGCGGCAGCTACGGCTAGTTCGGCGTAGGGGAGGGAGCGTTTCGAGGAGGCGTGGAGGACGCGGTTGGGGGATGTCGTGCATTCGGATTCAGGGACGCTCCAGCGCTGCGCGGCAGTGGCGATGAGCATCTGGCGGCAGGCTGCTCCGACGCGACGGAGGGGGTCCCAGTTGTTGGGCGTGCTGGTGCTTCCGCCGGCGGACTGGCCGCCGTAACGTGCCTCGTCGAGGTTGGCCTGCTCGATGCGGACGGTGCTCCAGTCGGCATCGAGTTCTTCGGCGATGAGCATCGGGAGCATGGTTTTGACGCCCTGGCCGATCTCCGGGGACTTGGCCATGAGGGTGATGGTGCCGTCGGAGGCAATGTGGATGAAGGCGTCAGGGGAAAGGTTGGGCTGGGGACGCCGGCCCTGGGCGGAGGCGACGGGCAGATCGTAGAGGTTGAGAGCGAGACCCCCGGTGAGGAGGGCGCTCATCTGAAGGAACGTGCGGCGGTTGAGTTGCGTGGGAGCGAGTGACATGGGCGTGACCTCCTTTACGTGGTTTTGGCGGCGGATTCTGCGGCTTTGTGGATGGCCTGGCGGATGCGGGGGTAGGTTCCGCAGCGGCAGATGTTGGAGCTCATGGCGGCGTCAATCTGGGCGTCGGTGGGGTGGGGCGTGGCGGCGAGAAGAGCGGAGGCGGTGAGAATTTGACCAACCTGACAGTAACCGCACTGGGAGACGTCGATTTCTTGCCATGCGATCTGAACGGGATGGGTGCCGTCGAGGGAGAGGCCTTCAATGGTGGTGACGGGATCGGTGCCTACGTCGTCGATGAGGGTCTGGCACGAACGCACTGGCTTGCCGGCAAGGAGGACGGTGCAGGCTCCGCAGTTACCGATGCCGCAGCCGTATTTGGTGCCCTTGAGGTCGAGGATGTCGCGGAGAATCCAGAGGAGCGGCGTGTCTGGAGCGACGTCTACGGTGTGGACCGTGTTGTTGACTTTCAACTGCTGCGGGGGCATGACGGATTCCTCTCCGATGGTTGAGGTTATGCAATTCCAGTGAGCGCTTGAGACGGTGAATGAGGGTTCGTGGTTCGGATGATCCGCCGCGAGGTGCGTTGCTGAACGCGTCGCTCCTTCGCCTCCATCATAGGCCTAAATTGAGGAGGCTGGCAGGGTGCGACTTGCTGGGAGATTGATGAGGATAAAGTGGAAACGGGCGGTTATCGCGTTCGGCGGAATAAAAGAGTGCCGCCGATAAAGAGGGTTGCACCGGCACCGCCGAGGAGAAGAATGGCATGGCGATAGGCGGCCTGAACGGCAGGTGGCGTCGCGCGGGTACTGTCGAGGCACTGCGAGCAGCCCTGACCGAACGACTGGATCGAGATGCCGAGCAGAAGGAAGCCTCCCAGCCAGAACCAGCGAAGAAATTTCTCGTTCAGGCAGTGAACGCGCAGGAATTGTTTCATTGGCCGTACTCGAGGAGAAGGAAGAGAAAGACCCAGAGGACACCCATGACGTGCCAGTACCAGACGGTGGTATCGACGAAGACCTGGCGGGTAGAGAGCGAGCGGGAGAACTGGAGGAACATCAGAGCTGCTATGAGCCCGATGATGCCGAGGAACAGGTGGATGGCATGGGTTACGGTGATGAGGTAGAAGAAATGGCTGCTGGGGTTGGAGCGGAAGAAGACTTGCTGAGAGGCGAGTTGATCCCAGGCGGCCCACTGGCCAGCCAGGAAGAGACCTCCCAGCAGAAGCGTGAGAGCGAGCCAGAGGGTGGCGCGTCTTGAGATGGGACGGCCCATGCCGAACCACTCATCCATGGCGTCTTCTTCACGGAACATGGACTGTCGGGCTACTTCAGCGGTGACGGAACTTAGGAGGAGTACGGCGGTATTCAGCCAGAGGATGGAGGGAATCGCGGTCGGGAGCCAATCGTTGATGAAATGGCTGTAGGCGTCGAAGTGGCCGGAGACCTTGGTGACGAAGAACACGCTGACGAGAGCGACGAAGAACATGAGATCTCCGCCGAGGGCGAAGAACAGACCTACGCGCGCCCGGGCGAGACGCTCCCGTGGGCCGCGGTGGCCCTGGGGGCGATTGTTGAAGTTGTCGCCATCGCCTTCGCCGTTGCCACCGGTGCGCTTATCTGTAGGCGGCCTGTGGCCGTTGTTGCCATCACTGGTGTGGTGATGGCGGTCGATCTCCGGCGGTGTGAAGGTGGATGGCATATCGCTGGATGACGCTGACGATGCGTCGCTGTCTGTCTAATTTACTCTGCTTCCGGGATGTGGGGGGTGGAGATGCTCCACTGGGTCAAAAAGTCTATGCCGGATTCGCTGTACTGGCAAGGTTCACGGTACGCGACAGGCAGACTTTCATTTGGATGCGTACTGAGGGCGTTGGGTGCCCACTCCATGGTGGTGGCTTGCCAGGGATTTTCGGTGGTCTCCGCGGGACGGCGAAGGGAGAGGATGAGATTGATGAGGAAAGGGATCTGTGCGCAGACGAGAAAGATGGCCCCCATGGTGATGTGGCGCTGAAGAGGCATGGTGGATTGAAGGAGGGTCGTGGCAGGGCCGGCGACGCCAGCGAGTTGGGAGTAGTGGCGGGGTTCTCCGGCGAGGCCGGTGAAATGCATGGGGAGGAAGGTGGAGTAGGCACCCACGAAGGTGGCCCAGAAGTGCAGCTTGCCGAGGGACTCGGAGAGGGTGCGGTGGAAGAGGAGGGGAGCCCAGTAGTAGATCGCGCAGATGAGGCCGAAGATGCCAGCCATCGCCATGATGAGATGGAAGTGGGCGACGACGAAGAAGGTGTTGTGGAGATACTCGTCGAGGATGGGCTGGGCGAGGATGGGGCCGGTGATGCCTCCGGTGATGAAGAGCGAGACGAAGCCGAGGGCGAAGAGCATGGGGGTGGTGAGTTTTGGGCGCGATCGCCAGATGGTTGCGAGCCAACTGAGGACTTTCGCTGAGGCGGGGATAGCGATGGCCATCGTCGAGATGCTGAAGGCGGTGCCGGCAAAGGGGTTGAGGCCGGCGACGAACATGTGGTGTCCCCAGACTAAGATTCCCAGAAATCCTATGAGCAAAGTTGTCGCGATCATCATGCGATAGGCAAAGACGCGGCGGCGGGCGAAGTTGGCGAGGACCATGGACGTGAGGCCCATGCCGGGAAGGATCGCGATGTAGACCTCGGGATGGCCGAAGAACCAGAAGAGATGGAGCCAGAGGAGGGGAGAGCCGTCGCCGCGATGTTGGAGGAGGACGCCGTTGACCAACTCCTGTGCGGGAAGGAAGAAGCCGCTGTGAAGGTGCCGGTCGCAGAAGAGGAGAAGGAGTGCGGCGAGGAGGACGGAGAAGGCGAGGACGCTGAGAAGTGCGGCGGTGAACCATCCCCAGACTGTGAGGGGGAGGCGCTGCCAGGTCATGCCCTCGCAGCGCAGACTGAGGATGGTGGTGAGAGTGTTGATCGAACCGATGGTGGTGGCGATGCCGAAGATGGCGAGGCTGGCAAGCCAGAGATCCATACCGAGGCCCTGGCCGGGACCGGCGAGTGCGGTTTCGGAGAGCGGAGGGTAGGCTGTCCAGCCGCCGATGGGGGCTCCGCCACGGACGAAGAAGGCTGAAAGCAGCGTGACCAGGGCGATGGCGGTGAGCCACATGCCGGTGGCGTTGAGGCGCGGAAAGGCCATGTGACGGGAGCCAATCTGGGCGGGGAGAATGAGGTTGCTGAAGCCGGACTGTGGAGCGACCGTGAGGACGAAGAACAGCATGAGCGTACCGTGCATGGTGACGATTGCGAGGTACTCTTCGGGGAGGACGGGGCCGTGGAGCGGGAGCTGCCAGTTGGGCCAGGCGAGATGCATTCGCATGGCGAGCGAGAGCAGCGTGCCGATGAGGACTGCCAGAAGCGAGATGAGGAGATAGCCAAAGCCGATGTTGCGGTGATCGGTGGAGACGATGGCTCGCAGGAGGCGGTGCCAGCGGGGGCGTGTGGGGGAGAGGGTGGCGGGAATTGGTTGGGGCTTCATGGCTGGGCCTCGGCGTTGGCTGCTTCGCGGGCGCGGAGCCAGGTGGCGAAGGCGGCGGGCGGAAGCACACGGAGGGTGGCCATCATGCGGTAGTGGCCGAGGCCGCAGACCTGCGAGCAGAGGATGGCATAGTCACCGGGAGCCTCGGGGGTGAAGTGGATGTGCGCGGTCTGGCCCGGGAGCGCGTTCTGCTTGAGGCGCATCTGGGGGACGGAGAAACCGTGGATGACGTCCTGGGAGCGGAGGGTGAGGTCGACTTCGCGGCCCGCTGGAAGGACAAGCTGGCTGGTGACGATGTCATCGTGGCCGTGGCTGTCGTTGGGGTCGATGCCAAGGGGATTGCCCTCAGCGGGCGCTACGAGTGAGAGCTTGGTGTTGCCGAAGGCTGCGTCGACGCCAGGGTAGCGGAAGTACCACACGAATTGCATGCCGGTGACTTCGACCTGCATGGCGGAGAGGTCGGCTCCGGTGTAGCGCTGTGCTGCCCAGAGGCGCTGCGCCCGGACGGCAAGGAAGCCAAAGAGGAGGATGAGTGCGGCGAGGGGAAGATACTCGATGAAGAGTTGGTGAGTGGGGCGGGAGGTGCGTTTTCGGTGGGCGATGCCGAACAGGAGGATGAAGTGCGCGAGTGCGAGCAGGCCAAGCCCGATCCAGAGGTTCAGGAGGAGGTGGTGATCGAGTGCGGGGCCATGCTGCGCTGCGTCCACTGGTAGATTCCAGAAGCCGTGGGTGGGCGAGATGGCCTGCGGTGACTGCATGGGTTGATTGTAGAGTGCTGGCTGTCGGTCGGTTGTTGCGTGCGAACATCGGCAGATATATTTGCTGATCCTGGCAAAGGTGTGGCCTACACGACAGGAGTTGGTTTGGATTTCCATCGCAGGTAGAAATACACCGGAACCCCACTTGCAATGATCAGTAGTCCCGGCCATGTGGTGGCCGTGCGATAGCAGAACAGAACGCCAAGCACAGTGGCGGCCCCAAGGATGTACAGCGCTGGTAGCCACGGATATCCCCATGCGCGATAGGGCCGCGGCGCATCGGGGCGGGTGTAGCGAAGGCGGAAGAGGCCCGCTACGGTGAAGATGTAGAAGAGCAGGGCGGCGGAGATGACATAGTCGAGCAGGTTGCTGTAGAGATTGCCGTACTGATGGGTGGTTTGATCGTAGGTGCGGGGCAAGACCAGAAAGAGCGACCACAAGCACTGCAGCCCAAGAGCCCAGCCTGGAACGCCGGCCGGGTTTAGTTTTCCGGCACGGCGGAAGAAGAGGCCGTCCTGCGCCATGGCGTAGCAGGCGCGGGCTCCGGCAAGCGTGAGAGCATTCACCGTGCCGAAGGTGGAAACCATGATCAGCAGGGCCATCGCGAGCTTGCCAAATGCAGGCAAAACCGTCGCTACGACTAGCGTGGCGACGCGGTCATCCGGCGCGGTCTGGATGGAGTGTAATGGCAGCACCGCGAGATAGCAGAGGTTGCAGAGGAGGTAAAGAACGATGACGAGCGAGGTGCCAATGCCAAGGGCCAGTGGAAGATTGCGCTTCGGATTTCGCACCTCACCTGCAACGAAGGTGATGTCGTGCCATGAGTCTGCTGAGAATAATGAACCCGTCTGCGACACGCAGATGGCGATGAACATACCGAAGGCTGTAACCGCGCTGACGCCGCCGATTGGGACAATATTGTGGGGTGTCCAACCGCCTCCGGCAAAGTTGGCGTGAAAGATATTGGGGTGCAGATAGAACGCTATGGCACCCAGGAGAAGCAGCGCGACCATTCCAGCGAGCTTGGCGACGGTGAAGACATTTTGAATAAGTTTGCCCCACTGCACGCCGTAGCTATTGATGGCAGCAATGAGCAGAATGATGCCGATCGCGGTAAGCTGTGCCGTTGAGAGAGACAGAGCGTAGCCGGGCAGTACATGGATGGGTGCGATGAGATAGTGCGACTCGCTGATGGAGGGAAATGCGACACCACCGAAGCGTGCGAAGGCGATAGCTACAGCAGCGATCGTTCCGGTCTGGATGACGGTGAGGAGCGTCCATCCATAGAGGAAACCAAGCAACGGCGAAAAGGCTTCCCGGAGGTAGACGTACATACCTCCGGCCTGCGGCATCATGGCGGCCAACTCCCCGTAGCTGAGCGCTCCGGCAACCGTGAGTACTCCGGTGATGATCCATGTGACCAGGAGCCATCCCGCGGAGCCAACCTGCCGTGAGATCTCTGCGCTGACGATGAAGATGCCGGAGCCGACCATAATGCCGGCGACGATCATGATGGAGTCGAAGAGGCCGAGGGCTTTGTGGAACTCACCTGGGACGAGGCCTGACTCTGCTTCGGAGATCTCTTGGAGAGGAGTCGGCATCCTTAGGCTTCCGCCGCCATGTTGTGGAGGTAGATGGAGGAGCGTTCACCTCGAAGGCTCCTGCGAGCTGGTCTACTGGTGCCCATTGATCGCTGCCTCCTGCGTTCTGATGGAAGACCGGAATTGGTACGGGATGACTACGCGCATCATCACCTGTTCCAATCGCTCGCCGCACTGAATCGCTGCATAGAGAATGTATACAAGAACGTATGCGCCGCAGTAAAGAGAAGGGTCTCTTTTCGCTCTCGCGCAGGGGGTTAAGACTTGGCTGAACCTGGGCCCTCTCGAACGCGGACGCAGCGTCATCGGGTGAGGGCAAGGAGTCGGCGTGATAGCGCACCGCAAGGAGGTTGGTCAGTCAATTGTTCTAACCAGCTTCCGGCACCCTACCAGCTTCCGCGCTCACCAAAGATATCGATGACGTGGCCCAGGCGTTCGGAGCCCTTCTGCCAATTATTTTGCAGACGTCGCTCTACCGTATTCATGTCTCCGGCGACAATGCCTTCGATGATGCCCTCGTGTTCCTTCACTGAAGTAAGCAGGTCCCTGATGATCGAGCTGGCGTAGAGGCGCCAATAACGCTCGGTCTGGGGCTCAATTGCGTTGTGCAGGGTGGACAGGCGGGCACCGGCTCCTGCCTTGACGATGAGGCGATGAAAGCTCCGGTCCAGGTCGAAGATGTCGCCGGCATGGCCGCTGCGTCCCTCGGCAATGCTGCGCAGGTTCTCGTTGATCGCAGTGAGATCTTTCGCCAAGGCCAGGCGCTTCGGCTCTGCCATCTGCGCCGCGCCGCGTCCCGCGATGCCTTCAATACGCCCAATAATGAGGTACAGTTCGCTGGCATCTTCCTTCGTGAGAGGGGCGACGATCATCCGCGATTTACTAACCTGGCGGTGCTCCAGCACATACCCCTCACGTTGCAGCCAGTGAATGGCTCCCCGGACCGGCGTCCGGCTCATGTTCAGCCGCTCGGCGAGATCTGCTTCGACGATCCATGTTCCCGGTGACATCTTGCCATGGACGATCAGTTCTCGTATCTCTTGAAACGCAATTAAGAGGCTTGTCCCGTGTTCTGCTTTGTCTCTCTTGTTCCCCGATGCAGAGGACCGGGCGCGTCGCTTGAGCTGGCTTTCCGGAGCTGGATTGACGAGCGTCTTCGTTTTCAAAGCGTTCCTCCACCCATCACTTTAGCGCATTCGTCAAGCCAGAGGGTGTGATTCTTCGATCGTGTGAGTAGACAGAACCATAGAAGGTGCGGGCCCTGGGCGAGGCTCGTTGGGTTTCAACTCTTGATAGAGTGGCCCCGAAGGGCGACTGGATCTCCAACGGTTCACGCCAGCAACGCTACGATCTCAAACCTGCGCACACCGTTTGGTTTCACAATAACGGCATCGTGATGCGGCCCTCCGAAGGCTGCCGCCGTGCCATTGATCGTTGCGCTGTGGAGTGTACGATCACGCTCTGCGCGGAAGGTGATGTGCAATTCTTCTGGAAGCTCACCTCGTTCTGGCAGGGCGATCGTGGCAGCGAGTGTGTTTGAGTCGCCGCGCTCGATACGATAATTTACTCTGCCCCAGCGCGTTGGCGCACCTACGATTTCAATGGGCTTTCCAGTCCCGATCCATTCGCGCGGGATGGCGCGACCGAAGTGCAGGCGTTCTTCGTCGAACTCCTCAAAGACCAGCATCCAGCGTATGAGTAGCGGAATCGTCTGCTGCGCGGGTATGCAGAAGAGGGTTCCTCCGCCAGTGATGCCGGAGACCTCTCCGGCCGTCCAACTGCCACGCGAGTGATTGTGATAGCGATGGGAGTACAGGAACAGAATGTACTCTTCGATACGATTGAGCCGCAGAAGCGTGTGCGCGTAACCGTAGGAGATGAAGCCGAGCATGTCGCGCCCATCCGGGTGCGCCGGCTCCACGTTGGCAACGACTCCCGCAGTGGTTGCTCCGTAGGCGCGCATGCAATCGATGACGGCGTTCGCATCCGCTGCGGGCAGCACATCGGGGTGCAATAGTTCCGTGTAGCACCGATGCGACCAGCCTTGTTCGCTGGGATGCTCCTTCACCAGGGCTTCACGAAAGGTAAGCTTCACTCCGGGCAGCGGGGTAACGTACGCCGGGGTTCGATCGCGCCAGGTGTTGGCTTGTACGCTCTTCACGAGTGCCGCTTGCAATTGTTCACTACGATGCGTCCACTCCCGCACCATCAGCTCTGAGCCATTGAGCTTCAGCTTTCTCCAAGTGGCGGCTATGGCTCGCCAGCCTCGAATCGTAAACGCGCTGTTTGCGAAGTATGGCTTGTCCCAAACGGAGGGGTTCGGCATGAGGCACGAGTCAGACTCGCACCAACCGTGCAGCAGGCCGTGACCCGTATCGTTGGTGGGGAGTGCCAGAGCTTCGTCGTGCAGCTCTGCGAGCAGCGTGGCTGTTGCCTCGATCTTTTCGCGATGCCGGAGCAACAGCGCGGTGTCGCCGGTAAGCTGCGCGTAACGAGCGACGAGGAAGAGGGTGAGGCCAAACTGCGCTGTCTCCGGGCCTCGCATGTTGATCATGCCAGCTGCGTCGGTGAAGCTTGAGAAGTAATTGTCGAATACGTCCCTAGCCTGCTGGAATCGGCCACTCTCGAGGTTCGCGTAGAGCGACATGGTGAAGATATCCTGGAAGCCGTCGTACTCGGAGCCGTAATAGTGGCGATCCACGGCGCCATATTTCGGGTAGACGCCACCGGGGCGCACCATCTGCTCCTTCACGAAGGAGTAGCGAATCATGTCGGTCCAGCTTGTGTCCGGGAGCGTGATGGCTGCCAGATCCTTTGTCTGACTCTCCCAGAATTCTGCGAACTCGAGCATGCCGCGATAGAACTCCTCGGGCTGCGGCTCCTGTCGTCGACGGGTGTAGCTGGGATAGCTATATCCGTAGTGCACACTGAGCACTGTGCCGTTCTGGATGTGCGCGGTGCGGTGCCAGGTCTGCACGATGAAGCGATCATGTGCGAGTACATCGCCGAAGACTACGACCTCGTAGTACGCTCCCTTCTCGGCTGGAATTACCTTGCGCACAGCAGGCATCCAGCCCCCTACGAGTCCTTCGCTACGCTGGTTTGCCTTCTGCAGCGTTAGCTCTGTGAAGTGCTGCTGCGGATGATAGGTGCGCGTATTGCCGCTGGGAAATACCGGCATCGTGTCATTGCACTCGCGCGTGCCGACGAAGGTATTCCAGCCCGGGCGAAAGTTGCGGTTATGCTCGTCGCTGTGATCAGAGTTCATAGGCGGGACTGCGCGGCGCACCTCGTCTTCGATCGGATCGCCGTGCGCGAGTAACTTGTCGGCGAGAAGATCGGCATCCGCCATGCCGATCGCTTTCAGATCCAGGCCGAGATACTGTGGCCCTTCTGAGGCAAAGGTTGCCTCCGCTGTCTTGCGCAACACGCGGGCATTGCCATCGGAACAGACGAAGGTGAGGACACCATCCTGCACGCGGAGATCCTCGTAGACCGTCCATGTCTCTGTGTTGCGCGTGAAGCTGGCGAGTTTTGTGTGGCCATCGAGAGATGCTGAGGATGCAGGCATGAGACCAGCAATAGAAGGCATTGTGCCTATGGAGTTAGCGTGCGCAGCCAGGGTGTGCAGCGCTGCCGTGCTTGCGGTGATGCTCTTGATGAAATCGCGCCTATCCATAAGTGTTGAGTCCTTTCGCCGCGCTTTGCGAGGCTGCATGTTTCCTTGATGAAAAGTGCTATTTGATAGCAGAACGCCGATTTGTAGATATGAGCCTAGCTGACGAACTCCACGGATCGCGCAACAGTTGAATTCAATTATGTATACTAAGCTCCTCATTTGTCATCTCCATATCCAGGAGTCGAGTCGTTCGTATGAATATTCCATCCCGCTGTTCGCTCGTGGTTGTTCTCTCATGCCTGCTTCCGTGCCTGCCGCTGTTGGGTCAGGGCACCCTCGCCGACTATCAGCGTGCCCATGATCTTCGGGCAAAGGCTGCTGACCTGGTTGTGAATGTGCCGGGACCCGCTCACTGGAATGGCGATGAGCATCGCTTCTGGTACGCCAAAACGGTGAAGGGCGGCAGCGATTTCGTGTTGGTGGACGCGGATGCCGGCACAAAGAAGCCTGCGTTCGATCAGACGAAGCTCGCAGCGTCCATCTCGCAGGTAACTGGGCACAGCTTCACAAGTCTCTCGCTGCCATTCGCGCCGACTCCGGTTCGCCGGGGAGGAAGACCCACGGGGGTTGCGAAGGGGAAGACTGCGCCGTTGACGTTTTTGAACGACGAGCACTCGATTCAATTTGGCTTTGATGGCTTGCTCTACACTTGCAGCCTTGCGGACTATACGTGCATGAAAGGCGGTCCGATTCCGAAGGAAGATCCGCGGTCGCGCGAGTATTCTCCCGAGGACACCTCGGTGGTGAATCCCGAGGTCTCACCGGAAGGGAACGGTGGTGATCCTGTCGACGGCCTCGCGTATCAGCCCCCGGCATCGCAGGCCGATGGCGAAGACGATAGCCCCGATGCACATCCGCAGCGTCCTTGTGCGGCCAAGCCCGAACCGCCTGAGGCGGAACCTATGCGGCACGGTGACAGAAATCCGGGCGTGGGTTCGCCGATCCTCGACCAACTTCCACAGCCGCCGCATGATGCATGCGCTTCGTTCGATGGCCAATATGAGGCATTCATCCGGAACTATAACGTCTTCATCAAGCCGAAGGGCGATGCGCCCGCATATCCAATCAGCTTCGATGGCACAGTGAACAACGCTTACACCTATCGCACGCTGGCCTGGTCGCCAGACTCGAAGAAGCTGGTCGCGTATCACGTGCGCCCCGGTTACGACCGTCTTGTGACCTATGTTGAGTCTTCACCCTCAGAGCAGATTCAGCCGAAGACCACGACGGTGCACTACGCTAAGCCGGGTGATCCGGTAGACATTGCCTCGCCTGTACTTTTCGACGTAGCGACAAAGCAGGCGATTCAGATTGACAACAAACTCTTCCCAAATCCGTTCGACCTCAGCGGGCCCGTGTGGTGGAAGGACAGCCGCGGCTTCACGTTTGAGTACAACCAGCGCGGACACCAGGTCTATACAGTGATCGAGGTGAATGCCCAGACGGGTGCGGCGCGTCCGCTGATTGCCGAGACGTCGAAAACCTTCTTCTATTACAGCGACCTGGGTCCGGGATTATCGGCGGGACGCCGCTATCGGCATGATGTAGACGATGGCAAGGAGATCATCTGGGCCTCGGAGCGGGATGGCTGGGAGCATCTGTATCTCTACGATGGTGCGACGGGCGAGGTGAAGAACCAAATCACGAAGGGCGACTGGCTGGTGCGCAACGTCGACTATGTTGATGATGCGAAGCGGCAAATATGGTTTGAGGCTGGCGGCAGCATCGCTGGTCAGGACCCCTATTTTACGCAGTACTATCGCATCAACTTTGACGGGACGGGACTGACACGGCTCACCGATGCTAACGGTACGCACACGGTCAGCTTCTCGCACGATCGCAAGTTTTATGTCGATAGCTGGCAGCGTGTGGATCTTGCGCCGGTCGCGCAGCTGCGCCGCACGTCGGACCAGGCTGTGGTGCTTGATCTCGACAAGGGCGATACAACGGCGCTGCTTGCGGCGGGATTCCGTTTCCCGGAGGTTTTTGTTGCAAAGGGACGCGATGGCAAGACCGACATCTGGGGCACGATTACTCGGCCGCTGCACTTTGATCCCAAGCTGAAGTATCCGGTGATTGAGAACATCTACGCCGGGCCGCAGGGCTCGTTCGTACCGAAGACCTTCAGAGCTATAGCTCCGGACCAGGAGCTCGCCGAGCTGGGCTTCATCGTGGTGCACATCGATGGCATGGGCACCAGCAACCGCTCTAAGGCCTTCCACGATGTGGCATTCAAGGACTTGGCAGACGCAGGATTTCCGGATCGCATTCTGTGGCACAAGGCCGTTGCAGCGAAGTATCCCTACTACGACATCTCGCGCGTGGGAATTTTCGGGACGTCTGCCGGCGGACAGAGTGCGTTCGGTGCGCTGCTGTTTCATCCTGAGTTCTACAAGGTGTCGGTGAGCAACAGCGGCTGCCATGACAATCGCATGGATAAGATGTGGTGGAATGAGCAGTGGATGGGGTGGCCGATAGGTCCACAGTACGCCGCGTCGTCGAATGTCGACAACGCGTATCGCCTGCAGGGCAAGGTGTTGTTGATCGCGGGGGAGATGGATACGAACGTCGATCCTGCGTCCACCTTGCAGGTAGTGAATGCGCTTGTGAAGGCGCACAAGCACTTCGACATGCTCTACATCCCCGGTCAGAATCACGGCGTCGGCATTCTCTCGGATGAGCACTACCGCGATGACTACTTCGTGCACAACCTGCTCGGGGTAGCGCCACCGGACTGGAACAAGGTGTCACTCAAAATGGATGATAAAGAAGGGAAGTAAGACGGCGTGTGACGTATCAACTACAGGAAGGGCGTCAGTTTTCCGCCAGGCCAGGGGAGCCTGATGCCCTTCGTGCTTCTGCTCGAACTGGCGCGGTGTGAACCGGTCTCCAGACATACGGCGTACTGATGGAGAGAGCCAGCACGGATCGGATTTCCTGAACTTTGCTGCAGTGATTTCTGGATAAGCATCTATGATAAGCATCTATCTCGAGTCGAAATGGCGTTCTGCGTGACTGCTGGCGGTTGAGGATAGAATAGGGCCGTAGACAGAAGTACAGCGGGGTTCGATGAGAGATGTTATCCCGGGATCTGAGCGCTCTTTCCCCCCCGACTCGGGGGATACGATAGGTCGTTTGAATTCGGAGCAGTGGCTTGCTGCGATTGTGGAATCATCGGATGACGCGATCCTTGGGGAGTCATTAGCTGGCGTCATCACCAGTTGGAATGCGGCTGCGACACGTATCTTTGGCTACGAGGCGGACGAGGCGATTGGCAAACCCGTTTCGATGCTTGCGTGGCCTGGTGAAGAGGCACAGATCGAAGCATTCCTCGAGAAGCTCAGGCAGGGAGAGCGTGTCGACCACTTCGAGGTCGCGCGAAGGCATAAGAGTGGGAGAAAAATCATCGTCTCGCTCAGCCTCTCCCCGATTGTGGACTTTGAAGGCCGGGTTATCGGTATTGCAAAGATTGCGCGCGACATCACCGAGCGAAAAATTGGGGAACGGAGGTTGGCGGAGAACGAACTCCGATTCATCACGCTCGCGGACCAGCAGGCAGTTGACCACGCTGAGGTACTGGCGGAACGCAAGTTTCGGGAGTTGATCGAGAATGCTCCGGACGCGATTCTGCAGGTGGACCCTACCGGTTCGATTCTTATCGCGAACCGGACGGCAGAAACGATGTTTCGATATAGCCGCAAGGAGTTGATTGGCAAAGGAGTGGATATGCTTGTGCCCGATGTGAATCGCGCTGGGCACGCCGCACACCGGCATGCCTTTGCTTCGGCGGGCATGACGAGGCCGATGGGGTTAGGCTTGGATCTCCTGGCCCGGCGAAAAGATGGAACGACATTCCCTGTGGAGATTAGCCTCAGCCCGGTGCGGACCGAAGCTGGAGTGAATGTAACGGCGGTTATTCGGGATGTCAGTGAACGGAAACAGACTGAGCAGCGGGTACGAACCTTACAAGAAAGTTACATGACCGAGTTAGAGGCAAGGCAAAAGGAAGCCGAGCGTCTAAATATTCTCAAGAGTGAGTTTATGGCAAGTATCAGCCATGAACTTCGCACGCCTCTTCACACAATCATTGGCTTTGCTGAACTGCTCGAAGAAGAGGCAGAAGCATCGCTGAACGAAAAGCAGCGACGTTTCCTGCATCATATCCACACGGATTCAGAACACTTGCTGAGCCTGATCAATGATGTCCTTGATTTGAGCCGTATCGAAGCGGGCGGTCTCCACCTGCGCGCAGAGGCACTTTCGCTGCAAGAGATTGTCACCCAGTCAGTGAACGCAATCAGGCCCTACGCTAATTCGAAAGCAGTTTCCGTCCGAGAGGGAGGCCACCTTGAAGTCGGCGTTTGGGCTGATCCAACGCGGCTACGGCAGATTCTCTACAACCTTCTGAGCAATGGCGCAAAATTTACCAAAGCGGGTGGTGAAGTCTGGGTGGACGCAGCCGTTGAGGGAAATTCAGTAAAGATAACCGTCGGAGACACGGGGCTAGGCATTGCACCCGAGGAGTGCATCCGGATATTCGACAAGTTTTATCAAGTTGGCTTCACTCCCGTCGGCGTCCGGGAAGGAACAGGCCTTGGGCTGGCAATCTGTAAGCAACTGGTAGAGATGCAGGGTGGGCAGATCTGGGTGGAAAGCAAACCACAGGAGGGAAGTCGCTTTCACTTCACCTTGCCGTACAGAGAACTGTGACTGAAATCACAATCCTGGCTGCTATGCGCTTCTAATCTTCCTAGGTGGACACTAATTCCCATGATCGAACGGGTGGTACGGCACCGCCGCTGGCGAAAAGAATCTTGATCGCTGACGATACGCTGAGTAGCCGTGACCTATTGCGATCCATCCTGGAGAGCAGCGGCTACGAAGTGGTGGAAGCGGAGGATTGCGAGCAGGTGATTGGCAGGGCTACCGCCTTCATGCCCCATCTAGTGATCCTGGATCTGCAAATGCCACAGTTAGACGGCTGCGCAGCGGCAGCGGCTTTGCGAAAGATTCCAGCGTTTGAGAAAACACCGATTGTGGCACTTGCTGCTACCTCGTTGGATGCTATTCCAGAACAGATGGCCCAGGCCGGCTTCACAGGATATCTGGTGAAGCCGATTGGCCCCGCGCGATTGCGTCAGTGTATTGCAAGCCTTTTGTAGCTGGCTGCACTATCAGAACGTACCCCTGGAATCAAAGCTCATATCGCTTCATCTTGTAGCGAAGAGCGTCGCGCCCAATTCCAAGCCGTCGTGCAGCCTCCGACTGGTTTCCTCCGGCAGCCCGTAAAGCCTCTTCAACCAAGCGCCGTTCCTGCTCTTCAAGCGCCGACGGCGTCTCGCCATTTGAATTGGGAGGTTGATTTGCGTGAACCAGATTAGCGGGCAAATCCTGGACGTCGATCGTCGTGCCGTCAGAGAGCATACAGGCTCTGCCGATAACATGTTCAAGCTCCCGAACATTACCCGGCCATCCGTGCCGTTGCAGAACAATTAATGCACGCTGGGTCAAACCTTCAATCGGCTTCGAAAACTCGTGACTGAACTTTTCGATAAAGTGACGAGCGAGAAGAGGAATGTCTTCTACTCGTTCTCTCAGCGGTGGGACACTGAGTTCGACCATCGATAGGCGGTAGTAGAGATCCTCGCGAAATCTGCCAGCCGCGATCTCCTCCACCAGGTCACGATGAGTTGCGGCCACAATGCGGACATTCACCTTGCGCGAGCTGAGCGAACCGACCGGGAGAATCTCCTGGTTCTGGATCGCTCGCAGTAGTTTAGCCTGCGTCGGTAAAGGCATGTCTCCGATTTCATCCAGGAAGAGAGTTCCACCGTTAGCAAGTTCAAATAGGCCGGTTTTGTCACGATCTGCTCCTGTGAAGGCTCCTCGCACATGGCCGAAGAGTTCACTTTCGAACAACGTCTCAACCACGGCGGAGCAGTTCAAGACCACAAATTTGCCGGTTACCCGACTGCAGCGATGGAGCGCCGTTGCCAGCAGGTCCTTTCCAGAACCTGTCTCGCCATGAATGAGTACAGATCGATAGTGCGGAGCTACGCGCTGGATCATGGCGAAGAGATCCCACATCTCGTTGCTCTTGGCCTGGAGGCCCTCGAATTGCAGGTCCTGTGTTCTAGCTGCTGAACCCGAATGAGCCCTTCTCCTCCGGGTCGCCGACTCGATCAATGCCGCCACGCGCTCACGAAGAATTGTGATTTTAACCGGCTTCTGGAGATAATCCGCGGCACCCTGGCGGATTGCGGCGACTGCCGTCTCGGTTGTGTAATGGGCTGTCATTAAGATGACATCGATGGATGAGTCAAAGCTGACAACACTCTGCAAGACCTCGAGCCCGGTCATGCCCGGCATCACCAGATCTGTTATAACCAGCCGCGGACCGTGCAGTTTGACCAGTTCCAGCCCTTCCACGGGGTTCGACGCGGTATAGACGGTGACTTCAGAATGAGCGAGCGCTTCGGAAAGCAGTTCGAGACTTCCCAGGTTATCGTCGATTACGACAATGGAGACGGTTTCTGACATAGTTAACGGTTCAACAACTAGATCGTATCGTGCCAAGGTCGGGTTGACCAGTTGGGTGATATGGCGCAACACCTGCGTCCGTGGGCCCAGATCACAGGCGGGTGCGTCGCGCTGTACAGGCGTATGTGACTGAAATCACGGACAATCGAGCTTGGCAGGGTGATTGCATAGGTAAGGACAGACGTTCCTTATGGAGGATCCAATGTCCAAGTGCCTCAATTGTCCCGAATCTGGTAAACATGCCTTCTGCAATCTCGGTCAAGAATCACGTGCCTTCTTTGAATCCAACTCTCTCAATATGGAATATCCACGAGGCTCTACGCTCTTCCGCGAGGGTGATAGCACCGCTGCAGTATTCGTGATCTGCTCCGGCAAAGTGAAGGTATCGGCAACCTCTCGAGAGGGTCGCACGATGATTCTGCGGATTGCGGATGCTGGGGACGTGCTGGGCATGAGCGCGGCGCTTACAAAGGGCGAGTATGAAGTTACGGCCGAGGCCCTTGAGCCTTGCCATGCTCGGGTACTGCATCTAAGGCATCTCACCAACATGCTGCAGCAATATGGAGATGCGAGCCTCGGTGCGGCGAATGCCTTAGCTCTGGACTATCGCGCGGCATTTGATGAAGCACGACTCATAGCACTTCCTGCTTCGCCTGCTGGACGGGTGGCGCGGCTGATCCTTGACTGGGCGGATGACGCCAGGAAGAATTCGAGCGACTTCATCACGATGTCGCTGACTCATGAGGAAGTGGCCTCAATGACCGCAACGACGCGCGAGACAGTGACAAGAACTCTTGGGCGCTTTCGCAAGGACAAGATCATCTCCACCCGTGGCGTGATGCTGACCGTTCTCCAGCCCAGGGCGCTCGAAAGGCTCTGTGCCTGCTGACCTGATGCAACGGTTTCGACGCAGATCATGCGTCGAAGCCGTTAGCTGAAAAGAAACTCCTTGGTACGAAGGTCTTTGACTAGATCGCGCAACTTGGCGGCCTTTTCAAACTCAAACTTCTTCGCGGCTTCTCGCATATCGCTCTCGAGGTTGGCAATGTGTTGATCGAGGTCGGCCTGGGTGTCGAACTCGGGCATCGTTGCATCTTCTTCGGTGAGATCCGCATAGTCGGCCTTGAGCACTGTCGCTAGAGAGTCGTCTATGCCGCGTATGATGGTCCGCGGTGTAATGCCGTGCTCTTCGTTGTAGGCCACCTGTTTCTCGCGGCGGCGATCGGTTTCATCAATGGCTCGGCGCATGGAATCGGTCATCTTGTCGCCGTAGAGAATCGCACGTCCTTCCAGATGGCGGGCAGCACGGCCAATCGTCTGGATCAATGAACCCTGTGAACGCAGGAAGCCCTCCTTGTCCGCATCAAGAATCGCGACAAGGGATACCTCAGGAAGATCCAGCCCTTCGCGCAGCAGGTTGATGCCTATGAGCACGTCATACTCGCCTTTGCGCAAGGCACGCAGGAGCCGGATGCGCTCCAGTGTCTCAATCTCTGAGTGCATATAGCGGCAGCGGACACCAACCTCGGTGTAATAGTTGGCTAGATCTTCGGCCATGCGCTTCGTGAGTGTGGTGACCAAGACCCGCTGATTCTTGGCTGCTCGGTCGCGTATTTCTGCTAGAAGATCGTCGATCTGACCCTTGACAGGCCGGATTTCAACTTGCGGATCGACGAGACCGGTGGGGCGAATAATCTGTTCGACGACAACTCCTGCAGATTTGGTGAGTTCAAAGGGCCCGGGCGTGGCAGAGACATAAATGGTCTGCCCGACGCGTGTCTCGAACTCCTCAAACCGCAGGGGACGGTTGTCCATCGCCGACGGTAAGCGGAAGCCATAGTCGACTAGGTTCTGTTTACGCGAGCGGTCACCGTGCCACATGCCATGCAACTGCGGCACCGTGACGTGCGACTCGTCAATAAACACGAGGAAATCACGCGGAAAATAGTCGAGGAGGGTAGGCGGAGGCTCGCCAGGGAGGCGCCCGGAAAAGTGGCGCGAGTAATTCTCGATGCCGTGACAGAATCCAATTGACTTGATCATTTCAAGATCGAACCGGGTACGCTGGTGAATCCTCTGCGACTCGACAAGACGGCCTTCGTTCTCGAGTTGTGCTTCCCAGTCCGTCAGTTCCGCAAGAATATTATTGACGGCTGCATTTTTTCGCTCGGGCAGAACTACATAGTGCGACTTCGGGTAGATGGGTAGTCGTGAGTACTTCTGCTTGACGGTCCCGAACAGTGGATCGATCTGCATGAGCGAGTCGATTTCATCTCCGAATAGCTCAATGCGGAAGGCGTTCTCGTCATACGTTGGATAGACCTCGATCACATCTCCACGCACTCTAAACGTTCCACGGCGAAAGTCGACGTCGTTACGCTCGTAAAGGATCTCAACGAGGCGACGAGTGATATCTTCGCGCTTGATCTTCTGGCCTTTTTCGAGCAGCAATAGCATGCCATAGTAGGCCTCAGGGGAACCGAGTCCATAGATACAGGAGACCGAGCTGACGATAATGGCGTCCCGACGCTCGAAGAGACTTCGCGTCGCAGAGAGACGAAGCTTATCCAGCTCGTCATTAATGGTCGACTCTTTCTCGATGTACAAGTCGCCTGCGGGGATGTAGGCCTCGGGCTGATAGTAGTCGTAGTAGGAGACGAAATACTCGACGGCGTTGTTGGGGAAGAATTGCTTGAATTCTTGATACAGTTGCGCGGCTAGGGTCTTATTGTGTGCCAGGATCAGTGCTGGCCGGTTCAGTTCTTGTATCACCTTAGCCATCGTGAAGGTCTTGCCGGAGCCGGTGACGCCAAGCAATACCTGATCTTTATCGCCTGCGTGGATGCCCGAGACCAGTTCGGCGATCGCGCGCGGCTGGTCACCCTGGGGTGTGTATTCAGAGACGAGCTGGAAGTCCATCCTTGTAGGATAAGGCAAAGGGAGCGTGAAGATGCCTGAGGGAGAGATCGAGCTGTGGTTGGTGCGACATGGCGAAACCGAGTGGAGCCTGGCTGGCCGGCACACAAGCTGGACAGATATTCCCCTGACCGAGCACGGACGACAACGTGCATTGGAGTTGCGTGATTATTTGGCAGGCAAGAAGTTTTCAGCCGTGTTCGTGAGCCCGAGGCAGAGAGCGCGCGCAACCTGCGAGATCGCTGGATATGGCAAGGTAGCGGTCATCGACGATGACCTGCAAGAGTGGAACTACGGGGAAAGCGAGGGTAAGACTACCCCGCAAATGCGCGAGATCCACGGGCCAAATTGGAGTGTCTGGACCGATCCGCTTATCGGGGGTGAATCGGTGGAACACGTGGGTGAAAGGGCAGATGCGATGATCGCCAGGTCGCTAGCTGCCGCACCTTCCGGCGGCGCTGTAGCACTTTTCGCTCATGCCCATATTCTGCGTATTCTTGCGGCACGGTGGATTGGATTGCCCGCGGTCGGAGGCAGACTTTTCGGTTTGAGCACCGGCAGTATTAGCGTTCTGGGCTTTGAACGCGAAACGCGAGTTATATCAAAGTGGAACCGCAGTTTCGAAGACGAATAGCGTATCGATGCACATTTCGTCTGGCTGCGGCTACACTCATCCACAGCACTGGACACCATGTCAGGCGGCAAGATCCGTATCGCAAACGCTGTATCCGAATGGAGACGAGTGAAGCACGAAAAGCATTCCTGTCCAATTCTTCATCCTGGGGAGCGCAGAGCGGAGCGAAGTTCCCACTGCGCTCTCGCAGTGATGGCAAAGGCTCCACGCGCGGGCAAAGTCAAGACGCGGCTCTCGCCGCCCCTTACGCTCGAAGAATCAGCAGCCCTCAATATCTGTTTCCTCCGTGACACGACGCGCAATATCGCCGAAGTAGCTGCGCGATCCTCTGCTGCCGGCCTGATCTGCTATACCCCGGTGGGCGATGAAATGGCGTTTGATGGATTGCTGCCAGATGGGTTTTCACTCGTGCCGCAGCGAGGAGACACCTTTGGAGAGCGCCTGCTGGCTGCCGTGGAGGATATTCTTGCATGCGGTTATGGTGCAGTTTGCCTCATCGATTCGGACTCCCCCACACTGCCTGCACGTTCGCTTGAGCTTGCCGTCGATGCACTTAGCCGATCCGGCGACCGCGTCGTTCTCGGTGGATCGGACGACGGTGGCTACTACCTGATTGGTCTGAAACAACCCCATGCGCTGCCTTTTGAGCGCATTAGCTGGAGTACGGGCAGTGTCTATGCGGAGACCGTGGAACGCATTCACGAAGCTCAGCTTGAACTGGTCGAACTGCCGAAGTGGTACGACGTCGACGATGCAGCAACACTCGCCATTCTGGAGGCTGAACTGCTTGATGGACAGCGACCTGCCTTCTCCCATATCGATGGGTATAGCGCGGAAAATACGAGAGACTATCTTGCGGCACGGAAGCATGCATTGGCAGCCAATTCGAATCGCTCGAAGGACTTCGTAAAGGAAGGCCAACGATGAAAATGAGTCCTTCCTTGCTCTCGTTGCGTGACGGACGCCCTTGGATGACGAACGTGGCGTTGTGTCTGTTCGGCGTTGGTCTTCTGGTGCTCACGCGTCAGTTCGTGACTCAACTTCACCATTTCACCATCGGGTTCTCCGGTTGTTCGGGCTGGTCGGCGATTCTGTATATAGCATCCATCATCGTCGTACTGACTCAACCAAGCGATCGCGCGACCTTCTGGATCGTCATCGGATTTGCAATCGCGTTTCGCCTCATTACACTCTTCGCGGATCCGTTTTTATCAACCGACATCTACCGTTATGTATGGGATGGCATTGTGCAGCATGCGCATATTAGCCCTTATCGGTATGTGCCCGGTGACCCGGCGCTGAGCTTCCTCCGCGCACCAAATCAGCACATCTTCGACCACATAAACCGTCGTGATTACGCGCACACAATTTACCCCCCAATCGCACAGATGATCTACTGGATCGCGACGCTCTTATCGCCTACTATCCTTGCGATGAAGACCGTTATGTTCGGCTTTGAGTGCCTCACCGTGGGTGCTCTGTTGGCGCTACTAAAGAAGCTCAGACGATCCCCAGTTCAAATTCTTCTCTACGCCTGGTGTCCTCTGCTGGTGTGGGAAATCGGGGGTGCGGGTCACATTGACGCCGCCGTGTTTGCCTTTGTCACACTCGCTCTGCTGTTTCGATATCGCGAGCAGCCAGTCCTGACGGGGCTGTTCCTTGGGCTCGCGGTGATGACAAAATTCTACCCATTGGTTCTGCTGCCTGCTGTATACAAGCGTCGCGACTGGAAGATGCCTGCGACGCTCATAACCGTATGCGGGCTCTCGTACCTGCCTTATCTGTCGGTGGGTAAGCTCGTCTTCGGCTTCCTTTTCGGCTATACCCGCGAAGAGGGAATTGATAGCGGGGCGCGCTTCTTCCTGCTCGATTGGGCGCAAACCCTGCGCGGGTTGGAGCACATTCCGTTGGTCCTGTACCTTATCTTCTGCGCCGCGGTACTTGGCGGCATTAGCCTCTGGGCCTGGTCTCGTGCTAGCAAGGAACACACGCGCGATTTGACGCCGCACGAGGTTCAATCGCCGGCGCTTCTGCGGGCGGCGATGCTACTTGCGTTTGCGATGATGCTGCTGTTCTCGCCACATTATCCGTGGTACATCGTCTGGCTGATTCCACTCTTCACACTAGTTCCAAATCTACCGCTGCTTGCCTACCTGATGTCGTTTTTTTACCTGTTCACAACCTCTCTGGCTGACCCCGGACCAAAGATGTTTTTACTGAATGAGATGCTTTACGGGACAGCGGTTTTGGCGTTTCTGTTGAGTCTTGCGCTGAGACGCTGGCCTGCATTGACCGCTTCCTTTTATCTGAGAGAGGCCGAGCAAAACATGAAGCTCGAGCAACTAGACTAAAAGGATGCCTTCCCACGTTTCCGTCATTATCCCCGCGCTGAATGAAGCTGAATCTATCGGCTACGTGGTGTCTTCGATGCCGTGGGACCAGATTGATGAATGCATCGTCGTGGATAATGGCAGCACCGATGGAACTGGACAGATTGCAGCGGCGGCGGGCGCTCGTGTAGTCGAATCACCGCGCGGATACGGTGCCGCAATGCATGCAGGTGCGGGCGCCGCTTTGGCTACGAGCACGATTCTGGTATGTATGGATGGGGACGGGTCGGATTGTATCGATCAATTGCCGCAACTTGTCGGGCCAATTGCACGAGACGAGGCGGACTTTGTGATCGGATCCCGTACGCGCGGGCACCGTGATCCCGGATCCATGTTGTCGAGTCAGATATTTGCAGCCCTCCTGATGGGATGGTTGGCGAGAATTGTTTACGGATTCAGGTACACAGATATGGGCCCATTTCGAGCCATTCGACGCAGTTCACTGCAACAAATGCGGATGAGCGAAATGACGTATGGATGGAATCTCGAAATGCAGTTGAAGGCGATTATGCTAGGTCTCCGCATTCTAGAAATTCCTGTAAATTACAAGCGCCGCATTGGCGGGGAATCGAAAGTATCGGGGAATCTCAAGGCCTCTATTGAAGCAGGGCGCCGAATCTTTGGCGTATTCCTGCGTGTTCGCAGGGGAGCGAAGAGCTAATGGAAACGATCGTCGAACTGAAGCATGTACAAGTTGCACGCGGGGAAAATATCGTATTGCACGATCTCAGCCTGCGGATTAATCAGGGGGAACATCTTGCGATTCTCGGGCCAAACGGATGCGGCAAATCCACATTATTGAAGACGATTACCTGCGAAGTTTACCCACTTGTTCGGCCAGAGACGTATGTCCGGATCATGGGTCGCGAGCGCTGGGATCTCACTCAACTCAAGCGCAGAATGGGTGTTGTTGCGACGGAGCTTCCAGGGAAACAGACACTATCGACGAAAGGCTTTGACGCAATTCTCACCGGTTTTTTCTCGAGTTCGACCTTGTGGCCTAACCTGACCGTTACGTCGCAAATGCGTGACCGTGCCGAGGAGATCGTGCAGTTGGTAGGTGCGGAGGCGCTACGTAATCACCCGGTCGGAGAGATGTCCGCAGGTCAGCAGCGCCGCATCATGATTGGCCGGGCGATGGCTGGAACATCTACGAACGATGCAGGTGGCAATGTCCAGATGCTGCTGCTGGACGAGCCGTCGAATGCCTTGGATCTAGGCGCCCAACACGACCTGCGCGAGATGCTGCGCGCGCTCGCACAACAAGGTGTAGCGATTCTGCTCATCACACATCACATCGCCGATATCCTGCCAGAGATCGACCGTATCGTGATGATGCACGAAGGACGCATTGTTGCCGATGGCAGTAAGTCAGACCTGCTCACAGAGAAACGTTTGAGTAAGCTGTTTGAACGAAAGATCAGCATGACCGAACGCGGCGGCTATTGGAACGCCTGGTAAATCATCCTAACGATTCGCCGCTGTTGAACTGAGTTGAAGAGTCACTAACTCGGGACGCTGGATGGTGCTCGGTCCTAGCATGACAACGTTAGGCAATGGACCACGCACCATTGCAACTTCGTCGCATGCATATAGACGAGGGCAAGTTTGGCAATCCTTGTAGATCTTGTCTGGCATCGCATCGCGCTCGGCGATCCGAAATCCGAAATGCTCGAAGAATTCAGGAATACGCGTGAACAGGCATACTGAAAGTACAGCGTGCTCTGCGGCTTCTTCCACTAGAGCCGATAGCAGGAGACCACCGGCACCGAAGCCTTTAGCGTCAGGCTTGACGACGATGGAGCGCACCTCTGCAAGATGAGGGCCATATAGATGCAGGGCGCCGCAGCCAAGAAAATTGCCGTTCTGCTCCTCCACAACCGTGAAGTCACGAATGTTCTCGCAAATCTCCGCATAGCTACGTCGCAGCAGGGTGCCGTCGCCGGAAAGCGAGTTGACCAAGTCGAAGACGTTACGTGCATCTTGAAGGTGTGCCTTGTGAACGCGGAGATCAGGCATTGAACACCTCCGCAGCAGAGGTATGCCGTGCCGCAGTCCTATACTTCGCGCGATCTACCGCATCTGCCAAAGACTGTCGCACGCATTTACTCGCGGTTCCCCCGGTCACGTCGTGGCAGTCAAGGGTCGCTTGTAGTGAGATTGCAGCGTGAAAGTCTGCTTCAAACTCTGGAGCAAACATCTGCAAGTCCTGTAGAGAAAGCGCATCGAGTTCCTTGCTGTGCTCAAGAGCAAAACGCACGACATTGCCGATGATCTCGTGGGCCTTGCGAAAGGGGATTCCCTTGTGGGTTAAGTAGGTCGCGGCGGCCATCGCGTTAAGGTAGCCGGTTTGTGCGGCTTGGGCCATGACGTTAAAGCGGAACTTGAGTGACCTTGTAAAAGCTGGCAACACGCTGAGGATGCCAGCGATCGTATCGGCCGCGTCAAACAGTGGTTCCTGGCCTTCCTGGAGGTCTTTGTTGTAAGCGAGGGGTAGCCCCTTCATGATCATGCTTAGGGTGACCACAGTTCCGGCGAGTCGTCCGCACTTCCCACGGATCAATTCAGTCAGGTCAGGATTCTTCTTCTGTGGCATCGCGCTCGATCCCGTGGAAAATTGCTCAGGGAGATCGAGAAAGCCAAACTCAGCGGTGGAGTAGAGCGTAAGCTCCTCGGCGAAACGAGAGATATGCAGGCCTAACAGAGAGAGGACGTGGGCAAACTCAATGGCAAAGTCGCGATCACTGGTCGCATCCATGCTGTTGGAAGTAGGCGCATCGAAGCCGAGGGCTTCGGCTGCAATCCGCCGGTCAAGTGCGAGGGTTGCACCCGCTACGGCACCCGATCCCAGGGGGCAGAGATTCAAGCGCACACGCGCATCGACGAGGCGCGAGTGATCGCGTTCAGCCATGCTGACGTAAGCCAAGGCCCAGTGCGCGACAAGCACCGGCTCCGCACGTTGCAAATGCGTATAGCTGGGCATCATAGAATCTCCGGCAGACTCAGCAACTACGAGAAGCGCATTGATCCATTGCTCAAGACCGTGGAGCGTTGCATCAATGCTCTCGCGCACAAACAAGCGCATGTCGGTTGCGATCTGCTCGTTGCGGCTGCGGCCAGTGTGAAGCTTCAGCGCCAGACTACCTATCTCGCGGGTGAGTTCCAACTCGACGTAGTGATGGATATCCTCCGCTTGCGGTGCGCTGGCCACAATGGCAGCACCGATTTGCTGCGTGCTCGTTGAATAATCGGGCTCACCGGAAGTTGCAGAGATACGATGAGCCCAGTTGGCCGTGCGCCGCCCGACTGTAACTAATCCTTTGAGTGTTTTTTCAAGCTCATCGGGCGTTAGAACGCCAGCAGCGGCAATCATGCGGGCATGCGCCGAACTTGCAGCCACCTCTTGCGGAAGCAGCCGCCAGTCAACTGGGAACGACCGCTGCCACTGCTCAAAGGTTCGGTCGAGGGGCTCGCGGAAACGGCCGGACCACATTTTTGCGGGTTGTTCGGGGTTGGACATTTCGATGATGCTTCCTCGGAGTGCGTTATTTTGGGGCAGGAACAGGGCAGGGAATGTCTGTGTTTGGGTCTCGTTTGTACCAATGGAGCCGAGGATCCTTCGGATTGATGTCAGCAAGTTCAGTAGCTCCAGTGGGAGCAAACTCCAGGCCACTGTCGTGTTCAACACCATTCCAGCGGTCATATGAGGTCATGAACATGCCGTCTTGGTCGAAGAAGATAAACATCCAAGGGCCTACATGTGCAGTCATTTTGCCTGATTGCCAGCTGTAGTGAAAACCGAAACCCTTGATTCGCCCGAACCGAAGTTCATCGGATGTCTTTACGACAGATGAATCGCTAAATGTATGACCTCCATCTGCGAAATAGCTTTCGTACGCGATGGTGCCAAGCCATTCGCTAGCACTGGGTTTTGTATTTGTATCTGGCGTAATGCGTGTGAGTCGCAACGCGCCCACTTGGTTCCCTCTGCGTATCAGCAGGAACTTTCCGAGCGGTAAATTCAAGCCGCTACCGTGTATGCAGAAACCCTGCTGGCCAACAGGGGTCTGCGAGTAAGCCGCTGCTGCCAGCAAAAGTTGGCACACGGCTATCATCAGCGTTAGCTTGATCGTGTTTGGCTTGCTAAACATCGTGTGAAGCGTACCTCAGGGGCTAAAGCCCAGAAACGTTAGTGACGGTTACGGCACCGCTGAAGCCGTGCCCCTTTGGTTTGCTTGACCAGCGCTTGGTTGGGCAAACGGCGTTGTGGTTACTCCTTATCGCTCCCGCTGTTGAGTTGTGGCATCTCGTTGCCTTTGCTTAGGGTGATGAGCCCGGTCCTTGCGTAGGTGATCAGCTTTGCGCGGGTGTCGGTGATGTCGAGGTTGCGCATGGTGAGTTGGCCGATGCGGTCTCTCGGGGAGAAGGCAGACTCGGTCTTCTCCATGCTGAGGCGCTCGGGCGAGAAGGTGAGGTTGGGCGAGTCTGTGTTCAGGATGGAGTAGTCATTGCCACGGCGCAACTCAAGCGTGACTTCGCCGGTGACTGGCTTGGCGACCCAGCGCTGGGCGGCTTCGCGCAGCATGATTGCCTGGGGATCGAACCAACGTCCCTGATAGAGAAGGCGGCCAAGTTTACGTCCGCTGTCGCGGTACTGCTCGATCGTATCTTCGTTGTGGATGCCGGTGATCAGGCGCTCGTAGGCGATGAACAAAAGAGCAAGACCAGGCGACTCATAGATGCCGCGGCTCTTAGCCTCGATGATGCGGTTTTCGATCTGATCACTCATGCCCAGGCCGTGGCGGCCGCCGATAGCGTTGGCTTCGAGCATCAGGGCTACAGGGTCTGCATAGTGCGTCCCGTTGAGAGCGACGGGGAAGCCTTCTTCGAAACGGACGGTGATCTCTTCTCGCTTGATCTCAACGTCATCGCGCCAGAAGGCCGTTCCCATGATGGGGACGACGATCTTCATGCTGCTCGTGAGAAGCTCCAGATCCTTGGCTTCGTGGGTTGCTCCGAGGATGTTGGAGTCGGTCGAGTAGGCCTTCTCGGAGGACATCTTGTAGCCGAAGCCGGACTTCTGCATAAAGGCCGACATCTCTGCACGGCCACCGAGTTCGTCGATGAAGGCGGCGTCCAGCCACGGCTTGTAGACCTTGAGGTCGGGGTTTACGAGCAGACCGTAGCGATAGAAGCGCTCGATATCATTGCCTTTGAAGGTCGAGCCGTCGCCCCAGATATTGACGTCATCTTCCTTCATGGCAGTCACGAGCATGGTGCCGGTGACCGCACGGCCGATGGGTGTCGTGTTGAAGTAGGTGACGCCGGCGGTGGTGATGTGAAAGGCTCCGGACTGGAGGGCGGCGATGCCTTCGCGAACGAGCGGGCCGCGGCAGTCGATGAGCCGGGCCTTTTCAGCACCATACTCGAGCGCCTTGCGTGGGATTTCATCATAGTCGGTCTCGTCAGGCTGGCCGAGGTTGGCGGTGTAGGCATAGGGCACAGCACCCTTCTGCTTCATCCAGTGAAGTGCGGCGCTGGTGTCCAGCCCGCCGGAAAAGGCAATACCCACCTTTTGGCCGAGCGGCAGGGTTTCGAGAATTACGGACATAGAGATGGTCTTCCTGGAGCTTTATCTTTTGGTGCGGGCCTGCAGGCCGCCACGGTTACGGTTGCTGGGGATACGTTTTGCTCCCCCGAGCAACATGAGGGTGATAGCCTTCTGTGCGTGCATGCGGTTCTCCGCCTGATCGAACACAACAGATTGCGGTCCATCGAGAATGGAATCTGTCACCTCGGCACCGCGATGGGCGGGGAGGCAATGCATGAACACTGCGGATTCCTGTGCGCGCGCCATCAACTCTTCATTCACCTGGAACGGCTTGAAGATTGGAACG
>Ga0208357_1000399_pt1 | contig 35394 bp, 27 predicted proteins | sample NGESurdeep092012_6_FD_184487 | JGI IMG/M metagenome (GOLD analysis project Ga0208357, IMG submission 184487) | Arctic peat soil microbial communities from Barrow, Alaska - NGEE Surface sample F52-2 deep-092012 (SPAdes) | ecosystem: Environmental > Terrestrial > Soil > Wetlands > Peat ...
GAGCCGTATTTGCCTCCACGGAGGGTCGCAACCTCGGAGGATTCGGCAGCGAATTGTGCTTCATCTCGGCTTCGATCTTCGGGCCAAAGAGATACCAGGCATTTGTGATTTCGCCGACCACTACGATCTCAGTGGGAGCAAGTGCGGAAGCAATCATGCGCAAGCCTCGCCCAAGCGATAAAGACATCTTGTCGATGGCCTGAATGGCGAAGGCATTGCCATTCTGTGCCAGGCGCACGAGAGCCTCAAAGCTAGGAGGACCGGGTTTGCCGGTAATCTCCTGGTAGTAGCGGAGGGCAGCACGATTGGAGGCAAAGCTCTCCCAGCAGCCTGTGCCACCGCAGGGGCAGAGCGGGCCATCACTTTCGATCTGAACATGACCGAACTCGCCGGCCATGCCGTCCCTGCCGCGGAGAATACGGCCGTTGACGAAGATTCCGGTGCCGATGCCTTCGGAGACATTGACAACGACGAGGTCATGAACACCATCGCTTTCACCGAACCACACCTCGGAGAGCACGCACGCGTTCGCCACGTTATCCATCTTGACGCGCAGACCGGTGGAGCGCTGGAGTTTCTTCTTCAAATCCAGAACGGGCCAAAGGATTCTGGGAGTGAAGACGGGATTCTCAGGACTGGTCTCAGGGCGCCCCGGAATGCTGACGCCGATACCATCGAAAGAGCGGCCATTGATCGCAAGAATCTTCTTTACCTCGCGAACGATTGCCTGGATGACCTTGGATGGATCTCCTGGAAGAGTGACTTTGTTCTGGGCAATGATCATGCCGCCCAGATCAATCGCTGCAACACTGATTTCCGATGGTTGAACATCCAGAGCAATCACGGCGCGCTGATTGTTGAGATGAAGGACGGTCGGGCTTCTACCTCGCGGAAGACTCACCGTCGAGCCTTCCAATATCCAGCGCTCGCGGATGAGAACGTCGACGATCAGGGAGATCGTACTGCGCTGTAGCCCTGAGATCCGTGCGAGGTCGGCTCGCGAGAGCGGTTGGTGGATACGAATGAGATTGAAAACGAGATTGCGATTGATCTCACGCGGCATCTTATTGGATGCACTCTGACGACCGGTGAACGCAAAACGGGTCAATGGTTCGCGATGCATAGTCTCACTCTTCGGGTTGCTGGATGCTCCGCGGTTCTGTACGTCGTGGGTCTGCTAGATCGCATCGGCCTGTTGCAGGTCCTTCTTCATCCCTTCCCAACTCCTGATGGATGAAGCCTCCGGTGTGCCGGCACCCCTCCAGTGTGTCTCCAGATTGACCGCGTCGGAATAGCCGATTCCTTTGAGAGACTTGAACTGAGCGGTCCAATCCACATACCCGATGTCGACGGGCGACCATACGATCTTGCCCGTGGCATCCTTGACAGCGTTCTTGACGTGGCAGTGATGGATACGATCCTTGGGCAACGCGTCCCAGCCACCGGGATACGCGTCAAGTTCGCCGCGCATGACGGCATTGCCTGGGTCCCAGTTGAGCGCGAGGTTCCTAGAAGGAATGCCGGCAAGGGTGGCGGCGGCTTCACGGCCCGTTGCCGTATTGCACTCGAACTCGTTCTCCAGCACAAGGAGCACGTTCCGTTTTGCAGCGAACTCTGCAGACTCCTGCAGTTTTTCATTGATGGCCTTGCGGTAAGGCTTTACGTCGTCGATGCGCCAGAAGTCGAAGCAGCGTACCTTATTGGTCTTGAATTGTTTGGCCAGGGAGATTGACCGTTCCAAAACTTCCTGCTGCTGCTTAAACGTGGTCTCCTTCGCGCCATGCAGATCCTCCTTGGAACTGTATCGAGAGGCAGGCGCTTCGGGCCAGTTGACTTTATAGAGCGGGCTACTGATGTCGGTGACCTGCAGATCATATTTGGCGAGGATCTTCTGCGCTTTTGTGATTTCGTCGTCGGAAACCGCCTGCAGATTTTTCCCCCACATCGCACGCAGTTCTACCCAATGCAATCCGAACTGCTTGTTAATGACATAGCAAGCATGGTCAAAGTCCTCGGATATTTCGTCTGAGATCACGCCGATCTTAAACTTCGATCCGGCGGCCCAGGCCTTCTGGGGTAACAGCGTTGAAGTGGCGGCAGCGGCTGCAAGCCCTGCAAATTGGCGTCTGGAAAGGTGATCCATGATGAACTCCTTGGTTGTTCGATCTGTTCCGGGTTGGCTTACTTAGGAGAATGCTCTCGCGATGAGCTTCAGTACCTTGGATAACTGTCCGCCTCATTCTGACGATCCGGGGACGGACACGGGAATCAGCTTGCTATTGACGAAGCAAACAAACTCTAGGTGATGGCCTTCTGAATTCCTATGGCGACGACGAAGTAGTTGGCAGGCCCGTGACCCACGTTCTTCAGGCCGTGCAGCACTGCCGATGCGGTGAAGACTACATCACCGGGATGCACGATTCCCTTTTGTCCATCGCTGTCTACCTGCAGCTCTCCTTCGCGGATCAAGAGCAGTTCAGAGTGAGTGTGACGATGGGGTGGATGGGGCATCTCGCCCGCGGGTAGCATAGTTTCATGCACCTCGATGTACTCGCCCGTAGCGAGGGTTCCACGCACCACGGCCCGCGAGGTCATGCCGTTGGGCGAGGTTTTGACGGGTAACTTGTCATAGGAAAACAGGGCAGAGTGTACCAACTTGTGGGTGTCCTCCGAGGACGGCCCTGCCTGTGCTTCTGCGGAGAGACTGCCGAGCATTGCAAATGCCGACAGAGTCAAACCTAACTCACGACGGTTCATCTTGTTCACGGGTGTACTCCTTTCAATCGTGGGGTCGCTGTGTTTCATCAGGCCTGCTTCTTGTAACCCATGCCCGCCAGTACGCCGCGCATATAAGAGAAACTGGTGCTCACCCCAGGCATCGGATCGTCGCCATGGATTTCGTACTCCAAGTCGACGAAGCCTTTGTACTTCGTGGCGACCAACGCCTCGAAGATGCCGCGCACCGGCATGAGCCCTTCACCGACAGCGACCTGGCTATCCTTTTCCGTCGCATTGGCGAGGTCTTTCATGTGCACGTTGAAGAGCCGGGCCCCCACAGCATGGACAGCGTGAACAGGGTCGACGCCTGCGCGCATCGTGTGGCCCACATCGATGCAGCAACCCATCCGTGGGTCCATCGAGTGCACGACCTTCAAAACATCGAGTGGTGAGTGCCATATCTTGTCCTCTGGTCCGTGATTGTGGATGGCGAAACGGATGTCGTACTCCTTCACAAATTTTTCAATACGCGGCAGCGTCTCTGGCTCCGGGTCTCCTGCAACGATGACCTTGATGCCAGCTCGCTTGCAGTAGTCAAACTTGCTGCGGATATCATCGTCCTCGTCCTTGCGGAAGTAGATTGCTCCGGCAGCATGCAGCTTTATCCCCGCGGCAGCGTAGTCGGCGAGAGCTGCCGCTTCCTCGGTGGGGTCCATCGGCAGATGATCTTTCACGTCTTTGACATTCAAGGCGGTCAGATTCAGTTGCTTCATGTAGGCGATCATCTGCGCGCGAGTGAATTCGCGGAAGGTATAGCTGGCCAATCCGAGCTTGACTGGCGTAGGTTGTCCTTCCTTCGAGTATTCCTGTGCGCCAGCGGAGAGTACCCCCCCACTGGAAATCGCTGTCGCAACGATGGCACTGCTGCATAGAAAGTTTCGACGTGACATATCGTGCTTCATGAAAATCCTTTCACTGCATGGAACGGTTTGTGAAGATTGTTCGATCTTGGATGGAACGCGGTACAGTCCAAGAGGGATCAAGAGCCGGCCGCTAGAGATGCGGCGCCCAGCCCTTCTCATATTCGCGCCCCCAGTATTTCATCGCCGCCGGATCGTTCAGTACCTTGCCGTCTGCAGGGTTGAGGTGTAGTTCGTGGTTTACCTCCCAGGCGACATTGGAAAGCTGCAGCATGGTAACGGCGACGTTACCCTGTGCAACGGGTTGGTTGAGCTTCGCACCTTTTTGAATCCCCGCAATGAAGTTGGCAAAGTGGGCATCGGTCATGGAATCGCGGCCGACCAGGTCGGTCGATGAGGTCTCCCCATTGTTGGCCTTATATTCGCTGGTCTTCTTGCCTTTGAGGTCATAGATCTCATAACCATCGCGGTCTACGATCACTGAGCCGGTGGTGCCCATGATCTCCGTGCCGCGGTCGCGACCGAAATACTTCATCCCGTTACAGCACTTGCCTTCCCAGGCGAGCATGGCGTTATCGTAGGCGTAGCTGGTCAGCATGGTGTCGTAAAACTGCCAGTCGTCCTTGAACTGATAGCGGCCTGCGGTCGAACTGACGCTGTTCGGGTAGCCGACCCCAAGTGCCCAGCGCGCCACATCGACTTCGTGTGTCCCGTTGTTGAGCGTCTCGCCCGTGCCCCACGTCTTAAACCAGTGCCAGTTGTACGGCTGAAAATTATCCTTGTACTCCTGGCGAGGTGCCGGTCCCTGCCACAGGTCCCAGTCGAGCGTAGCGGGAACCGGTACAACCTTGCCATGGCCAATAGATTTGCGCACATTGCTGTACCAGGTCTTGGCAAAGTACGCATGCCCGATCAAACCGTTATGGATTTTATCCACGATCTCAATGGTGTGCGGCGACGACCGTTGCTGGGTACCCATCTGTACCAGCTTGCCGTACTTCTTCTGCGCCTCCACCAGCAGCGCTCCTTCAGCAGGATTGTGGGAGCACGGCTTCTCAACATACACATGCTTTCCAGCCTGCAGTCCAGCGATAGCGATGGGGGCGTGCCAATGGTCAGGCGTGGCGATCGTGATGGCGTCGATCTCTTTCATCGCAAGAATGTGCCGGAAGTCTTTCTCGCCGACAGGAGTTTCGCCCATCATTTGTGTAGTGCCGTCAACGTATCTCTTGAGAATGTTGCTCTCTACATCGCACACATGGGAGATGCGAGCGTTGGCCTTGTTTGCCTTCAGCGCGGAGAGATGAGCGTAGGCGCGACTGTTGAGTCCGATCACGGCGAAATTCAGGCGGCTGTTTGATCCCAGGATTTGTGCATAGCTCTTCGCTGTTGTGCTGACGGCCAATCCTGCGGTACCTACTGCGAGTGCATCGATGAATTCGCGGCGTGTGATCATAGTGTCTCCGTTGTGAGTTGAAACTATATCCGGTTTGTTTCGGCAACCGTGATCACCGAAGGTTTGAAATGATCTAGGGCAAGTGCTACTGGCCCCTGGCGACTCCGCCGGCTCCCTTGCCGGCGCAGGATACGTAGGCTACACGGCCATCCGGGTGGACCAGGATCTCTGGAGGTATAGGGGGAACGTCCAACGTTCGTACGACTTTGAGAGTCTTCAGATCTACCTCCGCAACCTGGCAGTTCGTTCACAGGGCAACCAGCAGCCACCGGCCGTCACGAGTTGGTGTGGCGGCAGCGGCTGCAAGTCCTGTAAATCTGCGTCTGGAAAGCTCATTCATGATCTAACTCCTGGATTACTTAAAGCGTGCCAGATGGGGTGGTCAAGGGAAAAGAACTTGCGTTGGTCCCGAAGCCCACATGCTGGTTAGCAAATGTGGGCTTCGAAGCGAGTCGATTCTCCTGATCAGAAGGTGATCTTGACCGCTGCCTGCAGTACGCGCGGACCCCCAACGCCATTCACGTTCCCCACGCCGCTGCCGAGGGTGGACGATATCTTGCCGAAAGAACTTGTGGGGCTGCTCGAGTACGTTGAGTTCGGAAGTCCAAAGGCAGGCGTATTGGTTGCGTTGAAGGCATCGAAGCGAGCTTCGAGGGCGACCTCCCGGAAAAGGGGAAAGCTCTTGAAGATCGACATGTTGTCAGAGAAGTATGCCGGTCCGCGGAACTGATTGCGGCCCGTGTTACCCAAGGCACAAGCCACCGGGTTGGATGGCGTGTATGCCTTACAAGTAGCCGGTGGCGTAAAGCTCGAAGTGTTGAACCAGTTCACATTGGAGGCGCTACTCACCTGATGTGTTACCCGGTAGGCAGAGGTCTGATTGACGGTCTGGGTGGTACCCGGTGTTGGACTGCTGGTTGTGATGGAGAAAGGCAGACCAGAGACCGCCGAGACAATGGCGGAGAGCCTCCAGCCACCGAGGGCATACATCAACGGACCGTGGTTGAGGAACCTTTGACCGCGACCCGCAGGCAGGTCATAGGAGATCGTCTGGGTGTAGTTCAACTTCCGGTCGAAGTCCGCCACGGCGTAGTTCCGGTGGACCGGTCCGGCCCAGAATAGGAGGTTTCCGTCCTGTGCGCCGGTCTGATAGTTTTCCGCTTTGCCCCATGTGAACGCAGAGTTGAACGATACGTTGTGCTTCATGCGGTGAGTAAGCTGGACCTGCAGTGACTGATAGTTCGTGGAGTAACCCAGGAAGAATTGGTTAACGGCTGCCGTTTTCAGGAAGGTCGGGGTGACGCCGTCGGCGGCGTGATTGAGTGGATCGTACGTTCCGCTCTGGCCATATATCTTAGGCTGGTTGATGTTCTGGGCAACGTCGATGCGACTGCCGTGGTTGGCGACATAGGCGATCTGCAGAGAGGTATCAAAAGGCAACTCCTGCTGAACGGCTACGTTCCACGAGTCGACAGAGGCGTTCCTGAAGTTGAGCGGAATATAGAGATTAGCGAGTCCGATGGTTCCGTTGGCCGCAGACTCGGTGATCGTACCGTCGGAAGCAAAGGGGGCTGTGGGTGTGATCGGAATGCCAGTAACAAAGTTGACCAGACCGCCCGCAGGATTAAGCGCAGCGCCGTAGGTCGGGCTGTTGTTATAGAAGGTGCTGGTCTTGATGGGGTAGTTGTAGGCGTAGGTGTTGTCGACGAACGGGACGTAGCTGACGCCAAAGCCGGCGCGGACGACTGTCATGTCCGAGGCACGGTAGGAGAGGCCCACACGCGGTGCAATATTCTTGTAGTCCGTCGCCATGCCGAGGTTGGAAGGATTGCCATTCTCGCCGGCGAGCACCAGCTGGTTAGTGGTGGGGTTGTAGTTGACGAAGCCGCCGGCCTTGCGCGGCGTGGCTGGAGGGTAGAGTTCGTATCGCGCGCCGAGATCGACGGTGAGCCTGGGTGTGGCCTGCCACTTGTCGGCAACGAAGAAGAAGAGCCAGGTCTGGCGGAAGGCAGGGAAGGTGCTGTTGGTGTCCTGTCCAACCTGATACGGAACGTCGAAGAGAACGCTGGCGATGTCGTTCGCGCCCGAGGTGGAACCTCCACCAGGTGCCGAGGTCTGGTTCTCCTGAAAATAGAACTGGCCTGCGGCGGCGTTGTTGTTGCCCTGCAACAAGTCGTCGCGGATACGGCGAACATCGGCACCAGCTTTTAATGTGTGATTGCCGAGGACCTTGGTCCAGTTATTCGCGAAGTCGATGTTGGACTCCGCACGCAACCAGGGCAGCGAAGCCGAGTACCCGATCAACGGATTAGTGAAAGTGTTGACAGTGAAGGCAACCTGACCGCTGGTGGTCGGCGAATTGTTGGTACCGTTCGGGCCGTTGCCAGGAATGCCGAGGGTGCGCGCGTCGTCACTGCCATAGTCGGTCTGAGTAGCGGAGTTACGCAGGTGAGCGACACCAGCGCGAAATTCAGTGAGCAGGGTTGGCGAGAATGTGTGGTCGTAGTTCACTCCGGTGCTGTAGGCGGCGGCGGTGCCGGTGGCTTCAAAACCACCGCCGGCAGGACCTCCGAGGAAGGAGCCAAAGAGCGGTGCCTGGTAGGTGTTGGTCGTCTGGTGGCTGAACCGGCCGCTGAGATGGTCCTTGAGGCCAATCGTGTAGTCGGACTTAATGTCGTAGCTGATGTAGTCCTTACTGAAAGGAGTGTTCTGCGAAAAGTTGTTGGTGAGCGACCCGGCGATGTAGCTCGACGATGCAAGGTTGCTCTTCGGATTCCTTGCCAGCGCGTCCAGGTCCTGCAGAACGGTAACGCCCACCTGGCTGATGCCAGGGTTTGCAAGAGGAATCACGTTGCCTGCAAACGGCGTGCGACCCGTACCGCAAAGGCTCGCGTTCGTCGCGCCGGTTCCGCAGTCTGCGGTGTCCCCGGTGTTGGGGTCATAGACCTGACCACCGTAACCCGCCAGGTTTAGATTCCCGCCGGAGACATTGTAGTAAGGAATCGTCGCATTCGACGTTGACGATTCGTGATCGGTGACGCGGAGAAAGTCGCCAAAGAAGAAGAGCTTGTTCTTGAGGATAGGACCGCCGATAGAGCCACCAGTGTAGTTGTAGACGAGGCGTCCGTTCGGGCCCTTGGCGAAGTAGTAGCGCGCGTTTACGCCGTTGTTTTCCATGTTCTGGAAGACTGAGCCATGAAAGCTGTTCGTGCCGGACTTGAGCGTGACGTTAACGACGCTGCCGACGGCACGGCCGAACTCAGCCTCAAAGTTATTCGTTGTAATGTCCACGCTCTGGATGGCCGCAGCTGGGGGAACCAGGATGATGTGGATGCCAGTGCGCTGATCGTCGTCAATGCCTTCGATCTGGTAGAGGTTCACGTAGGAGGATTGGCCGTTCGCATTGACCGAGAGATCGTTGTTCGCGTTGTAAAACTGCGAGTTGTTGAAGACTACCGGAGCCATACCCGGCACAGTGTTGAGCAGCGATTGAAAACTGTTGCCGCTGCTCAGCGGGAGGTTGGAGATCTGGTGCGATTCAATTGTGGTCGAGATATCCGCGCGGTCGGTCTGCAGCATAGGCGGTGCCGTCGTAACGGTCACCTGGTCTGTCGTGGCGCCGGTGACCAGGCTCACGTCAACACGCGTCGTTGAGTTGGTTAGCACCGAGATGTTCTCACGCGACTCCCTTTTGAACCCTTGGGCTGTAACCGTCACCGTGTAGGTGCCTGGCGGAAGGTTGGGTTCTGTATAGTTGCCGCTCTCATTCGTGACCGTGGTGTGTACGGTACTCTGTCCGGGCAGGACGATGGTGACCTGACCGTTCGCAACAACCGCGCCTGTGGGATCGGTTACCGTGCCCAGGATGGTGCCGCTCACAGCCTGTGCGTGAAGCTGGGTGATTGCTGTCAGGGACAAGATGAAGAAGGCGAGCAACGAGAATACGGTGAACCGACGGTGACGCATCAAAAAGCCTCCTGATGAAGTACAGCGGTGCATATATGTAGTTAGTTCGAACTGCGGCACAATAGGCTTCGCGGCGAGACGTTGTCAAGCCGTAATTGAAGCTCAGGAGAGACGTCTGATGCATATGATGCCTAAACGCGGGCACTTTCACGCGTATGGCATCGTCATGCTGTAGCGCCATGATCAACGGTCAGCGTCCCTATGATCCGGCGGCCACCTGAATCGATGGCCACCAACTTACCGCCATCTCGGGACACGACCGTCTCGTGTCCGATGATACCGTCGACAGCAACCGTCGCAATCTAACTTGACTCGACCGGATCCACGAGGCTGATATCGTTGTCGCCCCGGTTCACAAGGATTAGTGTTGCCGGCGCATTGGTTCTCTGCACCTGCAAGGAAGGCCCGCAAGCAAATCGATCAGGAACTTGTTCGAAGAACGAACTTTACAGTCATGACTGGAAAGCATAGCACTGTGTCACCACATTAGGCGTCCGCCGGTTTCAACGTCCTCATTCTGGAGGGAGTAGGACAACGAACCTTCATCAAGGAGAATTGAGAGGTAGCCCGAACCTGCCGAACCGTCGCTGGCTCGGGTTCCTTCATCCGGCCGTAAGTGCGATCTCGAAAGGTTGAAGTAGAAGGCGCAATGCACGTGCTAGTGTTATCTGCCATGAAAATCACGTTCGCTTTCGCTCTCGCCCTGGCCACCGCCATTCCGGCTGTTGCCCAGCAAAATCCCTCAACCATGCTGAAGATTGGAAGCGTAGATCCTCGCTTCCAGTCCTACAACGTGGAGATGGTCGAAGTCATCGGCGGCCGCTTTTGGAAGCCGTACGCCAGCAAGACGGCTGCAGCGCCCAGCACTTCCGGTACCCCCGGTGGCATCGATCCGTCGCTCTTTGAACAGCGCACTCCGATCGACCTCTCCAACCCTCGCCTTCGCAAACTCGCCGCCGCTCTGGGTCCGGCGTATCTGCGCGTCTCGGGTACGTGGGCCAATACGATGTACTTCCAGGACTCCGACGCTGCAGCCCCGGCGGCTGCTCCGGCGGGCTTTGGAGGTGTCCTCACCCGTGCGGAGTGGAAGGGCGTTGTTGAATTCGCCAAGGCTGTCGATGCACAGATCGTAACCTCCTTCGCTACAAGTGCAGGTACTCGCGATGCCGCGGGCACATGGACGCCCGTGGAGGCGAGGAAATTCCTCGACTACACCCACTCCATTGGCGGTTCGATCGCAGCCGCCGAGTTTATGAACGAGCCCACCTTCGCCAGTGCAGCAGGCGTACCCAAGGGCTATGACGCGGCGGCCTACGGGCGCGATTTTGCAGTCTTTGCACCATTCCTTCGTAAGGCCGCGCCTCACGCTCTGCTTCTCGGGCCCGGCTCCGTCGGCGAAGGCATCGACTTCATCCCAGTCAAACTCCTCCCCTCCAAAGAACTGCTTGAGGCAATGAAGCCAAATGCGGTCGACGTCTTCTCCTATCACTTCTATGGCGCTATCTCAGAGCGCTGCGGTGCGGCCATGGGTGCGAAAGGTACCACCAGCCCAGAGGCCGCACTCAGCGAAGATTGGCTTTCCCGCACCGGCACAGTGGAATCTTTCTACGCCAGCCTCCGTGACACCTATGCCCCAGGCAAGCCGATGTGGCTTACCGAAACTGGTCAGACCGCCTGCGGAGGCGACCGCTGGGCTTCGACCTATCTCGATAGCTTCCGCTATCTGGACCAACTCGGCCAACTCGCCCGCCGTAGCGTCAAGGTTGTCATGCATAACACGCTTGCAGCCAGTGATTATGGGCTTGTCGACGAGAAGACGCTGACGCCGCGCCCCGACTATTGGGCGGCGCTGCTCTGGCACAACACCATGGGAACCACCGTGCTGGATGCGGGTGTTGCACCCTCGAACTCGATCCATCTCTATGCTCAATGCATGAAGGACCACCCCGGTGGTGTCACGCTGCTCGCACTCAATCTAAGCCGCACGGACATGCAGTCTTTGCGAGTCCCTGAAAAGTCGATGCGCTACACCCTGACAGCGCCGGAGCTGATGAGCCACGTGGTGCAACTCAATGGCAAGGATCTGATGCTCCCGTCGAGCGGCGACGTTCCCTCTCTCATCGGCATCGCAGCTCCGAAAGGTGAAGTTCATCTCCCCGCCGCCAGCATCAGCTTTCTCGAATTTTCTGGGGCCAACAACCCTGCCTGTAAGTGATGGAAAATTGATAACGCGTAGATAGCCAAACTTGGGCTGGCCGTCGATGGCCTGGACGGATATCGAGAACGGTCACAGCGTGCTCAGCAGAGAAGTCGAGCACGCTGGCAGGACGGCGAGGCGGGACAACTGATTTCGTCCGGCTCTCGCGGCTTAGAGAGAACCTTCATTCATCACCAGCGCGACGGCACTGCGCCAGCGTGCAGTACTGGCTTCTACGGATGGCCGCAGCCTGGGAGGGCTTGGCAGGGAATGGTGCTTCATCTCGGCTTCGATCTTTGGGACGAAGCACCTCTTCAAACTCCCTCAAACATCGGCATTTCAGCCTGTCACCTTCTCGGCTGGCAAGTCCTGTATTGGCTATGATATCGTTCACAAGGTTTTCTACAGTGTTCTTTTTGTTTCACTTTGAGGGGATTACATGCGCTTGCGGCTGCCTTTTCTTGCTGTGCTGTTGGCTTCGCCGGATGGGTCGAGAGATCTCTTCCTCATGCCCTGCGGGTATGGCGTCTCTGCGCTGAACTCGTCGCCTGCCTTGGCGCTGGTCTCGCCGCTTTCCGCCTCCTCATCCGCGTCGGGAGGCCCCAGTTGAGCATGATGCAAACGTCTGTATCCGTGGGCGTCGACCTCGGCGGAACCAGCATTCGCATCGGTGTCTACGACGTCGGTCTGGAACTGCTCGGCAGTCACTCGATGCCTACCCGCGTTGCCGCCGGCCCACAGGAGGTCGTCGAAGAGATCGCCGCAGCGATTGCGAAACTTCTTCGCGACCATCCCGGAACCCGACCGATCGGCGTCGGCATCGGCAGCCCCGGCCCCATCAATCTCCAAACCGGTGTCCTTGGACTCCTTCCCAACTTCCCCGGCTGGGACAACTTTCCCCTCCGCGACGCCTTGCAGGAAGCAACCGGCCTCCCTGTCACCATCGAATCCGATGCCAACGCCGCCGCTCTTGCCGAGTGGAAGTCCTGCTCCGATAAAACCTCCGGCCTTCAATCCATGGCCATGATCACTCTCGGAACCGGAGTCGGCAGCGGCCTCATCCTCGACGGCAAGGTCTGGCACGGCATGTTTGGCATGGGCGGCGAGGTAGGGCATGCCACGGTCGACCCCCACGGCCTCCCGTGCGCCTGTGGCAGCCGCGGCTGCCTCGAAATGTACGCCTCCGCCAACGGCGTCATCCGCCTCGCCTGCGCTGTCGCCGCATCCGAGCAGGGAAGCACGGCCTTGCGCCAGGTCGTTAACCGTCCAGGCGGCTTCATGCCCCTTGAGATTGCTCAGCTTGCGGAGCACTCAGACGCCGCGTCGATCCTCGTCTTTCAGCGCATGGGTTTCTATCTCGGCGTCGGCATCGCCAACCTCATCAGCACCCTCGACCTTCCCATGATTGTGGTCGGCGGTGGCATGGCCCGGGCCTGGGACCTCTTCGCTCCCGCCATGTTCGACGCTGTTCACAACTTCAGCGTCGTCTACCGCCTCGTGGAGCCCAGGCAGCGCATCCTTCAAGAACTCAACAGCACCTTCATCCGTCCCGCCACAATTGGCCCTTCCGCCGGCCTGCTCGGTGCGGGCATGCTCCCATTCCTGGCGGACGAAATACAATCGCACCCGGCCCTACCCATACTCGAGGAGAAATTCTTATGAAGTCCCTCAAGCTCACAACCTTGTTGTGCCTCGCGCTCGTCGCCCTCACCGCGGTCTCCGAGGTGCGCCTCCCCCACGTCCTCAGCGATCACGCCGTCCTCCAGCGAGGTGCCCCGATCCATCTCTGGGGATGGGCCACGCCGGGAGCGCATCTCAACGCGCACTTCCATGCTCAAACCGTCTCCACCGACGTCGACGCCATCGGCACCTGGAGCCTCTATCTGGCTCCTGAATCCGCCGGCGGCCCGTACACCCTCACCATCAGCGGCGACGGTGCGGATACCAAGGTAGATGACCTCCTCGTCGGCGATGTTTGGTTCGCCTCCGGCCAATCGAACATGGAGTTTCCTCTCAACGGCTTTCCCGGTTCCGCGGTCCTGAAGAACGGCGCGCAGGAGATCGCAGCGGCGACCAACCCCAAACTTCGTCTGCTCCACGTAGGTCAGCAACTCTCTGACTTTCCTCTCGGCGACAGCACCGGTTCCTGGACCACCTGCACCCCCGAGACCGCCGCAACTTTCTCCGCCGTCGCCTACTTCTTTGGTCGCGAGATCGCCGCGAAAGAAGATGTCCCCATCGGCCTCATCGACTCATCCTGGGGCGGAACTCCCGCAGATTCCTGGGTCTCGCTCGACACCCTCGGCACCAACGCCCAGCTGCTTCCGGCCTTTGCCGCGCGAGCACGCTTCGCCAACGAACTCACCAATATCGATCTGAAGAAGGCCGAAGAGCAGCGCGAGATCAGTGCCGCCAAAGCCGCCGGCAAGCCTGCACCCACATTTCCGTGGCATCCCTTCGAGGGCTCCTGGGTGCCCGCCGGCATCTACAACGGCATGGTTGCGCCCTTCATCCCCTACTCCCTCAAGGGCTTCATCTGGTATCAGGGCGAGACCAACTCGGGCCCCGGTCGCGCGCCCTACTACCGCACTCTCTTCCCAGCGCTCATCGAGGATTGGCGCATGCACTTTGCGCAGGGCAACCTCCCCTTCCTCTTCGTCCAGATCTCGAGCTTCAACTCCCCCGGCGAAGACTGGGGCACCGTTCGCGACGACCAGCGCCGAACCTTGTCCGTGGCGAACACGGCGATGGCCGTCACCCTTGACATCGGCGAGAAAGACAATGTGCATCCGCCCGACAAGCAGACCGTCGGTGCCCGCCTCGCCCTCGCTGCGCGCGCCCTGGTCTATGGCGAGCCCGTCGTCTACCGCTCTCCGCTATTCCGCCAGGTCACCACCGAGCTCCAGCCCGACGGCTCCCCCGCTCTCCGCGTCTGGTTCGACAACGCAGAGAAGCTAAACTCCCACGGCAAGCCCGTCGCTGGCTTTGAAGTCGCCGGCAATGACCGCCGCTACGTCCCCGCGGTTGCCCGCATCGACGGCACCACCGTCATCGTCTCCTCCCCCGAGGTCCAGCATCCCGTCTACGTTCGTTATGGCTGGTCCAGTTACTTCGATACCAACCTGTTCAACGCCGCCGGGCTCCCCGCATCCACCTTCACCTCCGATGACTCGCCCCTCTGATGATTCCGAGTCGCATCGACCATTGACGTTGACAGCCTCTCCATGACAATCTCTGCATGACCCTTTGTTCAAACGCTTGCAAGGAGAGTGATCGCAATCTCAACGCACCGAACAGCGCGCATGAGTGATGTTGCCAAGCTGGCACATGTCAGCACGATGACCGTGTCGCGCGTGCTGAACGACAGCGCAAGCGTCACCGAGGAAACGCGCCTCCGCGTCCTCGACGCAGTCGAGAAACTCCAGTACCAGCGCAACGAGATTGCGCGGTCTCTGCGTGAGCAGACCTCGCGGCAGATCGGCATCCTTATCCCCAACCTGTACGATCCCTTCTTCGCCACCTGCGCCCACGCCATCAGCGTTGTCGTCAAGGAACACGCCTATTCGATGGTCCTCTCCACCACCGATGAAGATCCGCGCACCGAGTACGAGCAAGCCAACAGCATGTTGCGCCGTGGCATCGACGGTCTCGTCGTCATCCCCACCGCCTCCATGAAGGGAATTCCCAGCCTCCGCGATGCCGAGTTCTCGCGCATCCCTATCGTCACGCTCGACCGCCCCGTTGAAGGCAGCCAGTATGATCGTGTGCTGGTCCAAAACAAGCTGGGCTCACAGCTAGGCGTCGAGCACCTCATCGATCTCGGCCACAAGCACATCGCCTTCTTCGGCCTCGCCGGTCCGCTCTACACCATGCGCATGCGCCAGCAGGGATACCGCGATGCCATGACCGCCGCAGGCCTTCGCCCCGACATCATCCTCGTGTCCGATGTCCTTCGAGATGCGCAGACCGCTCTGCGCGAAGCCCTGGCTTCCAGGCATCCACCCACGGCCGTGTTCTCCGCCAACAATCTCATCTCGCGGCACCTCCTGCACAGCCTGCAGTCCCTCGGTCTGCATCCTCCAAGCCCCATCGCCATGGTCGGCTTCGACGACTTCGAAAGCGCCGACCTCCTGCGCCCCGGAATCACCGTCGTTCGTCAGCCGGCGGAATCCATGGGCCGGCTAGCCGGCGAACTCCTCTTCGCGAGGCTCGCTAAAGGAGGCACGGATGCACCCACCAAAAAAATTATGCTCTCCGTCGAACTCATCGTCCGAGGCTCCTGCGGCACGCCCGTCTAGGAGCCCTCTGATCAAATCTTCGTTTTCAAGGAGACGGAACTCTTCGTCTTGAAGGGCGGGACACTGGCTTTGAAGGGGCGGGACTTTAGTCCCGCCGTGACTCCGGCCAGAGCAGCGCGGCTTTAGCCGCCGAGGGAACGCTACGCCTGCGCGCTCGTCATCTTCTCCGGACGCATATATTCGTCGAACTCTTCCTCCGTCAAATATCCCAGCTCCCGATTGGCCTCGCGCAGCGACAGCCCCTTGTGATGCGCCGTCTTCGCCAGCTTCGCCGCCTTGTCATATCCGATATGTTGATTCAGCGCCGTCACCAGCATCAGGCACTTCTCCACGTACTCATTAATGCGCTGCAGATTCGCCTCGAGGCCATCCACGCAGAACTCCACAAACATATGGCACGTGTCGGTCAGCAGTCGCGCCGAGTGCATGAAGTTATAAATCATCACCGGCTTGAACACGTTGAGCTCAAAATTTCCCTGGCTCCCGCCAAACGCAATCGCGGCATTATTTCCATGCACCTGAACCGCGACCATCGTCATCGCCTCGCTCTGCGTCGGGTTCACCTTACCCGGCATAATCGAGCTGCCCGGCTCATTCTCCGGAATCGTAAGCTCGCCCAATCCGCAGCGAGGCCCTGAGCTAAGCCACCGAACATCATTCGCAATCTTCATCAGCGACCCCGACAGCGTCACCAGCGCTCCACTCGCAAACACCAGCTCATCGTGTGCCGAAAGTGCAGCAAATTTATTCGGGTGCGAGCGGAACGGCAGCCCCGTCAACTCCGCAATCTTCTTCGCCGCGCGCTCCGCAAACTCCGGATGCGTATTCAACCCCGTCCCCACCGCAGTCCCGCCAATCGCCAGCTCATACAGCCCATCCAGCGTCGATTCCATCCGCGCAATATCGCGCTCCAGCAGGCTCGCCCATCCCCCAATCTCCTGTCCCAGCGTCAGCGGAGTCGCGTCCTGCAGATGCGTGCGCCCAATCTTCACCACCGTTTCATACTGCTTCGCCTTCACCACCAGGGCATCGTGCAGATGTTGCACCGACGGAATCAGCCGTTCCTTCACCGCCGTTGCCGCAGCAATGTACATCGCCGTCGGAAACGTGTCGTTCGAAGACTGCGACATGTTGACATGATCATTCGGATGAACGGGCTTCTTGCTGCCCATCTCGCCGCCGGCAATTTCAATCGCGCGATTCGAGATCACCTCATTCACGTTCATGTTCGTCTGCGTACCCGAACCTGTCTGCCAAACGCGCAGCGGAAACTCTCCCTTGTGCTGGCCCGCGATCACCTCATCGGCCGCTCGCACGATCAGCTCCATCTTGTCCTTCTGCAGCTTATCCAGATCATGATTGACCATGGCCGCTGCTTTCTTAAGCACGGCGAACGCATGGATCAACTCCTGCGGCATGCAGTCGTCGCCAATCGCAAAGTGGTGCAGGGAGCGCTCCGTCTGCGCTCCCCAATAATGGTTCGCTGGAACCTCAATCTGTCCCATGCTGTCGGACTCGATACGCGTTGCCAAAGTGGTCTCCTCGATTGTCTGCACGGCTTTTCCTCTCAACTTCCTACACCTATTAGACTCTTTGCGCCGTGCGCTTGAGCCCCTCTACTCGTTTATGAGGACGATTACCGTGCTCGGAATCTTCCGGCGCTTCGAAACAAGTGACTCCCATCACAGCCAATGATGGAATCGTAGTAGCACAGTGTTATCAATCAACGGAGAGCATCCGTGGATGATCCTTTGACCGTAATCGACGACCCGGCAGGAACGCAATTCACTCCCCCGGTTACAGCTCACACGACGAGCTCCGCAACCCGTCGTACTTCGCCTGATTCAGTTTGCCTCGCAGCTTGCAGGATCGTCCAGAACCTCACCTCAAAATCGCAAATAAGGAAATGTGTCGTCTATGTCCTCGAGTCCCTCCGCTAGCTCCAGAATCCTGAATCCCGCCTTGGCCAACCTTGTCATGAGCGGGGAAGAAGCCGCGGCCTTAATCCAACCCGGCTGGCAGATAGGAATGAGCGGTTTTACCGGCTCGGGATACCCCAAGGCCGTACCCATGGAACTGGCGCGCCGCATCACCGACGCCGACCTCCGCGGTGAGCATTTCCAGGTCAGCATCTTTACCGGAGCCTCCACCGGCCCCGAGCTTGACGGCGCCCTCGCCAAGGTCGGTGGCATCCACATGCGGCTCCCTTACCAGTCCGATCCCGAGACCCGCAAGCGCATCAACGCCGGCGAGATGGACTACATGGACATCCACCTCAGCCACGTCGCGCAGTATGTGGAGTACGGTTTCCTCGGCAAGATGGACCTCGCCCTCATCGAAGTCACGGCCATCCTCGAAGACGGTCGCGTTGTCCCCAGCTCCTCCCTTGGCAACAACAAAACTTGGATCGAGTGCGCGGACAAGATCATCCTCGAGGTCAATTCGGCGCAGCCTCTGGAACTGGAGGGCATGCACGACATTTACTACGGCCTCGGTCGCCCGCCCGATCGGCAACCCATTCCTCTCGTCAAGCCGCAGCAGCGCATCGGCACTCCCTACCTCGACATCCCGCTTGAAAAAGTCGTCGCCGTCGTTCACACGAACGCGCCGGACCGCTCCAGCCCCTTCAAAACCGCCGACGATTCCTCCCGCCAAATCGCCTCGCACATCCTCAACTTCCTTGAGTGGGAAGTGAAAAAAGGTCGCATCCCGTCGTCCCTCCTTCCTCTCCAGTCCGGCGTCGGCAACATCGCCAACGCCGTGCTCTACGGCCTCGAAGCAGGCCCCTTCCAGGACATGACCGCCTACACCGAGGTCATCCAGGACGGCCTCATCAGCCTGCTCAAATCCGGCAAGCTCGTCAGCGCGTCGGCAACGGCCTTCTCGCTCAGTCCAGCAGAAGCTGCAACGGTTATGTCCCACATCGGCGACTACAAGGATCGCATCCTGCTTCGTACGCAGGAGATCTCCAACCATCCCGAAATCATCCGCCGTCTCGGCGTCATCGCGATGAACGGCATGATCGAAGCCGACATCTACGGCAACGTCAATTCCACCCACATCATGGGCTCCAGCATCCAGAACGGCATCGGAGGCTCCGGCGACTTCGCCCGCAATGGTTACATGTCGATCTTCATCGCCCCCTCGACCGCACAGCGAGGGTCGATCTCCACCATCGTCCCCATGGCCTCGCACATCGACCACACCGAGCACGACGTCTCCGTCGTCGTCACGGAGCAAGGCCTCGCCGACCTCCGCGGCCTCTCTCCCCGCCAGCGCGCCACCCTCATCATCGAGAACTGCTCTCACCCCGACTACCGTCCCGCCCTCCGCGACTACCTCAATCGCGCAGAGCGCCTCTCCTTCGGCAAGCACACCCCTCACCTGCTCACGGAAGCACTCTCCTGGCACGCACGCTATCTCCGCACCGGCCATATGCTGCCGCAAGACTAACACCGCCTCAGAAGGTGCTGGTTGCCGCCTCCCGCGTCAGTTCCACCGACCCCGTCAGCTCCAGCGTCTCCACCGAGTCGCCGACCGCGACCGTAAACTTGCCCGGATCGATCACCCAGCTCTTCTTCGCCACGTCGTACCACGCGAACGCCCGCGCATCCAGCGTCACCGACACCGTCTTCGACTCACCAGCCGCCAGCTCCACCCGCGCAAACCCCTTCAGTTGCCGCTCCGGTTCCGGCATCGTCGCATGGTCATCCGACACATAGACCTGCGCCACCTCCGCCCCCGAGCGCTCGCCCGTATTCTTCACCTCGAACGACACCGTAACCTCAGGATCCTTGCCGCTCGACTTCGGATCAATCTTCAAGTCCGCAAACTTGAACGTCGTATACGACAGCCCATACCCAAACGGGAACAGCGGCTTCACGTGATTATGCTCGTACCCGCGATAGCCAACAAAAATCCCCTCTTTGTACACCACCCGATTCCCCGGCCCCTCAGGATAGTAGTTGTTGTACGTCGGATTATCCTCCGCCCGCCGTTCGAACGTCGCCGGCAGATGTCCCGAAGGATTCACCTCACCCAGCAGAATCTCAGCCAGCGCCGTGCCTCCGTCCTGCCCTGCGTACCAGCTCTCCAGCAGCGCCGGGACCCGTTCAATCCAGGCCTCGGAATCAACATTGCCGCCCGACGTCACATCGACGATCACCTTCTTGTTCGCCTCCGTCATCGCCTCGATCAGTTGATCCTGTCCATAGGGCAGCGCAAACGTCCGGTCGCCGCCCTCGCTCTCACTCTGCGACTGGAATCCTGCAGCCACCAGTACCACATCCGCCTTCGCTGCCATCTCTACAGCGCGCGTGTCGACGACCTTCGTCTCATCCACAATCGCAAACCGTAGCTTTCCGCCGATCGGGCTCTGCTGCCGGTCTTCGACAACGACCTTATGCACCCCCGCTGCCAACTCCAGCGTCACCTGCGGCTGGAACGCTCGCACCAGCTTCCAGTCCTCGATCACCAGTTTGCCATCCACATACACCCGGTTGCCCGACCCCTCGCCCGACCCCTCCAGCACCACAATATATTTGCCCGCCGTCGTCGCGGTGTAGAAGCCTGTAAAGCATCGCGAAGCATGTTTCGCGCCCGCCTTGAACAGGGCCATCATTGCCTCCGGGTCATCCGACAGCGTCGACCAGCTAACCCCCGCCGTATTGATGTGCGGCACCACGAACGTGCCCGCCGGAGCTCCCGACAAATCATCATTGCCGAAATTCTCCAGCGTCACGCCCGGCTTCCCACCGCTCGCAGCCGTCGTAAAATCCGTCGCCAGCGCCAGCGTCGACAACGTCGGAACACCCGGATCGTACAAAACATTGACCCCCGATCCAACCGCATTCCGAATACCCTCCAGCGTGCTCACCGTATGGAACGGAACCACGCCCGCGCTGCCTCCTCCCACCGGAACACCCGGATACGCATCCGGCCCCACCACCAGGATCGTCTTCAACTGCGTCTTGTCCAGCGGCAGCAGGTGCCCTTCATTCTTCAGCAGCACAGCCGACTCGCGCGCCGAGTCCAGCGCCACCTGATTATTCTGTCCATCCGCAAACGAGATCGACGCATCCGTCTGCGGCCGGTCCAGCCAGTCGAACGCAAACGCAGTCGAAAGAATATGTTTCACCTTCTCATCGATCGTCGCCTCCGTCACTTTGCCCGCTTTGATCGCCGGCAGCAGCGTCGCCCGGTTCATGAATTTTCCATAGGGCATCTCCAGGTCCAGCCCGCCGTTCGCCGCCGCAACCCCGTCGTACGTCGCGTCCCAGTCAGACATCATCACGCCCGCGAAGCCCCACTCCTTGCGCACAATCTCCGTATTCAGATAGCTGTTCTGCGTCGAATGCTCTCCATTCAGCAGGTTGTACGAGTCCATAATCGCGCCCACATGCGCCTTCTTCACCGCTGCTTCGAACGACGGCAGATAGATCTCCCGCAGCGCCCGCTCGCCAATGATCGAATCCGAATCATGCCGCAAATACTCAGAGTTGTTGCCCACATAATGCTTGATCGTCGAGCTCACACCCTGCTCCTGCATCCCCGTGATGTACCCCACCGCGATCGCCGAAGTAAGGAACGGGTCTTCCCCGAAGTATTCAAAGTTGCGGCCATTTCGTGGCGAGCGATAAATATTCACGCCCGGCCCCAGCATGTAATTCACTCCGCGCGCACGTGCGTCGCGGCCAATCCCTCCACCCACACGCTTCGCAAGTTCGCGGTCCCACGATGCAGCCAGCCCAATGCCCGCCGCATAGGTCGTCGAAGGAAATCCCGCATTCGACCGCGTCCCGTACGGTCCATCGGACATCTCAAATGCTGGCAGATCCAGCGAAGGTACCGCGCGAATCGCAAACCCCGTGCCGCCGATGTAGTCCAGCTTCTGATCCAGCGTCATGCTGTGCACCAGCGAGTCAATCTTCTGCTGGTCCGCCGCCGTCAGCGGATGAGGAGCCTGTGCGAAGGCTGGAGCAGCCGTCAAAAACGTCAAAAATGCAGTAGCGCAAAGTAGGCGGCAGATCGAGGTGCGGCTCAATGACATGAGTGCTTCTTCCTTCTCAACTGGAGTGTGTCCGGCGCATCTCGATCCGCAGGCGCTGCATCTCAGCGCCAACACTTCGGTCCTTGCCCGTCGCAGAATCTTACGACTTGTCGCAGCCGTTTGGAAAGTTAGCCGCAGGCAGCGATTTCGCAAATACACTGGTACCGGCACCGCGACATCCTCAAGCACGCATCTACTTAAACGTGAAGTCAATGCAACAACGGCATATCGAAAAGGAACATTCGTGACTAAAATTCACTCCGACGCACTCGTCTTCTTTGGCGCAACTGGTGACCTTGCCTACAAGAAAATCTTCCCCGCCTTGCAGTCCATGGTGAAGCGAGGTACGCTCGCCGTTCCTGTCATCGGCGTTGCCAAGGCAGGATGGAATCTCGATCAACTCAAAGCGCGAGCCCAGGACAGTCTCCGCGAGCATGGTGGTCTCGACGATTCCGCGTGGGAAAAACTCAGTTCGCTGCTGCTCTACGTGGACGGCGACTACTCCGACCCCGCAACCTTCGCGGCCGTCAAGAAGGCCCTCGGCACAGCGCAGCACCCCGCCCACTACCTCGCCATTCCTCCCTCGCTCTTTGAAGAAGTCGTCGATCAGCTCGTCCACTCCGGCGCCGCCAAAGGTGCACGCATGATCGTCGAGAAGCCCTTCGGCCACGATCTCGCTTCCGCCGAAGAATTGGACCGCATCCTGCTCAAGGCCTTCCCCGAGTCTTCCATCTTCCGCATCGACCACTACCTCGCCAAGGGGCCCGTGCAGAACGTGATGTCCTTCCGTTTCTCCAACTCGTTTTTGGAGCCGCTCTGGAATCGCAAGTATGTCGAGAGTGTTCAGATCACCATGGCGGAAGACTTCGGCGTGCAGGGCAGGGGTTCTTTCTATGACCAGAACGGAACCGTCCGCGACGTGATTCAGAACCACCTCTTCCAGTTGATGTGTATCCTTGCCATGGAATCCCCTGCCCGCAACGACAGCGAATCCATCCGCGACGAGAAGGTGAAAGTTCTCAAAGCCATCTCCCCCATCAAGCCGGAGGATCTCGTCCGAGGTCAGTTCAAGGGCTATCTCGAAGAGAAGGGCGTCGCCCCCAACTCAAAAACTGAAACCTTCGCAGCGCTTCGTCTGGAGATTCAGTCGTGGCGCTGGGCCGGAGTTCCATTCTTCATTCGCGCCGGGAAAAATCTGCCTGTCACCTGCACCGAGGTCGTCGCTCGCCTCCTGCCTGCGCCAACCACCAAGTACATGGAGGGTGAGCTCCACCAGAATCAGATCCGCTTCCGCATCAGCCCCGACATGACCATCGCCATGTGCGTCTCCGTGTTGGCGCAGGACGGTAGCGGAGGAAGGGAACTGGAAGAACTGGTTGCCACCCGCTACCCCCAACCCGAACAGATCGAAGCCTACGAGCGAGTGCTTACCGATGCCATGTCCGGAGACGAGAGTATCTTCGCGCGACAGGATTACGTCGAAGAGGCCTGGCGCATCGTCGATCCCGTCCTCAAAGCCTCGACCCCCGTCTTCCCCTACGACCTTCACACCTGGGGTCCAAAAGAAGCCGAGTCCATCACCCCTCCCGGTGGCTGGGTAGCACCCGTTCTAGACCCCGCAGTGAAGCCCTCCTGACCCCGTTCCTCCCCCTCAGCCCAGCCCCAGCCGCCAAGCGCTTTGCCCCCCCAGGCACGAACGGGTACCCCGAACCTTCAGGCTCGGGTCTCATGGCCCAAAAGAAAAGAGGGGGGTTTTAACCCCCAGCCACGGCGCAACACACATGCGCGCCTAGAACTAGCTTAAGTCACGCGGTTTGCAGCCCGAAACCGTGCTGAAGACTACAAACTTCCGAGCGAAAAATAGTCCCGCAGCACGATGACAAACCACAGAACCGGCGCTGCAACCAGCAAAGCGTCGATCCGGTCGAGAATCCCACCGTGGCCCGGCAGCATGGTGCCTGAGTCCTTCACCCCCGCACCCCGCTTAAGTGCTGATTCTAAAAGGTCTCCGAACTGCGCTGCAGCGTTGAGTACGGCAGCCAGGATCAGGAACACCCACCAAGGCTCGCTGGTATGCAGCCGCGTGAAGCTCGAATTCTGCTGTGTGAGCCAATCACCCAACAGAATCAGTGACATACCAAAGACGCAGGAGGCGACAATCGAAGCAACCGCGCCCTCCCAAGTCTTGTTCGGCGAAAGCCGCGGCGAGAACTTGTGCCGCCCAAACTTCTTCCCAACATAAAGCGCCGCAATGTCCCCGGACCACACACAAACGAACAGGAACAGCAGCAGGGCCGTGCCGTTCTCCTCGTTTAGAATCTGCGGTATAAGCGTCAGCGGGTAGGCAATGTACACCAGCATCAGCAGCCCCACCGCTGTCTGCCAAAGCACCCGTTCCAACGACATTCGAAACGCAGCGAAAGCGAAAAGTACCAGCGTAACGAACGCCACCACCGTAATCGTATCGAGCGGCCGGAAAAACGTTGCAAGAAAGAAAAGCGCAACGGCGGAAATAGCCCACCACAGTGGAATGGGGCATCCACCGGACTCCGCGAAGCCGCGGAACTCCATTGCTGCCAACCCGGCGACGAGCGCGGCTGCGATGGTGACCATCCACATCTTGCCGAAGAAGATGAGTGCAGCGACAAGTGCAATGAGGACGATAGCGGTAAGTATTCGCTTCATAGGCCTTGTTGAGAATACATCGAGGAGGCTTGAGTTGGGGATCAAGTCTTTATATTCAATCACTTGCGATGCTATTCGGCTGCCGTATGACGAAAGCGTCAAGCCCCCGGTGGCACAGGACAGACCAGTAGCTGAGGAACTACAATCGCAGTCCGATGGGAAATATTCTGCTGGATGGCTCTTGCAGACAACGTCTCCGACCCGAGGATCAGAACCCATGAATCACAGCATGTCGCGTCGCCATTTTCTCCAGCTTACCGGCTCTACGGCAACAGTTCTTGGATTCGGAAGGAGGTCGTTTGCAGCGCACATGGAGGTTCCGCCTTTGAGCGAGGTCGGATATGGGCAGGTCACATTGACCAGCCAGCCGCACCTTGCGCAGCTGGAACAGACCCACAAGTTGTTGATGAGCCTGAGCAATGACAGTTTGCTGAAGCCGCTGCGCGCTATGGCGGGGCTGCCTGCACCGGGTGAAGATCTCGGCGGCTGGTACGGCTACCGGCCAGACTACGACTACAAGACGGACAAGGCGGGATTTGCCCCGAGTTGCAACTACGGTCAGTGGGTTTCGGCGCTGGCGCGATATTACGGAATCACTGGCGACCGCGCGACGCGCGATAAAGTATTGCAGTTGAACCGCTTATACGCCCCGACCATCACTCCGCACTACTACGAGGTGAACCGCTTTCCGGCGTACTGTTATGACAAGCTGGTCTGCGGTCTGATGGATTCTCACCGCCTTGTGCACGATCCCGATGCCTTCCGCCTGCTGGACGCGACGACGGACGTAGTTGTGTCTCAACTGCCGGGGCATGCAGTGGACCACGACGTGGCTTGGCGTGCGGGGAAGGATATTTCCTGGGATTGGGACGAAAGTTACACGATGCCGGAGAATTTATTCCTCGTGTCGCAAATGGGCGCGGGGCAACGATACCGCAAGCTCGCGGAGCAGTATTTGAACGACGTTACGGAATTTGAGCCACTGTCGCGGGGAGAGAATGCCCTGGCTGGGAGGCATGCCTACAGCTACGTGAATTCGTTGAGTTCGGCGATGCAGGCGTATTTGGTTGGTGGCAGCAGCATGCATCTGGACGCGGCAAGCAATGGCTTTGACATCCTTCAGGCGCAGAGCTTTGCTACGGGTGGATGGGGGCCGCAGGAGAAGCTGCAGGCAACTGGGTCGAACGCCTTGTTTGACAGCCTGACGAACACTCATGCGAGCTTCGAGACGCCGTGCGGATGCTATGCGCACATGAAGCTGACGCGGTACCTGATGCGCGTGACACGCGACGGGCGCTATGGCGACAGCATGGAGCGGGTGATGTACAACGCCGTTCTTGGGGCGCTGCCGCTGAAGGCGGATGGCAGTACGTTCTATTACTCGGACTACAACTTCCAGGGCAAGCGAGTGTATCACGATGCCAACTGGGCCTGTTGCGCTGGCACGCTGCCGCAGGTCGCTGCGGATTACGGGATCAACAGCTACTTGCAGGAGCCGGGAGCTGTCTGGGTGAACCTGTATATTCCGTCGATCCTGCGGTGGAGCGAGGGCTCAAACCACATTGAGTTGAAGCAGCATGGCAGCTATCCGCTGAAGGATGCAGTGGAGTTTCGCGTGAAGGCTGCGCGGCCTGTGAAGTTCTCGTTGCACCTTCGGATTCCTGCATGGGCCGAGGGAGCTCGGATTGCCGTCAACGGACGTGCAACTCCGCTTGAGGTGACGAAGGGATTTGCCGTTGTGCGACGGACATGGAGGAGCGGTGATGTGGTCGAGCTTGAGCTGCCGTCGAAGCTGCGCGTGGAGGCGATCGATGAGGCGCACCCGGATGTTGTGGCTTTGATGTATGGGCCGCTCGTGCTATTCGCGAAGACGGAAGAGCAACCGCCGCTGACGAGGACGCAGGTGTTGGAAGCCCGCCGCAACGGTGGATCGGTGTGGGTGATCGACACGGATAGCGAGCCGCTGCATCTGGTGCCGTTCACCGATGTTGGTGAGGCTGCGTATACGACGTACTTGAAGCTCTCGTGAGGGCACTGCTCAACCCAGCGCGCCATAGGTGTCAGGTTCAGGTGCTTCGAACGCTTGCAGAAGGCTTGCTAGAAGACTGCGATGGAGAGGGAGGGGTCGGGGTTGGTCCAGGCGGTTGAGGTGAAGCTGGAGACCGGTGCAATGTTGCCGGTGCCGGTGGTTGAGAACTTGAGGATGGTGGGGCTCGCCGTGCTGCCGCAGGTGGGAGTAGAGACGACGTAGAGGTAGCCGCCTTCAGTATCGACAGCGATGCCTCCCGCGCAGCCGAGGAGAGTGTTGCTGCCGGTGATGTCGCGCATGGGAGGGGTATTGGCTGCGGCGGTGGGCTCAAATACGAGGATGCTGGAGACTCCCGAGACGACATTCGCGACGTAGAGATTCCCTGCGGTGTCCGTGGCGAGTGCCTTTGGAGTGGTGAGGGCGAGGTTGGTGAGCGCTCCGCTGATTGTCCGGGTGGGGATGGTGCTGCTCGTGCCAGGGGCAAAGACCTCGATGGGGGCAATGGCAGTGCTGTTCGTCGGCGTCGCAGTTGCGACATAGAGGTTGCCAGAGGCGTCGACTGCTGTGGCTTGGGGACCAGCGCCGGAGGTGATGCTGACGGTGCTGGTGGGAGCTACAGAGCCGGTTGCGGTCGAACTGAAGAGATCCACCCCACCTGCGCCGTTAGAGGCGAAAAGGTCGCCCGAGGTTCCGGTGGATAGACTGGAAAGTGCGGTGAGGCCGGTGGTCGTATTGAAGGGTATCGAGCGGATTGGCTGAGCGTTGTTTTGCGAGCCGACAGGGAATTCAACGAGCGAAGTGCCCGTGGTGCCTTGAGTTGCGGCGGTGTAAATGTTCCCCGTGCCGTCGATGGCGAGGAACCCGAGGGCAGTGACGTTCAGGTTCGTAATCGTGGAAACGGGTGCGGCAGTGCCACTGGCCGTCGAAGAGAACTGGAGCACAGAAGCGGAGGCGGCTGTGGTTCCGCTCGCGGCATTGTTCTGGATGACATAGACGCCAGTTGCCGGAGCACCGGACGTATTTCCATACGTGCTGCCGTCGCTGGCGCAACCGGCGAGCGAAAGGGTCATGCCGATGGCAAGACCGAGTATCGTGAGCCGCATTGCGGGTGCTGCGGATGCTTTCATGCCGCCTCCATGGATATTTTCCCGATTGTCCCGGGCCGGCGCAAATGCGTCGTACCGGCGAGACAACATCTCCGCCGACGATCGAAATCGTTTTTCCCATTCAAGCACACATTGATGTGGGTGAGTTCGACGAACAGCATGTCAGTTATTGGCAGTGGAGATGCGGGCCCGCTATCCGGCCTTCAGGGGAAGGCGAATCAGCGGCGCGCGAGTTCCGCTTCGCTGGGCAGGGTATCGGCGAAGGACTCATCGGAGGAATCGCCGAGTCCGCCGAAGCGGCGCTCACGGTGCTGATAATTGGCGATGGCTTCGAGCAGATGAAGGCCTCTGAAATCTGGCCAGAGGCGGTCGGTGACGAAAATCTCGGCATAGGCGATCTGCCAGAGCAGGAAGTTGGAGATACGCTGTTCGCCGGAGGTGCGAATGACCAGGTCGGGGTCTGGCATGTGCGCGGTGTAAAGTGCGGCATTGAGTTGTGGTTCATCGATGCGAGCCTTGATGGCGTCGTCAACCCCTTCGGCGGCGAGCATATCCTCGACCGAGATGCCGCGCTTGTGGGCTTCGGCGATGAGGGTATGGACCAGAGTGCGGGCGGCATCGACGATCTCGGAACGGGCACCATAGTTGAGCGCGAGAGTCAGTGTGGTGCCTGTGTTCTTCGCGGTCTGTTCGGAGGCCCACTGCATGGTGTCCTGGACCTCCTGGGGTAGTTCGTGGGTGCGACCGATATAAGCCATGCGTATATTGTTGTCGTTCATCCGCTTGACGTTGGAAATCAGGTAACTTCTTAGCAACTTCATGAGGAAGTTGACTTCGTTTTTGGGTCGACGGAGGTTATTCTCCAGCGAGAAGGCGTAGAGCGTGAGCCAGGGAAGGTCAATGCGCGAGGCGGTCTCGACGACGAATTGGACACATTCAGCACCCTGCTGGTGGCCTAGGAAACGCTTGAGGGCGCGCTTCCCGGCCCAGCGTCCATTGCCGTCCATGATGATAGCGACGTGCTGGGGCATGCGCTCGGGATCGAACGTGTCGTAGAGGGCGCGCTCCTCGGGCGTAAGTTCGTTGACCCGGTTAGAGCGTTGATAGACGCGGTTGGAAGTAGGTTCGCGCACAGTTGGCTCGCTCAGTTGACGATAGCTGAAAGGTGGGGTTTAGGGAACAGCGATTCGCACAGAGTTCCCAATTCTAAGACGCATATTGGCCGAAAAGGGACCCCGACTGTCATAAAAAGCTGAGAATAATATTGCGGACGAAACGGAGAGGCGTCGCAGCGCTCGCCTGGAGAGAGCGAGGGCTGCGACGACGGGAGTGCGGAAATGCTTTCCTGTAACTCAGGCCATGCGGCGATTGCGGCTCTGGGAGAGTTCGCGGACATGGTTGAGGAAGATCGACTTCTGGGTCGACGTGAGGTGCGCAGTGTATTTGGCGATCTCGGATAAGAAGGGGTCCGTGAGCAGCACGGCCGACTCGTCGCGGTGACGGGTTGGAGCATCGCGGAGCAGCGCAGAGATGTCGACCTGCAGGGCTCGTGCGAGGCGATCAAGCGAGGACAGGGTCGGCATAGCCTTGCCATTCTCAATCTTAGAGATATACGTCCGCGGTACACCCATGCGAGCGGCCAATTGACGCTGGGAGAGGTTGCGGACGTGGCGGAGATCGCGCACGGCGGAAGCAACCTGAGGGCCACCGTCGTGGGTCTCAGCTGTGATTTCGAGGACGAGGGCGATCGCTGGCTGGACTTTGGGTGGCTCGGGTAGCAAGGATTTCTTGCAACGGCGGCAAGTGTCTGAAGCGGTGCGGAATTGCACCAGCTTACAGGCTTCACAGCGTAGGACTTCACGCTGCGGGATCTCGGGCGATTCAGCCTGGGGCTGAGCCTCCAATGCGCTGACGGGCGCCATCATGGTTGCCATAAGTTGTGTGTTGCGGACGGCTGCCAGAGCGGGCACCGTACGCCTGCGTCCGATAACGAAGACAAGCGATGTGCCTAGAGTGACACTGGGTGTCGGAAGAGTCAAGAGTAATGCCGGAGATTCCGCCAAAAATATGGTAGAAAACGGCAATGGAACCAAAGTGGTAAACCTGATGGAGTGGTTTAGGGAGTAAGCGAGGAGAGTATGAGTTCAGCATTTGGAGTTGAGAGGGCGGAGGCGTTGCTGCGAGAGTGGACCGCCAACGAGTCGCTGGTGAAGCACGGGTTGTCGGTGGCACGCTGCACGGAGAGCTATGGCTTGCGGGAGGCGATCCGGTTGGGATTGAGTGGTGACTCTGCTAAGCGGTTCGCAGAAATGTACCGATGTGCAGGGTTGCTGCATGACTTCGATTACTACCGGCATCCGACGCCAGAGGAGCATCCGTTTGTGGGGGTGAAGTTTCTGCGCGAGCAGGGATGGCCAGAAGAGATATTGCACGCGATCCTGGCTCATGCGGATTATTCAGGCGTGCTGCCTGAGACGCATCTGGATAAAGCATTGTTTGCGAGTGATGAACTGGCAGGATTTCTCACGGCGTGCGCGCTGGTAAAGCCGAGCAAAGCAATCGCTGAAGTCGAGGTCGTGAGCGTGAAAAAGAAGATGAAGGATAAGGCGTTTGCCCGGGCAGTGAAGCGCGAGGATATTACGCGAGGTGCTGAGTTGCTGGGGATTCCTGTGGAGGAGCACATCGGCAACTGCCTGCACGCGATGCAGGAACATGCTGCGGAGCTTGGCTTGCTGGGTATTGGGGTCTGAGGTTAGTGGCAACCGCGCAGGATTGCGAACCAAGCGAGCGAAAGAATGATCGAGCCGACGATGCCGATGACGATCATGGGTCCGCGATTACTCTGGGGTGCGCTCGCAACGTCGTGGGAGTTTTGGTAGGCAGCATCGGGGTTGTAGCGGATGGGAAAGAGATGGCCTTGGGGCATGGCTTTGACGGAGGTGAATTCGCCGGTATGAATCTCGTCGTTGGCGAAGTAGTTGTAGGAGATGCGGAAGTGCTTGGTCGTGGGAATGCCGAAGGCGAGGGCGCGACCCGCACCGAACTCGTACTTGCAGGAGGTTACGGTGGCGAGAGCTTCGGGCCAGTCGGCTTGCTCGGGTGTGAGTTCGTGGGTAGCTTGCGGGTTCATTGACTGAGCAGACCTGCGGATAAGATGCGCTGGACGCCTGTTGAGGCAAATCCGGAGTTGGTGGCGTTGACGGTACCGGGTAGGTTGACGGCGCGGGAGAGGTCCTCGATGACGATGGATTCGAAGCCGAGGCGCGCAGCAGCGAGGGCGGAGAAGCCTACGCAGAAGTCATAGGCCAGCCCGGTGAAGAAGAGGCGGGTGAGGCCGCGCTCGCGGAGGTAGCCAGCGAGGCCTGTGGGGGTGCGCTGGTCGTTCTCGGTGAAGGCTGAGTAGCTGTCGATATCGAGCCGGAAGCCTTTGCGGAGGATGAGTTCAGCGTGAGGAATGTTGAGGTCGGGGTGGAGTTCGGCACCGCGCGTGCCTTGAACGCAATGGTCGGGCCAGAGTACCTGCGTGCCGTAGGTGGATTCGATGGTGTCGGTGAATGGTTGCTTGCCGGGGTGCGTGGTGGCGAAGGAGATGTGGCCGCGGGGATGCCAGTCCTGGGTGAGAATGACGTGGTCGAAGCAGGCGGCGAGGGCGGTGATGCCGGGGATGATGGCGTCGCCGTCCGTGACCGCCAATGAGCCTCCGGGAAGGAAATCGCGTTGCATATCGATGACGAGGAGCGCGTCCGTGGGGCGAAGGGTCATAGGCATTTTGATATTACCAGCGCCGTGTACGGGCCCATTGGCCCGTATCGCGTAGCTTATGAGAGAAACGGCGCATCAAGAGCATTATGTCAGGGAAACACATTTGGTTCTGCGAAGCGTCCCGGGGATCTTGATCATTCCGGTGAAAAGGCGATGGAGTAGGCGCTGGCGTTACTATGAGCCGCAGGGATAGATTCATCGAGATGTTTGATGGGAGGTGGAGGATGAAGTTGAAGGCCGCGATACTTGTTCTGTTCACAGCTGGGTTCTCCAGCGCTGCGATTGCTCAAGCAGCTACGGCCGCTCAAACTGTGGATGATCCATTTATCTCAACTTCGTGGCCTGTACCCACAGGGAAAGCTCCCGGTATGGAGGTAAAGCTGGTGAAGGATTCACCGGCGGAGAAGGTTTATGTGGTGATCTTTCACAAAGGGGATGAGGCTCTCAGCGGATTGACAGATTTTACGATCGAGCACAAGGTAGAGGACGCACACTTTACCGGAATCGGCGCGGTGAGTGGAGCGGCGCTGGCTTGGCTCGATGTGCCGAAGAAGATCTATCATCGCATCGCTGTTACGGAACAGGCGGAGGTGTTGTCTTTGATTGGCGATGTGGCGACGTTCAATGGCAAGCCTGTAGTGCATATGCATGCCGTGCTGGGTAGACACGATCGCAGTACGGTTGGCGGACACGTGTTTGAGTTGCATGTTAATCCGACGCTGGAGGTGTTCACCACCGTGAATACCACACCGTTGAAGAAGAGACCGGATGATGCGTCGGGAATGAAGCTGATTGATCCAAAGCAGTAAGCTTGCAGGTAAAGGAAGTTGTAAATGGGTATGGTGAAGATCATCGAATGTCCTCGGGATGCCTGGCAGGGTTTGCCGAAGGTGATGAAGCCTGAGTTGAAGGCGGAGTATCTTCGTGCCTTGATTACGGCTGGTTTTACGCATATCGATGCGGTGAGCTTTGTGTCGAAGGGGTTTGTTCCGCAGATGGCGGACTCCGAATTGGTGCTGGAGTATCTGGATGCGGGGCCCGAAGTCGAGATCATTGGGCTGGTGGCGAATGGCGGTGGTGCGGAACTCGCGGTCGAGGGACGGCGGTTGACGACACTGGCGTTTCCGTACTCAATCTCACCACAATTTCTGGAGCGAAATCAGCGTCAGACTCCTGAGGAGGCTCTGGATCAGCTCGAACAGGTTGGAGAGTTGGCTTACAAGGGCGGGCAGGATGTGGTGGCGTATGTAGCGATGGCGTTTGGAAATCCGTTTGGGGATATGTGGGACATCGATGAAGTCGTGAGCGCGGTGGATTTGTTGGTGGATCTGGGAGTGGCGCAGGTATCGTTGTCGGATACGGCAGGCGTTGCTTCTGCAGATCTGGTGAGGGATGTAGTGCGACTGGTGTTGGATGTGCACGAGGGCTTGGAGGTCGGTGTGCATTTGCACTCGCGACCGGAGGATGCAGCGGCGAAGGTGAGGGCTGCGTATGAGGCTGGATGCAGGCGCTTCGATTCGTCCATTGGCGGGTTGGGGATTTGTTCGTATGCGCAGGATCCGCTGGTTGGAAATCTGCCTACGGAGGTACTGCTGGCGACGCTGAAGGACTTGGGTGCCGAGCTGCCCGAGATTGAGCCGCTGGAGCGAATGATTGCGATGAATGCGGAGATCGAGAAGCGGTTTGGGACAGCGGTTCAGTAGGGCTAGAAACAACGAAACGAGTTGGGAGTGCAGTGGATGAATGATGTTGAGAAGGTGATGGAGCAGGGTTACGCTGAGGCGCGGATTCGTGTGCGCTATGCAGAGACCGACCAGATGGGTGTGGTGTATCACGCAAATTACCTGGTGTGGTTTGAGGTGGGAAGGGTGGAGTTCATACGGCAGCTGGGGATGGACTACAAGAACATGGAGCAGGAGGACGGGGCAATGATTGCGGTCGCGGAGGTAACGGCTCGCTATAAAGCTCCTGCGCGCTATGACGATGAGTTGATTGTGCGCACGTCGCTTGCGGGTGTGCGCGGATCGATCGTGCGGTTCCGGTACGTGGTGGTTCGGGCTGCAAATGCACTAGAGGATGAGGTTGTTTTGTGCGAGGGTGAAACGGTGCACTTTGTTGTTGGACGGGACATGAAACGGCGTGAAATGCCTGCTGCTTATGCAGAGCGTTTTGCGTCTGTCTTGCATAGGATGGTGAAGGCAGATTGAGGAGACATGATGAGTGAAGTGAACGTTGCACTGATTACGGGAGCAAACAAAGGGTTAGGCCTGGAGACCGGCCGGCAGTTGGGCAAGCTGGGATATACGGTGCTGCTGGGATCTCGTGATGCGTTGAAGGGGGAGGTTGCTGCGCGCCAACTGCGTGACGATGGTGTGGATGCCCGCGTGGTGAAGCTCGACGTGACGAAGCAATCGGATATTGATGCTTCGGCCGGACAGATCGCGAGCGAGTTTGGAAAACTGGATGTACTGGTGAATAACGCTGGCGTGATGATCGAAAAGGGCTGGACGAAGAACACTACCAGCGAGACGACGATGGAGAATCTGCGAGCAACGTTTGAGGCGAATGTGTTTGCGATATTCGCAGTGACCAAAGCGATGCTGCCGCTGCTGTTGAAGTCAGAGGCGGGAAGGATCGTCAATGTATCCAGCATTCTGGGCTCAGTGAGCCTGCAGGCTGCAAAGGGTTCCCCTACCTATAGCACGAAGCTGTTTGCCTATAACGCATCGAAGGCGGCGCTCAATATGCTGACGATTTCGTTAGCGCATGAACTGCGGAATACTAAGATCAAGGTGAACTCGGCTCATCCGGGATGGGTGAAGACGGACCTGGGTGGGAGCGCGGCACCGATGAGTGTGGTCGACGGGGCTAAGACCGGGGTGCAGTTGGCTACGCTGGGGGAGGATGGACCTACGGGGGGGTTCTTCCATACCGGGAAAGAGATCCCCTGGTAGTCAAGTGCCTGGTGAGTGTTTGCGGGCTAGTTCCCAGGCCTTGGCGTACTTCCAGCTGACGTAAACCGAGTGATAGAGATGGAGCAACAGGCCTTCGCGGCCGTCCAGGAAGCCGAGGCGGACGACGTAGTTGTAGGCGAACGTCGCCAGCGGGTTGAGGATGACGTTCCAGACGAAGCTGAAGGGGTTGCTGCTGGTCTTGCCGCGGGTGACGGTGAGACGCGCCATCTCGTTGCTGTAACGGTTCATGTGCTCGAGGTAGAGCTGCAAGGTGGGATAAGCGTAGTGGAGCAGATCGCCTTGCATGCGGCCTGTGGGACCGTCGTGGAAGGGTGTGCTGTGAGGGCTGTCTTCGTTGGTCATCCTCGCGGCTCTGCGACGGAAGAGGCGCAGCTTGCGGTCGGGATAGAATCCGCCGTGACGCATCCAGCGGCCAAAGATCTGGTTGCTGCGATTGATCCAGTAGGCGTTGTGAGTGGGGTTGCTGGAGAGTAGCTCGCGTATGTGTTGCTGGAGAGGAGCGGACAGAACCTCGTCGGCGTCGAGCAGGAGAATCCAGTCGGAGGTGCACTTGTCGATGGCGGAGTTTTTCTGTCCACCATGACCTTTGAAGGCCTCGACGAAGACCTTGGCATTGTAGCTGCGAGCGATCTCCAGCGTGCGATCGGTGGAGAAGGAGTCGACGATGACAATCTCGTCGGCCAAGCTGACGGAGTCGAGGGTACGCGGAAGATTGGCCTCCTCGTTCATCGTGATCATGGCGATGGAGAGGGTCATGGACATTCAGGCCGTGAGCGTGATGGAAGGATCGTCGAGCTGCTCGCGGAGCAGGCGCTCGGTGAGGGTACGAAGGTCTTCGCCGGTCTTCGCCAAGGTGAACGCTTTGCTGCCTTCGTTCCACTCCAGTTTGAAGGAGGTGGAGAGAGCAGAGATCCAGACCTGGCGAACAGGAGTGTTGGGAGTGAAGACGAACTTCGCTGCACCGTCTTCGAAGAGGACGTTGAGAACGCCGTTCTTCTCCTCGGCTTCGAAGCCGCCTTCTTCTTCGGCGCGGAAGAGGGCTTGTTTGAGGGATTCGAGGGCTTTGTCGGATTCGTGGCGGAAGGTGGTCTCGTCGATCATGCAGAGATCAGTGTAAATGGCTGCGGCGAGTTTCAGTTCTTCGGGGGGGTTGGGGCGGCGGGGGGAGGCACGTGTTGCGCATCGTGCGGAGTCTCGTGCGGGGTGTCGTGTTGCGGCTCGTGTTGCGGCTCG
>Ga0208357_1000400_pt1 | contig 35380 bp, 24 predicted proteins | sample NGESurdeep092012_6_FD_184487 | JGI IMG/M metagenome (GOLD analysis project Ga0208357, IMG submission 184487) | Arctic peat soil microbial communities from Barrow, Alaska - NGEE Surface sample F52-2 deep-092012 (SPAdes) | ecosystem: Environmental > Terrestrial > Soil > Wetlands > Peat ...
GATGTGCCTCGAGAACTTCAAGGCGCCGCGCGAGCGAATCCTGATGAAGAACATCGCCTACGCCGGGGCCATCGTCGCGTTGGTCGGCATCGACGTCGCGCTCGTGGCCGATCTGCTCGCCGAGACGTTCGCCCGTAATGAGGCGTTACGTGACTCGAACCAACGAGCCCTTCGCCTCGGCTACGACTACGCCATCGAGAACCTGACGTGTCCGTTGCCGTTCTACGTCGAACCGATGGACGCCAACGGCAGTGCCATCTTGATCAACGGCAACATGGCGACGGCGCTCGGTTGTCTGTACGCCGGCGCCACCGTCGCGGGCTGGTACCCGATAACTCCGGCGACCGCCGTCATGGACAATTTCATCCAACTCTGCGCCCGGTACCGGCGCGAGAAAGTGGTGAGCGATGACCCCGACGTTCCCGACACCACGCAAAACAACTATCTGATCATTCAGGCCGAGGACGAGATCGCCTCGATCGGCATGGTCCTCGGCGCGGGGTGGAACGGTGCTCGAGCATTCACGTCCACGTCGGGTCCCGGGATCTCCTTGATGAACGAGTTGCTCGGTCTGGCCTATTACACGGAGATTCCAGCGGTGATCGTCGACGTGCAGCGCACGGGACCATCGACGGGCATGCCGACGCGCACCCAACAGGCCGACATCATGATGTGCGCCTACGCCAGCCACGGCGACACCAAGCACATCGTCCTCTTCCCCGCCAATCCCTTCGAATGTTTCGATTTCGCCGTGCGGTCCTTCGACCTGGCCGAGCGATTTCAGACGCCGGTCTTCATGCTCTCGGACCTCGACATCGGCATGAATGACTGGGTCGTACCGGAGTTGCAATGGGACGACGACTACGTCTGGGACCGCGGTCCGGTGCTCAACGACGCGGACCTCTCTCGCATGTCCGAGTTCTTTCGCTACAACTCGGCGAACGAGGACTTCGTCGCGGCGCGCACGTTGCCGGGTTCGGACGAAAAGGGAGCCTATTTCATCCGCGGCTCCGGACACGACCAGTACGGTCGTTACACCGAGAACCCACCGGAGTATCAAGAGGTCGTGGACCGGCTGAAGAAGAAGCACGCGGCTTCGGCGCAGCACCTACCCGCGCCCGTGATCGAGCGTCGCGACGGCGCCCGCATTGGAGTCGTCACGATCGGGAGTTGTGACCTCGCGGTTCGCGAAGCGTTGGATCAATTGGCCGACGCGGGCGTGGCGGCGGACTTCTTGCGGGTCCGAGGATTTCCGTTCGTTGACGAGGTTCGCCAGTTCGTCGAAGGGCACGATCTCTGTTTCGTCGTCGAGCAGAACCGTGACGCGCAACTGCGCTCGCTCATCGCCATCGAAACCGGCGTCAGCCCCGAGAAGATGCACCCCGTGCTCGCGTACGGCGGCTTTCCGCTCAGCGCCCAGCACGTCGTCGAAGCCGTTCTAGCAAAGTTGGAGAACTAACCATGCCGTCAATCACCAAGCCACTCATCCCCCTGTCGCCATTGCCGAAGAATGACCTCGGACTGACCATCCGCGACTACGAGGGTCAGATGTCGACGCTGTGTGCCGGGTGCGGACACGACTCGGTCACCGCGGCCATCGTGCACGCCTTCTGGGAACTCTCGACCCCGCCGCACACGATCGCCAAGCTCAGTGGGATCGGGTGCTCTTCCAAGACCCCGACGTACTTCGTGCGCGGCGCACACGGCTTCAACTCGGCCCACGGGCGCATGGTGCCTATTGCGACCGGCGCGGTCGCGGCCAATCGCGAACTCACCTACATCGGAATCTCCGGTGACGGCGACTCGCTGTCGATCGGACTGGGTCACCTCATGCACGGCATTCGGCGCAACGTGAAGATGGTCTACATCATCGAGAACAACGGTGTCTACGGTCTCACCAAGGGTCAGATGTCAGCTTCGGCAGACATTGGCTCGCGACCGAAGAAAGGTGAAGCGAATGTGCTCGCGCCGATCGATCCGGTATCGACGGCGTTGACGCTCGGCGCGACATTCATCGCGAGGAGTTTCTCCGGCGATAAAGAACAGCTCGTGCCGATAATGAAGGCGGCGATCGCCCACAACGGATTCGCGCTGATCGATGTGATTTCGCCCTGCGTGACGTTCAACGACCACGAGGGATCGACGAAGAGTTACAAGTTCATGCGTGATCACGAAGTGAAAGAGGTCGAGACCGACTTCGTGCCCATCCGCGCCGAAATCCGGGCGAAGATCCCCGCCGACGGCGCGATCGAGGTCACGATGCACGACGGCAGCGTCGTTCGATTCCGGTCCGTCCCGGAGGGCTACGATCCCCACGACCGAGCCAAGGTCGAAGAGTACATTCGCGACCGCGAAGGCCGCGGGGAGATCGTCACCGGTCTGCTCTACGTCGATGAGAGCGCCAAAGAGCTCCATGAGATGAACGCGACACCCACGCGAGCACTGGCCAAAGTTCCCTACGCGACGCTCTGTCCAGGATCCGCGGAACTGGCGTCGATGCAAGAGGACTTCCGCTGAACGCCGAGGCGCAGCCCTGTTGACGCAGACCAATGAACTGAGGACCCGTGACTGAAGATCATTCCTGGAACGAAGAAGGTGGCGAGAGCGCCTGCTTCGCCCACCTCATATGTCCCGAGTGCGCTATCGTGCTCGACGGGACCGAACACGCACCGGGCTGCGCGTTGGGGGACGCCAAAGTCGGGTTGGATTTGTTGCACAACTTCGAACCCGATAGCGGAGAATAATGACATATCAGTCACGTGGTACCAATGCGCCGGACCATTAAAGAGGGGTCCCCGCACAAATGGGCAGGTCAACTTCCGTAATCTCGCACATGCGAATGAGAGATGGAAATCCGTGAACGAGCGCAGATAATCGGAGCACATTTCCCAGCAATGTGGAGGTTGTCAACACTGATTCACTGCCAGACTTCTTCTCAGTTACATTCTCGCAACCCGGAAATAGTCTGAGCCAATGACAGGGCGGTCCGACGAATAATGAATCGCATTGATTCAAACGACCAATCATCACACGCGCCGAACTTATCTTCCCAACGCCTAGTGATTGCGGTCACCGTTGGACTTTTTGCCTTTGTGATGTACCTCTGGCAGTTGACGGTGCCGCAGTTTATAGCCTTCTACGATTCGGGGGTCTATCTAGCAGCCTCTCTTCATTTCGTGTCCGGAGTGCTTCCATACAAAGACTTCACGTTCGTCAATCCGCCCGGCATTTTGCTACTGATGAGCCCGATCGCACTCTTCAGCCGAGTGTTTGGAAGTCACGACGGTTTCATCCTCGCGCGAGTAATCACCTCGTTTGTCACTGCCGTCAACGTGAGTTTGCTTGCTTGGCTAGTCAGATATCGCGGACGTATCGCAATGGCCATTGCTGGAGTCGGTCTCGCAGTTCTGCCAGTGGCCTTTTTCGTAAGTTCTGATTTGAAGTTAGATCCATACTGCATCTGCTTCATATTGATCGGTGCCGTTGTGATCTTTTCGAAGGATCAAGGCTCCGGAAGAATATCGAAGCGAACATTCGCAATCGGCGGCCTTTTCTTCGGAATCGCCGCACTCATCAAACTTTGGGCGTTCTTTCCGTTCCTGGCAGTAGTCATCGTCTTTGTGCCGCGTTGTAAGGGCCGTGTTCTCGCGTTTGCGAGCGGTGCAGCTTGCGGGTTCATAGTGCCGTCACTTCCTTTTTTTCTTGCTTCACCGAGGGGTTTCGTATCGCAAGTGTTCACCGCCCAGCTCTTTCAGAAGATGAACCCTGCCGTTTCGCCAGGCATTCTATGGCGTCTGGTCGACATGACCGGATTCTCAGATACGTCGATTGCTCCGACGGGATCAGAGTTAGTGATCACGCTATTCGTGCTCATTTGTCTGGTGATTGTCGCGTATTGGCGACGACTGAACCGCGAATCCGTCGATATATTCCTATTGATCGCAGCCTTGATAACTGCTTTCGCACTCCTGGCCGCCCCCGTGTCCGCTGAATATTACGGGTATTTTGCGGCTCCTTTTCTGGTGGGGGTATTTGCCATTTCACTGGCTCGTCTCGGTGGACCGGTCCGCCGTATCGCAGACAGGATCACAGTTTCTTCCACAATTCGTAGTTTTGCAACTTGGTCAACTGCCGTCGCCGGAATAGCGCTCTGGTTTGCCCTCACCCTGTACGTGACGACTTTCTATACGAATTATGCGTGGTTCAATGGCGTCAACCCGCCGTACTTGTCGTCGATCAACAAGACAATCCCAGCAGGTTCCTGTGTCGTCTACGACTACGCAATTTACGGAATATATTCGAATCGACTGCAAACCAGCGTTCCAAACTGTCCAAGTGTCGTGGACGCCTACGGCATGTGGCAAACCTTTGGGAACCACCTCGCCTCAGCACCACCAGAGTTCGTGTCGGAGTGGAAATCGTATTTCGAACGTGCGCAGTATGTCGTATTGAATCGTCCCAACACTGATTATGTTCCTTGGAATGACAGCTTAACTTCGTGGTTCGCGAATCACTACCACCTAATCGCTCATGGAACGTACGTGTACATCTATCAAAATGAATCTTGAACTTGATTGAATTTGCTCCAGGCTGATGAATCGACTAGAGCGAGCAATCGGCAGTCGTGAACAGTAGAAAATAATTTCTCTGTCACGTCATTCACACCTCTCTCAGATCAACAGTGACACGACATTCGCCGGGGGCAACTTCAACGCTGTACTCCCATCGGGAAAGCGCAAATCGATGGCACGAAACATCGAAGATGAACGATCTCGGAGGACTGTAAACGTGACAGCAATGGGTTCGTGCGCGCTGAATTCACAAAGGAATCCATTCGTCAGACCCTCGAGAAATTGAAGATTCTCTGCGAAGACTGATTGATCCACTCCCACTCACCCAACACCATTAGACGTGTCCGACTGAATCTCTCCGCCACATAGTTCTGAACGGGGTCAGGGCCATTCCTCCGTCGCATTTATGATCGCCGCCGACCATACTTCATAGGCATGTCTCCGTATCCAAGCAAATGGGAGCTTATGAACCGCTCGCTGTTGGCTATGCCCGATACCCTCTGGGATGCAGATCCATGATCGAGAAACGCCAGTCGTAGGCTTCCCATCAAATCGATGAAGTGATAAATGCAATCTGACAAGTATTCGAATACGAGATTCAGTCGCCCGGAGCCATTGGCACGCGGTTCGTCATTCAGTCGAATCAAATTGTCTCAGCACCAAATTATTTTCCTTGGCGTTGGTCTCCTAGGGTTCGGAATGTATCTATGGCAATTGACCGTGCCAGTTTTCTTGCAACTGTACGACTCAGGCGTCTACTCAGCTGCTGCAATCCACTTCGTCTCAGGTGAGCTGCCCTACAAAGACTTCGTGTTCGTTCAGCCTCCGGGGATTCTGTTGATCATGAGTCCCGTGGCACTCTTCAGTCGAGTCTTTGGGAGCCACGATGGCTTCATTTTCGCACGAGTAGTTAGCGCCTTCGTGACGGCACTCGACGCCAGCTTGTTGACTTGGCTGGTTCGACATCGTGGGAGACTGGCTATGGTCTTGGCAGGTACTGGCTTGGCATTGACCCCGGTCGCCGTTTTCTTTAGTTCCGGCGTAAGGTTAGAGCCTTACTGCATTTGTTTAGTCCTCTTAGGTTCGTTGAGGATCTTCTCGAGTAATGGCGAGGACGGCGAACTGACCACCAAATCGTTGGCGATTGGCGGTCTTCTATTTGGTTTGGCCGCACTCGTTGAATTTTGGGCCTTCTTCCCTTTCATTGCTCTAATGACCTATTTGGTGACTCGATGCCACAAACGAGTCCTCATTTTCATTGGCGCGGCTGGCGGTGGTTTCGCTGCGGTCGCACTTCCGTTCTTCCTGGCGTCGCCCAACAACTTTGTTTCGGAGGTATTCGTCGAACAACTCTCTCGACCTGGCGGCAGCAGAAGCGTCCTATGGCGACTTATTGATATGACCGGATTGTCGGGAACTTCAATCGCACCTACCGCCGAAGAAGCGGTGTTGGCATTCGCTGCCTTCAGCATTGTGATTGCATTCGCCTACCAACAACGCCTCGGACACGAGGGTGTCGACGTGTTTCTCCTACTCGCGGCACCGATGACGGTCATTGGTCTCCTCGCGGCACCTACGGCTTATACCGACTACAGCTACTTCGCCGCACCGTTTCTCTTTGGTCTCTTAGGGATTTCTATGGCCCGATTGGAACCGGCCGCTCGAAGATTGGCCAACAGCGTCCCCATTTCTAAGACTCTTCGCAAGTTCGTGGCTGTTCTCAGTGCACTGGCCGGATCGCTGCTGATTGCCGCACTCGTCTTGTATGTGACATCATTCTATTCAATTGGTGAGCGACTCTATGGAACATCGGCCGGATCGATCTCACAGATCACGAGTCATATTCCAGCCGGTTCCTGCGTCGTTTACTCTGAGGTGGGCGTGGGCGTATTGGCGAACCGATTACAGTCAAGCAATCCGCACTGTCCCAGTGTGGTGGACCCCGTTGGTGTGTCGATGGCTTGGGGATATGAACTCACTTCGCCAGCACCAGGCTTCATCTCTACCTGGAGGGCGTATTTTAGGGCTGCTCAGTACGTGGTCGTCGAAAATCCGCTGATTGGTTCTCAATTCAATGCCGGCAGCTCCTCGTACAGATCGTTGCTCCCATGGAATCGAAGTCTCACGACGTGGTTCTCCAACCACTACCACCTAGTCTTCGGTCAGTTCGCACTATACATCTACGAGAAGAATTCGCCGGCCTGATTCATCTGAGGCAACGGTCTCTACAAACTCGAAATATCTGGTTCTGATGGCGCTCTCAACCGTGGGGTTGACAGTTGCGTGCTCGTGATTTCGTTAGCCATTTTTGTTGTTGCTTCAGATCCTTCGAGAGAGCTTCAAGCCCATAGTGCGAAGTCGAGATTATTCCTTGCTTTGCAACATCATGCAAAGTCCGAAATCGGAGCACGCAACGGAGTTGCCCTTCGATGAGTCAAATACGATTGAATCGAATCCAAGATTGCAGAGCCTGGCAACGAATGTGACAGCGTCGCCGTAAGGTAGGCGTATTAGCAAATCTTCCGGTTTCTCGAATAACAGTGAACTTCAACGAATAATCGATGCCGCGCGCTCTCCCGAATGGAGTATCGGCGAGGGCCGCAGCGGTCAGATCATGGCAACACGCGACACTGGTGATGTCGGATTGCCCTGGGTGATAACCGCTGAGCGAGCGGGTCGTGGCATGCGTGTCTCGCTCTATCGACCCGGAGACGACCATGAAATCGAGGGCGAGGTTATAGGTCAGATTGTGGGGAACCCGCGAGAGATGGGTCGTCAACTCCGCGCGATTCTAGAGGAGCAATAGCTCGAATCGTTATTGTGAGGCGTACGGCACTTCATCGAGTGAGCGCGAGCCTTGAGTCTTTTGTACGACTTCGATCAACGGAGCAATCGCCAGCCAAAGCGCAATGGGAACGAGAACTAACTGCATAATCCACGTCGGCAATTGTTGACGAAGCGCTTCATGATTCCACGGCCACGTCACGAGGGTCACTCCGACAAATATCCCCGCCGCGACGACGTACCAACGAATACGGCGCTTCACTAGATCCGCCAAGATGATCAGGGCGGCGGCGATGATGAATACGTTTGGCAACCACTCACGTGCCGCCAGTCCCCACGACTGACCGTTTGACGCGAATCCCCACGGAAACGGATCGAATAACACGGTCACGAGGGCGAGCCAAGTGAGCACGTGGCGCCGGACCCGTCCCGCAATGACATCGATGAGCACGAGCATGGTCGCCACGCCCAAGAAGAAATATCCGTAAAGGCTGAACTCGAACACGAGTCGCAGCGCGAGCGCCGTGGCGACGATTGACAGAAGGGGGATCGGTTGAAGCACTTGGTCAGCCAATCGTCGCCTAGCCCACCACGCGAGCGCCATTGCAAGCACGATCGGTAGCAAACGTGCGATGGCGAAGAGGACCACGCCCCTAAGGTGAGTTTCCGATAGAACGGTGCCGCCCCCTTTCGCCGGTGTGAAGCCGGAACCTAGTACGGACGCGCTGAAGGCGTCACCGGACGTGAGGATGATGATTGGTACGGCGACGACTGTCACGACGGCGACGGCGGCTCCTGCGAAGGTGATGATCCACCTTCTCGGCACGATCACCAACATCGGTCCAGCAAACAAGAGTGCAAATTGATTGGAGGTGAACGCCAGACCAATCAAGATTCCGGCCCACGCCCATCGTCCGCGCAGGGCGCACGCGAGTGAACCAAGAGCGAGCCCCATGGCAAGAATGTCTTGAGGATGGAAGTACTCGGTCAAACATTCGAAAACGGGCGCGGCAATCGCCAGAAAAAGTAATGTTGCCGGTTCCCAACGTTGTCGTCCGCGCCCGGCCGCTCGCAACAGCGCAACCGTTCCACTCATTAATGTAATCCACGTCAAGTAGCTGATGCGAATAGTCGGAATGATCGCGTGGGACTTGCCCGCCCATTGGTACATCGCAGCGTTGGCGGTCATACAGTGATTCCCCAATTGTGCGACGGTCGGAAACGGGACGTTGTACGTGCTGTGAACAATCAGGAGAACTCCGGCGGAGAGCAGAGGATAAAGCGGGGGTATGAACGAAACGGGCCGAGCCAAAGTCGGCAGACTATTGATGCCGAGCGATGAGTACGCGCACGCTACGTGTCCGTGTGCAATCGCCCACGTGGTGAAGACAGAAAGGGCGGCATCACCTTCCACCGGACCACCAATCCATGCGGTGACTCCGAGAAAGACGATGGTTGCAACAACCCAGCCTGTGACGGAGCTCGTAGTGGGAAGCGGGCGCTCCAGCCAAGACTTCGTGTCGATACGCGACCGACTCAAGTTGGCGAGTGACATTGACTTATCCTTGCATGGCAGTAGAAGAGTCGCGCGCCACAGGAGAGCCAATTTGAGAAGTCGTCTTTAAATCAATTCGACTCTTCGATCACTGTGAGGGCCACGTCACCTTCACGGCCTTTCTGACGCTCTCTCGACTTGCGCGGAGTCACCTGGCGCGATCAATGCGAGAAGCCTTGGCGCGCCAATCTAACTGATGAATCGACGACTGACTCTTGACGTCTGATTGGGCTGAAATGTGGAAGTTCTTGGACGTCGGACGAATAATGCGTCGTCATAACCCGCCCTGTTCAACGTTGGCTGGTGACTCTCTTCTCCTGCTCACACTACGACACAAGACTCGGACGCGGACTCTTTCGTGCATGTCACGTTAATTGAAGTCCGTTCAAACGAAAGGGCCCTTCCAGATCCGCTGAAGGCGAATCAATTCCTTGACGAACCCGAACCCACCTTGCCGAACGAATCCACCGGGAGAAAATGGACGACGAAACGAATCTGCGACCGTCGGAGAGACCCAATAAATCTGTCCGAAAGCCCTTAATGTATATATGGACGGAAGCTCAACATTCGACTGACCGTTGAGGCGGATTGAGTATGGCAATTGATTACTGGAGAGCGCGAGTGGATCGAAAACTTACCTTTCCAAGTCAACTCGAGAATTACCTCGGTCTTTGCCACGGAGATGAGTTGTGTTAGCACTCTTGATCGGAGTGTGCGCGCTATTAGGATTGGCAATTGGTTCATTTCTCAACGTCGTGATCTATCGAGTGCCGCTCCACAAATCGATTGTCTCGCCTCGGTCTTCGTGTCCTACCTGCGCCGCACCGATTCCAGAACGGGACAATATACCCGTCCTTTCCTGGTTACTCCTCAAGGGTAGGTGCCGCTCCTGCAGTGCGCCGATTTCGGCTCGCTATCCACTCGTCGAGTTGTCGTGCGCGGCGTTATTTGCGGGAGCCGCGGCGCGCTTTGGCTTCAACTGGTACTTGCCGGTCTCGCTTGTCATACTCGCATCACTGTTAGCTCTGTCTTGGATTGACCTGGAACATCTTTTGCTACCCAAATCTATTATTTACCCGTCACTAGTGATCGTTCTCGCCCTGCTAATTATTGATGCCTCGGTGACCGACTCTTGGCATCGTTTTCTGATCGCGAGCGTCTGTTCAGTCGTTTGGTTTATATTTTTCTTTGCGATCAATGCCGCGAGTCCCCGTGTACTCGGGTTTGGTGACGTCAGACTTTCACTGATCTTAGGAATTGGTCTCGGATGGTTGGGGATTCGTTATGTGATACTCGGATTCTTCGCCAGCAACTTCTTAGGTGCGATCATTGGACTCTATTTGATCGCCACCTCAAAGAGAACCAGGGATCAGCCACTCCCCTACGGTGTTTATTTGGCGCTCGGGACCGCGTTGGCCCTCTACGCCGGTCCGGAAATACTCGCTCCCTTTCAGGGGCTGCATTGACGTCGGAGGAGGCGCCAGTCATCGAAGCCGAGGTGGGGCGCGGCAGGGTGAAAGAAATTCTGGACCGTCCACTCTCTCGACCCTGGTGCGTGACGAGTTGGGTCGCTTCAACCGGACTCTTCGTTATCATCGTCCAGTTCCTCGGAGGGATTTCACCGGGTGACTCCGCGGAATCTGTGTACTCGACCTGGTCTATTGCGCACCTCAATATGGCGTGCGCGTATCCTCCCACATCACACTTCCACTTCCCGCCCGATGCACTCCCATTCGCCTCCGTCGCGCCGCTGTATCCGGTCCTCTCCGCCGTGGCGTCGGCGATACTTCGCATTGGCCATAGCGTCGCATTCCCAACGACGGCAGCGATGGGAGGCCATTGTTCGAATGCATATGTTGCGATTTACAATTGGTCAGTTGCAAGTGGTGCGCTGAACCCATCGCTCAAGATTGCCTACCTTGGTTGGTTCCTATTGATTGCGAGCGTCGTCGTGCTCCTTCGAACTACGGGTCGGGGCCGCAATGGTTGGGAAGCCGCCACACTCTTATTGTTGGCGATTGCACCTCCGGTCTACATGTGTGTCGCAACGTACTTTCATCCTCAGGATCTCATCACGACAGGTTGCATTCTCTTCGCGGTGTCGTGTGCGATCCGAGGGAGATGGATGTTAGCGGGTGTTCTACTTGGCCTGGCATTTACGAGCCAACAGTTCGCGCTCTTGGCGATCGCACCAATGTTCGTCATCGTTCCAGGAAATCGTCGACTCTCGCTTTTCGTAGGGACCGTTTTGTCGATTGGAATCATCGATGGACCATTCATACATTTGACTTCTGGCAGAGCACTGAAAACCGCTCTCTTTGGCTCGAGTCGTCTCACGGTCTTCGGCGCGAACCACTTTCACGCAACTGGGGGGACCGTCTTATTCGCAACGCATTTGCACGGTACCGCACTGTTCCTCGTTGCCAGAGTCCTCCCAGTTCTTTGTGCACTGGCAATTGCGCTCTGGGTAGCCCGTAGGCTCGGCCCTCGTGTCACCGAAATGGAGACACTCCTCTCGCTCTTAGCGACTGCCATATGCATGAGGTTCGTATTCGAAGAGAACCTCTTTGGCTACTACTTCATGGCGTTGGCGGTCTCTCTACTTTGCATCGAGGCGCTACGCGGTCGGCTCAGCGGGCGAGTCTTTGTCTGGATCGGAATGGTCATGTTGGCATTCAATCCGATCCCTTGGTGGCTCTACCTAAGGTGGGAAGCGAGAGGACTTAATCTCTTCTTGGCGCTGCCCGTGATCTTCGAAGTGATCGTCCTCTCAACATTCTTCGTCGGAGCCCGTCGTCGTCGATACCGGTGGTACCTCATCGCCTCGGCCATCGTTGTGGCGCTTACTTGTTTTCCACCGATATGGGGCCGAATGTGGACACACCACGTCGCCCCATACTGGCTGTGGCAGATAATCCTCGTGCCGACTGGCCTCATTCTGGCTTCAGAGTCACTTCGATTCGCAATTCGAAATCACCAATCCGGTCGCCCGGTTGAAGTTGTTGACACTATTTCGTAGTCGCTGCGGAACCAAGAGACGTATCGCACATGCCGTAAATCGGGACCAAGGACTTCGGAGTGGATTGTCCAATCTCGTTGAACTAATACACAATTTCCATGCGCAGCCCCTCACTGTCCCATTCGGGATCAGCCGGAATGCGCTTAGCGGCGTGCCCGTAGACGCGCCGCGCCGTCCACAAAAGTGCGAAGGCGTCGTACACGTGCTTCAGGGGTGCCGCGACGACGCCTTCGTCGAGGTAGCGCTCGCTGCCGCGAATTTTGTCTTCGAGCACAATGCGGCGCTCCTCTTTACCTTCGGCGAGGACTTTGGAACGCTTCAGTGGTGTGTCCTTATGAAGTTGAAAGAAACTGAGTTCGGGGTGACCTTCATAGACGACGCGCTGTCGGTATGACGACATCTCGAGCGCAATCTCGCGGTAGCGCGGCATCATTGTGGCAGTTACCGCGTCGAGTCCACTCTTGTCCAACTCGAGGCGCCCCTCAATCGCCGCTCGGCTCGGAGCGTTGTGAACTGCTGTGCCGCGTCGCCGGAGGAGAGCCCGCGCTTCTCGGTCACAAGTCCTGGCACCCTCCTCGGGGGTGTCGAGGTACCCAATCGGGGCATTCACAATGACGATGGAAAAGGCCGGGCGTTCACTAAGAACCTCGAGAAACGTGTCGTAAATCTTCGGAGGTTCGGGAGCGAAGTTCGAGCCCGCCAGTTTGGCGCTCGCCGCGAGCCATTTGTCATTGAATGGGGTGACACCGACCACGACCGAATAGGGAAGATCTGGACCCCGATGAGAACTCACGGAGTCATTTATACCTGAATATATGCCTTATCTATTTGCTCGAGGGTGCGGATCAGTTCTTTCGGGTGAGCAGTGATCGCCATCGCGTCTTCGTAGGTGACGACTTTATCCACGATCAACTTGGCCAAGCTATTTTCCAGGGTTTGCATACCCTCTTTGGTATTGGTGAACATGACGTTCTGGAGTTGGTTGGACCGCCCCTCGCGAATCAGATTGCGTACTGGGTTGGTGGCAATCAGCACCTCAAAGGCGGCCACCATGCCACCACCAATCCTAGGAACCAACCGCTGGGCAATGACCGCACTCAGCGAAGCGGCCAGTTGGACCCTGGTCTGTTCCTGACGCCACGCGGGGAAGACGTCGATAATTCGGTCAATGGCCTGCGGTGCATCATTCGTGTGCAGCGTCGCAAACACGAGGTGGCCGGTTTCGGCCATCGTGAGAGCGATTTGAATTGAGTCGATATCTCGCATCTCGCCAATTAAGAGGACGTCGGGGTCCTCACGTAGAGCCGATCGAAGGGCTCGATCGAAAGAAGGGCTGTCCAGACCGACCTCGCGCTGGCTGACGGCCGAGGTCTTGTGGTTGTGGACGTACTCGACCGGGTCTTCAATGGTCAGAATATGACAGGCACGGTTCTCGTTGATTGAATTAACGATCGAAGCGAGGGTCGTGGACTTTCCCGAGCCGGTTGGCCCCGTAACGAGGACGAAACCTCGGGGTTGTTCGGCAACCCAATTGGCGGCGTACGGCAATCCGAGTTCTTCAAAACTGGGAATGCGAGAGGGTATCACGCGAAGCGCCAGCGCGGTCTGTCCACGTTGAGTGAAAATACTCCCGCGGATTCGAGCCTTATCGCCCCATGAGAAGGAGAAGTCCACGTCGAGTAGTTCTTCGAATATCATCCTTTGACCATCAGTCAGTAAAGGGAGAGCGATCTCGTTGATCTGATCCCCCGTGAGGACTTGCACATCGGCGAGCGGCCTGAGTTTGCCATCGACACGTATCCGAGGTGGCGAGCCTCCAGATAAGAGAAGGTCTGAGCCACCTTGGTCCCACAGTGACTGCAGCCAAGGATCAATCTTCAACGTGTTCTGTTCGCTCACGACAACGCTTCCCTCTCTAGGGCCTAAGGAAAGGAGCGCCCGGCCGAATCGCCGGGCACTCCTTCTCACTTAGCAAATGAACTGCTTACTGAACACCCGTGCATGAACTAGGACCTTTGTAGGCAAGGAAGGTGCTCCCGCTGCCCACGTTGCCTGCCGGTAAAATTGCCACTGTCAACGATGATTGGAAATTATTAGCTGCGGTGCCTGTCACAATCTTGAAGGCGTAATGAGGCACATTTTTTGGCCAGGACTGGATGTAGGCGCTTTTACCGTTGGCCGTCGTTCCTGACGTCAGCAAAGCCGAGGTAGCCGCTACCCCTGGATTTTGGGCATTGAAGGCCGCAATCGCCGTCGAAACTGTCGCTCCGTCAGCCTGGCAGGCGGCGACCGCACTCTTACCGGTGATGCCACCGAGAGCGAAGATCACGACCGCAGCCAAGATACCGAGAACAACAATGACGATGAGAAGTTCGATCAAGGTGAAACCGTCGATCTCTCCAGCATCCCTCTGGCGCTTAAGCCGTTGGTAGGTCGAAATCATATTCATACTCCCTTTTGGTTAGTGGGTTCGCCGACACTCGGAACTACCCGATATAGCACCGTTCGAAGATATTTCGCTCGGCTGGAGCAGATTGTACATGAAATCTGTTGTTTCTTATGGCAATGGACCATCAAATCCTTGCGGTTTTCATGCCCAAAAGATTGGTCGCAAACGTTTCCACATTGATGGATCTTCAGATCAGAAAGCTATCTTGACCAGTACCTTTGAGTGGTTACTGCGCTCTCACACTTGAGAGTCCATCCTTGAGCTCAACCGAACCTGATGAAGATAATGTCAAAATAGCCCTGCGGATCTCATCTTCAAGTCTGCCGTAATGGGCCAACCGAGTCGATGGAGCGAGTGAAGTGATTTAACGAATTTTGTCGTCATGACAAGTTCTTCGACCAATCCCTTCCAGACCCTATGAAAATCCATTGGCATCAGGTCGAATCGGGATCAAATATGACGCAGTCAAGCACTCGTTGCGATTTTGTCTCGTTGCGGCAATCATCGACGCCAAAGAATCTAGATCAATTCCAGATGCCTTTTCGTTTTGGGAATTCGAACTCGCGGTAAGAGCAAATTGCGAGAGGCCCTAGAAGAGTTCGTGCGGCTCGCCGCGTCAGGACGACGCTCCCCATGTCCACGATATGAGATTCCAGCCTTCTCCACACTGACCAAGCCCAATGTTGCACTGCAATGTTTGTCCAGGGGCACCCTGCGCCGGGTAGTCATCAAACACGACGACCGCCGTCAGGACCGGGGTCGTTTGACAATTGTTCATGGCTGTGGTGATGTCACTCGAACTCGAACTGGACGTCAACGTACTAACACAGGCGTAGAAAGTCACCTTTCTCGTTTGATCACTGGCGAACGCCATTTTTGTAGAGCACCAGACGGCCACCGTATAGCCGTCGATGGGCCACTGAGAGACCGCGGGAGCACTGCCCGGCACCCAGCACGTTCCCAAACCAGTCGGATTAGGCGTCGTGGGGGGATTCGTCGGGTCTGGCGTATAGCGAATGTTCTGGATAGCTAAATCGGTAATGCTGCTGACCGCAACGTGGAGCTGACTGGTCGAATTGAAATGTGTCGTGTTGTTGAGGTCATTCATGGCCCAGTCGGCCAGCGCACCGACGATGAGGCTAATGGCAACGATGTAGGCCAGCGCCAATATCAAGACCGCGCCCGATTCCCCTTTGGCACCGCCGTGAGGGCCACGAGGTGCGTCTTTAAAGGGCGTCAATCGGACGGCCCCGTCGGCCATTCCTTGCTCGCACCTTACGGTTGCTCTCGTCTTTGACACTCTTCGTGCTCCAGATCTCACATTCACAGGGCAACGGTTACCCATCACGACTTTTAACCGAGCTTCAAGCATTCGAACTCCCGGTGATCCCATACCCAAAACTAGAGTTCTCGATTTCCTACCCATTATTCAATTGAGCTAGATATTTCATCTAAACCTCTACCTGATCGATAGTTCCTTTCTCCAGCCCATCTACACACATGAAGGTGTCGCCAAGTCGATCAAGCCAGGCTCACCAGGCCACCGGTGAAGGTGACCGAACCTGCTGTTCCAGAGGTCGCCGTCCCTCCGCCAGCGCCTCCGCCACCATCAGTAGCCGTGGTGACCGAGACGGAGATCGTGGCGGTACCACCGGTGTACGCCGAGCCTGCACCGCCGCCGCCACCCTTGTCATTACCGCTATTCCCATTATCAGCGCCTCCGCCGCCGGACGCCATGCCGCCTCCTCCTCCGCCGCCGCCAACGCTCATGTTTCCCCCGGCGGTGGTGCCGGCACCCCCGGAGCCACACGTGCCAGAAATGCAGGTACCTGCTGAACCACCTGAGGCGTTTGAACCACCGGTATTCAATATTCCATATTGAGGCGATCCACTCGTCGCGGTCGTGCCACCCGTACCAGCAGTTCCGCCGCCTGCTGTGCCACTCGCGGCCGTGGTGGTACCCGGGTTCGACGCGGGGCCACTGTCACCGGCGCCACCCTTACTAGTCCCATCGCCGCCACCGCCGCCACCGCCGCCGACAGCGATGATGGTTCCCGCGGGAGCGCCGGAAAGGTAGATGCACGTCGATCCGCCGCCGCCGCCGCCTGCATAAGTGCCGCCACCGCCAAGTCCACCCGCCGCGCAGCCAGATCCACTCAGCCCACTTGGGCCACTCGCCCCCCCGGTGCCATTAGTTCCGCCGCCGCCGCCGCCGCCGACAACTACCGTAAATGTCGTTGCGCTCGAACTTGATGGGATCGTAATCGTGCCCGAGATCAATCCTCCACTCCCACCGCTAGCGCCGGAAACGCCGCCACCGCCGCCCGCCGCCTTCATCGTGAAGGTGAACGACGTCACGTACGGGGCAACGGTCAGGGTGTAGGTTCCGGCTGTCGTCTCCGAGAACGTGTTGTTCGCTGACAATTTAACGCAAGAACTCGTGGCCCCGAGGTCATTGGTGTCGCCACTGTAGAGGGCGTGCCAGAAATAGTCCCCGGCAGGGAACGTCACTGAATTGGAATTCGGAACGTTTCCACTCGAGACCGTCACTGCGGTACCGACCACGACTGGGTTTTGCGTGCAAACACTGTCAGTGAAGTAACTGTACGTAACGGTACCCCCGGCCCCACTCGAGGCCCCGGTCAATGTAGATGTTCCGTACGCATTTCCACCCGCGCTAATCGTCGTGGCAGACAAGGTCAATGCGATGGTTGGGGATGCCTGGTTCACGGTCTGGGGGAACACCGTGGAGGTCGAAGGTGCAAAGTTGGCGTCGCCACCGAAGACTGCGGTGATTGAGTGTGGGCTACCCGCCGTCGTGGCGTAGGTAACTTTACAGGTGGCGGAAGTGCCGTTAAAGGCTGCCGAACCCGAACCACAGGTAATGGTGGAGGCGCCGTCCTTGAAGGTCATCGTGTCCGCGGCCGAAGGCGCGCCACCTCCGGGGCTCGTGGCCGAAACCGTGGCGGTGTAGGTGACGGTCTGGCCGACGACCGACGGGTTGACATTCGAAGTCACGACTGTGGTGGTCGATGCCTGGTTCACGACTTGAGAGAGTGCGGTTGAATTCGAAGTCAGGTAGTACGCACTCGCATTGCCCAGATACGTGGCGGTGATGGACTGGGTGGCGACGCTCGGCCACGCAGTAAGGCATGTGGCCTGACCCGATCCATTGACGGTCACCCCACCAGCGCCACCGCAGATGCCGATTGGCGTGCCGTTGTCGAAGAACTCAATGTTCCCCGACGGAACACCCGTGTCGGGGCTCGTTACAGACACCGTCGCGGTGTAGGTGACGGGCTGGCCGACGACCGACGGGTTGACGTTCGAGGTCACCGTCGTCGTGGTCGGGGCGTTCACCGTGACCGTGATCGGGCTCGAAGTGAGCGATTCTCCGGAAGCGACGACGTCCACCGGCCCCTGAGCGGCGCCGGTCATCGTCTCACTGGCCACACCGGCCGTAACGGTGACACCGCCGAGGCCGGTCACCGTACCGCCCGCCGGTACCTGGGAGAAGGTCAAGAGAGTCGCGTTGTCGTGGGTCTCGATATTCGCGTACACATCCTCGATCGTCGCCGTCGCCGTACACGTCGCTCCGGTGACGATCGTCGTCGAACACCCGGTGAGGACGATCTGGCTGGGCACCCCGGCGTAGGTGGGTGAGAAGCTCCCGCTCGGCAGCGAAGTCAAGGGGCCGGACGTCGCGGTCAAGGTGTAGGGGGTCAAGACGACGCCGGCGAAGGTACAGTTCGAAATGGTCACAATGCCCGCCGACGCCGTAAGTCCGGAGCAGCCGGCGAGTGTTCCGCCCGATGGCGACAACGAGATCACTGCGGTGGAGGTCGTGACCACGTTGCCCGCCGAGTCCTCCACGTTGATGATCGGCTGCGTCGTGAACGCCGTGCCGGACACACCGGCCACCGGCGATGTCGTAAAGACCAACTGGGTCGCCGGCCCAGGGCCGGTCGGTGTGAAACTACTGCTCGGCGACGAAGTCAGGGATCCCCAAGTTGCGACGATCGTGTAGGGCGTTCCGACGATGCCCGCGAACGAGCAGTTCGCGACCGTGATGACACCCGACTGGGGTACCAAATTGGTGCAGGCACTCATGGTGCCGCTGGCAGGAACGACTGGTTTGAAGGCGATAGGCGCCGTAGCAGACGTCACGACGCGGTTGGAAGCGTCCTCGAGGGTCAACACGGGCTCGATGGCCAACACTGATCCCGAATCACCAGCGACCGGTTGGGTGGTGAACAGTAGCTGTGTGGCCACGCTCGTGATACTGAATTGTGCGCTCGTCGCCGGAGTCAGACCGCTCGACGAGGCAGTCAAGGTGAGTTGCGTGCCGTACCTATCCCCCTCGCATCCGGAGAACACGTAGAGGCCGGCACTGGTCGGGGACGGATTGTTGCAGTTCGAAAGTACGACGCCTTGTGCGCCGCTGTTCAACGTCAGACCGATGGTGTTGGAGGCCGAAGTCACCACATTGCCAAAGGCGTCTTCGACGGCGACCGTGGGCTGACCCGAGAAGGGGGTGGTGGGTGTACCGCTGGAGACCCCCGTGGGTTGTGTGACGAACGCCAGTTGAGTCGCGGAGCCGTAACCGGTAACGGCGAAAGTGTTGCTCGAAGCGGGCACCGCGGCGTCCGAGAGCGTCGCGGGGTTGGCCGTCGCCGTCATGGTGTACTGAGTCGCCGTTTGGGGCGGACTTCTGGATGCGTCGTAGTAGTAGCCACCAGAGAAGGCGCATCCTGAGGGCATCGTCACGACCCCGTTCAATGGCGTCAAGGTGATCGTGGTGGGAGGGATGGGGGCGGCGGGAGGGGTGGTGGTGGTGAAGTTACAGGTCTTGCCGGGGAGTGCGCTCAAGGCGCCACCGGACAACGTCAGTGTGATTGTCCCGGCCCAGGAGACGTCCGTCGAATTGACACTGTTCTCCACCGTTACCGAAGGGTCTTTCGCGAAACCGACTCCCGACGCCGCGGCGACGGGCTGCGTCGTGAATACGAGGTGGAAACTCGAACTGTTCACCGAGAATGGATTGCTGACCACGGGAATCAGGGACCCGTCCGTGGCCGTGATCTCAAAATTGGACCCTCCGGTGCCGACCGTGCAACCGGAAAAAGTGACCACGCCCAAGATCTCATTGCCGGTACAGCCAGCCAGGATGCCCGTGCCTTGTGTCAGCGTCAAGATGACCGGTGACAAGTCGGTGGTGACGGTGCTCGGGCTGCCGCCGGTCAAAACTTCGACGATCGGCTGGGTCGTGAAGGGACTGCCTGCGTAGCCCCCGACTGGCTGCTGGATGAACACGAGTTGGGCCGCCGCGCCCGCCGTCAAGGCGTTGGAGCTGCCAATCGGATAATCGACGACAAAACTGTTGGTGACACTCGTACCCTGCAGATAGATCGTTATCAATAGTGGCTCATTGGCCTGACAACTCTTCCTCGTCACGAACGACTCAGATGAAGTACTCCAATACTCCACCGGGTTCGACGTCGCGTACAGCACCGTGTACTTGCCGGCGTAGGGCGAAGGAAGTGTGATCCCCGAGGTGTACCCCGGAAAGGAAGAGAGGGGCGCTGGAGGTGAGCACCCAAACAGGCTCGGCTGACTTTGAATGTTGGCAATGGTCACCTGTGTCGCCGTTGCCAGCACCGTGTCATCGGTCGCCAGAGCCCGGTGCTCGGCCGAGGCCGAAATGGACGTGCTGAATGCGATAAGTAGGGCCACTGACGCCAAACCAAGGACGATCAACGCCAAGAGCACCTCCACCAGGGTGTCGCCCGCGTCGGAGTAACGATCTCGGCCAGACCCGGTCGTTCGAGCGGTCTCTTTGATCACGTGGCGCTTCGACCAGTTCATGCGACACCGATCCGGGAGTGGCTCGCCATCGAGTCGATCGAGTTTTCGACCCGGTCAACGTGGTCGTTGGCCCCTTCGAGCGCCAACGCGAGTGAAGAGTTGAGCCGCCTCATGACAGCATCAGTCCAAACGCCATCGCCTCAAGTCCACTTCCCACCAGGGTCGTCGTGAAGGTCGATGGCATCGTCGCCTCGACCATTGTGGTACCGGTCTTTACGTTGGAGGTCGTCGATCCGAGGCAGGTGACGGTTTGGCCGCTGTTGCTCGTTGATAACCCGGCTCCGGAATTGCACGCATTGCCCACCGGGTCGGACGGCGTATCGTACGGCTCATCGTTGTTCAGGATGTTCAAAGATGTGTTGCCGCTCCACGTGGGGGGCCAACCTGCCGTGAACGATATCGACTCACCACTGTCGCTCGATTCAGCGTCAGCCCCGACAACTTCCCAGCCGGTGGCCGAAGCGCCAAGCGGAGTCGCAACAGAGATATTGCTGATCGTGATCGTCGTCGTTCCGCCCGCCCTCTGATACAGCGCCGGATCTCCCGAGATGCCCGTATAGAAGGGCGTGCCGGTCGAGCAATCGGTCGACCCACCGCAAGAGTTGCCCAGGAATGCGTTCTGCCAGGTAGGCAGGGGGAAGGCTGCCACGGCGGTCCCAGTGATACCGATGCAGAAGTACAGGGTGTAGCCGCCGGGCAACGGAGCCGACGTTTCCAAGCATCCTGAAGTCGCGGCGAGCATGTTGTTTCCGGTCAGACCAGAAAAATCGATAAGGCAAAGTGTTGAGGCGTAGTAACCGGTTCCCGGGGTTGCGAAGTTGCAGCCGGCCGTTGTCGCCGGAGCGAGTGGCTTGCCCGGCGCGTCGACGCCCGAACTCGCAGCGGGAACGGCGTCGAGCGTATAAGAGAAGTTACTGTTCGGCTCGATGATCGGAAAGGAAACACCGGACACGTACTTGGTCAGGACCCACGCCGTGGTGGGTGTGGTGCCGTTCGGCGCGCCGCTGGCGATCGTGATCGTTGGGCCCGCCAAATTTTGCGGCACGTCGTAGGAAATAGTCGTGCTGCTCGTCGGAGTCGAACTCGAGTAACCACTCGCACAGTACTGACGAACCAGATTCCACGACGTACCATTCTGGACGACGACGTAGGAGACGACGTATTGGTAGGGACTTGTCCCGAATGCCTGCCCCCAGGCCAGGCCGAGCAGTTGAGTACCCGGTCCGCACTGGGACGAACTGTTGTTAGGTGCCGAAGTCAATGCGACAGCACCTTGCACGTCACTTTGAAAATTCGCCTGGACGACTTGAGAGTCGGCGGTATCTCCCAGTCGGTTCTGAACGCCAGACTGAAGAGAGAAAACTGAAATCAGTCCCACGGAGAGTGCGCCGACGATCAATGGAAGAATTGCCGTGACGATGACTAATTCGAGGAGAGTGAATCCGCTTTCATCACTATGAAGACTTTTTCGTGAATCTACGCGTTTGGAATTGGGACGCGTTCTTCGAAGGTCTAGAGATTGCCCCTGCTGAGATTGGCAATATCTGTTTTTATTCATCCAACCTTCACTTGGTTGTAGATTCCGTACATTGCGGATATTAGTGCAACCGCGACGAAACCTACGACAACTCCCATGAAAATAATAATCGCTGGCTCAAAAAGTGCAGTCGCCCGCTCCAGCTTGGTTTCCAATTCCCGGCCGTAGTAGGCGGCCGCCACCTCCAACTGCTGATCCAGGGTTCCGGTTTCCTCACCGACACGAAACATCTGTCGCGCGGCTGCGGGGAATAACCCACTTTGGGCGATCGGCTCGGCCAGTCCCTGGCCCTGCATCATCGCCTCGCGGATCTTCTCCAGTGCGCTTCGATAGACGGCGTTGTTCGACGATTCGGCGGTGACGGCCATGGAGCGCGGTAAATCCACTCCCGCGCGCAACATGGAGGCCAGTACCCGGCACGTCCGTTCGATAATCGCCGTCTCCGTGAGGTCTCCGATCACCGGAAGCTTCAATTTGATGGCATCCAGGTGAGCCCTTCCGCCTGGAGAACGGTTCGTCGCTATGAATACACCGACGACGACGATGACGAACGCAATCTCCGCGTACCACCACTTGCCCATGAAAGAGGTCGTACTGAGGAGCAGACGGGTGACCAGCGGCAACTTGGCGTGCAGCGACGAGAAGAAGACCTCGAATCGAGGCATGACGAAAACCGCGAGGACCAAAACCGTCACGACCGACATCGCCGCCACGACGGCTGGATAAATGAGCGCTGCGGTGACTTTTCCTCGAGCCTTGACGTCGCGATCGATGTAGTCGGCGAGCTGGTTGAGGACGTTGTCAAGATTTCCCGTGAGTTCAGCCGATTCGAGAATACCCACGTAAAAACTCGGGAACGCCTCAGGGTGGGTCGCCGCCGAGGCCGCGAAGGTGTCACCAGCCCTCAGGCTGTCGACCATCTCACCCAAAATGGCCTTGAGCATCTTGTTCTGGGTCTCTTCTACGATGACTTCGAGCGCCTCCATGATCGGGATGCCCGCGCGCATGAAGACCGCCAATTGGCGGGTGAAGTTCATGACGTCCTGGCGCGGCACCTTCTTCTTGGTGATTTCGAACTTCAACAAGCCCTGTTTGCTCTCCACCTCCGTGGGCTGGAGGCCCCGAGTCAGCAACGCCACGTGAGCGGCGCCCGCCGAAGTGGCCATCTCGGTGCCGGAGACCTTATTTCCAGCGTCGTCCATGGCCTTGTAACTGAACTTGGTAAGGGTCTTCTCCTTACTCGGGGCCCGATTCTTTCTCCATCCCCTTACTTTCTTCAGTGTCTTGTCCTTACTCATAGTGTGTACACGCTCCGGATCACTTCTGAAATGGACGTGATGTCCTGGTTGACAAGGTTGATTGCTTCTTGGCGAAGGGTACGCATGCCCTGTTTCACCGCCATATTGCGTAACTCTTCCTGCGTGGCCCAGCCCACGACCAGGCGCCGAAGCTCAGGAGTCATGACGAGGAGCTCGTAGATGCCGATTCGGTCCTTGTAACCCGTGTGGGTACAGAAGTTGCAGCCCGTCCCTTGGAAGAACTCGGTCTTGGCCGGTCCACCGCTCTCTTCATAGAAGACCAACTCTTCGTCCGATGGTTGGTAGGGCGCTTTGCACGACGGACACACGCGGCGTAATAGGCGCTGGCCGACGACCGCCAGAACGGAAGAGGCGATGAGGAACGATTCAATACCCATGTCCAAGAAGCGGTGCAGAGCCGAGACCGAGTCCGTGGCGTGGAGCGATGAGACGACGAAGTGGCCCGTGAGGGCCGATTGAACTGCGACGCGCGTCGTCTCGACGTCACGAATCTCGCCGACGAGGATCACGTCGGGGTCCTGGCGAAGGATCGAACGAAGGCCCGTCGCGAAGGTCAGGCCAGCCTGCTCGTTCGTCTGAATCTGGTTGATAGTGGGAAAGACGTACTCGACCGGGTCCTCAATGGTCATGACGTTCAGCGTTGGGTTGCTGACCTCGCTCAAGGTCGCGTAGAGCGTGGTCGTCTTGCCACTGCCCGTTGGGCCGGCACACAGCACCATGCCGAAAGGTGCGCGAACGATCTTCGAATAGGCCTCGTGCGTATCGACCGGCATGCCGAGGTCGTTCAGGCGAAGTACTGATCGAGTCTTGTCCAAAAGACGCATGACGCAACTCTCGCCCATGATGGTCGCCGTGGTCGCGACGCGCACATCGACCTCTTTGCCGTCGATGTTGATCGTCAACTGGCCGTCCTGAGGACGGCGGCGTTCGACGATGTTCATGTTGGCCATGATCTTGATTCGACTCACGAGTCCCGGGCCAATCGCCGCCGGTAATTGAAGGATCTCTTTCAACGCGCCGTCGATGCGAAAGCGCACCCGCACGATGTCATCGGACGGTTCGATGTGGACGTCGGATGCTCGGTCGCGCATCGCCTGGGTCAAGATGCGGTCAACGACCTGAACGACCGGTGCGTCATCGGCGACGATCTCCGGTTCGGCGTTGTCGACATTGCGCCGGCGCGATCCTTCGACGGACTCGAACACCTGAACGAGTTGAGCGACGGTTCCCAATGCGCGGTAGTTACTGTCGATGGCCCAACGCACGTCACTCACTGGTGCGATGAGCAACTTGACAGATTTGCCACTCGCCTTGGACAGGGCGTTGCTCAACTCCTCGCTTGGTTCGGCCACCGCTATGAAGAGATTGTCGTCTTCCAATCGAACGGGGAATGCCACGTACTCACGTGCCACTTCTTCAGACAAGTGGTTGATCATCGTCGGGTCGAGGTTGTCACGGCGTAAATTCGCGACGTCGAAACCGAAAAACGAGGCGAGCGCGTGCGCGAGGGCCTGCTCGCTCAGGGCACCCGTGCTGATGAGAACCTCACCCAAAAGTCCGCCGGAGTCGCGTTGCATCTCGAGGGCCTTTTCCAGTTGCGCTTCGGTGATCAGATTGCTAGCGAGGAGCTGATCGCCTAAGCGAATACTCCGCTTCTGGGCCGTCGCGCCGTTCGACGAATTCGACTCTGGCGAATTTGGAAGAGGACTCGGTACGACTGGCGGAGACGGAACGTGATCGGTCCCATCGCGACCGTCGACAACCGTCGTCACTCCACCGCTTTGTGGGCGAATGTCGGCGACATTGTCGTCTTTACTCTTCTTTTTGAACGCCACGAATTACCTCAAAGGTTCTCTGTGAAAACATTTTCTGGAAATTAATCTATCCCGAATATCGGTAATTTACAGTCATGGAGGTTCGATTACCAACATCATTAGAAAAACTCTTGAACAGCAAATTGTTTCAATCACGACGCTTCACAATGACCGAAAATTACTTTTCGACACACAATCAACGATGTGACAACCGGGGGGTGACAGTGCATTCGTTCGAATCGTCATTTGAAGACGAATGCCGTGTGAAGTCATTTGGGAGACGGATTTCACCGTTGAATGATCCGACCAACGAATCTCGTCGGATTCGTCGGTCACACACCTCTCACAACGCAGCTGATCCTGCGCCGCGCACGTTTCGTTGTGTTTTGCGATCGTGCGTCTCGGCATGGACGCGAGTCGCGAAAAAAACAGGGGTCGTCCTGATGCGCTCGAGACCGCCGAGCGGTTCGCTTGGTCCGATTCTCAAGAATCAAGTCCATTCGCACACTTCGTCCTACCGATTCGAGTCGGGAGTTCCTTAGGATCTCTTACCCATCGGTTCGAACACTGGCGTCCGCAGATACTAGCGAGACTCGCGATTAACGTTCTCGCAACGCAATTGTCATGCTTTTGGGGCTAGCAATCTACGTCGCCGTTGACGTATCGTCATCTCGAAGACGAATGGGGGTATTCCGATGGATGTCGCAACTTTTGTCTCGGCGGTCTTCAACGACCGGCTTCCGTTCCGTGTTGAAGCCTACGACGGCAGTGTCGCCCCGCCGAGCATCGCCTCAGCCGGCAACGACCTGACGTTAACGATCCTTCGCCGTGAAGCCCTTACGCGCGTGCTTACCCACCCCGGGGAACTCGGTGTCGCGCGCGCCTACGTCGCTGGTGATCTGGACATCGATGGTGAACTCGACGCGTTATTCGATCTCTCGGTCCCGCCCCTTCGCAGCCTGCTGAAAATCGAAAACTTGCGGGCGCTTCTATCCGTCGTCGGCATGGATACCCTGCGGCCGATCGCGCCGCCAGCAATTGAGGCCAAACAGCGCGGCGCGTTGCACAGTCGATCGCGCGACCGCCAAGCGATTTCTCATCACTACGACGTTTCCAACAGCTTCTATGAGATGGTGCTGGGACCCTCCATGACCTATTCGTGCGCCGTATTCCGTACGCCCGACGACACGCTCGAACAGGCGCAGCGTCGAAAGGTCGATCTAGTGGCGCGAAAGCTCGAACTCGGCCCCGGCACGCGACTCCTCGACGTGGGCTGTGGATGGGGAGCCATGGCGATTCACGCGGCGCGCGAATATGGCGCCACCGTTGTCGGAATAACGCTGTCCGAACAGCAGCGCCGCTACGCCGCCGAACGGGCCCAGCGTGAAGGCGTGAGCCATCTCGTCGAGTTTCGCTTGCAAGATTTTCGCGATGTGATGGACGGTCCCTTCGACGCGATTTGCTCCATCGGCATGTCTGAACACGTTGGGCGAAAGTCGCTCGCGACGTACACACAACAACTCTTCGATCTCCTTCGACCGGGGGGGCGGTTCCTCAACCACGCGATCGGCAGACCCGTTTCCTTTGATGACGACCCCGACCCCTCCAAGATCTCGGAGTTGTCACGACAGGTGCAGATCGCATTGGGTCTGCGCGGCCCGTCCAGGATCGGGAGTCCCTTCATCGAGCGCTACGTCTTCCCCGACGGCGAACTTCAAGAGGTCGGCACGATGGTCTCGATGTTTCAGGCGCACGGCTTCGAAGTACGTCACGTTGAGGGTCTTCGCGAGCACTACGCGCTCACCCTGCGTCACTGGGTCTCGAACTTGGTCAAGCGATTCGACGAAGCCGTGGAAGAGGTCGGCGAAGAACGCGCTCGAGTGTGGCGTCTTTACATGTCCGGATCGGCTTACGGTTTCGAGCGTCACCATCTCGAGATCCACCAGATACTTTGCGCGAAGCCCGTGAGTGGTCAAAGCGGCTGGCAATTGAGATCAGATTTCGAGCCAGAGTTTTAGTCCGACAGCTTTTCGCTGACGATCACAGTTTAGATTGTTCGCCTCTGGAGATGGTGGATGAGATCAGTGTGACCTCGGTCGTCACCTTGACACGACCGAGTCGGCTCTGCGACGACCTGAGCGCGACGCCTACGCCCGTCTCACTCGATCGGCCAGCGCGTACGTCCACTCGATGAGAGACCCGGCGAGGTCGACCTGGAACACGATCTCACCTAGTAGGAGATATTCGAGATGCCAGTCCGGTAACAATGGCGACGCGACGAGGCCCCGGCAGGAGAACGACGAGACCGAGCACGGCGCGAATCGAGCGGCTCTCGCGTGCCAGCTGTAGCGCTACTTCCAATTGAAAGACGGCGCCGAGTACTTCGGCGATGCTGTGGATCCAATCACGTAGCCCCCCCCGGTCAAAGGGCGACGCCCGCAGAACGAAGAGCACGATGTCAGTGGCTCACAGAGCGACCCAGGCGAGGGCTGGGACGCCGGCCGCTTTGAAGGGCGTGGCCTTTATCCACGCTCTCTCGAAGACCGCGACGTAACCCCCCGTTAATAGGGCAACAGTCTCACGGCGCACGCCGCAGAAGGAGATCCCGTCATTTTCAGCCGTAGGACTGTGATGAGGATGGGTCACCAGGCAAGGGCGAAGAAGAAGAGTGATTGGGTGACGATCAGAACGTGGCGCGTCTGTGTCTCTGTGAAAACCACGCTCGAGGAGTCCTCACTGCTCAACATTGAGGAAGATGCGGGCTGATCAGGCCTTGAATCGGGCGATCGAGGCCTCGAGTTCGGCCAGCGCCTCGGCTCGTCCCGCATAGTTCTCCACTTTCATCCATTTTCCCTCATCTAAGTCCTTGTAAACCGTGAAGAAATGGCTGATTCGATCGAGCGTCTGCTTTGGAACGTCGGTGATGTCAGTCGCTGACTTCCAGTTGGGGTCATAGGCGGGCACGCAGATCAGTTTCGCGTCCTCACCGTTTTCGTCAGTCATATTGCACATGCCCAGGATCTTTGACTCGATCAGGCAGCCCGGGAAAGTCGGGTATTCCGTCAACACCAAGGCGTCGAGGGGGTCGCCATCTCCCCCGAGCGTGTCCGGGATGAATCCGTACTCCGCCGGGTAGCCCATTGAGACGATCAAATGGCGATCCAACTTGATCGTGTGGTTCTCGTGATCGTATTCGTACTTATTTTTGCTGTCGCGGGGGATCTCCACGATGACGTTCACGGTGTCCATGAGGCGTCTCCTTATTAATAGGGCTTGAGTCGTCCTTTTTCGTTCTGCCAATCGTAGTCACCGACGGCCCTCACGTCGCTCGGAGGACTCACAGGCCCGGACGTAGACTTTGCCGTCGCGGAGCCGTAGCTTCGCCGAACGAGGAGGCGCGGATGGATCGAATAGGCGTGGTGGGCTGTGGACTGATGGGATCGGGAATCGCTGAGATTTGCGCCCGAGCTGGAACAGACGTTGTGGTGATTGAGCGCGACGCTGCAGCCCTCGCCCAAGGCCAAACCCGCATCGAGCGATCCCTCGATCGAGCGGTCACTTCAGGAAAGTTGCCAGAGGAAGAAGCGAACCAAGCCAGGGGCAACCTCAGCTTCAGCGAGGACTTCGCCAAGCTCAGCGACCGCGAATTGGTGATCGAGGCCGTCGCGGAGGACGAAAACCTTAAAATTGACGTCTTTCAGCGCCTCGACGTAGTGATACGTGATCCCCAGGCCATTTTGGCCACGAATACGTCGTCGATCCCGATCATCAAGCTCGCCATGGCCACCAAGCGCCCCGAACAGGTCATTGGCATGCACTTCTTCAATCCCGTGCCGGTGTTGCGACTGGTTGAGGTGATTTCGTCCCTCCTCACCAGCGCCGAAACGACCGAACGGGTCAACGCCTACGCCAGTGAATCACTCAATAAACGAGTGATCGCCTCGAAGGACCGGGCCGGTTTCGTCGTGAATGCCCTTTTGATTCCCTACCTCTTGTCGGCCATCCGGATGCTGGAGTCGGGATTCGCCAGCGCCGAGGACATCGACACCGGGATGGTCGTCGGCTGCGCCCATCCCCTAGGTCCTCTGGCTCTCACCGACCTCATCGGCCTTGACACCACACTCGCCGTGGCCGATTCCTTGTACGAGGAGTTCAAAGAGCCCCATTTGGCGCCTCCGCCACTCTTGTCGCGCATGACCCAAGCCGGACTCTTGGGGCGAAAGTCAGGTCAGGGCTTCTACGCCTACAAGGCCACGTAACGCCCTAAGCGGTGACAAATCTCAGGTAACGGCGTTACGGACGGCGAATCGTTGGTCCTGAAAGGATGCCGATTCCATGACGCCCGCGATCCGCTCGACGGCGTCAAAGACGTCGACGAATCTCAAATACAAGGGCGTGAAGCCGAATCGACAGATATCCGGGGCTCGAAAGTCGCCAATGACCCCGTTTTCAATCAGCGACTGAATGATCCCGTAGCCCTCGGCGTGGCGAAGCGCCACTTGACTTCCGCGCTTGGCGTGATCGAGCGGCGTCACGACGTCAAACACCCCGGGCATACGTTCCTCCACGAGTTGGATGAAGAGATCGGTCATCGCCAGACTCTTGGCGCGAACTTCGAGCATTGAGGTGCGCTCCCAGATGTCGAGCGCCCCGTCGAGCGCCGCGAGAGCGATGATCGACGGCGACGACGTGACGAAGGCTTGCATGCCCTCGGCCGCCTCGTACGTGGGTTCGAAATCGAAGGGTCGTGCGTGTCCGAGCCAGCCCGGCAGCGGATTGCGGAGTCTTCCCTGCCATGACTTTCGGACGTAGAGAAAGGCCGGAGCACCGGGTCCGCCGTTCAAGTACTTGTAGCCGCAGCCGGCGGCGAAATCGACATTGGCCCCGGTCACGTCGAGCGGCACGGCACCGGCCGAGTGAGCGAAGTCCCACAGCATCAGCGCACCCGCCGTGTGCACTCGTTCGGTGATGCCGACCATATCGAGGGACTCGCCCGTGCGGTAGTCCACTTGGGTCAATTCGACCAGAGCCACGTCATCATTGAGGTCCTCGTCCAAGCGGTCCCGGTCAATGGTCTTCATCGTCACGGGCCGGCCGGCTCGCTCGCACATGGCCTCGATGATGTAGATGTCCGAGTGGAAATTTGCCGCGTCGGTCAATACGACGTGTCGCTCAGGCCGCTGCTCCAGTGCGGCGCCGATCAATTTGGCGATCAAGAACGTCAAGGTGTCGGCGACGAGCACCTCACCGGGTTGGGCTCCGATCAACGGCGCGAGGCGGTCCCCCAGTCTGGTCGGCTCCCCCATCCAGCCCGCGTCGTTCCAACTGCGCACAAGACCCCGGCCCCATTCGTCGTCCAGCACCTCGTTGACGCGCCGTCGTACTGACGCTGACACCGGCCCGAGGGAGTTCCCGTCGAGGTAGATCTCATCGTCGTTGAGCGTGAACTCCTGGCGCAACGGGGCCAGGACGTCGGCATCGTCCAACCTTTGACAGTCGTCGCGCGTGATCACAGGACCGAGCGCACTTCCCACAGCGCGGGGTAGAGACGCTGTGACAACGTCGTATCGAGATAGGCCATGCCCTCACTCCCGCCGGTGCCCGGACGCCGACCAATCTGTCGGCCGGCCATCAGCATGTGCTGGTGGCGCCACGCGGCCAAACGTCCATCGTGGTCCATCAAGAGCTCGGCGACGGCGTGAAGTGCACTCAAGGCCGAATCGTCGTGGGACAGATACAGTGCTCGAAGGACGTCCAGCAGGTCGTCGTTCGCGGCGCCCGTCGTCATTCGCAGCGAGTGCTCGAAGCCCGACCACACCGTGGGGATCTCGCTCATCTCCTTGAGCCAGGCGCGCTGGTCGTCGTCGAAGATCTCGAAACTCAACATCGCCAACTTGCCGCCGCCGCTGAGGAATTCAATGGCGCGGAACTGGAAGGACTGGAATCCCGAGGCCGGGTCGAGCGGGTCACGAAACTCGAGGAAACCCTCGGGCGACATGGAGTCCAAGAGTTGAAGATGCGTGAGCAACAGGTCCTCGATCGCCACGATCCGACGAATGTGCGACACGGCGAGCCAAGGACGGTTGGCGTGCAGTTGCGCGGCGGCGCGGCGAAGTTCGTCGACAATCACCTTGAACCAGAGTTCGTAGGACTGGTGGACGACGATGAAGAGCAGCTCGTCCGGCGCGTCCGCGGTGAGCGGAATCTGCAGCTTCAAGAGGTCGTTGATCCGAAGGTACGTCGAGTAGTCAGTCCCTTTACTCACGGGTCCACACTAGAACCGCGCCCATCGGGCCCGGGCGTCAAGAGCGAGTGATCGGCTTGTAACGAATCCGATGGGGCTGATCGGCGTCGGTGCCGAGGCGCTTGTGTCGTTCGGCTTCGTAGTCCGAGAAGTTCCCCTCGAACCACCGCACGACGGCGTCACCCTCGAAGGCGAGCACGTGGGTCGCGATCCGGTCCAAGAACCAGCGATCGTGGCTGATGACGACGGCACAGCCCGGGAACGTCAACAGTCCGTCTTCGAGAGCGCGCAACGTATCGACGTCGAGGTCGTTGGTCGGTTCGTCAAGGAGGAGCACGTTGCCACCACTCCGCAACACCTTGGCCAACTGGACGCGATTACGCTCACCGCCAGAGATCTCCCCCACCTTCTTCTGCTGATCGCTGCCCTTGAACCCGAAGCTCGCCACGTAGGCGCGGGCGTGGATCTCGCGGTTCCCGATGACCATCTGTTCTTGGCCCTCGCTGATCTCATCAAAGACCGTCGCGTCGGGATTGAGATTGTCGCGCGACTGGTCCACGTACGCGAAGACGACGGTGCTCCCGACCTCGAAGCTCCCCGCGTCGGGCTTCTCTTGAGCGAGCATCATCCGAAAGAGCGTCGTCTTTCCCGCGCCGTTCGCACCGATCACGCCGACGATGCCGCCCGGTGGAAGCAAGAAGTTCAGATCCTCGATCAGGAGCCGGTCGTCAAAGCCCTTCACGACGTCGAGCGCGTTGACGACGACGTTGCCCAATCGAGGGCCCGGGGGGATGGCGATCTCAAGGCGGTCCGCTCGACGTTCGTTCGACTCAGACTCCGCGACCAACTCGTTGAAGGCGCTGAGTCGAGCTTTGCCCTTACTCTGACGCGCGCGCGGCGACATTCGGATCCATTCCAATTCGCGCTCGAGCGCCGCTTGACGAACCTTGTCGGACTTCTCTTCTTGTGCGAGCCGAGCCTGCTTCTGTTCGAGCCATGAGGAGTAGTTGCCTTCCCAGGGGATGCCGTGACCGCGGTCTAGTTCAAGGATCCACGAGGCGGCGTTGTCCAAGAAGTACCGGTCGTGCGTGATGGCGACGACCGTGCCGCCGTAATCCTGGAGGGTCCGCTCGAGCCACGCCACGGATTCGGCGTCGAGGTGGTTCGTCGGTTCGTCGAGCAACAAGAGGTCCGGTTTTGACAGAAGCAGCCGACAGAGCGCCACCCGGCGACGTTCACCACCGGACAACACCGTCACGTCGGCGTCCGGTGGGGGCAGGCGCAGCGCGTCCATCGCGATGTCGAGGGTCCGTTCGAGGTCCCAGGCGTTCGCGGCGTCGATTTTGGTCTGAAGATCGGACTGTTCACTCAAGAGTGCGTCAAAGTCGGCGTCGGGGTCGGCCATCGCGGCGCAGACCTCATTGAATCGGATCAGCAGGTCGCGCTGTTCGGCGATGCCGTCGGCCACGTTGCCCACGACGTCTTTCGTCGGATCGAGTTGGGGCTCTTGCGAGAGATACCCGACGCTGAATCCCGGGGTGAGTCGTGCCTCGCCGCTGAAGCCGTCATCGAGCCCGGCCATGATGCGCAACAGTGATGATTTGCCTGATCCGTTGGCGCCGATGACGCCAATCTTCGCGCCCGGATAGAACGAAAGATTGATGCCGCGAAGGACCTCTCGATCCGGCGGGTAGAACCGGCGGAGGTCTCGCATAGTGAAGATGAACTGAGCAACCATGTCATCAAGTGTGACCGATTTCGTCGGGGCCACGGAAATGTCACGGGACGACGAAATACACCTCACTATTACAATCTGACAATGTCCGACAGCGCCCTCGACGTCGTCTCGACAGATCGTCACGCGCCCGACGGGTTGATTCTCTGTATCGCCTGTCTCGCACAGTTCATGGTCGTCTTGGACGTCTCTATCGTGAACGTCGCGCTGCCGCGCATGGGCCACGACTTGCACTTCACTCAGAGCAGTGCTCAATGGGTGGTCAACGCGTACGTACTGACCTTCGCGGGGTTCTTGTTGTTGGGCGGACGAGCGTGTGACTTCTTCGGGCGACGAAGGGTCTACATCACCGGCATCATCCTCTTCACACTGGCCAGCATCGGCGCGGGGGTCGCGCACACCGGAACGCAGATGATCACCATCCGCGCGGTGCAGGGCATCGGAGGCGCCATCCTCTCACCCGCCACGCTGACCATCATCGTCACGACGTTCCATGGTCCACGTTTGCCCAAGGCCATCGGCGCCTGGAGCGCGGTCGCCGGAGCCGGCGGTGCCGTCGGTGGTCTCTTGGGCGGAATCCTCACCGGTTGGGCTTCGTGGCGCTGGGTCTTTTTCATCAACGTTCCCTTCGGCATCGTGGCCGGCTCCGTCGCCGCCTTGTACCTACGCGAGATGCGCAATCGTGGCGCCACCACCAAGCTCGACGTCACGGGTTCGGTGCTCGTCACCGGTGGCCTCGCGTCGACCATCTATGCAGTCGTGAATACGACCACCCATAGTTGGACGTCATCGACGACTCTCGGATGGCTCTGTTTGGGTCTGGCACTGTTGGCGACGTTCATCTTCTGGGAAGCGAAGGTGGCGTCGCATCCGCTCGTCCCCTTCTCGATTTTCAAGTCTCGGTCGCTCACGACGGCGAACATGATGATGTTCCTCATTGGCGGCGCGTTCTTCGCCATGTGGTACTTCTTGACCTACTACTTCCAAGGAGTTCTCGGCTACGGGCCCGTCAAGGCCGGTTTCGCCTTCTTCCCCATGGCGCTCGCCATCATCATCGGTGCCCAGATCTCGTCACGACTCCTTTCGAGAACGGGGGTGCGGCCATTGCTACAGATCGGTGCCGTACTGGCCACGTTGGGCTTCTTGTGGATCTCGCTGATCAAACCGGCCGATTCGTACGCCGGGCATATTCTGGTCCCCTCGTTCATCTGCGCGTTCGCGATGGGCCTGCTCTTCGCGCCGCTCGCGACGGCCGCCACGTCGGGCATCGATCGCGCGAACGCGGGACTGGCCTCGGGAATTCTCAACACCGCGCGCCAAGTCGGTGGCTCACTCGCGCTCGCAATACTGGCGACCGTGGCGACGGACGTGACGCACCGTGCTCTCCGCACGGTTCCACAGGCGTCCGCCTACACGTCCGGCTACGATCGCGTCTTCCAATTATCGGCGGGCGTCACCATCGTCGCGCTCCTCGCGTCCTTCGCCGTGCCCCGAAATACTGGTCGAACCGTGGTCGCCACGGTGTCCGCGACGCCGGAAGTCTCGCCGACTTTGCCAGTTGAACCTGCCTAAATTCACCCCCCTATTCGGGGCTAGTCTCACGGTTGACAATTATCCGAAAGTGTGATGACGCCGTGTCGGAGCGCATCAGGGCCGAGGACAGTCTCCTCTTTGGGGACTGATTAAGCGATTAAGGGAGAAATACATGGGGAGAATCCGTCGCCTCACGACTGTGCTGGGAACTAGCGCGCTAATTCTTGGCACCTTGACTGTGAGTGTGGCCTCGACAACGATGTCGGCTTCTGCCGCCACGAAGTTCAAGGCCTGCGTCGTTACCGACACCGGTGGCATCAATGACCGGTCGTTCAACCAGTCCGCGTACGCGGGCGCGAAGGACGCCGCGAAGGCAGACTCGAACATTGTGCCTTCGTACCTGTCGTCGGGGTCGTCGAATGACTACACACCAAACATCAACACCTTCATCGGTGAGAAGTGCGGCATCATCATCACGGTCGGCTTCTTGATGGACCCCGCAACCGCGAAGGCCGCGAACGCCCACCCGAGCCAGAAGTTCGCGATCGTGGACGACGCGCCTGTGGTCAAGGCCGGCACGCACGTTGAGGCGCTCCAATACGAGACCGACCAGGCCGGATTCCTCGGTGGAATCCTCGCCGCGGGCATGTCCAAGACTGGCACCGTGGCCACCTACGGCGGTGAGAACTTCTCGGCGGTCACGCTCTATGAGAACGGCTTCGTCGCGGGTGTTCGTTACTACGACAAGACCTACGGCAAGACCGTCAAGGTCCTCGGATGGACGCCGCCGAAGAGCGCCTGCTCACTCGCGGCCTGCCCCGGCAAGGGTACGTTCGTCAATAGCTTCACGAACGCAACGCTGGGTAAGCAAATCACGTTGGGTGACTACTCCAACGGTGCGGACATCGTCTTCCCGGTCGCCGGTTCAGTGGGCCTCGGCTCGGTTGCCGCCGCC
>Ga0208357_1000401_pt1 | contig 35372 bp, 30 predicted proteins | sample NGESurdeep092012_6_FD_184487 | JGI IMG/M metagenome (GOLD analysis project Ga0208357, IMG submission 184487) | Arctic peat soil microbial communities from Barrow, Alaska - NGEE Surface sample F52-2 deep-092012 (SPAdes) | ecosystem: Environmental > Terrestrial > Soil > Wetlands > Peat ...
AGGACGACCCAGGAACGATCCGCGAAGGATGGTCGATGGTTTTGCATCCCCCGAATTTCGCTCTTTCGCCTTCCATTTGGAGTTTTTCCGCAGCCTGTTTAGCCCCTGAGGGAGATCACACACCGTGTCACGCTATGCCGAGCCGATGGCCCGGCTCATTGAAGAACTAAAAAAACTTCCCGGCGTCGGCACCAAGAGCGCGCAGCGTTACGCATTCCACATTCTGCGCTCGAGCGATGACGACGCCAACTCGCTTGCTGAGGCGGTGCGCGGACTCAAGGCGAGCCTGCGCCTCTGCTCCATCTGCAACAACGTTACCGACGTCGATCCCTGTGCTTACTGCGCCAGTCCCACACGCAACCAGCGCCTGATTTGCGTGGTTGAAGAAGCCACTAACATCGCAACGGTGGAGCGCTCGCAGACTTTTCAGGGCGTCTACCATGTGCTGCACGGAACGCTCTCGCCATTGCACGGCGTCGGTCCCGACCAGTTGCGCGCCGAAGGCCTTGTGCGTCGCGCCGAGCGAGGCGAAGTGGATGAGGTAATCTTGGCCACCAGCCCCACACTCGAAGGCGAGGCTACGGCCGACTGGCTGGCGACCGCGCTGCGCGGCTTTCCGGTGCGTATTACTCGCATCGCAACAGGCGTCCCAGCAGGCAGCGACATTGAATACGCCGATGAAGTGACGATGGCGAGGGCGATGGAGGGGCGGCGAGAGGTGTAACTGGTTAGCTCATTCGGGAGGCGGCGAGAGCAATGGAAGATCAGCCAATCTCAAAAACGTCGAGGGATCTGCCCAGCGAACTGATGGGGCGTACGCCACGCAGACTGCGGTTGACGGGTACCGGATGGCTCTCGGTATCTGTAAGCGCGTTTCTTATTTTCCTCTCAGTGTTTTTCACGGTCAAGGTAGCGCACTTGATCAACAGAGAAAAGGCAACACGAATCGTCCTGCAGCAAAGCGGTGGCCAGTCGTTGGGGTGGGTCTCTAGAAAATCAACGGAGAGACGAGGACAAGGTTATATAGCTTACGAGTTTGAAGTCAATGGAACTATCTATTATGGAAAGTCTGCAGCTCCGACCGGCATTTGGGACAGTCTGCACGAAGGCGATTCGCTTCCCGTCCGCTACCTTCCTGCAACCCCGGCTATCAACTGCCCGGCCGCGTGGGATGATCCGACTTCCTTGAATTGGTGGGCTCTCCTATTCCCAGGTTTTCTGGCGACCATGAGCATCGGATTCGTCTGGAGGTTTCCGTTGCAATACCGCGTCGCAGTCAACGGAGTTCCCGCATGGGCCAGCGTTGCCGAGCGCGAGTGGATAGGGCCGGGGAGGGGTCAGCACTGGGAAACCTATACGTTCAGAAATGCAGAGAACGAGGTGCAGTTTGGCAGCTGCCCTATGGATGTAACGCTCAGGGCCGGAGCGTCGGTTTGTGTGCTTTACTTGCCCAATAAACCAATCGTGAGCCACATCTATCCGCTTGATTTTTTCGAAGTCAACAAATGAGAGCGATGATTGTATGCGGATGAGCGCTGGTTCCGGCGGCTCAGCGCAAGAAAAGCGGGAGGAGCTGGTTAGCTCTTCCCGCTGAATTTGGCTTCAGGAGGCGCCGCCAAAACTATTTCGCCGCATTGTTCGCTGTCTGGCTCGCCGCTCCTACTTCTGCGCCCCTACTTTCCGGCATCGTCCAGCGCGATATTCAGATCCAGCACATTCACCCGTGGCTCGCCTAAGAGACCGAGCGTGCGGCCTTTAATGTGCTGATCGATCAGGCTGCGGACAGCGGCTTCTGTCAGCCCGCGAGCATTCGCGATGCGCGGCGCCTGAAAGTACGCGTTGTCGGGAGTGATGTCGGGATCGAGACCCGAGGCAGAATACGTCACCATATCGATGGGAACCGGCTTGCCGGGATTCTCAACCGCCAGCTTGTCGATGTCGGCCTGCATGCGCGCCGGCAGCTTGGCGTTTGACTGCGCGAGATTCGTGCCGCCGGAAGACGTCGCATCGTATCCATTGCCGGCGGCCGAAGGACGCGGATGGAAAAACTTGTCAGAGGTGAAACTTTGCGCGATAAGTTCGGAGCCAATCACCTGGCCGTTCCGCACGATGAGGCTTCCTTCGGCCTGGCGCGGAAACATAACCTTGGCCAGCCCGGTCACCGCCAGCGGATAGCCGAGGCCGAAGATCACCGCGGTCACCATGGTAAATCTTATCGACGTGCCCCACAGCGAATGTTTCACCGATGTCTCATGCTCATACGTCGCGTGCGGCGCGCCACGAGTTCCAAGCTCTTCGTCAGTGGTCTCAACCGAATGCACTTTCAATCTCCTTTGCCCGTTTTCGTTCGTCGCCCGCGCACTTACACCAGGTGCAATGCCGTCAGGCACAAATCGATAGCCTTGATGCCGATGAACGGAATAATGAGGCCTCCAACTCCGTAAATGAGCAGGTTGTTGCGCAGCAGCACATCAGCCGCCTTGGGCTCGTATTTCACGCCCTTCAGCGCCAGCGGAATCAGCGCCACGATAATGACCGCGTTAAAGATGACCGCCGACAGAATCGCCGACTGCGGCGAATGAAGATACATGATGTTGAGCGCGCCGAGCACCGGAAATACGCCGGCAAACATCGCCGGAATAATAGCAAAATATTTCGCCACGTCGTTGGAAATTGAGAATGTAGTCAACGCGCCGCGTGTCATAAGCAACTGTTTGCCGATCTCCACGATCTCGATCAGCTTGGTGGGGTTCGAGTCGAGATCCACCATGTTGCCCGCTTCTTTGGCAGCCTGCGTGCCCGAGTTCATGGCCACGCCCACGTCGGCCTGCGCCAGCGCCGGCGCATCGTTGGTGCCGTCGCCGGTCATAGCGACCAGCTTGCCCTTGCCCTGCTCGCTCTTGATCAGGTCCATCTTGTCTTTTGGTTTCGCTTCGGCCAGAAAGTCGTCCACGCCGGCCTCGCGCGCAATCACCGCGGCGGTAAGCGGGTTGTCGCCGGTAATCATAATGGTGCGAATGCCCATGGCACGTAGCCGCGCCAGCCGATCTTTGAGGCCGCCCTTGACGATGTCCTTGAGATAGATCACGCCGAGCGCCGATGAATTCTCCGCGACCACCAGCGGCGTGCCGCCGGCGCGCGCAACCTCCTCAACATTCTCGCGAACCTTCTGCGGCAATGCGGAGCCCTGTTCTTCAAGAAAGCGAGCGATGGCGTCCACCGAGCCTTTGCGAATGCGCGTGCCCGGCAGATTCACGCCGCTCATGCGCGTCTGCGCGGAAAACGGAACGAACTCCGCATGAATGCTTGACATATCGCGCCCGCGCAGGTTGTATTTTTCCTTGGCCAGCACAACAATCGAGCGGCCTTCCGGCGTCTCGTCTGAAAGAGAAGCGAGCTGCGCTGCATTTGCCAGTCGTTCCTCGCTCACATCGGGCGCGGTCATAAACTCCGTGGCCTGGCGATTGCCGAGCGTGATGGTGCCCGTCTTATCGAGCAGCAAAGTGTTCACATCGCCGGCCGCTTCAACGGCGCGTCCGCTCATGGCCAGCACGTTGTATTGCACCAGCCGGTCCATGCCGGCAATTCCGATGGCCGAGAGCAGGCCGCCAATGGTTGTAGGAATAAGGCAAACCAGCAGCGACACGAGCACGAAGACGGTTTGCGGCGCGCTGGAGTAAATGGCGAACGGCTGAAGCGTAACCACTGCGAGCAGGAAGATGATGGTCAGGCCAGAAAGCAAAATGCTGAGTGCGATCTCGTTCGGCGTCTTCTGGCGCGTAGCTCCCTCAACCAGCGCGATCATGCGATCGAGAAACGTTTCACCGGGATTGGAGGTGATCTTGACTTTGATCCAATCCGACAAAACTTTCGTGCCGCCGGTCACGGCTGAGCGGTCGCCGCCGGCCTCGCGAATCACGGGCGCGGATTCGCCCGTGATGGCCGACTCGTCTACAGAAGCAACGCCCTCGATGACCTCGCCGTCGCCCGCGATGTAGTTCCCGGCAGCAACGTAAATCACATCGCCCGCGCGAAGAGCCCCACTGACGATGTCTTCAAAGCTGCCGTCGGCTTTGTATCGCTTGGCAACGGTCTCGCCCTTGGCCTTGCGCAGCGTATCGGCTTGAGCTTTGCCGCGCCCTTCAGCCATCGCCTCGGCAAAGTTCGCGAACAGCACCGTGAACCACAGCCAGAGCGTGATCTGCAGATTGAAGCCGAATGCTTCAGGATGGCGCCGGAAGTTTTCGATGAGGAGGACCGACGTCAGCACGCTGCCCACCTCGACCACGAACATCACCGGGTTCTTGACCATCCAGCGAGGATCGAGTTTGCGAATGCTGTCGACAGCCGCCTGGGCCATGATCTGCGTATTCCAGAGACTCGTTTTTTCAGCCATGTCGGTCCGTTATGCCTCGCTCTTGCCTGTTCGAATGTCGTCCCGGTGCGAAATCAATGCGATTAAAACACTTTGCCTGTCTGTAACAGCAGGTGTTCCAGAATCGGTCCCAGGCTTAGCGCCGGGAAAAATGTAAGTGCGCCGACAATCAAGACCACACCGACCAGCAGAGTGGCAAACAGTGGCGTGTTCACCGGAAAAGTGCCGGGGGAGGGCGGAACACTTTTCTTCTGCGCCAGATTGCCTGCCAGCGCCAAAGCCGGAATCATCATGAGGAATCTGCCGATGAGCATGTCGAAACTCATCGCGATGTTGTACCACCAGTTCGTGCCCAGGCCCGCGAACGCCGAGCCGTTATTGCCCGCGCCCGAGACGAATGAGTAGAGAATTTCGCTGAATCCGTGCGGCCCCGGATTGTTGGTGACTGAGAGCCCCTGCGGAATCAGCACGAAGATCGCGGCAAAGGTGAGAATGATCAACGGAAAGATGAGCGCGTAGAGCATGGCCATCTTCACGTCGTAGGATTCGATCTTCTTGCCCAGGTACTCCGGCGTTCGGCCAACCATGAGGCCAGCGATAAAGACTGCGATTACGACGTAAATCAACATGCCGTACATGCCCGCGCCAACGCCGCCGAAGACCACCTCACCGAGCATGATGTTGACAAGAGGAATCATGCCGCCGAGTGGCGTATAGCTGTCGTGCATGCTGTTCACCGCGCCGCAACTGGCATCAGTGGTGATGGTCGCGAAAAGCGTGCTCTCGGCGATTCCGTTGCGGACTTCTTTGCCCTCCATGTTTCCGCCGGGCGCGGTTGCGGTGCGCGCCTGCTGCGCGCCGTGAATCATGTTGTAGGGATGCGCTTCAGCCCAGTAGCACACGGCGAAGCCACTCGCGAAGAGCACATACATCGCCGCGCAAACCGCCCAGCCGTGGCCGCGCGAACCGGTCATGCTGCCCAGCGAATAAGTCAGGCCCGCCCCGATGACGAAGATCGAAACGATCTCCATGTAGTTGGAAAACGGCGTCGGATTCTCGTAGGGATGCGAGCTGTTGGCGTTGAAGAATCCGCCGCCGTTGGTGCCCAGCATCTTGATGGCTTCTTGCGAGGCGACCGGGCCTTGCCCGATTGTCTGAGTTTGGGAAGGCTGAGCAGGATTCGGTTGCTCCAGGGTATGCGCTTGCGTGTACGCGCTCAGATTCTGCGGCACGCCCTGCCACACCAGCAGCAGCGCGTAGAAGATGCAGGCCGGCGTCAGGATGTAGAGCAGCGTCCGCGTCATATCGACCCAGAAGTTGCCGATTGTCGCGGAGCTGGTCCGCTTGATGCCGCGAATCAACGCCACGGCCACCACGATGCCCGCCGCAGCCGACCAGAAGTTGTGCGTCGCCAGGCCGGCCATTTCGGTGAAGTAGCTCATGGTCGATTCGGGCGTGTAGAACTGCCAGTTGGTGTTGGTGGTGAAACTGGCGGCGGTATTCAACGCCAGATCGGTTCCCACCGCGGCCAGGTGTTGCGGGTTCCACGGCAAGTGGTCCTGCAAACGCTCGATCGCGTAGGTGAGCACCATGGTCACGGCGGAGAAGCCGAGCAACGCGAACGTGTACTCGCGCCAGTTCATCTCCTTGTCGGCCTTTACGCCGCATAGCCTGTAGATGAGCCGCTCGAATGGGCGGATGACTGGATCGATCCAGGTGCGCTCGCCCTCAAACACGCGCGCCATGTAAGTGCCGACTGGGCGAACCGATGCCAGCAGAATCACAGAGTAGATGGCGAATTGCAGCCAGCCGTTTGCGGACATTTCAGAATTTCTCCGGGAACAGCAATGCGATAGTGAGATAAATCATCAGGAGAATGGAGAGGATAAGTCCGGTTGCCGAGATCCAATTCATGTGCATAAGGGCTTACCTCAACTTCTGGCATGCCTTGACGTAGAGAAACGCCACGGCGAAAAAGATTACGGTGAACAGCATCATCAATGCGTCGTGCATTCGGAAACTCCCTTTCTTATCCAGCTCGGGGCCGAAAATGGCCCCGTCAATGGTTTGACAGGAAAACCAAATCCAGCTTGGCGCGAGCGCCGTCTGCGCTGAGCCAGAATTACGCGCGCGGAATCCAGCACTCGGTCGCGCAAATTGCTTAACCGAAATCGATTGTGCTTGTCGGCTTCTCTGAAAATCGAAAAGATTTTCTAAGGAATTCGTAAGGACCGCTTTGGCGATGGCGGGAAATCCCAGAGAATCAACAATTGCAGATTGTGGCAATCGCAATGCGAGACGAGCGGCTCAACCTACGCTTCGTTGCCGCTCCAGCCTTCAGGCACGAATCGGTAACCTACCCACGGCTCCGTTTGGATGTACTGGCGCCCCGTTTCGCCCTCAAGCTTTTTGCGCACCTGGCCGACGGAGACGCGCAGGTACTCGGGTTGATGCGCGGATTGCGCTCCCCAGACCGCCGTCAGCAGCGCACGATGGGTCATCACCTTACCGGCGTTGCGTGCCAGGTGCAGCAGCAGATCGAATTCCTTGGGCGTGAGGTGGACGGGCTTGCCCTGTACAGTAACGGCGTGCGCCTGCACGTCAATCACAAAGTCGCCTGCTTCCAAAGCGGCGGTGGTGCGCTCCGGCGCGCGCCGCAGATGCGCTCTGACCCGGGCCAGCAGCTCCTGAATGCTAAATGGCTTGGTGACGTAGTCGTCAGCGCCTGCATCAAGCGCCTCCACCTTCGACCGCTCGTGCTCGCGAACCGACAGCACCAGCACAGGCGTTGTGCCCTGCGAGCGGATGGTCCGGCAGACCTCGACTCCGCTCATCGCGGGCATCATCAGATCGGTGATGACCAGATCCGGCGCCCAATCGCGAAAGACCCGCAGGCCCTCCTCCGGCTCATTCGCCGCGCGAACATCGTAACCCTGAGCTGAAAGCGCGGCGCGCAGCACGCGCGTAATCTGCGGCTCGTCGTCTATAACCAGAATTCTTCCAGGCATGTCTTGTTTCTCGCGTCCATGCGAAGCTTACATCATCGTGGCGCGGCATTTCCTAAAATGCCGTGTGCAGTATGATTCCCGAGGAGAACTCAATGGGCGTACCCGCCTATGCACGGCAAGCTTTTTACTGGATCGCGGCCACCGCCATCGCTGCGCTCACCACGCTTGTGCTTGCCAGGCTCGGCGCCAGTTCGACCACTGCGGGAATGGTCTTTCTGGTGCTGGTGGTGTGGTGGGCCACGCAGGCCGGAATTGTCCTCTCGATTTTCACCGCTGTTCTCTGCGCCCTTTGCTTTGACTATTTCTTTCTGCCTCCGGTGCACACTCTGAGGATTGAGGGCGCGCAGCAATGGGTGGCGATGTTCTCGTTTGCGCTCAGTTGCGTGGTGGTCAGCCGGCTCTCGGAACGCGCGCGAAAGCAAGCCCTAAAGGCGGAGCAACGCCAGGCCGATGTAGAGCGGCTCTACGCCCTGAGCCAGGAGATGATGCTCTTTGAAGACGCTGACAAACTGCTGCGTGATTTGCCCAGCGCGATCGGCCGCATCTTTGCGCTTGATGGGGTGATCCTTTATGTCAGCGACTACGACAAATTTTATTCCTCGACCAGCGGGCTACCAGCCAGCGTGCAGCTGCACATGCAAGCGGTAACGCGTGGTCTCAACCCAACCGCGGCACAGTTTGACGGCTATCAGACCACAGCGCTCAGTCTTGGGCTAAAGCCGGTGGGCGCGTTGGCGTGGCGGCCCAATACGCTCTCGCTCGAGGTAGCCACTGCGGTTTGCGCGCAGGTATCCATCGCCGTGGCGCGTTCCATCGCGATGGCAGCCACCACGCGCATCGAAGCCGCGCGCGAAGCGGATAGGCTTCGAGCGGCGCTGATCGATTCGTTGACCCACGAATTGCGTACTCCGCTCACATCCATCCGTGCAGCAGCCACCACGCTGCTCGAGACTGGAGGACTTGAACAAGCGGGGGGCCTCGACGAAGCCGGCCGCCTTGAGATGGTGCGCGTCATCGACGAGGAAGCGGAGCGGTTGGATCTGCTGATCGGCGAGGCTGTGGAGATGGCCGAGATCGACGCCAACGTGGTTCAAGTCAAGATGTCGTCTCAGCATCCGCGCGCATTGCTCGACCAAGCTGTTGAGGAATCGCGCAAAATTCTGGCCGCACACAAGGTGACGATTCGTCCCGAAGCTTTGGATGGGGCGGCCCACGGTGACGAGCCTGCGCCCGGTGACAAACCAACCCCCGGTGACGGTCCAGCCTGGTTCGATCCTCACCTGCTGGGCCGCGTGCTGCGCCACCTGCTTGAGAATGTGGCCAGCCACACGCCGGCCGGTTCGCGCGTCACGCTCGTCAGTGAACGAAGCGACGACCGTCTGGATTTCTATGTCGAAGATAACGGGCCCGGCATCGATGTTCAGGATCTGCCGCTGATCTTTGAAAAGTTCTATCGGGGCAAGCGCGGAAGCAGCCGGCGCAAGGGGTCCGGCATGGGCCTCGCCATTACGCGCGCGATTCTGGCCGCGCACGGAGGAGGGATCGAAGCATCAAACGCTTCCGGCGGCGGAGCCAGGTTTCATTTTTGGGTGCCGCTGATCGAGAAAGAGCCAAGCCGGCAATAAGACGCGATCTTCCTGCGTGAAAAACTTTATTCCGGCTCGCCGCTCCAATCGCAGGCAATGTGCAGCACGCCCCAGTTGGCGGCCCACTCCTGGCCCCAGGCTGGGTCCCTGTTCGAGTATCGACGTGCGTGATTTTGTTGAGCGCGGCCTCCTGAGGGTCGACGCCGGTCTTCACCTAACCGCCCTTGGTTCCACGCAGGCGAAAGCGCGGCGCGGCAGGTAGTGAAACCTGTTTGCTCTGCCGAAATCGACCAGATCAGCTCGAATCATGGCAATTTTCGCTGAATAATTTGAAGCCTGCTTAGCCTTCGAGTTTAAATCGCGTCTCGGCGAAGCGATAGAGCCGCCGCCAAACCAGCCGGTTCATCGTGACGACAATCAGCGAAATGAGAATCGTTGCCAGCAGCAGCATCGCAAAGCGCCCGCTGTCGGTAGCGGCGTCGATCTCCGCGCCCAGGCCGATAGTCGAAAGCGTATGCCCTTGCACATGCGAATACTCCGCCATCACAGAGGCGTTCCACGCGCCGCCGGACGCCGTGACCATCCCCGTAATCAAATACGGAAAAATGCCGGGAAGAATGAGCTTGCTCCATCGCTGCCAGCGCGTAAAGCGGCAGAGCGTGGCGACTTCGCGCAGGTCGGAAGGAATCGCCATGGCTCCCGCGATCACGTTAAACAGGATGTACCACTGCGTGCCAAGCAGCATCAACGCAATCGATCCGATTCCCAACCCCGCGCCGATCTTCACTAATCCAATTAACAAAATAGGAAAGAAGGCCGTGGCAGGTACCGACGCCAGTATCTGCGCCAGCGGCTGTACGATCCGGGCCAGCCTGGGGTTCAGGCCAATCGCCACGCCAACAGGAATGGTCCAAGCAGCCGAGATGAGCAACGCCGCGTTGACACGCAGGAATGTGGCCGCGGCGCCTTCGAGCAAGAGCCTCAAGTCCGGCAGTGTGACAGTACTCAGCATGAGGACGGCTTGCGCTGCCGCCCAGGAGACTGCGATCGCGCCCGCAAAAGCCAGCGCCCAAAACACCGGCGAAACTTTGTCTGAATTCGTCGCCTCGAGCGGCTTCACTACGCGGCCCTCCTTGGTCTGCGCCATGCGCCGATAGATTGGCTCTTCTATGCGATTCCAGATGCGGCCGGGAAGCGTCTCGAGAATTTTCGATCGGCGCAGCAGTGTGAGAATCGGCGAGGTGACCTGTTCGGTAGACTCCACCTGCTCCATCTTGAATTTATCGCTCCACGCAATCAGCGGCCGCCACACCAGTTGATCGGTGGCCACCACAATCAGAATCACCGTGGCAATGCCCGCCAGCAGCGCGCGCACATCGCCGGCGTTTGTCGCGGCCTGAATGTAGCTTCCCAGGCCTGGCAGTTGAAAGTTGCGTGTACCCATGGTGAACGTCTCGCAAAAGATCAGCGCGAACCAGCCTCCGGCCACGGATACGATCGAGTTCCACACCAGGCCGATGGCCGAGAAAGGCATCTCCAGTTGCCAAAAGCGCTGCCAGCCGGAGAACCGGTAAATGCGCGAAGCTTCGAGCATCTCCCGCGGGATGGTCTTCAGCGATGAATAAAAACTAAAAGCCAGATTCCAAACCTGGCCCGTGAAGATGAGCAGAATTACGGCCATCTCGATGCCCATCTGATGACCGGGAACCAGCGAAACCATTGCCAGCACAACCGGCGGCAGAAAGCTGAGCACGGGAATCGATTGCAGAATGTCGAGAACCGCGACCATCCACGGTTCGACGCGCGAATTGTACGCGGCAATGTAGCCGTAGCCGACGGCGAAGGCCAGGCTCAGGACGTAGGCGATGGCCATCCGCACAATGGAATAGAACGCATACAACGGCAACGCGCCGATCGAATTGGAAATCGGCACAACCGGAATTGGCTTCTGGAACCAATACACGCCGGTGCTGACAATGGCGAAAAACAGCGCCAACGCACAGGCCGCCACTCCCAGATCGACGAGGAACGGCGTCTTGCGGACGATAACCAGGGACCGCGCGAGAGGGTGCTGAAACTTCACTTCGCATCCCCGGTCAACGCAGCCTCTTCCAGCGCATCGGGCAGCACAAAGCGCCGGCGCGCGGCATCGTAGTCAAACAATTCGGCGTAGCGGCCCCACGCCACGGCTGTCTCCAGTTGGCGCTGGCTCTCATCCTCGCTGAACTGCTCGTCAAGCATGTCAAGAAAGAAGTCCTCGGGAACGGTGTGGTCGCTCTTGGAATCCAACGCGCGGCGGATCTGGCGCAGCAAAAGCACATTCTCAACCGCGGCACTGCGGAACAGCTCTTTCTGGCGCAGGATTTCGGAGTTTGCGAACTCCGCGCCGCTGGGAGTGATGGCAGCATCGCCCTCTTCGACTTTGAGAAACGCCAGCAGCCGCGCAGCGTCGACGATGGGCAACAGATCGTCGACTTCAAAGGCGAGATCGTCGGCCAGGCGATAGATATCGTCGCGTCCCCCCTGATCGAGCAGCAGCTCAAGCAGGCCGGCAATGCCGCCGGGCCGCGCATGGGGAAGCATCTGGTAGTGCATCTGCCGCTGATCGCGCGCGCGCGGCTCGGCCAATGGCTCCGGCGCACCGGCAGGCGCCACATCCGGCTGCGTAAGCACCTTATAGATGTAGTCCACAAGTTGCGTAAAGGCAGCCGACTTGCGGTCGCGAGGCTGCGGCAGCGTCACCGGAAAATCCGTGCGGATGTGGCCCGGATTCCGCCCCAACACCACAATGCGATCGGCCAGCAGCACGGCTTCTTCTATATTGTGCGTAACCAGAAACACCGCCTTTGTGGGCATGGTCTTCTTGGTCCAAAGCTCCAGCAATTCGCTGCGCAGGTTCTCGGCCGTCAGCACGTCGAGCGCCGAGAACGGCTCATCCATAAAGAGAACCTCGGGCTCAACCACCAGCGCGCGAGCGAACCCAACGCGCTGCCGCATGCCGCCCGAAAGCTCCTTGGGATAAGCCGTCTCAAACCCGTCCAAACCGACCACGTCCAGCATCTTCATGCTGCGTTCGCGGCGCTCAGCCGGCGTCACTCCGCGCGCCTGCAAGGGAGCTTCGACATTCTCAAGAACAGTGAGCCAGGGAAACAACGCGAAGCTTTGAAAAACGATCGAGACATTGATCTCGGCCTCGGCAATAGGTTTGCCATGCCAGTAGACCTGGCCCGCCGTGGGCGTGGAAAGCCCGGTCAACATGCGCAATATGGTGGATTTCCCTGACCCCGACGGGCCCAGCAATGCCAGAATCTCTCCCGGCACAATACTCAAGTCCGTCGCCGAGATCACCTGGATGCGATTCTGGCTGGGCTGCGCGTAGTACTTCTCAACTTTTTCCGCGCGGATAATTGCCTCGGCCGCTGGCGGCGTGTCAATTGTCGCGTTGGGCCTCGCGTTGGGGGGCGTTTTGGGGGCTGCCGCGTCCTGCATTTCAGGGTCTCCGGTCGGGGCGTTCAGGCGAGACTCGCGTCCGCTCGCGCCAGTATAAGTGTCAACATTTGATTGCAGATCAATTTGAGGCGCGCTCAATCGACCGGCTGTTCCGCCCGTCGGCACAAATTTACGGGTCAAACCGCTTGCCGCCCCGGACTGGCGTGACGTGCATTAGACTAAAGAAGCGTACCATTCTCAAGTTGCTGAGAACTCGAGTCCAGCCCGGGGAATGATACTGCGACCGATCGAAGCCGACAAAATGGGCCGTGATGGTCACTTCCCTGCCCTCCACCGGGAGCGTATGCCTAATTCAACGAAACCGAAAGTGCTGGTAGCCGACGACGAGCTCGTAATTGCCGACACGCTCGCCATGATTTTGAATCAAAGCGGATTTGACGCTCGCGCGGTTTACTCGGGTGAGAAGGCGCTTGAGCTCGCTGAGAGCTTTCAGCCTGACATGCTCATCTCCGACGTGATCATGGCCGACCTGAACGGGATCGATGCCGCTATTCGCATTCGCGCCCTGCTGCCTGGCATCAAGGTTCTGCTGTTTTCCGGCCAAGCCGCCACCGCCGATCTGCTGGAGAAGGCGCGCACCAAGGGCTACGAGTTCGATATTCTCGCTAAGCCCGTGCATCCTCAGGATCTGCTGGCCAAGCTGCGCGGATAACGGCGTCCCGGCGCTCGCACGGCCCCAACGCGGTGGCCTGCTCGATCGGTAGACAGAAGAGTGAGTCAACGGGGGCAGGTCGAGACGATTACTAAAATCGTTGACGCGGCCCTTGCTCTCAGGCTCCCCAAAAAGCGAAAGTACATACAGGATGACGAAAGCGCTCCGTTCCACTCGCGTTTTGACGCCGGCTGGTCTTGCGCCCGCGACCGTGCTTGTGGATGAGGAGCGCATCTCCGCCGTGCGCGGCTGGAGTGAAGTTTCGTCCAACCTTCCCCCCGGCGCCGACCTCGTCGACTTTGGCGATCGAGTTCTTCTGCCGGGTCTCGTCGACACTCATGTTCACATCAACGACCCCGGCCGCTCGGAATGGGAGGGCTTTGAGACGGCCACAAAGGCGGCGGCGGCCGGCGGAGTGACTACTCTAGTCGACATGCCATTGAACTGTGTGCCCGAAACAACAGATGTGCCGGCGCTCGAAGCCAAGCGAGTCGCAGCACAAGGAAATGCATTTGTCGACTGGGCGGCATGGGGCGGCGTGGTGCCGGGCAATGCCGATTCGATTGAGTCATTGGCTCGCGCCGGCGTGCCCGGCTTCAAATGCTTCCTTATTCACTCGGGTATCGACGGCTTCGCATGGGTGGATGAGGCCGATTTGCGAATGGCGCTGGCGCGGCTGCGCGGAACGGGCTTACCGTTGCTGGCCCACGCGGAAATCGCCGGGCCCATCGACGCGGCTACCAAGAAACTGAATGAAGCGGGCGCGGACTGGCGCATGTACTCGACGTTTCTGGCGTCGCATCCTGATGCCGCCGAAGTCGACGCGATTGCGCTGCTCATCCGGCTCGCCGAGGAATTTCAAACGCCGGTTCACATCGTCCACTTATCCAGCGCTAGGGCGCTGCCACTGCTGGCCGCGGCTCGCGAGCGGGGTGTGCCCGTGACCGTCGAGACATGCGCGCAATACCTGTGGTTTGCCGCGGAAGACATCCCCGACGGCGCGACGGAATTCAAATGCGCGCCACCGATTCGCGACGCCACCAATCGTGGAAAACTTTGGAAGGCGCTCGAAGACGGCCAAATTGACATGGTGACCACCGATCATTCTCCGTGCCCGCCCCAGATGAAGCACCGTGAAACTGGCCGATTCGACGAGGCCTGGGGCGGCATCTCAAATCTTGGCGTGGCTCTGCCCGTAATGTGGACTGCAATGCAACAACGCAGCCTGAAACTGGGCCGCAGCTCGAATATTGAAGGGATCGGCGAATGGATGGCTTCTGCGCCCGCGCAACTCGCAGGTCTCGCTGGGCGCAAAGGCGCAATCGTTCCGGGTGCAGATGCTGATTTTGCAGTCTTCGATCCAGAGGCCGCTTGGACCGTGACGCCCGGCGATCTGCACTTCCGCCACAAGCTCTCGCCCTATCTAGGCGCAAAACTTCGCGGACGCGTTATCGAAACCTGGCTGCGCGGCGTGCGCATTTTTTTCGCAGGCAACTTTTCCGATGAGGCGCGCGGCCGAGAGCAGGTGCGCCCGTGACCGACCACACATTACAGGAACGCGCCCGCCGTGTCATCGCCGAGTGCAGGCGAATCGCAAACATGAGCGAGGAGCCGGACCGCACAACGCGCCGCTTCCTTACGCAGCCCGTGCGGGAAGTTCATGCACATTTGCGCAACCGCATGGAGTCTCTCGGCATGACGGTGCAAACGGACGCGGCAGGCAATCTGCGCGGCCTGTGGCAGCCGCCTGGCGCGCATGGCAGGCGATTAATCCTCGGCTCGCACATTGACACCGTGCCCAACGCCGGCGCATTCGACGGAGTGCTGGGCGTGACGCTCGCGCTGGAATGGCTTGCACTGGCACAAGAGCTCAAATTGCCGCTGGCCATCGAAATCATCGCTTTCTCTGAAGAAGAGGGCGTGCGCTTCGAAGTTCCCTTCCTCGGCAGCCGCGCGGTAGCGGGACGCTTCGATCCCGCGCTGTTGGCTCTCAAAGATGCGGACGGCATCACCTTAGAGCAAGCAATCCGCGACTTCGCGCTTGACCCGGCCCAAATCGGAGACGCGGCTCTCGACGCAAATGTTCTCGGATTCGTTGAGATGCACATCGAACAGGGGCCGATTCTCGAATCCGAGGGCCTTTCCGTCGCGGCGGTCACGGCGATTGTCGGCCAATCGCGCCTGACCCTCGAATTCCGCGGCCATGCCAACCACACAGGTACCACTCCCATGCACCTGCGCCGCGATGCTTTGGCGGGTGCGGCAGAATGGATCACCGCGGTCGAGTCGCAAGCCCGGAATACCGACGGACTGATCGCCACCGTGGGCAAAATCGAAGTAGAACCAAACGCATCCAATGTAATCGCAGGAATTGCGCGCGCGAGCCTCGACATTCGCCACGCTGACGATGCCTCACGCAGAGCTGCTGTGGAATTCCTTCTTGCGCAAGCGATGGCGATCTCACAAAAACGTGGGCTCGCACTCGAATGGTCCCAACAAATGGATCAGCCAGCGGTGCCCATGGATGAACGACTTACAGCGTATCTCGGTGAGGCGATGGTAGCGACGGGCCTGCGGGAAAAGCGCATGAACAGTGGCGCCGGGCACGATGCCATGGTGATGGCCGCACGCGTGCCCGCGGCGATGCTCTTTCTGCGCAGCCCGGGCGGAATCAGCCACCACCCCGACGAAACCGTTCGAGAAGAGGACGTTGAGGCCGCCCTGAATGTCGGCCGCAAATTTCTACAGCGTCTGGCCGCCGATGTCAGATAGAATCAAGCTTCGGAATTTTCCCCAACACCTTCTGCAACTCCCAAAATCGAGGTCGCACGTGCATCATCTCGGATCAACACGCAGCAGCCTGAAGCCAGACCATCTCCTGCAGACTCCAGATACCTTTATCCGCTCCCCACTGCCCGGCGCCGGCGGAGTGGAGTTCATCATCCACGCTGCGCCGGCGTTGGGCGCGCGATTTACGCAGATGACCGCGGAATTCGTTGCCGGCGGCGAGCTCGCTCCCGCTTCAGCACAGCGATTTCTCTATGTTCTCGACGGCAAGCTCGAAGTCAAGGCAGCCGGTAAGAAGCATATTCTCAAGCCCGGCGGCTTCGCCTATCTGCCGCAGGGCGCGCCGCACACCGTTCGTGCAATGGGAATTGCGCGCGCGGTGCTGATCGAAAAAACATACGAGCCGCAAGCCGGCGCGGCCGCTCCGAAGATCGCGATCGGCGACGAAACGTCCATGAGAGGAGTGTCTTTGTTGGATGACGATTCGCTGCGCGTGCGCGCGTTGATGCCCGACGGACCCCCCTACGACTTCGCTGTGAATATCCTGACCTACGAGCCGGGCGCCTCGCTCCCGTTGGTGGAGATTCATATGATGGAGCACGGCCTGCTGATGCTCGAGGGCGGCGGCATCTATCGCCTCGGCGATTCGTGGTATCCCGTTCATGCTGGCGACTTCATCTGGATGCGCGCCTATTGTCCGCAATGGTTTGGCGCGCTCGGCAAGCGGCCCGCGAAGTATCTCCTTTACAAAGACTGGCGTCGCCATCCGCTCGGAGAACGAATGGGAGAACATGGCGCATGACCACGCGCCCGCAACTCACGATTGACGGTTTGATCGCCGAGATGTTGGCTCTGGGGCAAATCTCCGAGGCTCCGCCGCCAGTAGTCACCCGCGTCGTCTTCGGCGAAGCCGATATGCGTGCCCGCGCTTATGTAAAAGACCTCTGCCAGACTGCCGGGCTCAAAGTACGCGAGGACGCGATCGGCAACACATTCGCGCGCTGGGAAGGAAGCAATCCCGCGCTCGCGCCCATCGGCACTGGCTCACACATCGACGCGATTCCCAACGCGGGCTTATACGACGGATGCGTCGGCGTCCTGGGCGGCCTTGAAGCGATTCGCGTTTTGCGGAAACTCGGCTTCACGCCACGCCGCTCCATCGAACTCGTCATCTTTACCGCCGAAGAGCCGACGCGATTCGGCATTGGCTGCCTCGGTAGCCGCTTGATGGCCGGTGTGCTCACTCCTCAGCAGGCGCTCGCGCTGCGCGACAAGGAAGGCCGCGGGCTTGAGGAATGGCGCGCCCAGGCTGGGTTTGCCGGACCGCTAGAGTCCGTCGTGCAGCCACGTGGCCGCTTTCATCAATTTGTGGAGTTGCACATCGAGCAGGGCCCGTATCTTGAGCAGGAAGGAATCGACGTGGGCCTGGTGACGCACATCGCCGCGCCTGCAAGCCAGCGCATCGTGATCGAGGGCGAGGGCGGACACGCCGGCGGCAAGCTGATGCCGCGCCGCAAAGATGCACTGGCGGCGGCGGCAGAGCTGATTCTGGCGCTTGAATCCGCAGCCGAATCGACTGGCGCTATCGACACTGTAGGCACAGTAGGCATCTGCGATGTATTTCCCGGCGCGGTCAACAGCGTTCCTTCTCGCGTGATTATTACCACCGACGTGCGCGACATCGATCGCGCCAGACGCGACGGCGTTCTGGCCTCGCTCGCCGCTGCAACTGAAGAAATAAGCGCCCGCCGCGGCGTCAAGATCGCGACTGAACTGATCAACGCCGACCCGCCGACGACCTGCGACCCAGCGACCCTGGCCGCGCTTGAAGCTTCGGCCGTCGCAGCCGGCAAATCGTACAAGCGAATGATTGCGCGCGCTTACCACGATTCATCATTCGTCTCCTGCATTGCACCGGTGGCCATGCTGTTCATCCCATGCCGCGGCGGAGTCAGCCACCGGCCCGACGAGTACGCCTCGCCAGAATGGATCGGCAGCGGCGTACACGTGCTCTCGCGCACGCTGGCAGAGCTTGCTTCGTAGCACCTTGCTTTCAAAGAATCGGCGACCGTTGTATGCTATCCGTCAATCCGATTGGCGAAATCCGCTTCGGCAACCATGAATATGCCGGCCAGCGATTTGCCAATTGCAGCAGGCGAATGGCACTGATGTTCCGTGGCTTTTTCATTAAGAAAAAGTCACCCCGCACGAAGTTGGTCGGGGGCACTCGAATTGGCAAATCGCTTGAAAACCCGCATCGTTGGCGCCGCTGTTCCCCGCAAGGAAGGCGTGGACAAGCTGATGGGCCGCGCGTGCTACATCGACGATATGGTGCGCGAAGGCATGTGGCACGGCGCTACAGTGCGCAGTGGAATTCCGCGCGGACTGATTCGTTCCATTACATTTGACAGCCGCATCGACTGGAGCGAGTTCGCAATCGTCACTGCCGCCGACATTCCCGGCGAAAATTGCATTCAATTGATCGTCGCCGATCAGCCCTGCCTCGCCGATGGCAAAGTGAATCATTGCGAAGAGGCGATCCTGCTGCTCGCGCATCCCGACAAGCACAAACTGCGCGATGCCGTCGGTGCGGTGAAGGTGGAATACGAACCGCTGCCGGCCATCTTCACCATCGAAGAGAGCGAGCAGCAGGATGTGATCGTGTGGGGCGCGGACAATCTGCTGAAAACTTTTCTCCTCGAAAAGGGCGACGTGGATTCCGCGTGGGCTCGTGCGGCGCACATCGTCGAGGGCGAGTACCGCACCGGCGCGCAAGAACATCTTTATATCGAGAACCAGGGCATGATCGCTGAGTACAGCGCGAAAAGCGGCGTCACGGTATGGGGTTCGCTGCAGTGCCCTTATTACGTTTTCAAGGCGCTGCGCCCCGTCTTCGATCTGCCCGAAGACAAAATTCGCGTCATCCAGACCGAGACCGGCGGCGCCTTCGGCGGCAAAGAAGACTATCCCTCCATCATCGCCTGCCACGCGGCGCTCCTCGCCATGAAGAGCGGCCATCCCGTGAAGATGGTCTACGACCGCATGGAAGATCTGGCCGCGACCACCAAGCGTCATCCTTCGCGAGTGCGCCATCGCACGGCGCTTGACCGCGACGGCAAACTTTTGGCAATGGAGATTGATCTTGCGACCGACGGCGGCGCTTACGCCACGCTCTCGTCCACTGTTCTCTCGCGCGCCACGCTCCACTCAACCGGGCCCTACCTCTGCCCGAATATTCGCGTGCGTGCAACCTCATGGGCGACAAACCACATTCCTTACGGCGCATTTCGCGGTTTCGGCGCTCCGCAAGCTATCTTTGCGATGGAACGCCACATGGATGAGATCGCCGCAGCTCTCGCGATCGACCCCGCAGAGCTTCGACACAGAAACTTTCTTCATGTCGGTGATACCAACGCCACTGAACAGGAGATGCGCGAGCCGGTAATTCTCGATCAGCTTCTTGATCGGGGGCTCAAGGAGAGCGACTATCACGCCAAACGCGCGCAATATGCCCGCGAGAATCCCGCGAGTCGCGTCAAGCGTGGCATGGGTATTGCCGCCTTCTATCACGGCTCCGGCTTTACCGGTTCGGGCGAAGTGTATCTAAACTCGCTCGCCGGCATTGACGTCACGCCCGAAGGCAAAGTCCGCGTGCTCGCTTCGAATACGGAATTCGGTCAGGGCACCAACACCGTTCTCACTCAAGTTGCCGCCGAGTCGCTGGGCATTGACTACGCCGCCATTTCGATGGCCTCGCCCGACACCGGCATCGTCCCTAACAGCGGACCCACGGTAGCTTCCCGCACGTCGATGGTTGTCGGCCGCATCATCGAGCGCGCCTGCTCGCAACTTCTCGCGCTTCTGCGCGAGCATGCCCGTCTGGGCGCAACTTACACGCAGAAGGAATTTCTCGCGGCATGTGAAAGCTATCGCGCCGCGCACGGCGAGGTCGTGTCGTTGTGCCGTTACGAAGCGCCGCCCGGAATCGTCTGGGACGATCAGAAGTACCACGGTGAAGCCTACGGCGCGTATGCATGGGCCGTTTATGTTGCGCAGGTCGCTGTCGATACCGTCACTTATTCCGCCGAGGTGGAAGATTTCTGGGCCGTGCAGGAAGTGGGCCGCGTCATTCACCCGGTAATGGCCGCCGGGCAAGTCGAAGGCGGCATCGCGCAAGGCATTGGCTATGCGCTCTATGAAAAAGTTGTCTGGCAAGACGGCCGCATGGCCAACAATCAGATGACCAACTACATTATGCCCACCGCTCAGGATGTCCCGCCGATTCATGTGTACTTCGAGCAAATTCCCTTTCGCTATGGCGGATTTGGCGCCAAAGGCATCGGCGAATTGCCGCACGACGGTCCAGCGCCCGCGATTCTAAATGCCATTCGCGACGCAACAGGTGTCGCGTTCAACGCGATTCCGCTTCTGCCCGAGGATCTCTACGCGGGACTCGCCGCAACCGAAGAGATGGCGGCGCGATGAACAAGGGCAAACGCACGACCCCGAGCGAACGATGTCCCGCAATCAGCTTCAAAGTCAATGGCGAGACACGGATCGTCAAAGCCCCTCCGATGAAGCGCCTTCTTGACGTGCTGCGCGAAGATCTCCATTTGACCGGAACCAAAGAAGGCTGCGGCGAGGGCGAGTGCGGCTCCTGTTCCGTGCGCATGAACGGTGAGCTCGTGAACAGTTGCCTCGTTCCTGTGTTGCAGGTCGAAGGCGCTGACATCCAAACGGTCGAAGGCCTGACGCTTCACGGCGAATTGCATCCTTTGCAAAAGGCGTTTCTCGAGCACGGAGGCGCGCAGTGCGGCATTTGCACACCCGGCATGTTGATGGCTGCCGCGCAACTGCTCGAGCAGAATCCTCACCCCGGTATCGTCCAGATTCGCGAAGCGCTTGCCGGGAATCTCTGCCGTTGCACCGGATTCATCCGCATTTTTGAGGCGGTTGCCGCCGCGATCGCATCAGACGATGGCCGCCCTGCGACGGGACCAAACACCGAACAGACGCGCCACGCGCAGGAGCAGACGCATCATGCGCGGTAACGCCGCCACGCACGATCTTGTTGCGCCCGGAGAACTGGGCGCGGTGCTTGAGTTGCTTGCAGCAGAACCCGGTGTATGGACGCCGATTGCAGGCGGAACCGAGTTGATGGTGGCATTCGCCGCGGGCCGCCTCACCGCGCCGAAGCTGGTCAATCTGTGGGGCATTCCCGATCTGCGTACCATTCAAGTCACGCCACAAAGTGTCGCCATCGGCGCGGCTGCTACGTTTCTTGACCTGCGCAGGCACGCCGTCATTGCCTCCGATTTTCCCTTGCTCGCCAAAGCTGCAAGCTGGATCGGCTCCGTCGCCAACCAGGGGCGCGCCACACTCGGCGGCAATCTTGTCAACGGTTCGCCGGCCGCCGATTCCTCGCCTGCGCTGCTGGCCTACGATGCGGAGATCGAGTTCATCTCGGTGCGCGGCCGCCGCCGAGTTCCCTACTCCGAATTTCACACAGCCTACAAGTGCAACGGTCTCGCGCCCGATGAATTGCTTTATGCGATTCACCTGCCGCGCCGCTTCGCCCATCACAAGCAGTACCTGCGCAAGGTCGGAACTCGCCGCGCCATGGCCATCGCCAAGGTCGCGCTCGGAGCAACCGCTCTCGTTGAGAATGGCGCGATTCGGGAGATTCGTCTCGGCGCTGCGAGCCTGGCTCCCTTCCCCATGCGTCTTTTGCAAACTGAAGCGGCTTTGCTTGGACAAACCGTCACGCCCGACACGATTCAATCGGCGCGGCGCGCACTGCTCGCCGAGATGAAGCCCATCGACGATATTCGTTCCACGGCCGAATACCGGAAGCGCGTCGCAGCGAATCTCCTCGACGAATTTCTGCTCCAGCTTCGCCATGAAGGATCGCAACCATGAATGCCACGCTCGCAGCCTGGAATCTAGCCGACGAGTCCGCGGCCCTGGAAGCGATGATCGCCTGCTGCGGATCGAAGGTGTGGGCTGCAGCCATGGTCGCGATGCGCCCTATCGCCGGCGTGGCAGAATTGAGCGAAGCTGCCGACCATGCTTGGAGCACAATGCAGGAATCGGATTGGCTGGAGGCATTCGCATGTCATCCGCGTATTGGCGAGCGCAAACCTGCGCTCGTCGCGGCCGATGCATCGGAACAGTCGGCAGCGTGGTCGCGCCAGGAACAATCCTTGGCCAACGATGCTAACGAACACGTGTTGGCCGAACTCGCCGAGGACAATCGTCTCTATGAACAGCGTTTCGGTTTCACTTATATTGTTTGCGCAACGGGCAAAAGTGCCGCCGAGATGCTTACAATTCTCAAACGGCGCTTGGCAGCCGATCGAGGCTGAGTTACTCGAAGCGGCTGAGCAACAACGCCAGATTATGCAAATCCGTTTAAGAAAGTGGCTGGTTGAATGAGCAACATTTCAACGCATGTGTTGGATACCGTGTCAGGCAAGCCTGCGGCTGGCATCGCTGTGCGGCTCCAGAGGTTTGAGGGCGGCGGATGGATCGAGGCTTCGACCAGCACGGGTCAGCCCGAGCGCGTGCACGACGCGCCCGGCGACTGGATTGAAGTCGCTGCCGGCATAACCGATGCCGACGGCCGTTGCCGCGATCTGGCGCGCGATGCTTCATCCGGAACTTACCGGCTCACATTTGACACGGGCGCTTACTTTGCGCGGCTGGGGCGAACCAGCATCTATCCGGAAATTGTCGTCACGTTCAACTGCGACGGCAATTCGCACTACCACTTGCCCGTTTTGTTGAGCGACAACAGCTACACAACTTACAGAGGAAGCTGAAAGATGACGAGACTTGGGGAAAATAGCTACGGAAAATCGCGGGTGCGCCTCTCACGCATCACGCGCCAACCCGATCACCTTGATGGCGATCGGCATGATTTCAGCGAGTGGGCCGTCAGCGTCATGCTCGAGGGCGACTTCGAAACCAGTTTCACCGAGGCCGATAACAGCAAAGTTCTGCCCACCGATACGATGAAGAACACTGTCTATTACGTGGCGCGCGGCTCAAAAGCGACGACCATTGAGGAGTTCGCCATGGACCTCGGCGACTATCTCCTCGATGGCAATGCGCAAGTCTCTGGCGTCACGGTCGAAGTTGAAGAACGCGCCTGGGAGCGGCTGGTCCTCAACCGGGTTGCACGGGGCACAACCTTCAGAATGGGTGGTCCTGAACTTCAAACCGTTCGTGCCGTGCGCGATCGAGGCGGCGAATGGTCTGTCAGGTCCGGCGTGGAAGGGCTCACAATTTTGAAGACTGCGAAATCGGCGTTCACTGGCTTCGTCGTCGACAATCTCACGACGCTCGAGCCGGCCAAAGACCGCATCCTCGGCACCTGCGCCACCATCACATGGGATTATGCCGCCGGTTCGCCGGACTTTGCTCAAGTTCGCGCGCGTATCATCGCCGCGCTGCTCAAGGAATTTGCCGCGCACAACAGCATGAGCGTGCAACACACGCTCTTCGACATGGGCGAGGCCGCACTCGACGTTGCTCCGGAGATCGCGCGCATTCATCTCTCCATGCCGAACCTGCATTATCTGCTCGCCGATCTAACCCCATTCGGCCTGGACAATCCCAATCACATCTTCGTGCCCATCGACGAGCCGCATGGTACGATCGAGGCCACCGTCGAGCGCTAACCGAACCCTTCAACAGCAAAGGCAGAGGCGCAAACGGCGGCTGCGCCGCATTGACCTCTCGACGAATGGACCGTTCTCGCCAGTTTTTTTGAGTGCGCCAGTGGAGGCGAAAGCACGTATACGGCCTTGTGGCGGGCGGGCGGTTGCAATCTACGTGACATGCGCACCTCGTCCGCGCGTTGCCTTCTAGAATAAAACCATGAGTGCTCCCTCATGGACCCTCTCCAATCTCCGCGCAGCGCTTGCTGCCGGATCTACAACTCCATCCCAACTCGCCGAAACCGCGCTCGCGAACAGCAATCGGAACGTTAGTCGCAACACCTATATCTGGCAGAGTCCGGAATGGGCGCGCGCGGAGGCTGCTCGTGTCGAGTCGATGCCGCCGGCAATTTCGCAACTGCGCGGAGGCCCCTTCGGCGACGGACGCTCAGCGCTCTGGGGCCTGCCAATATCGGTGAAGGATTGTTTTGATCTCGCCGGCTCGCCCACCAGTTGCGGCATTCATTTCTACCGCGATCTGAATGGCATCGCCGGGCGCGACTCCTGGCTTGTGGAGCAGTTGCGTGCTGCCGGAGCGGTCATCGTTGGCAAGACTCACCTCCATCCGCTGGCCTACGGAATAACGGGCGAGAATCCCGAATACGGCGACTGCGTGCAACCTCGCGACCACGGCGCGCTTACCGGCGGCTCTTCAAGCGGCGCCGCTGCCAGTGTTCAGGAAGGCTCAGCGGTGGCCGCAATCGGTACTGACACAGGCGGTTCCATCCGCGCGCCCGCTGCGCTCTGCGGCCTCGCCGGGTATCGCGCCACAATCGGCCGCGGCGACTGGCGCGGCGGCGCTCATCTGGCTGAATCTTTCGATACGATGGGCTGGCTCTTTCGCGACCTCCAGGACGCTCCGTATCTTGCCGCGCCATTTCTGGCGTCACCTTTTGCGCCCGTTCAAAGTTCACCGCTTCGCCGCTTCACCAGCTTCGCCTTCGTCGCCGACAGCTTTCTTCACGATTGCCAGCCTGAAGTCGTCACCGGCTTTCGCAGCGTCATTCGCATCCTTGAGGATCTTGGACTCGAAGGTCGAACCATCGATACCGGCTGGTGGGCAGAAGCCGTCGATATCTATGCCCCGTTGCAGGCGGTCGAAGCAGCGCAAATCCACGCTGGCAAATTCGAACAGTTTTCACCCGCGATACGCGACCGCCTGAATTGGGGCGCCAGCCTCACGCCCACCGATGTCTCCGCCTTGCGTCAGCGCCACGCGTCCTTTCGCTCGCATATCGACGAGCTCTTTGCCGCTCATCAACTCATTCTGTTGCCCGCAATACCAGTCGCGCGTCTGGCAGCCGGCGCGGATCACAGCCAGACCCGCATTCGGCTGCTCCGCTACACCGCGCCCTTCAGCCTCGCCGGCGTACCCACCGTCGCCATTCCATGCGCGCCGGGCGGAATGCAGCTCGCCGCAGCCCGCGACGCAGACGAATCGCTGCTCGCGCTCGCCGCGCAAATCGGCGCCTATATCGCCGCCCGCAGAAACACTTCCCCACCTGATTGAGTCTTTATTTAGGAAATATGATTTGAGCCGCGGCCACGGTCGCGTGAACCGGCGCTGGAGCTACTTGTCCGTCAAAAACGGCTCCGCCTTCGACGAGCCGTCGCGCTGCTTCACCAGGATTTGCACCTTGCCTTCGGCGGCGTCCAGCTCCTGCTTGCAGGCGGCCGACAATCCAACGCCCTGTTCGAAGAGCTTCAGCGAGTCTTCGAGCGTCAGATCGCCTTTTTCCAATTGCTCGACGATCGTTTCCAGCTTCTTGAGCGACTGTTCAAAAGATGGCATGACGTTTTTCCCTTCCCGCTATTTCCCAGCCGGCAGCGCGCTGGCCACCACTTCCGCGGCGGCTTCATAGTTTCCAAACGGCGCGCTCACCTGCACTCCTTGCACCAACGGCCGCACCGCCGTCAGCATCTCCTGCGCGATCCTGATGCCTTCGGCGCGTGCTGCTTCAGGCGTTTCGGCCTGCGCCATGCGCAGCATAATCTCCTCCGGCATCGCAACCCGCAAATCGTTCTTCATATGTTCCGCATTGCGCAAGCTGATCAGCGGCCAGATTCCGGCAATCACCGGAACGTGGCGGTCACCCACCAGATCCTTTGCACGCTCCAGAAATTCCTCAAGCAGGCGCAGGTCAAACACCGCCTGCGTGACGACGTACTCGGCGCCCGCGTCTACTTTAAAAGCGAACCGGCGAAGCTCGTTCTCCAGGTCCGGTACGCCGGGATTGGCCGCCACTCCGATTGTGAAATTCGTGCTCGCGCCGATCGAATTCGATCCGATATCCAGTCCGTGATTCAGCCGCCGCGCAATGTTTACCAAACCGATAGAGTCCACGTCAAAGACAGCAGACGCATCAGGATAATTTCCCTGCGCGGGAGGTTCCCCGGTTACGCAAAGAATATTGCGTAGCCCGATCGACGAGGCTCCCAGCAGATCCGATTGAATCGACAGCACGTTGCGATCGCGGCAGGTGTAATGCAGAATCGTCTCAATCCCCGTGTGCTGTTGAATCTGGATGCAGAGGCTCTCCCCGCTCATTCGCGCCGAAGCCTGCGCGGCATCGTAGACATCGATGGCGTCCACGCCGAGGCGCGCCATCAATGCGGCGCCTTCAATCTCCTTGGCGCAGTCGATGCCCCGCGGCGGCACGAACTCAACCATGGTGACAAACTTGCCCTCGGCAATCAACGAGCCCAGGCGCGAGCGTTGCGCCAGCGGCGACGGCGGCGTCTCTTTGCTGACCGCAGGCGCGGTTCCCGCTCCCTCCACCCGCGTCTGCGCGTCCATCGCCCGGATGGCCGATCGCATGGCGCGGATATGATTCGGCGTGGTGCCGCAGCAGCCGCCGACCATCTGCGCCCCTGCTGCAATCGCCTTGCGCGCAAAGCTGGCCATGTATTCGGGAGAGCACAAGTAAATATTTCGTCCCTCGACCGCCCGCGGCATGCCTGCGTTGGGCATGGCTGCCAGAGGCAGAGTCGTCGCCTTGCGCATCTCCTCGATCGCCGTCAACACCGTGGCCGGCCCGGTCGAGCAGTTCACTCCCACGGCTCCCGCGCCCCACTCCGTCAGCCATGCTGCTGCCTGCGCTGCGGAGGATCCATCAAGACATTCCCCCTCATCGTCCACAGTCACCATCACCAGCACGGGAAGATCCGGAGCCACCGCTTTTACCGCCTCAAGTGCCTCTCGCGCTTCATTCAGCGCGGGCATGGTCTCAATAATCAGCAGGTCGACGCCGTTTTTCGCCAGAATTCCAATTTGCTCCGCAAAAGCTGCGCGCGCTTCATCCAGGCCCGTCTTTCCCAGCGGCTCCAGCCGCACGCCCAGTGGGCCAACGGCGCCGGCAACCCATGCGTCGCCCGTATGCCGCTCCTTCAAGCGCTCTACTGCCTGGCGCGCATGCCGCACGCCCGCCGCATTGATCTCCTCCACCTTTCCGCCCAACCCATGCCGGGTCAATCGAAAGCGGTTCGCGCCGAAAGTATTGGTCTCAATAATCTCGGCGCCCGCCTGCAAGTACTCCTCGTGCACCGCGACAATCAGATTTGGATCGGAGAGGTTCAGTTCATCGAAGCAGCGGTTGATAAACACGCCGCGCGCGCTGAGCACCGTGCCCATGGCGCCATCGGCAAGCAAGGGGCGGTCGGAAAAGATATCGACAAAGCGCGTCATTCTGTTGTCATGCTACCGCATCGCAGCAGGATTGTATCCAGCGGTTACGCCATCGAGCCAGCAGCATTTCGCCCGGCTTCGGCCGCGCGCGGAGTCGTCTCGCAAGCGTCTTTCCGCGTTCCGGCTCGACGCGCCAAAGGGACGGCCCGCTTTGTTATACTTCGGGAGTCATTGCCTGCGTGGAAACCGGTTCGGGCCAACGTGTTTTTGGGCCTCTCCGTGTGCCAATAACGCTATTCATTCGTCTATGTTGCGGATCGTTGTTGCGGATCGTTCCGCGCGATCAACCGAGGGTTGGAATTTTGAAGAACAGAAGTCTTCTCCTGAGCGCCGGCGTTGCTTTGCTGGCAGCCGCAGTGCTGGCCGGCTGTGGCAAGACCCTTTACTTTGACGGCCGCGTTTTGCCTCCCAGCAAATTGGTCAACCGCGTCATGATCGCCGTGCAGAATCCCGGCATCCTTTCAAAGGGAGAGCTTGTCATCGTCGACGCCTTCTACGACACACGTTTCGGTTTTAATGGCACGCCGAACTCGTTTTCAATCGCCGGATTTGGCAGCGCATTGCCAATTACCATTCAGAACATGCCCGAGGAGCAATTGGGCGCAGTTTACGGGTCGGGCGACGGCAGTTTCAACCTGATCGGCTATGCGGACGAGAAGGTCGGCGGCCCCGTCAACGGGCTGAATGGCAGCTCGTCCAGCATTTTCCTCACGCGCACCAGGGCTTATGCCTTCGCTGCCAGCCAGACCTCAAATGTTCTCACGGTAGTCAATCAGGCCCTCAGCTCCTCGACACCTCTCAGCCTTCCCGGAGCGTATCGCGTGAGCGTGAACCCCGGAGGGTCGGTTGCGCTCGCCTTCGTCCAGAACTCCAATTACGCATACTACCCTCGGCAACTCTCAACATCCCAGACCCTCTCCTACTCAGGGGGACCTTCAAACTGGCCTAAAGCCGCCGTCGACTGCGAACCGCAACTCACGCCCACATGGTGCCTTTTCCAGATGCAAAGCCCCGACCACACCGACACAACCGGCAATTACTATGGCGCTCCGCTCACCTTTGACCGCCCCATCAAGGCCGTCTTCTCCACGGATGGAAGCACCGCCTATATTCTGAGTTGCGGCCCGGAGTGCGGAGGGTCCACGGCATCAATCTCTGTGGTGCCGATTGCGCCGCTCATCTTTCTTCTCGGCCAGCAATCCGGCCTGCTTCCCTGCAATCTTTCCGCTGTGTCGTCGTGCCCCAACGCCAGCACGGCTCCAATGAAAAATATTCCCATCCCCGGCGGAGCGAGCAACGCCCTTATCGATGGTTCCACCATGTACGTCGTTGGCCAGCAACCGCAGACGATCCAGAGTCAGACTCTCTTCGCCGGCAATCTCACCGTGCTCAACTTGGCCAATAGCACAATCAGCAATACTGCCCCCATCAGCGACGGCCAGCCCGGTGCAACCAGCCGCATGATCGAGGCCGATGACAATACCTTGTGGATCGCTATGACCGGCTGCACGACCGGCGTTCGCTACGCCACCAACCCGGCAAGCGGCTACGGCTGCCTGACCATGTACAACACCTCTACGAATTCCGTTGTCTTGCTCGAGCCGTATCTCGGCAACGCCACCGGAATCGCGGCTGTGACTGGCCTGCATAAGCTGTACGCGGCGGAGGGTGGTCAGGTCTACATTTACTCCACCACTGATGGCTCATCGATCAACAACCAATACGTTACGGTGACCGGCACGGCCTACGACGTTGCCTATATGGACGCCATCTCCGACTCTAACAATACCGTTTACTAAGCCCATGCCCGCAGAGGCAGTCGATTTTCAAGCCGACATCCTCGCCATCGCCGCACATCGCGACGACGTAGAACAAACCTGCGGCGGAACCCTGCTGCGCATGGCTGCGCGCGGTCTGCGCACGGCGATTCTCGATTTGACTCAAGGCGAAGCCGGCACTCGCGGTAGTGTCGACGACCGCGCCAGTGAGGCCCGTGAAGCCGCGCGCATTCTGGGAGTTGGCTGGCGCCATGCGCTCGACTTCACTGACGGCGCCGTGGCCAACACTCTTGAGAATCGCATCGCCATCGTGCGTATCCTGCGTCAGCTCCGCCCCCGCGTTGTCATCCTTCCTTACTGGCAGGCACGCCATCCCGATCACGCCATCACTGCGACCCTTGGCGCCGAAGCCTGCTTCCTCTCCGGCCTGAAAAAGATTGATACGGGAGCCGCGCCGCATCGTCCCTTCAAAATCGTCTACGCCAGCCTCTACGCCAATGTGCGCCCCAGTTTCATCGTCGACATTACGCCGTTCATCGAACAACGCCATCTGGCCCTCATGGCCTACCGCTCGCAGTACGCGAATCAATCAGCGGGCGCGGGGCTCTTCGTTCCCGAAGAAGAAATTCGCGAGCGCACCTTCGCCGAAGCTCGCCACTACGGCCTCCTCGCCGGCGTTCGCTACGGCGAGCCTTTCGTGCAAAAGGAAGTCGGCCTCGTCGACGATCTCACGCTTTTGCCGGTGCAGTCCATCTAAACCCGTTCTGCCTGTCTAATCGGAGAGCGGCATCTCTACTGAAAGTTTGGTGAATCGATAACCATGAGCACCATAAGCCGACGCAGTTTTCTCTCGACCACCGCCCTCGCTCTTGCCGCCACGCGCCTTCGCGCGCAAAGCCGAGCGCCGATCCAGGCCAACCTCGTCATTCCCGCTGATGCAACCGGACCCCACATGCCTGCCGACTTTGTCGGGCTCTCCTACGAGGTTCGCGAGCTCACCAATCCAAACTTCTTCTCAGCGAAGAATACTGGTTTGATTCGCGCATTCAGGCAGATTTCCACACGAGGCGTGCTGCGGATTGGCGGCAATACCGGCGAATTCGGCTGGTGGAAACCCACTTCCAACTCTCCCGAACCTGAGCACCCACCCACTCGCGAGGTGGTGGGCGAGCCCAAGGCAAGCTATTATCCGGTGACACCTGAAGCGATCCGCAATCTTGCCACGTTCCTTGAAGCGGCCGGCTGGACCTGCCTCTACGGCATCAACATGGGGACCAACACTCCTGCCCGCGCCGCCGACGAAGCCGAATTCGTTGCCAAAACGCTCGGCTCGCGCCTGCAATACTTCCAGATCGGTAATGAAGTCGATTTGTTTGGCCGTCACTTGCGCGATCCACAAACGTGGTCCCCTTCGACTTATCTAACGGAATGGCTCGTGCTCGCGCGAGCCGTCGCCGCCCGCGTTCCCGGAGCCAGATTAGGCATGCCCGACATCGCCTCCAACATCTCCTGGCTGCAGCAGATCGGCGACGCATGGGGTTCGGTTGAAAATCCTCCGCACGTCACCACGCTTTCACACCATTATTATTTCGGCGGGCCGCCATCCAATCCCGACGTCAACATTCCCAACCTGCTCAAGCCCGCGACCATGACGAAAGTCCAGAGCATTGCGGGCAAAGCCGCGGCGGCCGCCGCGAAGATGGTCGCTCGAGTGCGCATGACCGAAGGCAACACCTGCTATCGCGGAGGCAAGCCCGGAGTCTCCGACGTTTTTGCGGCAGCTCTGTGGGCCGCCGACTATTCGCTCCTCCTCGCTGCTAACGACTATTCCGGCATTAATCTACATGGCGGCACCGGCCCCATCATCGCTAGTGGGCTGGGCGGAGTCATGTTCGGCGACGAGGTTCTCAAAGCACAGGGCGCCACACCAGAACAGATTGCATCGCACCCGCATCCGTACTATGCGCCGATTGCATCGTTTGGCTCGGACTACATTTTGGAGCCGGTTGCTTACGGCCTCAAGTTCGCTGGCTCGTTCAGCGGCGGCTCACTGGTCCAGGCCGATCTCACTTCCAAACTACAAGCCGCGGGCGTTAACGCTTCGGCCTACGCCGCGAAACTCGACGGCGGCCAAACATCTGTCATCGTCTTAAACAAAGACACGGAAAACGACCTCGCACTCAACCTGGATTTTGGCGCTGCCAAATCCGGCCCGGTGGAGATCGAAACGCTTCACGGGCCGTCTGTCGAAAGCCGTGAAGCTCATATCACGCGATCAACAACGCCCGGCCATCTCAAAAACGGAAAGCTCAACATGCTCGTTCCCCGTGCCTCGGGCCTCCGCCTCAAAGTTATTTGACTTGTCGAACGATTGCCCGAAGCGGCACCATCACTGTGTTTGAAAGATCAGGAGAGAACAAGTGCCGCAAACCTGGAACCCAGAGACTTACGGCCGCGACGGCGCATTTGTTCACGAGTTGGCTGGGGGCGTGCTCGAGTGGCTCGCCGCGCAACCCGGAGAGCGCATTCTCGACCTCGGCTGTGGCGACGGTCAACTAACCCTGCGCATCGCCGGCTCCGGCGCCAGTGTCGTCGGCATTGACGCCTCACCGGAAATGGTCGCGGCCGCCCTCGCCCGGGGAGTAAAAGCCGACAACGGACCGGCCGAAAAGCTTCCCTACCCCGATCACACCTTCGACGCCGTCTTCTCCAATGCCGTGCTGCACTGGGTCCGCCGACAAGACGAAACGCTCTCGCAAGTCCGGCGTGTTCTTCACCCCGGCGGCCGATTTGTCGCCGAGATGGGCGGCCACGGCAACATTGCCGCCATTCCCGCCGCCTTCGCCGCCGTCCTCGCGCGCCACGGATTTGCTTCTCTCGGCGACCGCGGCAATTACTATCCCACTGCCGAGGAGTACAGCAGCCGTCTGGAGCGGCAAGGATTTATCGTGCAAAAGATCGCTCACTTCCCTCGCCCAACGTTGTTGCCTGCCAGCGGAATGGCCGGCTGGTTAAACACCTTTTTCCGCGGCGTTCTCGATGCGTTGCCTGAGAAATTGCGCAATCCCGTCGTCGAAGAAACCGTAGCCTTGCTCGCTCCCGTTCTTCGCGCGCATGATGGACAATGGACCGCCGACTATGTGCGCCTGAGGTTTATCGCGACAGCCCGATAGCCTCGAATCCTGATGGCCTCGAATCCTGGTAGCCTCCATTGAAGACCGTCAGATGTCTCGCTCCTGCCGCTGTGCTAACGTTCAAGCGTGAGCGTGCCTGGCAAAGTGGAAATAAAGAAACCCGCGGACAGCAAACGCCGATTACCTGGGCTGGCGCAAAAAGATGGATTGATCCGCCATCCATTCGACCTCGAATTTGGCGTGCGCACCAGCGGCCTGGTTGCGGGGCGCCACCTCGGCTCAGGTCATCGCCATGACCGGCACGTGACGGCCTACTACGCAGTCGCGCCTTCCGTTTTTCAAGGGATAATTGTCCGCTGGCGTCGATGCAAGCCACTCGCGCCGATTGACTCATACACATTCATCGATCTCGGCGCAGGCATGGGGCGTGCGATGCTCCTCGCTGCCAATTATCCGTTTCGCGCCGTCATTGGTGTTGAGTTGCATCCCACGCTGGCACGCATCGCGCGCAGGAATCTTGCGCTATGGCGTGCCGCCGGTCGCGCGCGCACGCCAGTGCGCATGCTTTGCCGCGACGCCACGGATTTCCCGCTCCCTGCCGGACCGTGCGTTGCGTTTCTCTTCAATCCCTTTGGCGCGCCAGTGCTGCGCCGCCTTTTACGCGCCTGGAGCCGCACTCTTGCCGAACGCGCAGACCAACTGGATATTCTTTACGTGAACAACGAGCAGGAAAACGTGCTCCGGCGCGAACCATGCTTCGAGCGGCTCTTTCACGGCCTGATCCGCCGTTCGCATGGGGAGGCCGTCGCCGACCGAACAATCCTCAAGCGACAACCCGGCGCGGAGTACGCCGCACCGGGCTGGGAGGACTGCTCAATCTACCGCTGGGTAGGCTAACGCTTAACGGGATGATAGACAGCGATAGAACAGCTTCGAATGTCCCCCGGCATGTAATCGTTTTCCAGATTGTCAACCTGAGTAAGCACGAGTAAGATTGCGGAGTTATGAATAAGCTAACCGCAGTTGCCGCCTTCCTCGCCTCCGCGCTTCTTCCAATCAGCTTGTGCGCGCAGTCGCCCTCGCTCACCATCCAGGTTGACCATCCCACCGCCGCAGTCAGTCCCACGCTGTATGGGCTTATGACCGAGGAGATCAACTACTCCTACGACGGCGGAATCTACGGCGAGCTGATTCGCGACCGCACGCCCAGCCAGGCTTGGGACGCGCTCAGACTGTGGCCAATGGTCGCGCGCGGCGACTCCGTCGTGAATGTCTCCGCCGACGACTCCGGCGGCCTCAGTAAGGTGCTCCCGCGCAGCCTCCGCGTCACGGTGGCCAAGGCCTCGCCCGCATCGCCCGCCGGAGTTGAGAACGGCGGCTACTGGGGCATCCCCGTGCGCCCCCACACCGTTTACAGCGGGTCTTTTTACGCCAAAGCAGACGCCACGGATATTCCCGTCACAGTCGCGTTGCAAAACGATCAGACCGGCATCGTAGCTGCCTCAGCCACCGTCTCCAGCGTAAGTGGCGATTGGAAGCGCTTCACCTTCACCCTCAAGACCGGCGCAGTACCGGTCTCTTCAAATAACCACCTCATCCTGACCATCGCAAAGCCGGCGACGATCTGGCTCAATCTTGTCTCGCTCTTTCCGCCCACGTATCACGACCGCTCGGGCGGCAATCGCGCCGACATTATGGATAAGCTGGCCGCGATGCAGCCGAAATTCCTGCGCCTTCCCGGCGGGAATTATCTTGAAGGCGAACACATCTCTGAACGCTTTGACTGGAAAAAGACCATCGGCCCATGGGGCGACCGTCCCACGCACATGAGCCCCTGGCACTATCGCTCGTCTGACGGCATGGGCCTGCTCGAATTTCTTGAGTGGTGCGAAGACCTCAAGATGCAGCCCGTACTCGCCGTCTATGCCGGCTACTCCCTTGCCGGTGAACACGTCGATCCCGGTCCCGCCCTCGAGCCTTACGTGCAAGACGCGCTCGAAGAAATTGAGTACGTCACCGGCAGCGCAGATACCAAATGGGGCGCTGAACGCGTGAAGGACGGCCATCCCGCGCCCTTCGCGCTGCGCTATATCGAAGTCGGCAACGAAGATCAGTTCGACCATTCTCACTCTTACGACGGCCGCTTCGCGCAGTTTTATCACGCCATCAAGCAGCGCTATCCCGATCTTCAGATTATTGCCACCACTCCGGTGAAGGGCGTGACACCCGACGTTCTTGATGAGCACTTCTACATGTCCGCCGCGCAGTCTTTTTCTGAAGCGCATCACTACGACGCAGCAGACCGCAACGGGCCTAAGATTTTTGTCGGCGAGTGGGCAACGCGCGAGGGCGACCCCACGCCGAACCTCGAAGCTGCGCTTGCAGACGCAGCCTGGCTCACCGGGCTCGAGCGCAACAGCGACCTGATTATTATGTCCAGCTACGCGCCGCTCTTCGTCAACGTCAATCCCGGCGGCATGCAGTGGGCGCCAGACCTCATCGGCTACGACGCGCTCTCGAGCTACGGCTCGCCCAGTTACTGGACGCAGGTCATGTTCTCCACTCACCTCGGAACAGAAATTGTCCCCGCCGCGATCGCCAACGCGCCGCCGCGCGTCTTTGCATCGGTCACACGTAACGATGCAACGCACAAGCTCTTCGTCAAAGTCGTTAACGCAACCTCAACCGCGCAGCCTGTTGCGATTGAGCTTGACGGCGTAAAGAAGCTCGCGCCGCGGGCAACGCTCACCACTATGAGCGGCAAAACACCCAACGCGACCAACAGCATCACCCATCCTGACGCCCTGGTTCCGGTCACTCGTACAGTTCCTGTTGCGGGCAAAAAGTTCACCCAGACATTCGCGCCTTACTCGGTCAACGTGCTGGAGCTAAGCTACTGATTTCCGGTAATGGGTCAATTTGGATGTGCTTTGAAGCGACTGGATGTGCTTTGAAGGGACTGGATGTGCTTTGAAGAGGCTGGATGTGCTTTGAAGGGGCACGGCTTTAGCCGTGCCGTAAATTATGCACAATGAGTAGGGCTTTACAGGCTGCGGAAAAAGGCTTCTTTACGTTGGTATTGGGTTCCGGTGAAGCGCATTTTCTCGTTTTGAGCCTGTTCGGCATTGGTATTGCG